>Ga0065711_1050793_pt1 | contig 10657 bp, 14 predicted proteins | sample Hoacrofraction12_FD_59098 | JGI IMG/M metagenome (GOLD analysis project Ga0065711, IMG submission 59098) | Hoatzin crop microbial communities from Cojedes, Venezuela - Epithelial fraction 12 v2 (version 2) | ecosystem: Host-associated > Birds > Digestive system > Esophagus > Crop | place...
GCTCCAGCTCTGCCCTGTGCTGAGGGCTCCAGAGCTGGACGCAGGACTCCCGGGGGGGTCTCAGCAGAGCGGGGCAGAGGGGCAGAATCCCCTCCCTCGCCCTGTGCCCACGCTGCTGGGGATGCAGCCCCAGGGCATGGTTGTCCTCCTGGGCTGCCAGCGCACATTGCTGGGTCGTGTTGAGCTTCTCATCCCCCAGCACCCCCAAGTCTTTCTCTCTGGGGCTGCTCTCAAACTCTCATTCCCCAGCCTGTATTGATAGCAGGGGGTGCCCCCACCCAGGTGCAGGACCCTGCCCTTGCTGAACCTCATGAGGTTCACACAGGCCCATCTCTCCAGATTGTCTAGATCCTCCTAAGGTGGACCGGTTTGAGCCCACATATCACACATACTCCAGCAAAGTGCTCTCATTACCAAGCTGCCAACTAATGCAAGCAGATACATTTATTTTTTTACAAATAAAGCTGAAGTGCCTTAGAGGGTGCCTAGTGATCAGAAGACAAAACTGGGACAGCCTCCAATTCTAGTACTCCCTTTGCGGAACGAGTTCTTTGCTTTACGTTACCCAGTAATCAGATTTTTAAAAATAAAGCGAGACACACAAAAAAAGCCAGTGACAAATAGCTGTGTGTCTCGATGACCTCACCCCCAGGGGTTTGCTTTATCTGCAAATAATGTCCAACATCATTAGCCTGCGTTCCCATTATAGTTAACAGAGTCCACTGTGCAATTCTTCTCATCCTGAAGCAGACTTCTAAAATAGTGAATTTTATGAACAAACGGAGCAGCTTCATTGACTATACGGGAGTCTTGGCCAACTAATTCAGTTATAACCATCTGAAGTGAAGCAGAATGAATCGATACCCATCCTGCCAGACGCAGGAAATGCTTAGATGACAGATGCAGAGTTGTGTTGGGGAAAAGTGGGGGAACATTTGTGAACGGCAAGTGAGCCTCCAGCCCAAAAACATATTAACATACGTGAAAATCCAGAGGTAAATATGAGTCTTGTAACAGATTACTGCCACAAACCCTGGATGGAAAAGCAAAAACCCATTTGATTTGGAATATCTCTACTATTGACACTGCTCCACTATTTTCTCCTCTGAGGCTATGCGAGGATACTCTCCGTTTGAGAGGATACCGAGTTGTTACAGCACCTGCACGTTTCCAAAGAGCAGCTAGTCACAGCAAACCGTACTGACAGAAGAGAAAAAAGTTTAGCAAAATATCAGGCAATCACCAGGATCCTGTTTCTGTATCGCAGCACACATTGATCTCCTGCACACCTCAGTAAGTATCAAAAGCCAAAATGAGCAGAGTTAAGGTTCTGCATTTATACACTTAGAAATGATTAAGCTGTCATAAAAGCAAAGAATTTACTTCACATCACAGCTACCTTCTTCACAGAACACTGAAAACCCACGATCAAGGGTTTCTCACGGCAGTTCTGCTCAACCCAGATACCCCGGTATTTCACATCCTTTTAATACTGCACCTGGGAATACACAAAATGTTGCCCAAGTATATTGCTCACCAGCACCTACATCACCAACTTTATTGTTCTGGTGTGCAAAAATGAGTACAAGAACTCTAACAGACCATACAAAGGTCTTCGAAGTCGTAATGAGAAAAGATTCAGGCATCAGCCAATAAAGACATTTGACCTTAACAATCAATTATGTTCGCCATCGATCAGCCAAATACTAATAGGGAATAAAACTGGAGCTATAGATCATTCAACAGAATTATTGTAAGATATAATTGGGTAGCTCCCAAATGGGAACTTTATGATGTTTCCGTAAAAAATTACAGTTCTACAAGTAGGAGGGATTTGTTCTAGGGGGGAGAAGCATTTAAAAAGAGAAAAGTTAATTCATTAGAAAGAGGATCAGGAAAAAAAAAAAAAAGAACTGTTTCTAGAGAGAAGCAATAAAATTTCTTTGTCTTGACAATCTCTGCTATGACTATAAGGCATTAAGACAAGACAGCTGGACTTTAAAGTACTGGAGAATATTACAACCCACTGGGCGCAAGACTGCTACAATAAGCATGATCCGGAGCCGGTAATTATACAGCAGTTGCCAAAAATTATGTAGCCATTCCCACCAGCACTCCCTTTAGTATTTTAAGTTCGTCAGGATACCGAAATCAGCATCAACTTCATAGTAAGTGCATCCTGGAGCAGACAAATTTGGAAGATTTTCAGGCAAGTACATTTAGCAAGGTCATACTTGCATCCCAGGGCTTTCTTACGCTCCTACCAGAGCATCAAACGAATGCAGCTCCACCGTTTCCCAAGCCTGAATGTGCTAATGCACACCTCCCATCACCAGACAATTTAGATAGATGGCCAGTAATGGGAACTGTACTCAAAAAGCCATAGTGCTACAGCCAGAAATAACTCTTCTCTACCCTCCTAGCATGTGAAGGGTGGATGCTGATAGGTGTCTGATAAGCGGTATTCTCCTCAGGATAATGGACACGGAGTACCACCAACCGCATTGCCAATGGGCTCGTTACCACGCTCACATCTAGCAGCGGGTTGTGCATCGCTTAAAAGAGTGACCACACTGTTCCACGTAACATCCCACCATCGACACAGAACATCAGTATACAATAAAAAAAACAAAGCTCTTGCCTGCATCTCGGCAGACCAAGCAGTGTCTGCCAACGGACAAGGACGTTTTGCCATTCTGATGGCCTCCAGGATGCAGTAACCTGATGTTCCTGATTTGTCCACCTACTCTTTTGGTGAAGTTTGATAGACATGGTCATTTATGCCTCATGTTACAGTGCAAATGCATGAAGTACTTCCTCCCCTTCATGCACAGATTCTAACTTAAAGCATTTCTAAAATAACTAGTTATTATTACTTAAACCATTTTCACGTACTGCAAGCACAAGCTAACATATGTATTTGGTTCAGTGAACTTCCTCTCCCCATACACACACACAAAATGATATATTCGGCTTCTTTCGCACCTAAAACAAAGCTTTAACAGCATGGAAGAGAGAAGACAAGACAGCCAAAGATTAGATCCAAAGAAACAACAAATTACACCCAATACGTATCAATTGGCCAAAATCTGTGACCATGCCCCACGAACAGAAGAGGCAATTTCCAGAATAAAAGTTACAGCACATTCGCTCCAGTTTTCTACCAGCTCATTCCGGTTGCTTTAGCAGGCATGGTGGTGTCGGGGTGACGGCTGGACTGGATGATCTTAGAGGTCTTTTCCAGCCTTAATGATTCTGTGACTCTGTAACTTCAGACAGATGCGCGGAGCGAACGGGTGTGAGAGCAGGCTGGCAGCTATGGAAGCGTAAGAACGTTCTCCCCACAGCTGCGTTTCAACACTTTTCCATTCAGCCTCTTCCAGACAAGGAAGACAGTCTCAGATTCCTACCCACCCAATGTCCTTTAGCAAACCTGAAGGAGGCTTATCCTGACACCTTTTAAAAAGGCCACAGAACACACATAAATAGATTTGGGAGCCATTTGTAGAGATATGATATTGTTTTCTGGAGTCCAGGTAAAGACTAACCTGATCACTGTTAAAAAAACTACACAAACAATTGGACAGACAAAAAGAGTGTGCAAAGACATTTTCTTGACCCTTGTAATTGGTTCTCCACTTGTGCTTCAAAAATCAAATGAAAAAGAAAGCATACACCTGATGTGTTTCCCAGGGTCCAAAATGCTTCGAATAATTACAGGGACAATTGATCAGGACAGAGGAGCTAAGGGTACTGAAGAGCTCACACACTTACCAACCGTTACTGAGGTTTCTGATACACAATAAGCACTTCATCTTGGAGCTTCAAAAGCCATCCGCTAGCAGTATCGCAGCAAAGCCAACAGCTTCACGTGATGACAATCCCTGAGAAGCAATCAGCGATTTTCTCCCTTAGGTGGCTTGGTTTGGCCTGGATAAATGCCAGGTGCCCACCAAAACCGCTCTATCACTCCTCCTCCTCAGCTGGACAGGGGAGAGGAAATATGATGAAAGACCTGAGGGTTGAGACGAGGACAGGGAGAGATCACTCACCAATTACCGTCACGGACAAACCAGACTGAACTTGGGGAGAAAAGGGATTCATCACCAATCAAATCAGAGTAGGATAGTGAGAAATAAACCCAGATCTTAAAACACCTTCCCCCCACCGCTCCCTTCTTCCCAGGCTCAACTTCACCCCCGTTTCTCTCCCTCCTTCCCCTGAGCGGCGCAGGGGGACGAGGAATGGGGGTTGTGGTCAGTTCATCACACATCTCTGATCCTCCTTCCTCCTCAGGGGGAGGACTCCTCACACTCTGCCCCTGCTCCAGGGTGAGGTCCCTCTCACAGGAGACAGTTCTCCACAAACTTCTCCAACATGAGTCCTTCCCATGGGCTGCAGCTCTTCATGAGCTGCCCCAGCGTGGGTCGCTTCCACAGGGTGCAGTCCTTCAAGAACAGGCTGATCCAGTATGGGTCCCCACAGAGTCACAAGCCCTGCCAGAAAACCTGCTCCAGTGTGGGGTCCTCTCTGCATGGGTCCACAGGTCCTGGCAGGAGCCTGCTCCAGCACGGGCTCCCCATGGGGTCACAGCTTCCTGCAGGCATCCACCTGCTCCGGTGTGGGGAGCTACAGGTGGAGATCTGCTCCACCATGGACCTCCATGGGCTGCAGGGGGACAACCTGTCTCACCGTGGTCTTCATCACGAGCTGCAAGCGAAGGCTCTCTGCTCCGGCATCTTGAGCACCTCCTCCCCCTCCTTCTTCACTGTCTGCAGAGTTGTTTCTCTCACATCGTCTCACTGCTCTCTCTCAATTGCCGTTTTCCCCACAGTTTTTTCCTCCCTTCTTAAATACGTTACCACAGAGGTGCTACCACAGTCGCTGACTGGCTTGGCCTTGGGCAGCTGCGGGTCCATCCTAGAGCCAGCTACCACTGGCTTTACCAGACATGAGGGAAGCTTCTCGCGGCTTCTCACAGAAGCCACCACTGTAGCCCCCCCACTACCAAGACCTTGCCAGGTAAACCCATAACACTAGGTCTACTACGGGTTGGTGCCTAAGGGTATGTGCAACTCAGCTACTCTCATAGTATTCTTCTCCAACTCCTCTGCCCTTGCTAGTCACGAGATCTAAATCCGTATGTTTTTCTTCTCACTCTAAAGCAGGTGCTTCAAAGAAAAAACATTCAGCATGACACTACGGTTACAGCAGGAAGGCAGCACCCAAAGCTGCAAACACCACACGCTAGGTAAGGCAGACACCTGCAGCCTCAAAAAGGTTAGCCTAAGAAATCAGGAATACACTATGGACAAATTAACCAAACAGCCTCTGGCCTGCAGAGCTAGGAATCTGCCCATTAGTCTTGCATTTTCAGAAAAATCATTAATGGAAATAGCCTTTATTATCATCAGGCACCTCAACTAAACCCTCTTGAAAGGGCAGGTGCATTAAGTTATTAATGAAGAGACACTTCAGTTTGATACAATCAAACCTCTTTTAGAAAATACTTAGCTAAATAATGTGCAGAGAATGCATTTACATAAAAAAAGGAAAAACAGTTCTACTTTTCCTTGTCATTCAGCTTTGGTAATAAAAAAAAAAAAAAAGGCTGTCCAGCAAACAGGACATCCTTCAGAGAGCACCTTCTCTAAGGCCAGAAAAGTCCTCCAGGCCATTTGACCATCTTCTTTAAAGAGATTAAAAATTTGCTTTTACAAAAAATGCCTCCAAGGATGGAAACAGCAAAGCCCCTCTGAGCAACACATTTCAATGCCTGACTGACCAGAAGGCGAGAAAGATTCTCCTTCCAGGTCAAAAGCACTCTTGTTTCAACCTCTGCCTCTGGTTTCTTGTCTTCATGCTGTGCACCACCATGAAAAGACTGGTTCTGCCTTCTCAACAACTTCCTTGCTGGAAGGGAGCTTCCAAGCCTGAGAAGTCCAGGTCCCTCTGCCTCTCCTCTCAAGTTTCAGACCACCACTCCTTCACCCAAGGAGCTCTGCAACGCGCTTGGGGCTACACAGGCTACTTCTGCCTTCAAATGCACAAGTCACAAGGAAGGACAACCCACACCCTTTAAATTAAGTACACGGCTTGGGTGCAATCCAGAGGACCAACGCAGGGGTAAGATACACAAAACCAGAACGCACAATCATTAAATTAGTGTCTCAATGCACCAACAAGACGGCAAACAAGAGGCTACACATGCGGCTCGGTTCATGTTCTACATCAGCACTTGGCAGAGGCTGTTAGGAAAGTGCAGTTATAAAATGAGTGGCAAATTACTGTCATGGATTAGAAACAGGCTAAGACAAAACAGAGGACAGAAAGCAATGGGAAAGCTAAACAGAGACTTTAAACTCTGCACATAAATAGTCTGAAATCATTTTATTCAAGACTTTGGAAGAGCGGAAAAATTTTAAAAGGAGAATATAAAACTAAGCAAGCTGAGCAGCACAATGGTATACAAATTCAGTTTTGAAAAATGAGTAGTCACACACGCTAGAAAGCGTAACGCGATTTTCTCTCACACTTTGCTTGCTTTTTAAATCAACCACAATCACACGTAAGCCTCAAGTATCGCGCAAAGAACATTTCTTTAATGGCCAGCTGGGCATGAGAGGGAAGAAGGCCGAAGGGGAAGAGAAAGTCCAACATAAGTATAGAACATAAAGAATGAGAAAGAATATGAAAAACAGATACAAGATTATGCATCCACGATTCCTCAAGCATAGCATTTTACCAGTCTTGCCACACAACAGTTAAAGCCAAGGATAAGCTTTGCTGAGATCTACCTCAGTTCCACCAAAACTTATGGGCTAAACACAATAATCACTTTGAAAAGTTCTCCAAACTACTTTGTCCCATAGTTTAGGTTAACATTTTCTTTCTTTTAAGGCAAAAGGGAAACATTAGAAATATTAGTCTTTGAAACAAAGCATAGAAGTGAGCGATTTTGGGTTTGGTTTTATCGTTTTGTTTTTTCCATCAGAAGCCCTAACATAGACTGGTTTCTCACAGATGCGCATTGCCTATTTCTCTGCCCCCACACATTCAGTCAAGCTGATCTCGCTTGTCCTCACGACATTGTCTCCCTTGAGCACCTCTCCAGTCTCCAAACTTCAGCCCTCTCTCCTGGCTCGGTAACACACAGCACAGGCTGCAGTTGCTTCTGCAGAACATGGGCCAACCTGCCAGCCATTGCGTATGTGCGGAGTGGTAAACCTTCGGCAAAACAGCCCCAGCAGCTGAAGACCTTCTCTCCACAAAGGTGTTCGTCGTATTGTCCCTCTCCTACCTAGCCCTTGGTTTATCAAAGCCTACAGAAATATCAGGGCCTTGAGCCTTTCAGCTCCTCTTAGTCGTATTTGGTTGAAACCGATTCATAAATTCAGAAGTTATCAGAAGGCACCTGACAAATGCACGGCTCTACCACACAACTCTTCTCCTTTGGGAAAGCACAGGGGAATAACGGAAAGAAAACCCAAAATGGCTCAACACAGAGAAGAGGCATGGTATGGAACATAATAATGTCAAGCAGGTAGCTCTGGGCATCTACTCGTTCTTCCATCAGACATTGTTAAAAAGGCTCACAATAAAGCTGACAGGGCAGCATTTAAAAGATTTCTATTTTGGGTTTGGGTTTTTTTGTGATATTTGAAATGCACAGTGGCCAATATATTGCCAACTCTTTTTGCTGAAGCCAAAAGCAAGTAAAATCAAGCAGGGGAAAAAAAACCCCAACATTAAAGAACACTAACAGGCTATGTAATACATAAAGTGGAGTTGGAGAATGCTGCTTCAAGGTATGTACCAGTATTGCCAGAAACAGGAAGACTTATTTTATTGCTGGAAAAACACAAGAACTTGCTGCAGAATTTCTCTCATTCACCTCTGTAACATCTGGTATTGGCAAAAGAGCATCAGGGCATTCAAACCATCGATCCAACAAGGTATTCTCACATCCCTGTGCACATTAAGGATGAACATTAACCAGCTCGCTTGGGACAACATACCTCAGGGCTGTCTTCAAACCCATCATCTGTCTCAGTCGCTGGCAGAGCAACCGCAGCTTTGTAGACATTAAATTTAATGAAGATGTCGCGAGGAAAATTCCTAACTGAGCATTAACAGTCATAAATATTGAATCAGAAAGCATACGTCAGCAACCTGGTACCTTCACAGCATCAAGCTGTGGGCTTATAAACACATTACGGGTCTTCCATAATCAAAACACTTTTCCCATCCACATTCCAATTTAAGATGCATAATATGCAAATATTATAATATGCAAATACCCTCAAATTATTCTTTCTAGTTAGCAAACACTCCAGTTTGGACCATATCTAAATTCCACACAAAAAACATCAGTATCAACAGTAGCCATTTAACAGCAGAGAAAAAACTAAATATCAAATCCATTAATCTTAATTTCAAAAGAGTAGCCAACTACACTAATGACAGGCACTCAAGTACCATACAATAATTTCCACTAGACCAGGAAAAAAAAAAGAAAGTATATACTTTATTTCTCATTCCATCAAACAACAAGAAAACATTGTTACTTTCCCTGACATTCTCAAAGTTGTCTCCAGCGGCTAACCACGGAAACAAAATTTGTCTCACCCCTGAAACAGGTTACTTGAGGTCCAGGTTAAAGTGCACTGGTAAATCAATGCCAGACAGTCCATCTACGCCGACCCACGCTGTCTCTGCATACATAGAAGCTTCAGCCCATCAGAACTGTCAATCAGGTAACTCTTCTGAGCATAAAGTTCGCTGGTAGAGTTACATCCTTTAGTTCACTTTGGATCTCAGTAACGTTGTCAAGGAACTCTTAGCCCGAAATCCTAAAAACTTAAGTTTTTAAGAAAGCCTTACAAATATTCATTGAACACTAAAGCTAATAGCGAGACTTCCAGTCTTCAAATCAATGTATTTCAGTGTCAATTAAAACCATAGCAAATATATTTAGTGTGCTTAAATTAGCTGATAAGGCAATGACACCATTAAATACACCCTTCCTTCTTTAGTTGTTATTTTTGAAAGAGCCTGGATTTGCTGGTAGCAGCACACAAGAGGAAACAAGGAAGCACTGTAACAGTTAGTACGTCGGTATTCCTGGCACACAGCTTATTTTTTTAGAAGTATCAATGGTTTTCAAACACTGTTCTGCCTGGTCTTTAACTCTATAAATAGTCCAAACCAGGCTTACACTCAATGGAAAAAAAAAAAATGAACCATCCCTTCATTCCACCAGCACTGAAGAAAAAACACTAAAAATAAGTTATTTGCTTTAAAGACCAAAGTAGCTGTTTCTCTCCCCATCTCTCTCAACCACAAAGCAACTCCTTAGAGACCCTCAGGCAGTTTACTGGCACATGCACAAGCGAAATATCAGAAATGAGTATCTATGTGTGCCAGAACAGTTGCTTTCATGAGTGACCTCACTACACATTTCCCAAATTTCTTTATTATGAACCATGGATCAAGGCATGGTCAGCATTTAAACTGTTGCGGATTTGTTTATTTAATTATCACTCTTAAAAAACAGCATCCTTAAGAATAAATTCTGTTTTCAGACTCATACAAATTTAACTACCAACACATAGAGCAACCCTTCAATTTAAATTCACAATTAGAGGCACTTCCTACAATCATGGATCCAGCACAAACACAAAGCGCGCCTCCAAGGACCAGAATTTGTATTAATGTTAAATATTGGTAACATGCAGCAATACTTAAACAAGCTCATAGGATAATTAAATATGAAAACAATGCAATTAAGTGTGCATAATTTAAAAATATTTTTAATATTTTAGTTTCCAAAGGCGCTCTTGCATATATTACATTATCTATTTTACAATGTAAATGTGGGTATCAATCAATTTATACTAATTTAAGTTAGAAACAAGATGGTACGTGATCTAGACATAACAAAACAAAGTTAGTTCACGTCATATTTGGAATATCCTCTTTTCAGTACCTCACTGTTGCTGTAACTTCAGCAATAAATCCCAAGAACAAGCCTATGAGTGGGGCTGGAAAAAAGGGGGAGAGCAGGATTAGAAGGTTTTCCCCGCGATACTTCGAATTTGGTTCTATCTGCTTGTGCTTAACAGCTTTACGTAACAAAAATAACTCATTTCTGAGATTCACACCTAAATAAGAAAAGCAGAGAATCTTTGTTACTCCCTAGCATGTCCAAGGTTACATTCTAATAAGCTAACAGAAAAATCAACTAAGCAGAAATCACAGAATCACAGAATGGTAGGGGTTGGAAGGAACATCTGGGGATCATCCAGTCCAACCCCCTGCCGAAGCAGGGTCACCCACAGCAGGCTGCACAGGACTGCATCCAGGCGGGTCTTGAATATCTCCAGAGAAGGAGAACTCACAATGTCTCTGGGCAGCCTGTTCCAGTGCTCCGTCACCCTCAGAGGGAAGAAGTTCTTCCTCATGCTCAGCTGGAGCTTCCTCTGCTTCAGTTTGTGCCCATTGCGCCTTGTCCTGTTGCTGGGCACCACTGGAAAGAGTCTGGTCCCATCCTCCTGACACCCACCCTGCAGATATTTAGAGGCATTTCGAAGGTCCCCTCGCAGCCTTCTCTTCTCCAGGCTGAACAAGCCCAGCTCCCTCAGCCTTTCCTCATAGG
>Ga0065711_1050795_pt1 | contig 10656 bp, 9 predicted proteins | sample Hoacrofraction12_FD_59098 | JGI IMG/M metagenome (GOLD analysis project Ga0065711, IMG submission 59098) | Hoatzin crop microbial communities from Cojedes, Venezuela - Epithelial fraction 12 v2 (version 2) | ecosystem: Host-associated > Birds > Digestive system > Esophagus > Crop | place...
ACAGGACCTCGTCCAGGCAGGTCTTGAATATCTCCAGAGAAGGAGACTCCACAACCTCCCTGGGCAGCCTGTTCCAGTGCTCCATCACCCTCAGAGTGAAGAAGTTCTTCCTCATGTTCAGACGGAACTTCCTATGCTTCAGTTTGTGCCCGTTGCCCCTTGTCCTGTCACTAGGCACCACTCAAACGAGTCTGGCCCCATCCTCCTGACACCCACCCTGAAGAGATTTATAGGCATTTCTAAGGTCCCCTCTCAGCCTTCTCTTCTTCAAGCTAAACAAGCCCAGCTCCCTCAGCCTTTCTTCATAGGAGAGATGCCCCAGTCCCTCATCATCCTTGTAGCCCTCCACTGGACTCTCTCCAGTAGCTCCTCCTCTTTCTTGAACTGGGGAGCCCAGAACTGGATGCAGTACTCCAGATGGGGTCTCACCAGGGCAGAGTAGAGGGGGAGGAGAACCTCCCTCGACCTGCTGGCCACATTCTTCTTCATGCACCCCAGGATCCCAGTGGCCTTCTTGGCAACCAGGGCACACTGCTGGCTCATGGTCAACTTGTCATCCACCAGGACACCCAGGCCCTCTCCACAGAGCTGCTCTCCAGCAGGTCAGCCCCGAGCCTGTACTGGTGCACTGGGTTGTTCCTCCCCAGGTGCAGGACCCTGCACTTGCCCTTGTTGAATTTCATCAGGTTCCTCTGTGCCTGTCCAGGTGCCACAGAATGGCAGCACAGCCTTCTGGTGTATCTACCACTCCTCCCAGTCTTGTGTCGTCAGCAAACTTGCTGAGGGTACACTCTAGCTCTTCATCCAGGTCATTGATGAAGAAGTTGAACAAGACTGGGCCAAGTACTGACCCCTGGGGGACACCACTAGTTACAGGCCTCCAACCAGACTCAGCGCTGCTGATGACAACCCTCTGAGCTCTGCCATTCAGCCAGTTCTCAATCCACCTCACTGTCCACTCATCTAGCCCACACTTCCTGAGCTTCCCTATGAGGATGCCACGGGAGACATTGTCAAAAGCCTTGCTGAAGTCAAGGTAGACAACATCCACTGCTCTCCCCTCATCTACCCAGCCAGTCATGATTTCCCCTTGGTGAATCCATGCTGATTATTCCTGATAATATTCTTTTCCTTCACTTGCTTAATGATGACCTCCAGAATGAGTTGTTCTATCATCTTTCCTGGGATGGAGGTAAGGCTGACCAGCCTGTAGTTCCCTGGATCTTCCTTCTTGCCCTTTTTGAAGTATGGAGTGACACAGGCTTTTCTCCATTCCTCAGGCACCTCTCCTGTTCTCCAGGACCTCTCAAAGATGATGGAGAGTGGCTCAGCAGTGATATCTGCCAGCTCCCTCAGCACTCGTGGGTGTATTCCATCGGGGCCTATGGGTTTGTGGGTGTCCGGATTGCTTAAATGATCCCTCACACAATCCTCCTTGAATAAAGGAAGGTCATCCTTTCTGCAGGCTTCCTCTCTTACCTCCAGGGCCTGGGACTGGCCTTAGTACTGAAGACTGAAGCAAAGAAGGTATTCAGTAGCTCTGCCTTCTCTGCATCCTCCATCACCAAGACACCCACCTCATTCAGCAGCGGCCCCACATTTTCCCTAGTCTTCCTAATTAGTCTCCTAATTTGCCAACATGTGTGGTAAATTAAGCTCATAATGAATGAAGGACTTTTGCTTTAAACTTAAACGAAAACTTGAGCAACATATTCCTTGTTTCTAAAACTTTGTGGCCTGCAGTATAATCTACAAATGTGACCAGAAAGTCAACATTAGTTAAACAATTCATTTTATACTACAATGGGTGGAATGAAGGCTATGTCCACCTTCTATGAGACTTTGTGCTGAGGTGGTACAAAGGAATGAGTTACAAGTATTATGCTTTGATATTATTGTAACTGGACCAGCGCTCCACAGCTCTCTGTTTTCTAAATGATATGTCTCTTATTGGAAATGATACAGCTAACTTTCAGAGTGCCTCTGAGAAGACTGTGTTCGGGTGATGCATTTGTTTTGTGGGTTTTTTTTTTCCTGTGATCCTGTTGTGGTTTAACCTGGCAGCCAGCAGCTAAGCACTGGACAGCTGCTTGCTCATTCCTCCTCTTCCACCCTACCGGGATGGGGAGGAGAAATAGACAGAAGGGGAAACTCGTGGGTTGGGATAAAGACAGTTTAATAAGACAAAGTAGATACTAACACTACTACTACTAAGGATAATAATCAAGATGCAAAACAAACTATATACAATGCAATTTTCTCACCACCCAATGGCCAATTTGCAGTCAGTCCCCAAGCAATGGTCGTGGAATGCCAAACTTGTGAATTTTGCAAATTTTGCAAAGCTCCCGAAAAAGACCGAGCTTCTGGAGAAGTTCAAACTCTTGGACAAAAAGGGATTAGAACTCACAGAAGTGAGGAAAGAAAGAATGATTCCTGTCCCCCAGCCAACCCTCATTCATAAACTGAGCATGATGTCTATGGTATGGAATGTTTCCATTGGGCAGCTTGGGCTGGCTATGCTCCCTCCCAGCTCCTGCACATGTACTCATTAGCTGAATATGAGAAATTTAAAAGTCCTTGACTTTGTAGCAACAACTGAAAACATCAGTGTTATCGACATTCTTCTTGTACCAAATCCAAAACACAGAAGCTACTAGGAAGAAAATTAACTCTGTCCCAGCCAAAACCAGGACACATCCAAATGTTAACTTCTGTTGTGTAGTTCAGCTCCGCAAAGGTTTCATCTGAATAGGGTATTTTGACATGAGTCTGAAAAGTTTATTGTAGTCCTCTACAATGAATGAAAACATGTAGATTAATGTGGTTACCATTAACTCTGAGGAGTGCTTAAAATGGATCTTGATTCATAGAAGGCTATTGTGCAATGTAGAACTTAATATAATTCTCTCAAGTTGGAGTCCTAATTTTTGTGCTGTTCTGTATCTCATACTATGAGCTGGTATCCTTTCCCTATCCTTCTCTCCCCATAGATAAGGAAATCTTTGTTTTCACTACAGCAAATATTTTCACCAGGTTCTCCTCTTTACAAATAGGATGTGCATTTTTTAATATTTAAACATGAACTAGATTCCTAGTCTAGTACTGTATAGTCAAAACTATCAATCTTCAATTATATAATTGACTAAATTATATTCATATGACATTTGAAAGCTATGGGAAGAAAATATGGCACAAGGTAGAATCCTGAATATCAATCTTCTGTTCCTCCCAGACCTAGTTATTAAATACATGGCCTTGAGTAACTTGTTGAAATTTAACTTATTTCTTGTATGATTAGTTCAAGTTGTTTTAACATAGCTGTCTGCTAGTGTTTTTCCAGAGTAGTCAGAAAAGCCATCTTTTCTAGATGAGAGTAGATTCACTGAGTGAATCAGGTGTCAGTCAAATGCCCCCACTCTGAGCTGGTCTTTATTTATAGTCTTCTATCTGCTTTTCCATTGTATCATCCCTCAGCATGTCAGCTGAGTATCAAACTGCTAAATTAGTACAAAAACTGTAGTAAGATATGCCAGCACAATGGTGATAAACACCTCCACACAAGTTACCCTGCGTACTAATCATTTAAGGTTTGTGAGAAACAGTACACTGAAATGTTCCTGAAATAATCTTACTCTGCCTTCAGCTTTTTAAAAATAGCCCCCAAAACATGAATAAACATCAGAAGCTGTGAAACAGACCTCCCCTGCTAACTGTTTGTATCTCTAATTAACACAGATTTACACAGGGCATTTGAATGCCTGCTGGTATTAACGCTATTGTTTATAAATGTGCATTGTCCAATGTTGAAACCTTTTTCTCATAGTATAAGCATTTCTCCTTTTTCATCTGCTTTTTCATTAATATGACTCTTAGATCCATTACAACAGCCTGAGCTGTAAGTTTTCAGGGAAATTTCATCATTTCTAACAATAACTTAGGGGTGTGCCTGCTTACAAACACCAGAATGGAGCTCTTTTAGTCTCAAGATGATGGGGAATACTTCAGCAAGTTGATTTCTCTTTTTCAAAGATGCCATCCACTGAACATGCAGAGCAGAACAATAGCCTTTATCATTCTTCTTCGCTCTTGCAGAAGTACATATTGAACAAGGAGTGAGAGAGACAGTCTTGGCATGTTTGTAAGCATGTGGACGGGGCCCATGTACAGTGTGTAACAGATGAAGGAAAGATGCTTGAGTCTCCCTGCCTTGGGCTTGATGTTGGTGACCAGGCAAAGCTGGCTTTCTGTGTTATACCAGAGACACTGAGTTTCCTTCTAGAGAGTATCTGAGCCAGAGCATGGTACCTAGGGCAATGCAGTCTGCAGCATCTCCAATCCCAGCACTGGTGGTGTGTCACGATAGGTACTTTTATGGTTCCTTGTATCTGTTCTGCAGGTTTACAGGTGGTTCTTGTTGTTTGGGCCTACAAGTTATGCTAGAGGTTTTCCCAAATTTTGGTCTGTTTCTTGAAAGAAACAGTTTAAAATTCTCTGTGCTGTCTCCAAGAGCTTGATCTAGAAATCAAACACCAAATATTGCAAGATATGTGGTGAAAACCCCAAAGCCAGCAGTGGTAAATGCATAGCTTTTACGTGTCCTTTCATATTTACATCAGCTTTATGTTAACTGTCATCATCTATGTCTCCCAGAATTCTTAATTTACATAAATACATTTTTTGCCTACTTCCCTTTTAACCCAAGTTCATACTTACATAAGACCATTTTTTCTTGTAAGTTTTCTAGCCTTCTACCCTATGCAATGTTGTGGCTAGATATAGATTCACACGTTTTGCAGTGTAGTAGGATTCTCTAGCTTCCTTAACCTATGTACCATAACAAATCTGGCCCTTGTGCTGAGTTTCTTCAATGTTGCTAAATTCAGATCCGATCAGCTCATGAGTAGTTTAATGCACCCATTGGTGCAGAAGATTTTTGGTTATTGAAGCCAAGCCAAACTAGCACAGAATGCAGTATTTAACAGCTTTTGGGAGTATGTCACATCAGTCTGCGACAGACTGCCTAGCTTCACCTTGTTGTCCCAGCAGACAGATCAGACAAGACTTTTGCTTCTCTCTTATTCCCTATCTGAAGTAATGGCTGAAGGTTGCAAGCCTAGCCCAAGCATGCTATTCTCAGAGTGGTACTGCAGAAGCCGTGGATGTATGAGGTATCCAAAACTCCTCTGTAATACTGTACTAATTGTCCCTCATTCCTTTGCTGTCATTTGGAGGCTGTCAGTCTCTTGCGATGCTGGCATACGCTCCCTGGGAGCCAGTGTCATACTGCTCAAACACTTTCACTTGTGCCTTATAACTAAACAGCCAGCCCAGTAAAGGCTTTCAATCACTGTCACTTTGGCTTGAGTTTAGAGGTTGAAAGCCTCTGCTGTCTATTGATTTATTTGTATAAGAGCAGCAGGCACGAAATAACGACCTGCTTTTCCATTTGCCCTTCTCGCAGCTCAGCAGGAGTTAGTGGGATGTGGACGACCTATTCTCAATCTAACTTCTCCCTGCAGTGGTGCTGCAGTGAATGCTCTTCTCAAACTACCCCTGCTATAGACAGCCAGAATAGCACTGAGTCCCTCACACGCTCAGCAAATGATGTCTTTAGCCATCTAAAGCTGATGTGAAGAACTGTCAAGAGGGAACCATTTTGCTGCATTCTGTCATGAGTCTTATTGGTCCAGTAAAGCCATAGGACTCCATCTTTGAAAGCCACCTAGTAGTGTTTATTTACATGTTTACCTCCATACTGACACAGCAGTCCCACAGGACATTTACCAAAGGCAAGAGACAGCCCCCACAACAACTAAACTAGACAAAAGTAACATTGTTCTCCTCTAACACCTGAAAAATCCATACAGGGAAAACAAGCTACTAATCCAGTGTTGTACTATGCATCAGCCAGAACTAGAGATCAAATATAATTGTGTGTTTTGGGGTTATTTTGTTTTTTGGGGGGGAGGGTTTGGGGGCTTTTTACTTTTTTGGGGTTTTGTTTGTTTGTTTGTTTGTTTTTGAGGACCAGAATAATGTCTACTAAAAGATATACTCTTTTCTTTTAGGTTGTGTAATGGATTGAGTGAACCTTTTCACATTCTTTCTAGCTTGCATTATTGAGAGGTGGTGAATGAAGAGGAGTATCCCTACAAAATCATTTATTTCAGTTACAGTTTTCAACTGTGATATTACTGCCAGTAAAATATAGTGGGTTTTTTTCCTTTTTAACTTACTTTCTACAAGTCGCTGCACCAGCCCCCAGCCTTTTAAGAGACAGCCTGTATTTGACTGTCACATAACAGGACTTCCCTCTAAGAACTGAAATGATGCTCATATTTTGCTTACAAGCTAATCAGAATTGTAGCAGACAATGTTTAAAAATGACATTTATTATGACGTTTTGCTAAACAGCAGATGTGGTTTTGCTCAAGCTTGTAAATGTCAAGGAGCAGAGCACCTAGCAACCAGTTTGCAAGATATTTTCAGCATGCAAAGAAGGTTCATGGAGCCTGTTGGCAGATGTATTTTAGTGCTCAATAAAAGTCCCAGCTGCAGCCTCAGGTAGATAGGCTGTCTTCCCCACTTTTTCTTAATTAGCAATCCACTTAAGGAAATAGTATTGCAGCACGATAGGTGTGCTCTAACCAGATGTTTTCTAGCTAGCCTAGGTCTCTGAAACCAGTCCGGATACCTTTTATGCAGGAAGGGTGATGAACTAACAATCTTCCAATATTAAATCCTCATATCACAAGATGAAAGAAGGCCTGTTGGTCATCCAGTCCATTCTTCTCTCCAAGGCAGGATTTGTGTCACACCTGACAAGTTTCTTTCTGAAAACTTCCTGTGATGGAGAACCTGCCTTTTCTGAGGAGTCAGAAGAATCACTCTCCTCACTGGTAGGGAGACTTCTGGTTTTTCCTTTCTTTATAACTAACCTCAATTTTCCTTTGTGTAAATTTAATTGTTCTGTCTTCTACTTTACCACGGGTGTGGAGAACATGTAGGATTGCAAGGGCTGCTACTGTGGTCCACAGGAAAGGTCTGTCTAACACTGCAGTCTGCCTTCAACAGCAGTCACAGCAGTATGCCTGAGGAGGAGTACGAAAAGGATAAGCATATGTAATACTGTCATCTTACAAAAGCATGGCCAGATCCATGTTGTCTCACAGGATTTTCTGAGCCTGTTGTGGCTTCTCTACTTAGTAACTTGCAGTGGATTGCTCTTCCAAGTTCTCCATTTGATTCTTTCTCTTCTTATGACACTTTTTTGTATTTTTTGAATACTTTTACATCTCATCCTTTTTCACATGACTTCTTTTTAGACTAAACATTCATTTCATCTTCTCTCATAGATCATGTCTTCTAGACTTCTGATCATTTTCTAATTGATCTATGCCTGTCTTATGGCGTAGTTTCTTACACTTGCCATATTACATCAGCCAAGCTGTCACCCATGCTGATTACCTTCTTTATGTCCCACTCATATCTTACTGATCTCATTAACATGCTGTGTTCTCTGGGAAGCATGTTCTGTTACTGATAACATAATCAGGATTTTTGGCTGTGTTTTAAACGGGATCTGTGACTTGCTTATGAAGATACTTCCGTTCCTTTTGAACTAAATGGGGCATAAAGGCACTCGGTCTTCAGATAGCTGTGTTTGAAATCTGTAACCACGGAGAATATTTATACATCTCTCTGCATATGAGACCCATTGTCATTCTCACTGAGGTTATTGTTAGCAAGCTCTGACAGTAGTCTTAACTTATGCTGAAAAATGATCTTTTTCTTTTAGACTAGGCAAAAGGTTTTTCTTAGCCACAAATTCCAGCATATCCCTGCAAGTTTGGCAGGGATGCTCTTCTCTTCCTTCTTATGTAAGAAGAAGAGCTTGTGCTTACCCACCCTGCTGTCAATCAAGTGGTGTGTTCCCTGCAAGTGGCATGACCAGCAAGTGAGTATCACTATATGACAGTGCATTGCAATGCATTTAGTATTGTAGCTTAAACAGGAGAAGATAATCTATAAAAACTCATATCCTCTTCACATCTATATATGTATTGTTGTAGGGGATATTCTGTGAGTCTCCAGGTGAGTGAATGTTTGTATATATAAGAATAGTTAGATGTATAACTCCTGCTTAGTTTCCTAAACTTCCATTAAGTAAGTATCTGTTAGACTTCTATGGTAATGGATAGAGCCTTGAAATTATCTTTTAGATGTGCTGGAGTCATATGAGGGCTAACATGGAAAATTATACTTGCTCATGGACACTGGCTAAATGAAGATTTAAAGGAGAGATTCAAATGACTGCCACATTCAAGGAAAGGTAAGTCTAGCTGAGTCCAAGGCAGCCCACATATGCATTTGGGACTGTTTCCCCTTTCACCAAAGGAGCTCTGCTGTTCTTTGCAGGGGTGTTGAGAAGCAACACACAAAAGTCTGTGGCTCTCAGTGGTGTCATGATGGGAAGGATGGAGTGATGTCAACAACAGAAAATGGGCTCAATCCTGGATGTTGTGATGTGCTCTGTCTCTGTTATTGAGAGTCTGTGAGAGGTGAATGAGTCAGTAGGATTACTCTGATTTCTGAGTGTTGTTCAGGATTGGGACAGTGTTCAGTATCTCAGAGGACAAGTATCCCGCTGAATACCTGTGTGACTGAGAAAGCTTCCCCTCTGAAAGAAATGCAGTGAGGTCAAAGCAGTCAGAGCCAGGCATTCTTGGTCTAAGTGACTGCATAGTTTAGTGGTTTGTCGCCTCTGCTGCTTTCTCAACAGCTGATTGGTTTAAGGTGATATTTTTGTTTAGAGTTGTTTACAGATTGTCCAGTCATATGTATCTCAGAGGGATTTTTTTAAAAAGGATTTCATTTATGGAAGAAAAACACCCTTGTTTCCTTTTCAACCCCTTTCTTCCCCCTGCCCAAGTGAAATCAGTAGTCAGAAAACTCTGACTTGGTACGAGTTAGAAAATATTGGCGTTATTCTGAACGCTGTCAAAATCTTGCTTCTCAGTGAGCTGCAGCATTTTCCTTCCCTGTTACAAAGCAGTTGGTAGGAAGGAGGGCGATAGACACGACAATTTTGTGGGTCCTGGTCCTCAGCAAGTATTATATCCTGGCTGTTATAGCAGTCCTGACAGCTTAGAGTCTGTCCCAGACATTAGAAACTCCTTATCACCACTCTTTTCAATCCAAATCTTGTTAGCTTTCATTTGCAGAGAAGGTTGCCCTGACATGGCAAAGATCATGAGCTGTATTTTTCAGATGCTGTTACTGCGTAGCAGCCAAGTTGGCCAATGTGTCTTTACTTTCCTTTTGGTATCTAGCCCAAAAGAACACGCGATGAGCAATTTCCTCAAACACAGTATCAGTAGGAGATTCATCTTGTTATGAACCAGCAATGTGATGTAAGCACAGGACAGTATGATTTTCAGCTTAAATACTCTGAAGCAAAAACTGGAATATAAAATCAGCCTCAGTACTCGGACGCCTGTACTTCCCCAGGGCGGATTTCAAGTGATACAACTAACTTCTTATCCTGACATTTTCTTAGAATTTCCTTATACTGTAGCTATCAGTAAGTTGTTTGCTGTATAGTCTGACAAACCTGTACAAGTATTTTATTTCGTGGTAAGGAAAGAGAGTTTAGAAAACAAAACCAGGCAAAATGGTATTATATTTTTGAGTCTTTAGAGTCAGCTCCTCCATTGTAAATTGACCTCCTCAGTTTCTAATCCTGATCTCTATAAAACCACACCTTTTTTTCCTCAACATTTCACCTGTCACTAAATTTTAGTGTTTTTATCTGATTCTTATCTTTACCTCTCTGTCTTCCCAGTTGCTAGATTGTTTGAATATCCCAGGTTTCAAAACCATTCCTCAGCCTCGATTCTCCCCATTTATCTTTTTTTTCAGTGACGGAAAGCTGCATGTGCATTTCTTGCAATGCCTTGGATAGATTTTTCAAGATTCCTTCTCAGCTAAAGATTTTTGTGCAACCTCCCACTCCACCCGCATAACTGTATTTCATAGTTCCCGTGGGAATTTGTTCTGTCTGATACCTGTTACTGTTGTATTGCCACACCCTGAGTTCTAATGTAGGGCTTGCTTTACTGTAAGGAGTTCGCAGTAACTGCTACTGCATCTTAGCTGTTGTTCTGATCTCCTCCATCCCTTTCTAGCCTTTCAGATTGCATCTTTAGCGCTAAGGCTTGCTGCCCAGGTGAATCCTTGAACCAGTTATTCTGTCAGGGACAGGAATGACAGGAATGATGGTCATTGTGATTTAAAAATGAATTATCACTTCACTGGTTTCATCTGATTTCTGTTTTCAGGACCAACAGGTGCTCAGTATATCAGTCATCAGTCCTTCTCAGCTGGAGTATTTTGACTTACATAATGCACAGGATGTTTGGGATACAAGTGTAGATTAGTTGCTTCCTCTAGTTCCTTTCTTTTTCTTCCCCTGGTGGGTGCCCCTCTGTGGTGGCTGTTTCTTGGGGGTTTTCTGCTGCTTCATTGTAACCAAGGTGATGGAATTAGTTAATCATAAAGCACGAACAATGCTGCTATGTCCCTTGTACAGCCCTGCCCATCTGGACATTAGGTCTGGGAACAGAGGGTTTAGTCCCTAGGTAATCATTAATG
>Ga0065711_1012118_pt1 | contig 10655 bp, 8 predicted proteins | sample Hoacrofraction12_FD_59098 | JGI IMG/M metagenome (GOLD analysis project Ga0065711, IMG submission 59098) | Hoatzin crop microbial communities from Cojedes, Venezuela - Epithelial fraction 12 v2 (version 2) | ecosystem: Host-associated > Birds > Digestive system > Esophagus > Crop | place...
CACCCTGCCACACGGCTTTCCCCACCTCTGACACCGCTCCAGCGAGCAGAGCCAGGGTCCACGTTTTGCCAGCAGGCCTCCTGCCCTCAGCAAGGCGGTGCCGGCCACAGCGAGCAGGGGAGGCAGACGGACGGTCCAGCCTCTGGGCCACAGACACTGCCTGGCCCCTTCCTCCCACACCGTGACTGCCTTGCCAGACACCCCAAGCCCTCGGGCACACTGAGAGCCAGCATTGGCCCCCAACACCCACGCACTCTCTCTCCCACCACAAAAGGGAAAAAGCCCTTAAAAGTACACCTTGACTTCAAAAATACCAAATCCAAGCGTTCCTCTTCCATCCCCCTCCAGACTGGGCCGCAGTGAGTACTTTTGGCCAAGCAGACATTCTGATTTAACGCAAAGCCTGCACTCTCACACTTACCTCGGCATTTTCTTACGACTGACAATGAAACGGCGAAAGCCGCCAAGTCAGTGCTCCATCTGCGCAATTCTCCAAGATATTACAGAATAAGCAAGCCTAACGCACCACAGAGACAGGAATATTCTTCAGCCCCTGCCACGAGGTCCAAGCGATGGTTGGATGTATAGGTTGCTTCTCAGACACCTTTGGAACAGCCACAGTGAACGTTCGTCTGCAGTAAGCCATTGGAGCCAACACTGGAAGATGTGTGGGTTTGATTTGTACATTGCGCTGGTTTGGGCTGGGATGGAGTTAATTTCCTTCTTAGTAGCTGGTATGGGGCTGTGTCTTGGGTTTGTGCTGGAAACAGTGCTGTTAACACAGGGATGTTTTAGTTCTCGCTGAGCAGTGCTTACACAGAGTCCAGGCCTTTTCTGTTCCTCACACCATCCCGCCAGCAAGGAGGCCGGGGGCGCACAAGAAGCGGGGAGGGGACACAGCCGGGACAGCTGACCCAACTGACCGAAGGGACAGCCTATGCCATATGACGTCCTGCGCAGCAATAAAGCTAGGGGGAAGGTTGGCGGGGGCAGGGGGGAACTGCTCGGGGACTGCCTGGGCATCGGGCGCTTGGTGCTGAGCAATTGCTTTCATTTGCATCTCTTGTCTTTCTTGGGTTTTATGTCTCTCTCTTCATTCTTTTCCTTTTCATTACCATTTTGTGGTCATAGTGGTATGGTATTATTATTTTATTTTATTTCAGTTATTAAACTGCTCTTGCCTCAACACACGAGTTTTCTCACTTCCACCCTCCCAATTCTCTTTCCCCCATCCCGCTGCAGGCAGAGTGACTGAGCGGCTATTGCACGCTTAGTTGCCAGCTAGGGCTAAACCACGACATACAGGCACAAACTGACTGCGAACCAGGCAACCCGCTGGCTTCACTGCCGTCATAGGCTGGAATAATCGATTGGCATGGCCCAGCTTCCTCTGCTGATCCCGACCCTGGCTCCGGTTTGTTGCGAGAAACGGATAAACTGTCTGTCTGTGTAGGAACCACTCGTAGCTGACTGCCTGCAATGTGGCTGCTCTGGGATAGAGGGGTGTGTGTACGTATCGGCCTTGCAAATACTGCATTTTAACTTACCCAGGTGTTGGGCTGGCGGGTTTTGCCTGTTTTATTTCCTCCCACGTTTCTGTAACCTTGGAAATGCAGTGCTGCTTTGCCTTCAAACATACCACTGCATTGCCATCAGTTACAACGAGATAAAGTTACAACCCCACTCATTAAGGGAGAAAGCACTACTCTTCAATTTGATTGTCATTTATTATTCACTAGACACAGAGAATCACTCATGCTCGAGTAACGGGGAATCACATACGGGGGAAACAGGAATGCACAGACCAAACAGAGAAGGACATTTCTCCAGAGTTATAACTTGGCATTAACGTGAATTGCAACAAATGGATCTTCAGCACTGTTACTAATCTGGAAATTAGCCATTCCATCATCAGAAACATACACCTGTATTCCAGTACATCCACTGCCCTCCTTTTGTCCTGAAATAACATCGCAGTAGGTACCAGCAGGCAGTCCGGTTTGCAAATCGACGTTCATACTCCTATGCGAAAACAAGAGAACGCTCTTTATCCGCGGTTTCCAGAACAGATTATTTCAAACTGAATGTAGGGGTTTTGAAACTGATGCTACTCCCTTTCCTTTCAAGGGCAATGTAAAGGGTGAGCTTTCTGATCCTATCCCTGCTTCGCTCCCTACGCTCCCGTTTTGGCTCTCTCGACCTGCCATGCAACTGCATGAATCTAGCTCAGGCTGCAGTGATCGCTCACATCAGGAGAGAAGGACATTCCCCTTCCCATCAGTATTGCTGTTGGCGGTGCTATGCTTCTCTCTGGGGACACCGTCTCTCCCACTGACTCACCAGTCGTCATTGTTGAAAACGATGAAGCCTTTATCACCACGGCCAAAAGCTACTTGATTGCTGTCGTTGTCCCACCAGTTGGAGAAAGGCTGACCGTCCACCACATTACGGAAGATAACCATGTTCCTGAAAATGCAAGGAACGGCTGTCACCGTGGCTGCTAGAGCTTGAAAGCCACGAGGAACATGAAGCAAAAGCAACTGCTTTTACTTCTTCTTTCTCCTACTTTATTTGACGCCAGCGATGTTCGCAAACCCAGTCGTTGCCACAGGTAGTGTCTTCATTGATTGTAACAGCCTTTGTTGATCCATCTGACTCACTTGGTGGTCCAACCCAGTCATTGGTGTCCTGCGATTAAAAAGACAACTTTAAAACTTCTCCCTGAAAATGCAGAGAGCCTATCTGGAGCGAAGACCTAGATGGAGCATCAGATTTCCACCTGCCAGATCCAGCACGGGACAGAGAAACCACTTCACAAATTTAAATGCACTGGACTGCTTCCCTGGCCCTGTTCTGACCCTTATTCACCACGCATTTATCTTCAGCATTAGAAGCTTACCTCTCCATCTACAAAATTTCTTGGCCAGCGAAAACTTGACATCACACGTGTGAACCCATATGGATGAGCAAGCATGAAACCAACTGCCATTTTATAAAGCCTGTTTGTTAGACAAAAGAAGAAGTAATGAGATGCAGAAAGAGAAACCATGCCAGGGAACAGATAGACAAGCAAGCAAAAGGAAGACGCATCAGCCAGACAAAAGCAATCCCTTACCTAGCGTCCCAGAAGGTTAGAATGGAAGCTCCACCAGCCCCGTGCCCACGCTGGTTGTCGTGATTATCCACAAAGACCAGGGCTCTGTCGGAAGGCACAAAGCCCCAGCCTTCTCCCCAGTTCCTAGCCAAAAACACAAAGACTTGAAGCTACCCTGGCGCATCCAGCATATCCCAGATAAGTCCCAGCATTTTCACCCTTACTTTAAGTAGGCCATCTTTTCTCCATTCCACTTGCGGATCACTGTCCCCAGTTTCGCACCGTATTTGAATTCTGTCACTCGGCCATTCTCAAAGTAGTCGCTGCCTGTGATCGGCTCTCCACCCAAGTCAATTACCTGGTACAGGAAAGACAGGACATTCCTTCCTACTTAAAAAACCAAACAACTACAATGCATTGCCCAGACACTGTTTAGAGCCAGAGAAACTACTCGAGGTACGTATATTATCTGCCTAATTTGAGAAATTGTATTTAAAACTATTTTCTGTATTTTATGTCAGCCTAGCTGTGAACTTGCTTTCCATCTCCATCCTCAGTCTCCTTACCCTGATTGATCATTACCACATAATTAAGGCTTGGGCTGTACCAACATTGTATTTAGCTTCGTCATCAATGCCTCTGCTTCCGGCACACATGAACCTCATTTCACTGTGTAGCTACAGAATGTTTCACTATTTGCCCTAGACCTTGCAGGCAACATAGTGATTTAATAAAATGTGTCTAGCAGCTGTAGCATTTGCTGACTGAAAGCAACAATTACGTGCTTCTCAGGTCTTGTTAGGATTCGTTTTTCAAATGTAAAACACAAATTCAGAATGTCAAGTAACACTGGTTATGCCATTGAGAAACAAAGTTTCAGACCTTAATCACCATTTATATCTTCCGTAGCAATTTATTATCCAGAATTTAAAATTCATTGAGTGAAATAATCTCTTTTTTAAACAGAATTTTTACACTAACTTCAGTGCAGTAAATTTATTCTCAACTGAAATCACCAGGTTACCTAGTTCCAGAATGTCCAAAACAACGGAGGCATTTTGCATGTTAGTGACCATTTGTGGGCAGATTACGTATTTGTAAATTATGGTTATTAAATCTTGACAACAATTTCTATAGATTTTGAGTCTGAAAGCTGCTCAGACCCAGCTCAAGCAAAGTAGAGTTCCAGTGTGGGACTGAGTCTATAGTGTGCCTGCAAGAAACGTATTTGTAAACTAAAATTTAAAAAAATAAAGATTACCTCCTGGTAAATGAAAGGTTTAGTTCCTGCTGAAAACCACTTGGTATTTAGATCTTTCAGCTTGTCTAAAATCACCTTCACATCCCCAGGCCACATATGCTTGGCAGCATCAATTCGGAAGCCTGCTACACCAATATCAATGAGATAGTTCATGTACTCAGAAACTTTTGAGCGTACATAGTCCTTCTCCAGGGCCAGATCAAGAAGGCTAACCAAGCGGCAGTCTCGGACCTATACAAAAATTGTGAAATCAAACAATTTTCACCTAATAAACTAAATGTAGACTTCTACATACATTTTCAATTTTGTTACCTATATTACGATGCCAAAATAAAACCTTTACTAGTCATTGTTGACATGGATATCTGTGCCTTGGACAGTTATCTTGGAGAGTCATCTACAAAGAAGAAGCATTAAGGAGTCTGCATTCACCCAGCTTACACAGCTGTAGGTGTTGAAGGATTATAACAGCCAAATCATTAAATCTGCAACCATCTTTTTAATGCAAGTATAGAGCAAAAATATGACAAATTATTTTTATTTCAGTGTATTAAGGAACAGATTCATTACTATTTCAAGTACACTTATTTCTTCTCTGATGCAGGAGAGGTTTCTAGAAATTATCTTTCTAAATCTTTTAGAAATCTTGAGTTGTTATTATAGCCTTAAACATTAAGATCTCTGTCCCTTCTTTCCCTTTGTTTCCTGTAAATACAAAATGAGGGGCATGAATTTTCATCAGAAGAATACTTTAAAAAAAGCATCTCAGTATATTCAGTGTATGTTTAATAACTCTCACAATGGGTTTCCATGGCTATGCACATCTGCCTGCAGAGAGCAAGGTGCATCAGCCTACATTGCAAACTGTACTAAAGAATTGGCTATAAAGATGCTCCCTTAGAACTGCTCAAGCACCCAGGGACACTTACAGACTCCCCTTCTGCCATTTCTCCAGAACCCCTCTCCCCTCAACTTAGATTCAGGAAAGATCACACACATTTGAAAGGCATAAGACATTACTCGAGAAAGACAGGTATTTATCTTTATAAACTATTTTTTCATTCTGTGATAGTTTTAAAGTCCTGACCTTGCAATCTGATATAGAGGAACAGATAGACCCCTCTTATCTGCACACAAGGAAGTCTTTCTTAGGAAGGGACACCTCTAAACAGAACGCTGATTTTCTGATTTTCAAGATTTTACCACTACTATTTTTCTTTATGAAATCTTCATCTCTCTCTTCTGAAATTGAGACCAAAGAAAACTTCCAAATCACAATCAGAAGCAAATAATAACTCTTAAATTTTTTTAAACACACACACAAAAAAATCACACATGAGAATACTTAAATAGATTTTATGAGCTTTAAAACTGTCTTTATAAGGTACCTAAGCACATAGTCAACCTGAAATTGAGCCACTGGCTCATGTAGAGCTATTCCTTTAAGTGGTGTCCCTGATAGTAAAGCTAACCTCTATTATCAATTAGGATGGTTTTCCATGAGGGTTTTTGTTTTGGTTTTTAAAAATGTCTGACAGTAATAGGGAGCAAAGAAACAACAGCCCAGGAACAGACGTATGTGAAAAATATATTTATAGTTCTAGGTTTACCTGAAACATATCATGATAATTCTCAATGTCTCCACTTCTAGATTTACATTTAAGGTCATTAAAATCCCAGCCAGAATACGGCACAGCTGGAAAATCTTTAGTCTTCGCATTGAAATAGCTTCCACAAGTAGCATGGTTGCCAGCACCAGCATTAGCTCCGCACATATGGTTGATTACTGCATCCACATAAATATGTACCTAGAGAACAGTATTCACATTTCAATTTGAGAAAGCTGCAAGGCACCACCATTTAATGCTCTCTTACCTCCTGCCCTATCCCCCTATTTCTGTTTGCTTGCTTGCTTCCCCCAGCATCTTATTTAAAATATTTCTCTTTTATTAACATACAGCAATGGTGATATCACATGAATCTCAACAGATAGGCAGAAAAAAACCTCATCTTTAATGCTACCATGTCTTCCCTTCTAGATTACCGGTTGTCTATAACCTTGCACTGTTAACACCAGAAGGTTTTCAAAACACTTACTCCAACATTATTGCACCTGGTCACCATGTCTCTAAATTCGGTTTCATTTCCAGATCGTGTACAGAGCTTGTAGCTGACCGGCTGGTATCTTTCCCACCATGGTTGCCAGGGGTCAGTAATGATAACATTTTCATTTGGAGGTGAAATCTGTGAATAAGATGGTGTCTCTTGATAACAAGGATACTGATAATGGTTTATTTATTTGCTCAGTATTGTTAGAGAAAGAACATAAATATAGAAAATCAGGTCCCTTTAATGGAAGATGCTTGCAATACCTAACCCACGCAGATCCTCAGTATCCTCTACTTATACTGTAGTGGAATGGATATAAAAGACTTAGGCCTAGACCTTCAGCAGGTAGAAACATACTATAAAAATGATGTCCATGGACAGTGTCCTAATTATTTTGGAAATGCAGGCCTAAAAGATCAGAAGAAGGGTCTGAATAATCTGAAGGAACAAGTCAGTACAGATAGCCCATAATCAGGAAGGAACTGACTGCAGAACAACCGAGATAACATCCTGCCCTTAAAATTGATCTGACTTCATTTTTTTGTAATGTTTTTATAAAAGCATTCTTGACATGAAACTTGTCACAGTTTCCAGATAAGCTATACCTTTTCCTTTTACAGACTCTTTCCAGGATCCTTTTCAGGCAATAAGCTTTTGCTGTTACCTCCAAGTCTCCAGACATAAGCATCTGATCCCACCATTTCTCACAAAGATCCCTGGGCTGTAGCCTACTTAGCTGCCATGCCTTTGTGACCAGCTCAGCAAGTTTGCACTTGAAAAAAAAATTTCTAAGACCCTGTCACAGCACAGATTAAAAAGATATCCAAGCATACACCATAGTCTGAGAAATGGGTTTAAAATCCAACAGGCCTGTGTGCCTGGAAAGAAGGTTGCCAAAAAAATATGTATTATTTGAGAATTATGGAAAAGTTCTCCCTCAGGCCAACTTGCAAACTCCTGGGCTACAAGAAACAGGCAAACTTCTCTCACCAACTTTTCCCGAGCAATCTGACAAACAAATTGAAATAGTTTTAATAGGTGACTGCTCTCCAGCCATACTACTCCACTGACACTACTGGTTCCACAGGATCACGTGTCTGTTCTTCAGACAGCACAGAGTCACATCAACACACCTCCACCAGAGCTTGTGTTCAAGGTCATTTCTCCCTGCTCACACCAGGTTCTTGCAAAGCAGGGTCTCTTAATAGCTTAATGACACTAGTCTTTACAGAGAGAAACTTGCTGGTTTGGGTGAACACAATTAACAGTGTTTTATATTATTTATTTAAAACCTTCAGCACTCTTGTATTCTCTCTGGGAGTCCTATTTTTCAGCCACAGTTTGATTTTATGTTTGTCTATCTCTTAAGAGCTTCCCTTCATTTAAATAATATCAAGCAGATAAACATAGGTTACTCTTCACAGCAGTAAAAAAAGATTTAGCCAGTGATATGAATTCTAATTCATCTAAACATAACAGCACAGAATGCAAAACATGCTCTTTGGAGTGATGAAATAAATTCACACTTACACTATCATGACTGAAGAATGTATTTGTCAGCATTAACTACTTCCATTACCAATTTCTGTTTTGCTTTCTCAGTACCTGTCCTTTGGTGAACTGAACATTTTCTCTGAAAAACACATTATCACCCATATAGCAATTTTACTGCCTACTGATAGGAACAGACAGACATACCTGAACTCCTCCAAATCCATTAGGAGCTAAATAGCGTTCACACTCATGAGCAATATCAGCCCAGCGCCACTCAAAGAGATGTACAATAGACGTCGTCCCAGAGTGAGTATTAGGGTTGTGCTGTGCCCAGCAAAACCCTACAATTAACAGAAGAAAACAGATACCCATCCTCTGCTCTGTGACCAGCTGCGCTCTTCCTCCTGCCTATTTTATGTTCCTGCAAGAGGGTAAAGTACGCATTACAAAACACACACATTTAAAAGTAAATGCCCATCTCTGGCATCATATTTATTTAACTTGACTTGACTGTCATTTTGTTTGAGAATTGGATTCTATCTAAATTACATTAACCTCCCATAGTAACAGTAACTTTGTTTTTCTGAAGTTAAAATTCAGATGTTGGCTAATACAGGCTGTCTGTAGTGTGCAAAAGTTGTATTTTTATTAGTATAAAGCCAACACCACCCCCAAAAGGCAAAGGAGTATCTATATAGACAGAAAGAGACACTTCATTTCTTATTTTAATGTACAATACTTTACATTCCTATTTATCCTTAAAAGGCATACTTTTTTCAATCTGTGTTACTATGACTTGTACATATTTAGACAAGGCCTCAGAGATGCGGTGTGTTTCTTATCGTGAGTTGCCACAAAAAAACAGGTATTTGGGAGGTCTAACGACAGCTGTCATTCAAAACAACAGCCCTAATCTTGGAAGATCTCTCAGATACAGAAGTGACTGTACTGATTCAAAACCAGAAATGCTAAATGTTTAATCTCTGTAGACCTGTACAATTTGTGTGGAGATATTCTTCTTCCAGCAAACATAGTGCAATGGCATGCAGAGGTTAGAAGTGCTGTGAAGCTCCATAACCAAGAAGTCTCCTTAGTGCCCAGACACAGAGTTCTGCAAAGGCACTGAAGGAGCTTTCCAAAGGGGTAAAATCAGCTGCATTACCTTCTCATAAACTAGGCCAGTAATTATAGTTCCCAATTCATATTGTATTAGCTTATATAGGAACACAGATAAGCCTATTAAAATACCTCTCTTATTCCTCATACAGAGAGAGATACAACTTATAACAAACCAGAAGTTAAACAACTACCAAGGTTTACATTACACTGTTTAGGATCTCATTTTGCACTCTTCATGCTTAGAAGTTGATTTAGAGTCTGAGATACAAAGAAGTCCTACAAGAAGATCTTTTGCAAACAACAGGCTGAACTATTACTTCTTTGTTTAACAACAAAACACTTCATCTATTCTATCACAACATCAAAAGAACACATGGCAAAGAGGGAACAAGGAGATTCCTGGGTGCTGTCACAGGGGACACCAAACACCTCACCGAAGGTTTAAACATGAACACAAGGGCCTTCAGGTTTGCTACATGAAAGAAACCTTCAGTCTCTCCTGATTTCATATGCACTTGGGAATGCACTGCTGAAAAGTCTAACCTGCTACGATACAGATACCAAAAAAGAAGTCTACACAAAATCTTACATTATTTCTACAAAACAACCCTCTTTCTCTCATTTTTATTTCAGGGAAAGGACAATCCATACCTACCAGTCAGTGGAGCTGCACTCTTTGGAGCAAAGTCAAGCACAAAATATGCCATTTTATCAAGTGTAGAACCTGCCTTGCAGAGCCTCTTGCAATCAGCTGTCACCATACTTCACAGGCAGAGTTATTTAGAATGAATCATCTGATAAATTTAGCTTATTTTTCTGATTGTGAACAAAACAAATATAATGAACTTCTTTACTTGTAGCTTTTCTGTAGAGTACACAGATAAGTTTCAGCTGTAAGCAACTGTTCTGTGCGCTTCCATTTTTGTGAAAGAACTCCTCCTTGCCCTGATAGGAAGAACGTGAATTAACAGAAAACAAGCTAAGAAAGTTTGATCTTCTCTGATGAGAGAAGCCATATATCCGATTATCAATTTTTATTTACAATAGTAAGTACACAAAGAAGTAATAATATATTTTGACCCAACCAGCTCCAAGGCCTAGCGCTTGAAGAGGAGACTTCGTGTGGTTTTCCATTTCTTTGAAATAGGTTCACAGCTGCTCTGGCTTCAGTACAAGCCTCGATCGGAGAACGGAGATGTTGAAATCCCCGACGCATTCTGCAGGCTCCAGCTTCAAAACGCTTTTGAAACTCGGGAAAAAAGAAAGAGGCCCGTATTCCCATACAGAAGAAAAGCCAGCACAGCTGGCTGCAATTCAAAGCACACAGGAGAGAGTTGTTTCTGCAGAACGCCATTGCTGCCTCGGACAACCCGAGAACTTGGCCTGCCTTCTCCCGGGCTGAAGCGTGTGGTGCAAAACTCGAATGCTGTCTCCAACGTACCACGAACGCCAGCAACACTGTTTAAATTTGCGGGAGGCCTGACGCCGGCCTGCTGACCTTTCAGACGTTAAAGGAAAGCCGTTCCCACACCGAGCAGCGCCGGCTCCGCACCGCCCGCGCGGCGCTCACCTGGCGCG
>Ga0065711_1012290_pt1 | contig 10655 bp, 4 predicted proteins | sample Hoacrofraction12_FD_59098 | JGI IMG/M metagenome (GOLD analysis project Ga0065711, IMG submission 59098) | Hoatzin crop microbial communities from Cojedes, Venezuela - Epithelial fraction 12 v2 (version 2) | ecosystem: Host-associated > Birds > Digestive system > Esophagus > Crop | place...
TTTAGCTTAGAGCCGTTCCCCCTTGTCCTATCACTACACACCCTTGTGAAAAGCCCCTCTCCATCCTTCCTGTAGCCCCTTCAGGTACTGGCAGCTGCTCTAAGGTCACCCCAGAGCCTTCTTTTCTCCAGGCTGAACAGCCCCAACTCCCTCAGCCTGTCCTCATAGGAGAGGTGCTCCAGCCCTCGGATCATCTTTGTGGTCCTGCTCTGGACCTGCTCCAACAGCTCTATGTCCTTCTTCTGTTGGGGGCTCCAGATCTGGACGCAGGACTCCAGGTGGGTTCTGACGAGAGTGGAGTAACGGGGCAGAATCCCCTCCGTTGCCTTGCTGGCCACGCTTCTCTTGCTGCAGCCCAGGATACGGTTGGCTTTTTTGGCTGCAAGCGCACATATCCAAAGGTCTTATGCAGATTAGCACCACATATTACTGAGTTATATTCATCTGTCATAATTCTGTGAGCTTCAGAGAAACCACTACATGAAGTGCTTTGGTTTGCGTGCCTTGCAAAAAGTATAGAAAAAATCCAGAAGAAAAATATATTCTGCAGCTAAGAATTTAGGAAAAAACAGCCTAAGAAATTCTGCTGGCTTCTTGCCAAGCATATCTTTGAACCTTCCTCCTCCACGTTTGTATTTAGCAGATGAGGTGAAGTTCTTCACAGTTCCTGTTTGAGTTGTGTTTTCTGCTCTGGAAGTGCTCTGCACTTCAAGAAGTAGAACGTTCTAGCCTAGCAGTGTTGCTGTCCGTGGCATGTGTTGAGTTGCCTCTGTAGACACTTTGCATTTGTAGACATTCAAGGCAAAACTAAGCTTTGCTTTTCAGACTACTTCGCTGTGCTGATTTGGCAAGCCTAAGAAGCAGCAGCTCCTTTTTTTCTGTTCATTAACAGTACGGCTTTCTAGTTTTCTCTGGAACAGAGGGGAGGGAGTTAAGTTGTATAATGGTCTCCGTGGATAAAACGACAGCCCTGAGGTCTCAGCTACGAGTCCTCCCTTGCCTGCAATTCTGATGATGCTCTTTCCTCTTGGATATTGCAGCGACTGTGAAAAGCTGATGATCCCTTTTAAGGAGGGAGCACCTCTGGCTACATGCAAAGTAAGTGAGTACTATTGCTGGAGACAGGCAAAAGCAAATTTATAGTACATTTATCTCCTATCTCTGTTTTCAGCTGAAGGCAGGAATTCTGTTCTTCGTAAGTTTTGCAGAAAGAAGCAGACAGAGCTGCATCTTAGGGCCTCTTTCAAAGAGATAAGACCATTTAATAGAGTTGCATGATACTGTATGTATCCAGAAAAATAGCCAATACCATTGAACACTGAAAATTATTTTTACAGTACTTCTTACTGTTAGAATTTTTAGTTGAAAAAAATTTAATGACATGTTTCCAAGCTTTTAGTATAAGCTTGCTCTCTTGCTGTTGCTACATATTTCAAATATGCTGTATTGACACCATAACTATATATGCGGATTTACAGATCTATGTTCAACACTTGAAAATTAGACCATGAGGAATTTAATATTTTCTAGTTGAATATCTGCCCAAGTAAGAGTCAGCTTTGTGTTTTCTGGGAGATACCTACCTTTATTTAAAAAAAACACAAAACTTTAAAATCCCAGTACAACCCCCTCAATGACGCTTCCCCAGTCTGTGCCATCTATTCCCTTACTACGTTGTCCTCTCCTTTAGAAATGTTTTCCTAACGCCTAACTTGAAACTAAACTCAAGTACAATTCCTTTTTTTTGCTAATGCAAACGTGCACAAGAGTTTAATTTGGTTGCTCATTGTAGCTTTCTCTGTATCTGAAGGCTCTTGCGTGGTCCCTTGTCAGGCTCCTCCTCGGTTCCAAGCTGTCTGGACAGGGACTCTCATCTCGGCGCCTGTCCGCAAAGCATCGTCGGTTCCTGGGAGCTGTAACAACGTGCAAAAGGAACCGTCACTACACTATTGTTCCAGCTTCCTATCGTACTATTCCTAATGCCCTACTAGGGAGCATCTGAGTCAAATATATTAGTTCTGCTGCCAGTTTAAACAGCAATGGAGTTAAAAATGAAGATAAGGCTCTCGGTCTCTCTCCTAAATATCAACAACTTCTTTTATTCCATTTATTTATTCAACCAATAAGTTTGCACGGAAGTTCTGAGTTAGTTACAACCTGACAGCAAGCTGTTATGGTGCACTTCTTCTACAGCCTGATTCTCAGATTATTACCTAGAGACATTTCGAAAAGTCCTCTGTGGTCCTGACTTAAGATGGTACAAAAATATGTTTAAGTTCCTGGCATAAATCAATCTGATGGGAATGTTATCGCAAATAAGCATATCATAACAGAACATGTGTTGATGTTTCTACAATACTCATAGCTTTCCATCAAGCACACATTCCTTAGTCTTTTGCAAGATAAAAATATTAACACACTGATGTATGCTGGTGTGAGTCTGGTAATAGTAATATTTGTGAATTTGTCCCAGGAGGGAATTTACCAGTTTCATGTAAAGGTGTTTTTCATATCATGTTGGAAAGATTTGCCTTTAGTGGAGGTGGTGTTGAACAGAAAAAGGGAAAAATGAAAAATATTATAGAATTTTCTATGCTGTCCTACTAATAGGCTTTTCTCTAATTTTTATTTGTAGTTAGTACTTTGAAGAGCTTGAATACAAATTAAAGGCTCCTTTTTCTTCTTCAATGGGTAGAAACTTTATATACTTATCACTTCTCTGCAAATCTAATTTTGTGTGCATTTGTAATTTGACTTAATATTATTCGCTTATTTGAAAAGGCCACAGCTCCAGAACATTAGCTGGATTTCTGTGGGTGGTTAACAAAAAAATAACACGTGATAAAGATGAGCTTGTATTGGACCAGGGTATTCTGTTTCTTGCTAACTATCTAGAAGTATACTGATAACTGCTGCACAACTGTCTGGCAAATGGAACCATCACTTGGTTAATCAGCTTAGAGTAAATAAAGAAGAAAACCTGATATTTGCCATTTTATAGAATGGACAACATATCTGTTCCTAGATCTGTCTGACTTCATGGCAACAGCTCTCAACCACGCGTTTTTAGGAAAAATAAGGTATCTGCCTCGTGAGGATGCAACTTCCCTGAGGGCTTCAGCCTTCTCCCAGGAGGCTTTTGTTGTGCTCCTTGGTATCCCATTAGTCTTCAGTGTTCCAGTCGCTTCAATCTTCTCATTTACTTATTTTTAAATAAAAATTGCCCTGCTACCTAAATTGAAGAAGGTACCCCAGGCAAGTGGGGGTGACGGCATCATTTGCAGTTTACAGCTTCCAATGACCCGACGTCTGTGTGGTACAAAAAGGAAACGCTGCTTACTCTGTCTCATCTTCTGTTTCCTAAACTGCATTTTCTATCTCGTATCCTCTCTGCTCTGCCGTGATAATTTGTTGGGCTGCTGAAAAGAGCGATATGTTAGGGAAATAATGATCTGACAGAAAAAAAAGTGAAGGAAAATTCTGCTTGGATGTTCTCTTCCACCAGATTTGCTGAGACAGATGCTGCCGCAGAGCACTACTCACAGGAGTAATCTCTGCTCATCACGGTGAAAGCAGACTTGTGCCCTGGTGGTCCTGTGCCTGGGGTCTCTGTGGCCCCTGCAGCTGTGAGACCGGAGGAGGGGTACGCTGGCTTCCTGGGGTGGCAGCTCTGCTGATGCCAAACCAGAACCAAACGCTATTATTGCCTTCTGAGTTGTTACCGGGGTGTTGGTATAGCCTTCCAGCTTTTTGAAATGAAGTTGAATAGAGATTTTTTGTTCATATTTCTTCCATTTCCGCGTAACAAATTTCCCTTTTGACTGGAACAAATTAAGTAGCTCTCACTGCAAAGAGAAATGAAAGAAATGCTAAGGCTATCATCCAAGGTGAAATTCAATTCTTAGTTCTTCTATTATGTAAATGTGAAGCAGAACTATTATCTCTTTGATGGACGGTGTACTTACTGAACATGAAGCAATACAGCTCGTGAAATTTCTAATGATTTTATATAGGATTACTGGTAGGGAAAATCACCTTTTTGGGAAAATATGACTTACTAAAAGATGATTCTCACCTTTAGACAGCAGTATAGTTGCTATTATTATATACTGAAACAAATAGCTTTATATTTTTTGTTCAGAGTATTCACTTTTAAACCCAGTTGTTCAAATTATTTAGCAGATATGCATCTTTCCTGCAGATTATTTCTTGAAAACCTAATGCTACATGTGTGTGTATATATATATACACAGGTTCCTCTAACACTAAGAATTTGCAAGAGGGAAATCTTAGGTAGTTAAATATATTTCTTATTATTTTTCCAGCACCTTTGCCTTTCTACTTCATATTGTGATTGTCTGAATTTGCTGTGCTCCTAACTACAGCAAGGTAACTGTTGTATACTTTAAAACATTCTCTATGTGTGTCTAAATACTATCAAGCAGAAGAAAATAGGACTAAATCTTTACTAGGGAGTATCTACCAATTCATAGCTGTCAGGTATTATATGCAAGTTTCAAAAAATTTTAATAAAAAAAATGAGCCAGTTGGACAAACTTTGAATGTTTTCACCGTTTTCATTCTTGGGAGGGGGTGAGTGAGGTGTGTGTGTGGAGATACTCTCTAATAATAAACTATTGTCCAATATTTTCTTGGTATTTTGGCATAATCCTTGCATTGAGCAAGCAAGGATTAGTCTGTTCTGAACTTGACTGGCAGTTTATTCTGTTTAATCAACTGCCACAAGTTAGGCATCTCATTTGCTATAAACCTGAGCCCTTTTCATATCTGTCAATAAGTTCTTGTCATCTTTTCAATATATATATTTATATCTTGTTCTGAGAAGGTTAAAAAATACAGTAGTACAGAAGAAGGTGATGGGTCTCAACTAATCCTGGGAGGGAAAGGAATTAATTTAGTTTGGGACTGATCCTGATGATGGCAAGCATTTCAGAGAAGAAATTTATGCACTCTCACCGACACTATATCTTCTGCTGAGCTCAGTACTTTGAAAATACTGGATTATATTAATCTTCTTGTACACATAAATAATCAAGAAACTATGCACTTCATTCACAGGCTAAACCACATTAAGAGTAAATGCATCAATGCACAACCAGTGCTAGAGTTTAGATAACACTGAAGTTCCTCAGATCTTCTGCTTTGTCTTTCTCCAAATCTACTCACCCCCATCTCCATCGATGGTCATCCAGTCTGACCTGAAGCCAAGGCTCTGGGTGAGCTCACCATCACAAATCACTGCCTGTTTCTTTCTGAAGCTAACTGGAGGGACAAAGATGTGGTCTTTTTCTGGGTAGTGAAAAATGAGAATCTGGTTCTGCCTTTGAGGCTATGGCATTGACAGTCAATTATCTTTTCAAGAATAGGAATCAATTCTCTGAAAATGAATGCGTGTACTTAAATGTGCGCTTCAAAAGATGTCTAAGGAAAGTGATGAGAGGAATTAATCTCATTGTAGGTGGCCAATACTTTTTTTAATAAATAAACTCCTACAGTTATTTCCCTTTGAAACTGAAGTATTTCTGAACTTTTTGACGAGCGGAGGAAGAAGGTTGAAACAAAATTATGTGTATGTAATGAACAGTGTGGATTTCTCACATCTCCTTTTTGTAAGCATCACTGGCTCCTTTCTTCTAATTACTTTGATTCTATTCATTTAGGAAATGTATGGTACCTCAAAGCAAACTTCATTCCTTTTCAAAATGCTATTTTTTTTTTTTATAAAAGCTGGTATCTCCCTAATTTTATTAGTTTCCATACTTGACCCTCGTTGCAAAGATTTATTTTCCTAAAATATTGTCTATACAAGAAAAAACAAATTCCTTTAATTTTTGCCTCATTCACAGAGGTCTACACTTGTCCCAAGCCTGCTGTTGCTCCCTGTTTTTGATGAAGCCATGCATGATGTTACAGTTGTCACATGTAGAGCACCTTAGATTTAATCGTGTTATAGACTGAAAGGGTGGCAGGGTAGGGGACAAAATCAAATATCAATATCTTCTCACTAACAGAACAACACAGCCTGCCATCACGGACAGGCATATAAGCTAGGTATTGTTTATGATTACTCAAAAAAATCTAGTATTGTAATTCTGGATTATTTATTATATTTTTCTTGTATTAAATTCTTTTGCTAGCCATGCTAGAGATGCAAACAGAGCTCTAGTTGTATATATGACTGAATACATTCCTAACTGTGTTAAGTACTTCTTTTTTTCTGTAGGAAGACTTATTTTCCATCCTCATAACTTGTTGCATGCTACCTGCCAGCATTTATTTTTTCCAAATTATGGGTAAAGACAGTATTGGTGAGACAAATCCCCAACAAGCGACGTAGTATATGCAGTCAAAAAACTCCCCGTAACAATATCCTTATTCTCTAACATTGCACAGTACCAATTTAAAACTGTGTGCGCTTGTGTATGTGACTACTAGGTATTGTTGGAGAGAGTATAGCTAATATTAGGAACTGGAATAAAAAATGAAGGGTGTTAAGGGAATTTATTTAAATGGAAACTAAGTACATCCAACTGTTTTCACTGTTGTTCCAAGAGTGTAATGACTGTTTTCTCTAACCTGCTTCTAATGCATATAATCTCCTATGAAGATTAGTCATGAAAAGAGTCTATGAGTGTCAGATGGTAAGTTCAGTTACGTGTGTCATTTTACCAGTGACTTGGGAGGCTGCTAGCAGAAAGAAAAAGAGTACAGAAACATGGGATCAAGTACAGACAAATCACTGAAAAGGTGCTTTTCAGTTTTTCTGCTCAAACTTGTTCTTTTCTTCTCCAGTGACCTGTGAGGGGCACCCCAAAATTTCATGTATCCAGTTCTTTGTGGCTCTTATGAGGAGATGTATTTCTTCTAGGTCCAGAAGCCCAGCAGTTTTGGGTACCATGCAACTCAAATACAGAGATTATTTTGACCTAAGTACTGGTAGTCCAAATGGACAAGGCAGAATGCAATGTTCAGAAAATTAAGGAAAATTCCTTCTAGTGTATGTGAAAGGAATGGCCTTTATCAATATTGTGGTAGTGTATGAAACTAAACTATGCCAATGCCTCTGAGATTTTCCACTGAGTTTATGATACTACAATTTCTGCGTACTTTTGGTTTCTGTAGAAGGAGCTTCGCCAGATCAAATAGTTGTATTATCTTACCTAAAATATTGAAATTTGTGTTACATTAAGAGGTTAATACTTTATATGCCTGTTTAGTTTGTTCATTTACATACAGATCATTGCTTGTAACTTACATAAATGGACAAACTACCTTTATCTATGGAACAGTTGAGAACATGGCTGTATGTTTGCTTGGAATAAGTAGTATCTGACAGACTAGATACATGACAAAGGAATCATGTACAAATATTTTTATTTGTAGGAAGTTCCTGAAAATATTTTGTAACTCATTTCTGCTCTATCACCATAAGAACTTCTTCCTTCAGTGCTTCAAAAGAAGGATACACAGGCCATGTAACCCTGCCTGTTCTCACACCAGTCGGTATTCGTTGAACATAGACAATTGTTTTCTAAAGCAGAAGGAAAACAAGATGAATTGTTACCATTCTAACTTATCTTCTGCTTTAATCTTGAGTGGCAAAACTATGTGCTTCCATTTGCTCACAGCAGGCTGTAAAATTTTAGTATTGTTCCCTATCTCTTTGGTGCACGTAACAGAACAACTTGAGTAAACTGCATCTAGCTTTAGGTTGTCACACAGCCTACAGCTAGCAAAAGCGGCCTGGTATTTCAGCTTAGCTAATGTCTCTAAGCACAGACTTTTTCCTAATTTTGGCAGATACAAGGTAACGTGCCTTTGAGAGCCATCTAGCATGACTGTTAAATACATGATCCTATACATATCCTATTTCATATCCCATACATAATAATTAGTGTCACTGCATGTGAAGTAGGTAGGCCATTTATGAAGTCTGTGCATCAGATAATTGCAGTTAGTGTAATTAAATCAGGTTTGGAATTTCTGTGCTCTGTTTGCACTGTAAGGATTCATTCTCAAGTATTTGACAAATCCTGTACAACCAAGTACTGTCATAGGAATTAACACCTTATGTGATTCTGGAAAAACAGTTGAGCGAGTTGTAAATCTAATCAACATGTCTGCTAAAAGAATATTATCCTGTTAGCTCTCTGTAACATCTTTCCGGCTGTGTGTTCGTACAGGAGATTGGACATATTGTAAAGAAATTTCCATTTATGCTTACGTATATGATCAGACAAGTCTGGTAGTGTGGGTGTATTGGTAAAGCTCTAGAATTATCTTTATTTTATATTTTTGAAAATATAGTATTTAAACATGAAATAGAAATCAACAATGGCATTATTCAGTGTCTTTCTAATTAAAAAGCATGATCTGCAAACAAGTCACAGAATATTTTTGATTATTTTGTTTGGTTTCTAATCCCTCATGTTCTGCTGATTTCTTATGTAGGATTCTGCTTTGGCAAATGTATTTTATAAAAAAGTGCATTTAGGCAAGCTGGGTTGACTTTTTCCTAAAATGAAAAAGCCGGTTCTTGTAACTGAGATATTGCTGGGTTTGTGAGTAGTCACACAGTTTTATCTCTTGTGCAGATAGAATGGGGATTGCAGTCTGACAGCCACATCCTGGAGGAACTCCTTACTACTTGGTTCTCCTCTTTTCCGTCCACGTCTGCTTTTATTTCTAATTTTCCTCTAAGCAAACCTAGACAGATTTGATGTCTTGATTCCTTTGTACACTACACCTTAGTGAGCAAGTAGAAGCTTGCTATTGTGTGCTTTACATGCATCGCAAGATTTGCTTAAGTTGTTCACATCACTTCTTTTACCTAACACTTAGAAATTTCCTATGCTTTCTGCCATCATTTAATTTCAAGTGACATTAAATGTAATTCTATCTCTGAGTTAAAAGGGCATACTGAAAATATTTTCTACCATACTAGATGTAGGAGAGAGCAAGAAGTCTGAAAAGAGTTTTCTTTTCAAAAACAAGTTCATAGGAAGACTAGAGAAACACCAAACATAAAAAGAATAGCATATTTTTTCCAGAGATCCCTTTCATCTTAAAGCATTTATGTATGACTCTCCATATAAATAGGAGTTCACATCTGCGATGACATCACAGAAATGATCTCACTTCAAAATTTTAGTAACTCTCAAGAGAGTATTTTTATTCTGTTTCCACCCAGTTTTCCAGCATGTGCCCTTGGTAGCTCAGGTAACCAGTCTGACAGACACTACTCCTTTACAGCCTGCCAGGCCAGCCGGCAAAGAGAGTCCTTGCACATAAATGTTTTAAGAATCGAGGAAGCCATGGGCATTGGCATCACATGCACAATGAATTTTGACTGTCTCTGTGATGTAGAATTTTTTTTTTTTTGCATATGCAGTACACTGACATTGTGCATATGTACGCTGGCAGCTACCCAAGGGGACTGGGGCAAAACAGCAAGGCAAGTGAAGATTTGATTTAAGTGACAAGTTTCAATAAAACATTTATTTTCTATTTTTTGTATCTCTAACCAAAAACATACAATGAAATGCTAAACTTAAACAGTGCTGTAAAATGGGTTTTATAATTAAATTCCTATCAAATATTGTACTTTTCACAGAAAAAACCTAGTAAGAGGTTGGATGAGACCTGGGTTTATTTCCTTCTTTTCGGCATGAGCTTGCTTGTCTCAGCTCCTAACAGTGTGTTTTAACCAGTTAGGAATATGGGCACATGATTTTAAAACACACACACACACAAAAGAAAACAAAACAAACCCACCAAAAACCACCAACAAAACCCTCTTGTTTGACAGATTTCAAGGACTGGTAGCCTGATATCTAATGGTGAATGTTCAGTGACCAGCCTGCTATGTCTCATTTAATTTTTTAAAATTTGTTTATTTTTTTCCCTTTTAAGTGGATCAGCATTGATAGGATGAAGGAGATAATTTCTGGAATATCCACTAAAGCCCCTGCTAAAATGCTTGTGGGACAACTGGAAGACCTAAGCTCAAGTCCTCTTTCTGTTGTAGAGGAAGGATGTTGGATTTTCTCATCCTAAAATGTTAACTCCTAGATAAAATTCAGTAAGAACACTGGCTTTACGACTCTAGCTGGCCTTTCAGAAGCTTACTCCAAGTTAATAAATGCAAATCAAATCCACAAATAGGTTTAGGATAAAGAACTACAGATTTCTTTTTTTTTAACGAATGAAGCTAATATAATTAGAATGATAGGCTGTCACAATGTCATTTTTAGAGACCTTTCACAGCAGTAAAACAGTATTTTGAAATTTTACTAAAATTGCTTTTGATATCTCTTGTTATTTTTCACCATTTTCTGTTAATGGTAGGAGGTATCTACGTCACAATTGACCTTTCAGTCTGGAGAAAATGTTCTTTATATGAACAACTGTTCTGTCCAGATGAATTCCTCAGCATTTTCTTTTATAACGTTATTATACTTGGCCACAAGTTTGCCAAAGTAAACCTTTTGTGGGACACAAACATTATTTCTGGAGAGTTAGAAGCCACAGAATGAGACCATGGGCAAAATATAACTTCTTTCCTGTGCTCATTGTTTAAGTATAAACAGACAAAGGAAGAAAATGCAAAAAAAAAAAAAAAAAAAAGAATCTGA
>Ga0065711_1050796_pt1 | contig 10655 bp, 9 predicted proteins | sample Hoacrofraction12_FD_59098 | JGI IMG/M metagenome (GOLD analysis project Ga0065711, IMG submission 59098) | Hoatzin crop microbial communities from Cojedes, Venezuela - Epithelial fraction 12 v2 (version 2) | ecosystem: Host-associated > Birds > Digestive system > Esophagus > Crop | place...
CCTGGGCAGCCTGGGCCAGGGCTCCGTCACCCTCACAGGGAAGAAGTTCTTCCTCATCTTCAGCTGGAGCTTCCTCTGCTTCAGTTTGTGCCCGTTGCCCCTTGTCCTGTCACGGGGCACCACTGAACAGAGTCTGGCCCCGTCCTCCTGACACCCACCCTGCAGATATTTGTAAGCATATATTAAGTCCCCTCGCAGCCTTCTCTTCTCCAGGCTGAACAAGCCCAGCTCCTTCAGCCTCTCCTCGTAGAAGAGATGCTCCAGTCCCCTCCTCATCCTCACAGCCCTCCATTGGACTCTCTCCAGTAGCTCCTCATCTTTCCTGAACTGGGGAGCCCAGAACTGGACACAGCACTGCAGATGAGGCCTCACTAGGGCAGAGTTGAGGGGAAGGAGAACCTCCCTCGACCCTCTCTGCTCATTAAACACAGCGCTAAGGACCAAAGCGAGAGCTCGCAGAGCCCCGCCGGCGGCACGCACCCAGCATGCCCACCGTGCCAAGCCATGCCATGGGCCCAGGGAGCTGCTTCCCGGGCCGGCAGCACTCCATCTGCCCACTGCTCCTGCCCTGCTCGCGTCTGCACACCGAGGTGGGCTGAAAGCTGGGCCCAGCTCCCCCGGCCAGCGCAGCTGCGCTGGGCCCCGGCCAGGCACTGCTCTGCCATGGCTCGGGGTCTGCGATGGCTCGGGGTCGGCTGGCAGCAGACCCCACTGGCTGCGGCTCCTGCCCAGCTCTGATTCCTTCATCTTCTGCGTGCAAGAGCCGCATCCCCCAGCCAAACCGGACCGCTCCCAGCAGGGCTCTCGGGGAAGGAGCGGGGTCCCGCAGCTGCATCGCACGTGCGTGGCGAGGCGGAGGAGCAAGAGCAATAACAGGGGGCGGGGGGGGGGAAATAAAAAAAATGAGAAGTAAAAACCAAGTATGAAACAGCCCTGGGGGAGAATCGCTCGCCAGGACTTGCTGTAATTACACTCCTACTGCCGAACACAAAGCTTTTGGCTCAGCCCTCTCATAAAACTGGGAGAAGGAAGGTGAAATAAGTTGGGTTTTTTTTTTAAATATCCTGAAGGGTCAAAACAACCTTTTAACTTGTCAACTAACAAGTTCAAACAGGACTGCAAGTACTGCTTTCCATAGCTTCCAGGGAGACACATTCAGACCAGCCATCCGAACTCGAGTCCTCCAGGCCTTTATGCTTTTTAACAGCCAGAAAAATCAAGGTAAAGGTTATTGGCAATCTACCCCAAAACCACTTCCCAGCAGAAGCACCAGCCTGGACACAGCGCTCCAGCACAGAGACAGAGCTGCTGAGCTCCAACCCCAGCTCCATCACCCCATGTCCTTGGGCAAATCATTTTGCCTTTCAGCGCGCTGGTTTCCACATTCTTCCCTGTAATTACGCCCTTCATCGCCTGCTCTCGCTCTCTGCCCGCGTGTGCCGCTTTCACTGCCCCGCCAGCGCGAAGCCACACAGCCCCGGCCGTGGGGGAAAGCTCTGCCATCCCCTCTCCCACATTGACACAAGCAAACGGTTCAGTCAAACCAATGCAAATCCCCAATGAAAACACTTACTTTGATTTAAGAAACCTGCTCCTCACAAACTCAGGGCTGGCACGGTTTTAGCGTGAGCTTGTTAGAGCAGCGCCCAGAAGCCAAAGTACATACAGAGTTCCCATGAGCCAGGCGGTGAGCGAAAAGCCAAGGGACCCCACAAGTTTTGCCTTCACTTGTTAATTCGCATGAAAATATAAGTCTGCTCCGATATAACCTTCCCCTGAGATTGCTCAGCCCATACACAGCCTCTGAGTAACCAGCAAGCCACCCGAAGGAGACAACAGCAGCACGCACAGAGCCCTCGGTGCCAGCTTCAGTAAATGCGCCATTTCCTCAGCTCCCTCTGGTTTTGTGTGCTAGGTCTGTACATCGCTCAGGCCACCCCAGCGCTGCTGCTGCCGCCGAAGCCAGCGGCAGAAAAACTTCCAAAAACTCACTTTAACCGCTTGAAGCGCCGGCAGCCCTCTCTCCGCTGGAGCAGTCCTCATCGCCCTCCTTCCAGATGCCCTGATGGGAGTCCAACATGGGGAGGTCTGAAAGTTCCTCCAGCACAGGGGAGATTGAAGGAAGCTCCTCTTCCTTCAACTTCAGAGTTCTTTTAGATGCCCTTGAACACACCAAAGTAATCCTTCCCAGTCAGAGACTGGATGGCTCCACCAGAAGAAGGACCAAAGCTCCTGGAGGCAGGACCCTCGGGCCAACGAGGCTGGAGGTGCCTCCGTCGGGAGCGCCGGCAGTGCGGACATCGCTGCGCTGGCAGAGCAGGCCTTTAAAGGAGTCACTGGTTTGGCTGAAAGGTGGGTCCGAGCGATGGGTTTTATGGGTCTATCCCTGGTGCATTTGCAAAGCTGTGGGGATACATTTCCAACACATCCAACAACAAATCTGAACTTCAGGTTCCGAAGCGATTAGAGGAGGGGTCTGATGAGGACTTTTCCTTGTTTTTCTTTTCTTTGTTTTTCATTTCGGTCTCTTGCACAATATTTACAAGGGAAAAAAGCTGTCTGAAGAAGCAGTTTAAACACACATGCATTTTTGTAAATCCTCCCACTTCCAAGATTGTATCAACAAAAGAAAGGAGGAGGAAGAAAAAACATAAATAGGAGTTTCGCATTGACAGGGTCCCTTTGAACAATTTTCAAAGAGCTCCACCACCAGTTCTCCTATTTGATTTCATTTTTTCAGAATATCTACGTGTTCCTCCAGGTACCCAATGACTCCACCAGTTCAGGTCCCTTTTCTGAACTGTTCCTTGAAGAAAGCAGCAACTGCTTTCTCAACAACAACAACTGCTCCAGGTGTCGGCCCAGGACCGTGGCTGTGCCGGGACGTGTTTCACGGTTTGCTCAACGGACAAGGGGTTGCACATTGATGCTGAAGATCCAGGAGCTATTCCTAGCCCAGCCATGGATCGGCAGTGGCTGCTTCCCTCCGTGGCAGACGTTGTCTTCCAGCACGGATATCCAGCATGGAGAAGAGCTGAGCCTTTCTTTCGAGTGCGATCATTATGAGTGAAAGCAAGTAGAAACCTTAAGCATACACCAGACATTGGCAGTTGAAGACATTTAAGGCATCAGAGCCCTTTGCTGGAGGCCATAACCTTATTTTTAAACATCTTCAGGTAGTGAAGTACTCCGCTCAGTGCTCATCAGGACAGTTAAAGCAAGAGAAGTCCCCAAACCTCATCACAAGCAGATTGTAGAGACCAAGGAGAAATCACCTCTTAAAATCAGTCATCCACTCCCAAACTAAACAATTTGTGCACCATCAAAGCCAGGAAATCCTCCACTTTCTAACCCAAATCCAAAGCGGGGGTCTGCTCCATGCTAACGGTTTCGTGCCCCTGCCAGCAGGCTGGCAGCTGCAGCCTCACCCAACCCAGCCAGACCATTTGGAGAAGAGCTGCCATAGCACACGTGCCCGTGTTCTAAGCAACGCTCGGTCGATATCACCATCCTCCCTCTTGGCAGGAAGCAAGCAGCCCATAATTCCAGCTACTATGTGGCACAGAGAGCTCTGGGCAGGGGTAATTGCAGCAAAAAAGCACCTGCTGTCTGGTCTGATGGACCCAGGCTGCCCCAGGAGGTGTTATCTCCCATCCTTTGCTTGGCTACATTTCTCCAACAGAAAACTAAGTCTGAAAAGGGTAAGGAAAAAGGTTTGTCAAGCAGGATCTGGGACTCTGCAGAAAATAAAAGAGGCTGGAGCAAATCACCCAGCAGCCAGACCAAGGAGAGTGAGAAAGAAAAAGGTTTGTTTTCAGGGAAGCTTACTCCCAGCATAACTGCACCAGAAGCTCCATGCCCTTCTCTCTCCTCCTGAAGCAAATTTCAAGACCAAGGTTGATGCAATGCCTACAGATATTCCTCTCCAATCTCAGACAAAGAAAATAAATAAATAGACAAACTCAACCTGTGTGAAAGGCGCAGCCCTGGGACCCGCGCAGCTGATGCTGCAGGTGACAGAAGAGTCCAAGGGACAATCAAATTTCGGATTACGATGGGAAAGAGCAACTGCATATACATGAGCACAAACCGTAAATAAACGGGAAATAAATCCCATGGACATGGTGACAGCAGCCCCCAGACAGACCTTTACAAATTGCCTTTTACAAGTAAATAACATTATATCAGGGTTTATGGGCTTCCCTGAGATGGGCATGGGCAGCGCTGGAAATATTGCAACGGCATCAATTAGGCAGAAGGCAAAACCGCAAGGATTTTCTTGGTGCCCCCAATGTGACTCTGCTCTACACCACCAGGATGAGACGGGGAAGAGGAAAGAAACATGGTCCGGCATCCCCACGCCATGGGAAGTGCTGCTGGACATCTTCCATCATTCCTCACGCCAAAGGGTCACGGAAACCCAGCTGAATCAGATCCTTGCCTTACCCTTCACGTGGTGAATGCACCAGGCAAATCGTTCTGCCTCAGTTTCCCCCTCACGCTACACAACTAGAGAATGCTGAAGAGCTATTTAACAATACCAAGTATCTACTTCACTGAAGATGTTTAAGTACCTTGAGATTTCTGAAGGAGCTGCTATAAGGAAGGCATTAATTTAAATATCTAGTGGCATAGAACATAATGCCAGGCAGATTTTCTTCCATTCTTTTATAATAGCTTAATAATCCTCAAAATAGTTTCATTGTTAATACTCCTGTGGTGTATTAGGTCTTTTTTGATTGTAAAGTGAGGTAAACACTCCACATTTCTCTAGCACCTACCAAAACACTTCTCAGAAATAACTACTTCAGCTCCACAAACACCCGCGTGGGGGGTTTAGGTACAAGCGCATCGTCCCCCTTTTCATCCAAAGCCACCCAAGATAATCTGAGGTTGAACAGCAGAAAAATGCACTCTCCTCCCTCCTCCCCCAGACCTTCACTACTAGTTAGTGCCTCCTCTCTTTAGAGATCCACTGATTATCACAAACAAAACGAGCAGCTTCCCAGGCCCTGCAGCCTCTTGCCCGACTGTGCGGGCAGGGTACGGACTCCTGACCTCCTCGCAGACGGCACAGAGGAACCGGCCACCGGCAGACTGTGATACATCTTCTGTCTGGAGAGGAACGAGACAGCAATTTGATTTTTTTTTCAGACTATGAAAACCCTGCAGCTATAAAAGACTGTCCAGACCCAAAGAGAGCATGGTATGCTCCCCTTTTTCCTTCTGCTCCCTGCGACTGCAAGGCTACCAACGCTCCTGTGGCTTTCCACCTACGCACCCCTGGTACCCGCCTGCGGCCGCATTTATTGTGGAGCTCCACGATCTTTTGTGCATCTGCCATCGTGCTCGTCATCCTCATCCCAAAGACGCAGAACAGAAGGACCCAAGGAGGCAGCAGCTCGGCCAAGCTCACGGAGGATCCCTGTGGCATAAGGGGGAGATTGAGGCTCAAGCACAAACCTTGACTTTAACACACTATTATTCTCCTTTTGGGTCAAGTTTTAACTGTTCGTACTTGCAAGCTTGGAGGCCCCATGTCCAATACGCCACAGCCAAGATGGTGGCATCTTCCAGGGCAGAGACAGGCTGAGCTAGTAAGGACAAAATAGGAGGAATGCGTACCATCAAGTAGCAAACCATCCTGAAAAGTACAGCAATAGCAATGCTGTAGCAAGAGGGGAACGAGCAATGTTCAATTTGTAGGTAAATCTCAGCCTGAGATAGGAGAAAAAGAAAATAAAGAAAGTCGTCTTTTTTTTTAAAAAAAATTAAAAAAAGAGTAGTCTTCTAAGGTCTACACTGAAAACCACCTTCCCCCAAGAAAAATACACAGAAAGAAAAATGCAAGATCAGCCAGAGTTACTGATGGAGAGGCTCCAGGGTATAGCCAGTGACCGAAGTTTTGCAACATAAAGCTTCAATTATTTATCATTATTTTTATTTTTCTAGAAGAAGAGTAACAACGCATCTCCTTCCTCCGAAGTTAACAACTGTGCGACATCATCTCTGCATTGTCTCCCTGTTTTATCGCCACAGCGCAGCACCGAGCAGATTCCACCCCAGGGCAGACACAAAACCACAGGGCCATGGTTTCTAATTATACCCTCTATTCTCAGGGAAATGGTTTATTTATTAGCTCTTTGAGCTTCCCTTTCATTCATTCTCAGTCCCAGTCCCAGCAGCAAGGGGCTCTCAAGAGGAAATTTATTAGGTTTTCTCCATTCTCCACCTTCCCTGCTCTGTGCTCTCCCACCCAGCCTCTCCCTCCTTTCCCCATTCAGCATTACAGGCAGTCTCATCACTTTTAATTCAATAACTTGCAGTATAATTACTCCGTAATAACACTATTATCTTAACATTTACTCAGCAGCTGTGATCCCCTCACAGAGAGGCGAGGAGGGAGAGGAGCAGGGATTCTCCGGAGAGAAGCCATGGGGAGAGACATCTTCCTGAAGGAGAAAGACCCAAAGATAAACCCCAGCCGGAGACGGAGACGTTGCGGCAAGGAACAAGAGAGCAGGGGGAGCGACGCGGCGCTGTGCCCGCAGCCCTGCCCGAGCCCGTCCGTTTGATCTCCCTTTCCTCAGAACCTGGCAGGTTTTGCAGGCAGAGGAGAGGGCCCGAAGGGACGCAGCATACACGCAGCCCCGGGTCTGCAATACCACAGAAGCCATCTAAGCAAACAGTGCACTTCCCAACCTCCCTAAAAGCGCCCTGCCATCAGGTAAACGGCCTAAAAATGGGGGTAGGCAACAGCGAAAGGCCCACTGCAGGACACGACTGTGCTCTATGCTGCATGAAAAGCAAAAGTCATCTATTTAAATACAAATATTAACCACTTCTACCTTGTCCCAGCTATTGCTCGCCACAAAGACTGGTTTTAGTTTTTACTCCAGCAACCCCTCAGAAAAAGGGTTTCCACATTTCACAACAGCACGCTTGGTAAACAGGGTAAGAAATTCTCCTAAAGCCATAGACTAAAACTCAAATAACTTGTGCAGCAAATGAGGCGGGGAACAGCCTATTAAATATCAGACACGACCAACTCCAAGCTTGCCTAGAAAGGCAGAATTTCCACCTACAAGCCTCACCTAGCCCTTACAAAGAGCCTGGGTGTTGGCACCTTTTGCCTCCCTGCTGTGGTTTTGTTTTCTGTGATATTTAAACAAACAAGCCCACTGCATATTTAGGCAGAAATGTTCCTACTTGCACCAGAGAAAGAGCAAGTTACTACAGCCCCTGCTTAAGCCAGCACAATTTTGAAGCCTACAAGGTGAGGTCAGGTTCATGCAGATATCAGATCCTGAAATCACACCCGAAACTCAGTACAAATACCAGCGTTAAAGAATAATTCGCCCTATAATGCATCTGTTTCACACACATGCTGCAGCAAAGGGGTAAACACAGTTTATTTTGATTGATTATCCATCGTGTAATGCAGAGCTATAATTCCATCAAGCCATCAAAGCGATTCGGCAATTATATAAATCATGGGACGAACGTGCAAAGGGTTTGTCGTTAGAAACTCAAAATGGAATTTCCTCATATTATATTGCTGCATAGTGGCTTGTTTTTTTAATAATACACAGCCAGATTATTTTGGTTTCAAATTTGTTTACATGCCTCTTTCATATACCAATTCACTGGTTACTGCCGATGACAGATCCCATCAACATTAATAAGACATTTCATGCTGTCTTCCACTCTACAGGAAATTTCCAAAGCAAACTAACGCTGAAATGCAGGCGGCGTGATGAAAATCACACCCCGTGCCACACAACCCAACCCTGCAGAAATGGCTGAACCTCAATAATCCCAGCCGTGTGCAATTCACACGGAAAAGGACACTTCCCACTGTCAGCTGGGCTGTGATGAAGGATGCTACAGGGAGCCCTTCATACAGCTCAGGGTTCATTATTTATAACATTACACAAAGCCTTTACTACTGAATAGATCTTGCGTGCGGACATAATTATATGTATAGGCATTATCATAATTAAATCTACAATAAAGTAAATAAGACAGTTTATGATGTATTATCCAGACATTGTCATCGAGTTTTTACACCTATTTAGTTCAAATTTAGTAGAACTGACAACCCCTAGCTCCAGGACATTCCCGATGGAAGCAGCTGCTTGAGGAGGTTTAACTCCATGCGTATTCCCTCCCCTCCCCTCTCCTACGTGCCCATGATCCCGAGCAGGCTGGGGCAGAGCAAAGCCCTTGCAGAGCTCCCCAACGCTCACCCTCTTCCAGCCCAGAGCAGGAGCAAACCCCAAAACCCAGGCAAAAGGCCCCAAACCCGCAGCCTCTCCGATGCTGGTGCCAGCGGGCTTGGGCTCGACGGTCTCTGCTAATCCCAGCTGCAGAGACCACCCCTGCCCGAGACACAGCCCAGCTCCTGCGCTGAAAGCAAAATTACAGATTTGTAAGAGTTGAGGGCAAAACTCTCCCTGCCTTCAGAGAGAGCAGATCGCCTCTCACCGCTCTGCTCTCCCAGCCCAGCAGGGAACTGCCCGGGCAGAACACCACTGAAGCCACTGTCATTATTTGCCCTTTCATTTTTTTCTTTTTTCCTTTAAAGAGAAAAATAAATCCAACCACTCTGCTTGAATTGTGGCCCCTAAATCAGTATTTATAATCTGTCTTTTTGTGCTTTTTTGGGGAAAAAGGGAAAGAAAAAGCCATGCTGAGCTGTGCACTGAACAGCCACCCAAGATAAACCGAAGCAGCACTAAACACTGTGCTATTAAGTGAGAAAAGACTACAACTTTGATGTGACACTTGGCTGTTTGCTGGCACTATAAACTATTGCACACTAAAAAAGTTTGTTAAATGCTCCATAAACTTTAACACATTGCTGAAGCACTTCGAACCAAGAATTTTATTTGGCTATCCACAAAACCACGCTTCATAACAGGCAAAGAACAGCAAATGCATATTATTCTCTAGAAATTACAGGTACGGTTTAATTTCTAGAGTTCAAAACAGCAAAATTAATACAGGTAGATTTAAGAACTGCCTGAGAAGAAAGCACCCATGCCATGTCTGCCCTAGGAGGATAACTGAAGCCTCAAATAGCGATTACGTTTTTGGGGCTCACCCCTCCTCCAGTACCTCTGACCTTTGTATTTTGAGAAACAACCAACTCCTGGACATCCGGCAGCGCCAGGAGAACAGCGAAGCGCTAGAAGAGCTCCCTGCAAAAGCAAATCGCAAGGAAAATGGCACAGAGTGTAGGCCACGCTTCACCTTTTCTGTGTATTTGCCTAGAGTTGCATTTCCAAACCAGGGTATCGGCCAAGAAGCAAAATGCATCTTTAAAACACATCCCCAAATGTTTTAATATTAATGTTCATTCCTCACCACAAAGAAAGCAGGCCCTTTGTCATGATTTTGCCATTTTTCCCCCAAAGCAGGAGGGAAGACAATCAACTCCCCAAAGTGGGAATGAGGTGTGAAGCACCCCAGGAGCCACCCACAGCTCCCATCCCCCTGATCTCCATCAGAATCTCACACCGGACCGGAGACACATCCCAAAGCAAATTTTTTTCCAATGAAACTTGCTGAAAAACCTAAAATCCACCAGCTGGCTTAAGCATCATTGGCTTTGCATAAAACCTAAAGCCACTTTCAACATGTCACTCATCTTCCCTATTAAGCCTCGCGGAAGCTCTGCGCGGCGCAGCTCCCCGCTCACGGACAGACACAGATCTGGATGAGCCGCCCCGAGACACCAAACCCAGCCCCCGCACCCCTGCGCTTGCCCCTCGAGACCCCGGATGCAGGGGCCAGGGGAGGGCACAGCCACACATCCCCCCAGCCCACCCTGTCCGACCTCCCCGGCACATGGGCCACTGCCATTTTCTACTGGTTTATAGCAAGCGGTTACTCCAGCGCCGGCGCAAGGGAGAAGCAGGGATAGAAATTCATTTTGAATCACAACTATACCTGGGGCTAAATCTTTCGGATGGTGCGATTTACACATTCCCACCTCTCAGGGCAGTGCATAAAGCACAGCACGAGCCCATCATTCATTTCAGGATATTGCTCTGGAACGCGCTGTCAAGCAAGTGTTTCATGGCACACGAGCAAGGCTTGCTGCGAGGGACCGGGAGCGCTCAGCCAGTAGCACTCGGTGCTTCGTGTGATGCTCCACCTTTGGGGAGAGAAATGGACTCCTAGTAATGGACTACAATTCCTTCCCCTCCGGGAAGGCAGCACTGCAACCATCAAACACGTCAGGCTGGAGGCAACGGTGATTCATCTCGTCCAGCACACCATCGCCGGCAGCACCCAAAAGCAGACGCTTCAGAGGAATTACCTGTCTGGGTGATGTTTTTTCCCAGCTCCAAGCCACCACCACTCGGCAGAGGACCTGCAGCAGGGCTGGATCAGTGCGGTGGGGCAGGGACCACAGAGGAGCACTTGCCTACGGCATCCTGCAGCATCCAAGACACCAAATCCATTAACACTGGAGAAATGGCAGCAAAAAACCAAGTTTTCACTCCTCGGCGCCTACTCAATGCACTAAGTACAAGACCACAGAATCACAGAATGGTCAGGGTTGGCAGGGACCTCTGTGGGTCACCCAGCCCAACCCCCTGCCCAAGCAGGGTCACCCAGAGCAGGCTGCACAGCACCGTGTCCAG
>Ga0065711_1011784_pt1 | contig 10654 bp, 10 predicted proteins | sample Hoacrofraction12_FD_59098 | JGI IMG/M metagenome (GOLD analysis project Ga0065711, IMG submission 59098) | Hoatzin crop microbial communities from Cojedes, Venezuela - Epithelial fraction 12 v2 (version 2) | ecosystem: Host-associated > Birds > Digestive system > Esophagus > Crop | place...
GCCGGGCCCCCCCGCCGCCCGCCCGGTGCTCGGCGCCCGGCCCCGCCGCGGGTCACCGGAGGGGGGGGCCAAGCGTTGCCGCGCAGCCGAAATAGCTCAGCTGGGAGAGCGTTAGACTGAAGATCTAAAGGTCCCTGGTTCGATCCCGGGTTTCGGCAGCCGCTTCTTTTCCTGTCGGGCCTCAGGCAGCGGAACCCCCCCCGCGTCTCCGCGTTCACCCCCAAAACCGCCGCCCCCGGGGTCCCGCGCCCCGACCCCTCCAGCCGACGCTCCAAACTCTAATTTTAGTCTCCCAGAAACAAACACCGGCAGCAGCACGGGCTGTAACACCGCGCGAAGGACGGTGCGTCGATGGACGTTGGACAGCCCCATGGAGCAGCTCGCTCCTGCTTTAAACAGAGCACAGCACCCAAAACCAGCCAGTTTGCTTCCTTGTACTCCTCCTGTTTAATAACATGAAACCCTGACACACACCACGGTTTCAGCTGAAATACACAAATAAACCTCACCACGAGCACAGAGCACGGCTCGGAGCCGGGGAGTGGAATAAAGGAGCAGGGACAAGCCTTTGGTGGTTCACTTCACCCGACTTTAATTGAGTCAAGCTCACACAAAGCTGCAGACTTGGTCTCGAGGTACGAACGGCGCCGTGAGCAGCCTCTAGCACCTGGTTCCAGAGCCGAAAGCGGGTTTTGGAGATGTGAACATTTCAGAGCGCTCCAATGCATCGCACACTCTCCGACTTCCTTGGGCAGCAGAAGGCAGCTTGATTTTTAAACCGAGAACTGGTCCACGTTGAATCAAACCAAAAGAGATATTTCTCTATAATTATAGGCCCTTTGATAACACAAATAAGGATTCCAAAGGCATATTGAAACTAATTATAGAGTCATTTAAAGCATAATTAAAATATATTAAGGTCATTACTATAGCCAGAATACACATCTGCATCCCAATTTACATTTAAACTTCTTCCTTAAGCCCAAGCCTTGGGTTCCTGTTGCAGAAGCAAGTAGATCACATTCGTGTTATGATACAGAAAGATACTGATCCTTACAGCTCCCACTGACGCTGCGCGTCTGGCAAAGGCAAGCTGCAGCCCCTGCACCCCCAGCAACAGCTGGGGGAGGGAACTGCGCATGATTAAATTTGATATCTGAATCAGATGGCACACCTGTAATTGTCTTTTTCTAAAAAACAACCATTAAAACAGCATTCAGAATGGTTTCACTTCTAAGCGGAAGACTGAATGATTTTTGTTTTTTTAAGCAAACAGTGATTTCTTTTTCCACTGAAGTTTACAGTTGTCCTATTAACACAACCCCAGCCTGTGTTGTTGGGATCACAGCACGAGGTACCAATTTTATTCCCCCCCCTTTGAGACAGGAAACGCAAGGGCAGTCAGCTCTGGGAAGTTTTCCAGAGGGGAAACCTGCGGACACACAGCAACAAAGTCACGAGGCAATACATTGGCCACAGTTCAGCAGAACATGTTTTTCTGAGGACGACAGCCCGCCCTTTGTCAGACATTTGGCTAAAATACTTCATAAAAAACTTAGTGTTATATCAAGCAGCTCCGCAAGACGCTCGCAGTCTTTGCAAGTCGCAGGCTAAGCGCAGGGAATGGCCGCCCGCCCGCAGCGCTCCTACGCTCTTCGCGTCGTCTCCCAGGGGCAGTTCAGCACAGCGAGACCAAGGGAAGCAGCACGCAGCTCCAGCACGCAGAATCAAGAGTGAGGACTGAAGACACAACTGTATCTGACAGCAGTACAGCACTGCGGTGACTGCACCTTCTGAAGATACAGACACGGATTTTAAAAAGTAAGAATTACACATTTTATTCAAATGAGCACTTCGCCATGATATACACTCAGCACCAGCCCAACCTGGGAGAGTTTGCACCACTGGTCAGACGCTGTCTGCAGCTGCCAGCTCGGCCTTCCACTTTTTTCTTTCTAGAATTTCTTCATCAAATATTTCTCTCTCCCTGAAAAGAAACACATTGAAGCTCTGCAGTGAAAACAATCGTAACATATTAACCAGCTCGCAGTGTGTTACAGTAACTCCACAAGAGTGTTTCCCACGTTTAATCCATTTGCTGCTGGGGCAGTGAGAAAGCCTGCCTTGCAGAAGGGAGAATACTGAACTCTCCTGCCCTTACACTCAACCCTTTCCTGTATAAAAAGTAAGCCAGTAAGAAAAATTCAGAGAATACTAAAAATAGAGATACCTGTTGCTCACAGATGGTCCTTTTATGTATTTCTCTTCTGCCTTCTTGTAATCTATCTCATCCACAGCAGAAATCGCGTAAATGATGGCCTGTAAAAGTACTTAGTTCATTTATACTTGTGAAACAAAAGCTAAGTTACAAACAGTGATCTGAAGAAAAAAAAAATTAGAAGAGCACATTCTTAGAATAAGGTTCCTCAATCACTTGGGAAACCTGGATGAAACTGCTTGTTGTGTACCTCAAGTTCTTAAATAATACAAACTTGCTCTTTCTCATTCCCAGGAGAGTATTTTTATAATCACACTAAGATATTCTCCATAGTAATTTTGCCTACAGAAGTTACTAACATTCTCCCAGGAAAGCTCCTAGGAAGAGCAAGAAGTATCTAAAAGTGTAACTGTCAGAACAACCAACCCACCCCAACACACAAAGAACCCAAGAAAACCCAGAGATAATCTGCCAAACAAAAAAACCCACAGCCCAACCCAAAGCTTTGCAGAGTTTCAGAACCAATCAAAACACACCAGAAAGCAGTCGGATTGCCTTTAAAAACATCACACTACTGTGCTCACGGCTTAAAAATCTGCCTTCAGAGTCACCCTGGTCCACTTCCACCCAAAACCCCGCCAGCCTACTCATGCCAACGTCCGCAGCACCCGCAGCGCGAAGCGTGTACCAGTTCATGCTGGGGTTTTATTTCTTTTCTCCAACACGTAACAAACATTTGTTCGTCAATGACCAGCCCACGAACACAGCTTTGGAGCCTCCTGCCCTTGTTTTAATATTCTTTGCCCACGACACATAGAAACCACACAGTTTCACACCCCTCGAGCTTCAGGTGGGCAGGATGATACCGATACCCATAAATGTAAAATTTCTAATTACAATCTCTCTGGTAGTTGAACTAAACTAGATCCTTGCTGTTTTGAGAAGACAGGAAAGCTCTAAGATGGAGAGGCTCCTCAATAATTCTACCCCAGACAGCTCAGCCTTGGGAGGGAAGAAGCACCAAGCTACAGAGATAAAGAGGCACCAAGTGGGCAACACGACCGGAGCAAAACAGCCTGGAAGGCCACGGGATACGTGATCTTAGAACTGCGTCTGCGCAGAAACAAAGGTCAACCAGCAGACACTGTGACGAGGAGTATAAGCCTTCATCTTGAGACCCCCAAAGACCACCCGAGGACGCTAACAGACATGTGTGAAAGACATTAACACATGCTAATTAGTTATTGGAAAAGTCATGAATATGCTAAGCATTTCTCAGAAATATAACGAATACGTATACTGCGATTGTATTTAACCTGAAAGGACAGGGTGCTTGGTGCGCACGTTTGGAGGAGAGATCCCCCGTGTGCCCGGCGCCGTAATGAAGAACCCCTGCTTCACAGTCTGCCGACTACTGAGTCTTCAGCTCCGGCTTTTCACGGCACCAATACCCCTGCCTGGCTCAAACACCACCCAGCTCCCGGGGACATGCGGCAAGCCCGTAAACTCCAATCACCTAATGCTAGTGTCCTTTACTTCCCTCAGCGTGTACTTTTCTCAGCATTTCACGTTTACTTACTTCAGGCAAAAGGACATCTGAAATAAATTTTATTCCATCTCCATCGATCTGATGCAGATTTTTAGTGTCTATTTCACGATACACTTCCTTCAAGTAGTTTACTACAAGGTCTAGTTGTTCTTCATCCTCTAAATATGTTTCAACACAGGTCACGTACTGACTTGACTTCAGGAACTCCTTCAGCCACCGGGATTGTTTTCTGCTTTTCAAAATTGCCAAAAGATGCTCCTCGGCCCCCTTTGTCTTCACTATAAACTCCACTATCTTTTGGTTCGCTTTATCTCTAGCGGCTCTCGTTCTGTCAGGAAGAAGTTTCTTGGAGGGCTTCTGAGGCAACACTTGTGATGAAGGCTCTTCAGGATCTTCCTCTGCCACGTTTGGAAAGGTCATTTGGACTAAACCTTGATAACTTTCCTTTCTAACTGGGTAGCCTGAAAAGAAAAGCCATGATCATTCTTACTTAAAATATACAAAACGAGGGGCTCTCGCGTACATACTTACATGTACAAATATAAAACCAGGGACTTTCTTGATGAGAGGTTTTTCTCCCTCCCCTACCAAAGAGTGTCATAAAACCACCACCACCAAAATCTTAGTTTTGTCTTGGAAAAAAAATAAAAAAATTAGGGAGTTGAAACTCCGACAGGAACTCTGAAATGAACTCTCCACAATGGGAACTAACCAGTTATCTGATTGTCTTTAACAATCAACATTTATTTAACTTTAGTTGTGGGACTGAAAAAACCTTTGAGCACCATACAGGTGCGCAGTGATCTCAGGAGTCGCCCCGCACTGGGTCTGACACCTAACTCACACACAGATAAACATTCGAGCTAAATTTACCGACTGAGAGAAGAATACAGAAGATAAATTCACTTACTGATATCGGCAGCAAAGTATTCCAAGAAGGATCCCGTAAAGGAATGACAACCTAAAAAAGCCCAAACCAGGGTTATTTATCAGTTCAATTGTGCCTACAAAACACAGCTGACAGTTTTGGTGTTACCTTTTTTCTGATGTAAATCAGAAGGGATGACATCATCCGACTCCTCTGCTTACCTACTCTAATTCGATAGTCAGAAATCAATCGAATACACCACTCAATTTCTTGGCGATAATCTTCCTTGGCTCGTTCCTACAAAAGAGCAGCCTTTTACCGTCCTAAACAGCCTGTTGCAGCTTTTAGGTCTAGAACACTAACCAGGTAACCGAAACGGCTAACGACAAGAGATCAGAGTTCACTCGCAGTTTTCTGCATTCTCCCGAAATTCAACTTCTGCCATCACTTTGTGACGCAGCGCGAGAGCAGCTTTGTTGTAGGTCGAAAACCCACAAGTGAGAACACAGCAAGAGGCTGCCCGCCTTCCCCAGCACACCTACGCTTAGCAGCAGCCCCACCAGGCAGAAGGAGGTGTTGGGGGATCCCATTCCCATACTATTCTCCATTTTGTGGAGCACTAATTATGTTTAATTGCTTTGCTGAGTAGCGTGAGAGAGAACAGAGAAGAGCGAACAACGCCAGAGCAGGGAGCTGCACCGCGCTCCTCCCGCAGGGTCAGTTACGCTGTGCGTACGACCTCCCTGTTCCCCACGCCTGTATACACTTGCGGTTACTTGTTACTGGTAGTACTCACGATGAGGTCCTGCTTCTCCTCACAATCAAAGTGCTTCAGATTCTTAAGAGATACCGAGAAACTTGATGAAACAAAGAAACACAGTTAGGGGAAAGCAGTAGTCAAGCTGCACACCTATTTATTCACTGATTCTACACCTTCCCGAAAATCAGATTTCAGAAGGAATTCAGGACCGCAAGTGTTGCTGGTTTTGGTTTTCATAATAAGCTAAAACTATAGAATCTTTTAACGAATGAGAAGTACCTGGTTTTAAAACAAAACTAAAGGCAGGCCTCTGTTTCTGGAAAGCTTGGGCACCCCATGTGAACACCACCAGCTGGGTGCCCAGCCCTTTTCATCACTCACCGAAGCGTCAGCTGAATGCCAGCCTGTCTCAGCTGGCAGCACAACAAAGCACCCAGCCCACACCCGCACATCCCCACCCAGCCCAGTCCCTCTCTCCGAGATCAACCTCACTTTTAACCGCCACTGTCACTGCCCTGTTCCAGGAAGAGTACAGGACACTGCTGAACAGAAACTGAAAGTTCAGAACGTGATCAGAACCGCAACGCTTACCCTTTTTTCTTCTCATTTGTATTCCCTTCTATTAACAGCACACATGCCTTTTTGTGTTTCCGCTTCACGTTTTTGACCTGTTGAAAGGATAAAGTCTCATTAGCTCCCTGAAATCCTAATACCCTCACAAAGCAGGAGCATTTTCCATCAGTATTATACAGCACACCCCATACTTAAAGGAAGATAAACACATACAAAAAAATAAGTTTAAAGTGGCAAGAATAGCAAGTTGCCCCAACGGAGCATTTTTGTCAGTGCACAAGGACCCGTTCTCTTTCCTGTGTTGGTTGGGTACAACCACCCTAATTCACGACGCAAGATACAAAGGCTCAGTAGTAATCCTCTGCTCCAACTTAAACATATGTGAATCGACCACATTGATTCTTTACATGCTTTTGTCATACGTAACTTTACTTCTATTATCTTTGGAACCCTTCTACCAGAAGATCTTTAACATTTCCAGCTCTACACAAGTCAAGAAGGGCAAGAGACACTCCAGAACTCGGTCAGCTGCTCTGTACCAGACCCCTCGCAATGTCACACTGAGAAGGCAGTGAGCTGTTCTTACCACTGCTGGCCAGTAAGGGTACCTTCGCAGTCTGCACCAGACCAAAATCCCTTCTTCGATTGATTGTGGTTCTATGATGAAAAATAAAGTAATTTTTCACAAGACCTTTAGCTTGCCCTCAGCCTCCATGCAAGAGTTTCACTTCAGTGCTTTTCCAGGTTTCAGCTGAGGTGACAACCCCCCGCCCTCAAAGCGGCACAGGTGGTTCCAAACACAGGAGCTCGGACATTTCAGCCCTAGGCCCTCCCCCAGTCTCACAAGGATTTGCATTTCATTCTGTTTCAAAAAGCCTTTCTGGGGCATCCACAAAATGCGATTTATTCCAAGCTTGAACAAAGCTGATTCACTGCCTAGCACGGTTCGGTTTCGTTACCGCAGCTTGTCAGCAGCCTAGAAGCACGCACACCCTAAAAGAGCACACCAGTCTTGGGCAAGGATGTCTCATACAGGTGCACTGATGTCTTACCTTGATGCGATAAAACACTAGGAAGCTCTTCATCCTCCTCCTCTTCATCTACCAGAGCCAAGAGGCGAGAGAGACTCTCCGAGGAAACTGTGTTTGAAGACAGGTCAGGCGACTCCAGTCCTGCCAACAGCAGCAAGCACCAGTGCTCGTGAGCATGGGGCAGGGATTAATGAAGCATCAGCTTCAGACCAGGGGAAACGCAACTGCGTAAGCGACCCCACAGCAGCTGGGTCACCGCCACACGAGGGTCTGTCACACCACACACGCTCTCAACTCTCTGCCTAGGTAAAGGCTTAATAATCTGAATAGAAGATGAAAAAGGGAAAGGAACAAGACCAGGCTGGTTTCAGGGCTCCGTAACCAGCCTGTTCCTTTACATCACAGCATCATCTCAATGCTGACCGACCGACATAGCAGCTCGACAGCAGTAAAGACAAAAACCAGGTGGGACGTTGGCAAGTTGTCTGGTGAAGGATGAGAATTACTGCCAAGTGCAGTTTTTCAGTGCAAAACCCTAAACAGCTCCAGACAGCTTACATGCAACACTAGGTTTTTAGCCAGTATTAAAGTGACTGCATTTTGTGCTTCTCCAAATCTTAAAACAAAATTAAAACCAGCAATTTAGGAACCCCATTCACAAAAGCCATGCAACATTCCAAGATGAGTAACAGCGCTCGACAATCAAATGGGATGAGGTTTTCCCTTCCCCAAGCGATATGCCCACCTTCATCTTCCTCAAAGTCAGGCAGCTGAAACTGCTTCACATTACTCATAACCACGTGTGAAGCATTCTTATTTTCCTCCTCTTTCTGCTCAGAGGGGAAGCTATCGGAGAGCGTCCCATGGTTAGAAGGCCCAGATGAAGATTCAGAGTAATTCTTGCATTTCCTCTTTCTGCAGGAGGATGCAGTTGCACTCTCTTGTTCCCCATTAATCCGTTTCAAGCTCCCTGGCCTCCTTCTTCCACCCAGCTGCTTTGCTAGGCTTTCACTCTCGCTGCTGATGCTATTTTCCAAGTCATCTGAGGCACTTTTACAGGCGGAATCCAGTGACGCCCTTCTTGGCTGCCTTCTGGCGTTTGCCCTTCTGTCAGGCACCGCTGCGCCAGACTTGCAGGGGGGTGACAGCGGAGACCCCTCCCCAGCAAGGGGCTGCGCTTGATCCTCAGGGAGATCCTTCCTACACGACACAGGTGATCCAGCACCTCTTGGGTTTTTCCTTCTTTGTTTACTTTTTTCCTCCTTGGGCTTAAGGGAGACTTTATTTCCTGGTTTGGACTTTGTCAACGATCTCAGCTTAATTTTTTTCTGTCTTCGCAGTGATTTTGATTCTGGTATTTTACAGTTTTGATTATCCGAGTTCAATGCATCATGCAAGTCCCCAGTACTACGTGTGGGAGGGTTTGTTCCACTTTCAGGTGTTTTAGCACTCTCCTCCAAAATGGAAGCACCTTTCCGCCTTTGCTTTTTTGTATCAGTCTTCAGGCTGGGATTATTTTTTCGTTCTCTTTTCTTCTTGGAAGCCTCAGCCTCCAACTTCTCTTTAAAATGAGAGCGCGAGCGACATCTACGTAAGGGGGTGGGTGAGAGAGATCCTGAATTGTTCTCCTGCGATAACTGAGTATTTGGGCCTTCTGCTGAAGGTGGTACTTGTCTGGGTGAGACATTTTGATTCAAAATATCCAGGGCAATTTTAAGAGAACGGCGATATTTCAATTCTTCCACAGCCTCACTCGAATTATTGCTTTGATCTGATGAAGAACATGCAATAAATGCAATAAGCTTTCTTTGTATACAAGAAATAAGATGTTTTATTTATAGTATATATTTTAAGACGCAACTGAACACTTAAATCATCCATGATTCTTAACATACAGACACACAGAGGCACAATAAGTGCCAGCTTCCAACGCCTTATTTTGATCCAATTACACACAAGCTTCTTCACCGTTCCTTCTAATACAGTACCCAAGGGAAGAGCAAAAGTAGCTGTGATAACGTTTAGCCCATCGTCAGACTTTATGGATGGAATGGAAAGAGGGGAAGAGAAGTGAAAAAAAGCCCTCATTAAATGCATGAGTGAGATATGTAACTACTGTCCCCCAGGTTGAGTCTTTGTGGATTTCACATGCAGCACACACACAAAGCAGCAAATGTTTTGATGTATCCTCACCCAAGTTGGAGGCGATGTTTAAAATACGTTCTTCCGTCAGCGGTACCGCATCTGCACAGGTCACACTCACCCTGAAAATCACAGAATCAACAAATACAACAAAGCTGACTGAAAACGGTCCAGCGTTGAACATTACTAACAGCACAACGCTGCTTTCATCAGGCAATAAACTTGCAGTATTTCTTCCCCCCCCAAACCCACACTTGTTAGCAGAAGTTACAGAAAATAACCCCCACATGAAGAATGCCTGAGCTAACAGGATGTTGTTTACGGATGTTCCACAAGACAACTATATGGCCAGCTCTGACACTGCAATGGGTTTGGGTTAGTCACCTAATCCTTCTGTAATTCAACGACCTCATTTCACGGGTATCCTCGGATAAAGGGATGGCTGTTTTTTTAACGTGTAAGAGTGTAAACATATGACAGTAACAAGGATACTTAACTGTTCTTTCAAGCCAAGTATTTCAACTTTAAAAGCAGCCTCCTCTGATTTAGTAACAGATGTTTCCCCAGCCGCTCCAGCTTTGCACAAAACCTATTTTAAAGGGTAAAAGATGCATTTAAAATCCTTGACCAAGCCTGTCGGACTACAGAACGGATCTGACATCACAACATTTTTAATACGAACGGCACAGAATGCACTGATATTCCATGGTACCTGGTTGCAGCACTAGGACCTCTACAGATTAGCTCTTGTTTGAAGTATATACGTGTTTACTCAGATCTTACTACTCTGTTTCATTCATTTTTAAGTTACAGCCACAAACCTTTCCTCATCTGTACGTCTGCTTTACCTTTGCCGGCCATAAACGCTTCTTCCATGTGCAAAGAACATACTCTTGATCTGTCATGACTGTGTTTCACGTAGAACAGGAAAGTTCCAGTGTGCTCTGAAGAAAAAGGGAATAAAAGAGTTACCCAACACTTGGTCCGGTTTTGTCTTCCCCCTTTTTAAAAAAAGAAAAATAGGACTTAAGCAGAGCACATATTGTTACAGCTACGTATCACTTTATCTTTGAGATCACTGGACTAAGATTACTTTGCGCGCACGCTCCAAAATCAAGCTCCAATAGCGTATCTTTCTATAGCTGTGCAGCACCGAAGATCTCGCTGACCGCGACAGTGTAGAAAACACTGTCAAAATTAAATTAAAAAACGCCACTGTGGGCCTGCATGCTCCGCAGCTCCCCAGGGCCGGCGCCTGCCGCGGGAGGCCGCTTCTCGGCCGCTGCCCCGCGCCGTGAGGGGTGTTACGGGCAGGCTGCAGCCACCAGCTGAGCCAGCCAGCCGCAGAGCCCTCACACCTTCATTCCAGACCTGCGAGGCTCCGGGAACACCCGCTACGCGCACCGAGAGCTCCCGGTACTCACAGGGCCGAAGGCTTCGCCTCCCCCGGCACGCCGGGACGCGGTCCTGCGGCCGAACGACACCGAGCAGCGGCGGTTACCCCGCGGCGCGG
>Ga0065711_1050794_pt1 | contig 10654 bp, 5 predicted proteins | sample Hoacrofraction12_FD_59098 | JGI IMG/M metagenome (GOLD analysis project Ga0065711, IMG submission 59098) | Hoatzin crop microbial communities from Cojedes, Venezuela - Epithelial fraction 12 v2 (version 2) | ecosystem: Host-associated > Birds > Digestive system > Esophagus > Crop | place...
AGCCACAAAAATGATCAGAGGGCCAGAGCACCTCTCCTATGAGGACAGGCTGAGACAGTTGGGGTTGTGCAGCCTGGAGAAGAGAAGGCTGTGGGGAGACCTTATTGCAGCCTTTCAGTACTCAAAGGGGGCCTATAGCAAGATGGGGAAGATCTTTTTAGCAAGGCCTATTGTGACAGAACAAGGAGTAATGGTTTTAAACTAAGGGAGAGTAGATTTAGACTGGATATGAGGAAGAAATTTTTTACAATGAGTGTGATGAAACACTGGAACGAGTTGCCCAGAGAGGTGGTAGATGCCCCTTCCCTGGAAACATTCAAGGTCAGGTTGGACGGGGCTCTGAGCAACCTGCTAGATCAGGTTAGATAGATAGAACCGGATAGACAGCTGAAGATGTCCCTGCTCACTGCAGGGGTGTTGGGCTAGATGACCTCTAAAGGTCTCTGCCAATGCAAAGCATTCTATGATTCAATGAAATTATATATTATGCTAGGTTTTACTCTAAAAAACCTGCTGCACTAGCATATGTAGTTGGCATTAAGTAACTCAATATTAAAAAAGAAGGTATTCCTAATAAACCAAATAATTTTAAATTACTTGAAACTGAGCTGAAAAATAACAGGGATAGAAAGCTGTTTTGCTGTGAAACGACTGAGGAAAGAAACTTCCTGATAGCTAGCTGTATTTTCTGATGATTGCCCAGATTCAATCATGAGAAGAACTCAGAAGCAGAAAGTTGCTGGTAGTACAGCAGTACTGAAGGTGGCATTTTGGACAGCACTGCAATACACTTGGAATAGCCATGTAATAAATGAAATGAGATTTTCGTAAGAACGCTGGCATTACAAACCCCCTCTCTACAGCTCCAGTAGAAAGTTGTTGGCAGCCTCATCCTACAGTGCCAGGTGATTTGTGCAGTGACTTGTAACAGCAGTTAAGCAATGAAATCAGGTGCCCTTCCCCAAGGCTACAGATGAATCACTGAGTTACAGGGAGGGAAATGAGATTGGGAGTAGAATAGATGCACACTAGTGAAGAAAGGAGATGGGAGAAGCTTGGGTGGACAGTCGTCATTAAGCCTGGAGAATGTGTCTCGATGTTTTTGTTTAAGCAAAACATAACTAGTGGTAACTGGAGGATAAAGATCAGGGTCCCACATGAGAAATTGTTTGGGCAAGTGTCAGCTGAGAGTGACTTAGCAGATGGGTATCAGTGGAGCTGCACTGGCATATTATTTTGTGTGATCAGGAGGGCCCAGATCTATTCCCTTCCTGGTTACCTGATCTGTAAATGGAGCTTCCTCTGTCAGTCACCCATAGCTTCCTGATGTTCGTAGTTCAAATCACCTGAATCTAATTCAATCATGTTGCCATAATTGTTGGTAGTATCCACAAGGGTTTATCATAACCTATTCTTATGCACAGCTAGATAACATAGAAAACACCCACTATGTTTTTCCTCCACAAGCTTACATAGTCTGGGTTTTCCTGGCAGATCATGCAGATGTTTTCAAGTGAAATGTGGCATGTTTTGTAGCTTCACAGCATAAGATTCACAGGATGGGATGTTTTAAACCTATTTTGCAGTCGTACTGCATTGTCAAATGGCTGGTTGTGACAGACTTCATAAATCCAGCCCCACTGACACTCTGACAATGATCCTTGATGTGAAAAAACAACCAATACATCCTCAGGCAATGAAGTAGGAGGACGGAGGCTGGAGCTGAACATGGGCCAGAATTTTCTCAGTGGATGCCTAAAGTTACGCCTCCAAGTGTGTCTTTGCACACCTTTGTTTAGTTAAGGCTTCAGAGTGTGAGGTGTCTGTATTCTCTGGGGATAATGGGTTGGGGTGGTGTCTTTAAAAATAATGTCAACAGTATTCTTTTTAATCGAAATTTACACAAGAGGTCTTTAGGTTAAATGAAAAAATACTGTAGCCTACAGATCCTGGCAACATATTACTCTATTGTCTCTGCAGTAGATATTTTCATTACAAATGAATAACCAGCTTTGCAATACTGTGACTTCGTTCAAATCTTATTCTTTAGCATAATTGAAATCAAATAAATCAAATACCTTATACAGCAGTTACAGAGTTGCCTCTTTTTTTAAATTTAACTGTATTTTGATCTGCAGGTAATAAGTATGTATATTATACGTATGAGCTGAAATGTTCATATGAGCCTACAGGCTCTCATTCAAACCAGCTAACTCCAGTTCAGTACTCTGCAGAGCAGAAAAGCTCTTACAGCTATTGTAACAGCCCTGCCTCTGCTGATTTCCTACCCAAAAGAAGACTCTATACTTTCCTTTTCCATTGATAAGATATTTTTGAGAAACATTTCACATCCGAATTGTCTTTGCAAATCATTCTAGGCAGTTCTAAAATAAATATATGTCTTTATACCTGTAGCTCTAAATCTAATCCAGATTTTTTTTTTTTAATACTTTCCATGATCTAATACTGAAACAAGTGAGCCACTGGCAAGTGATCCAAATCTGCACATCAGTGGCAATTTTGAGTAGGGTCTGCATTATTCGTGCTATAATTAAATGAATAAAAAACCCTCTCCTGATGAGTGTCCCTCTCTGAGAACAGGGTTTTCGTAACTGGGCACTGTATGGGTTTAAGATAGGTCAGAGTAACTTCATGGTTCACAAAACTACAAATCATTGTAAGAAAAGTTACTAGTGGCAAGGCTAGCTCATTTTATTAGTTCCAATTCAGCAAGCCCCATCATAAGAAAATGTAGATCTAGTTTCCTTTGGTAAAACACAGCAGGAAGTCGTGTTTTGATATTTTCTAAGATATGTCTAAGAGTTAGGGTGTGATGCTATGTGGATAAAGCTAAGCAAAAGGGGTACAGCTTGCTCTCTGTACCTTGCAGTGGAATAAAAACTGAGTCACTACCATGGAGAGGTCACTTTGGTGCTCTGAAAGCAGATTGGGATTTAACATCAGTTGTCCAGATGTATCTGTAATATTCAAGATGTAACTCGTAATTTATGCAAAGAAATGAGCATATTGAAGTAGACATGCTGTGAAATTAGAGCTATTGGGCAACATTTCCAAAGAACAATAGGAGTTCTGCTTTTATTTCAATGGGACTGAAATATATCCCATTTCTAAGAAAGAGCAGCAAATAATATTTATTATCCTTTTGATATGGAGCCATTACTGGAAGCCATTATCATCACATTTCAGGTTACTTAATCAGCTCTGTGAACTGATAACCCACATAAATAATTGCCTCACTGCTGCCAATAATGCTTTTGGCACACTATGAAAATAACATTATTCCTTATGAATTAAACCACAATAAGATTTTAAATGACAGATAAAAGGCTTTCTTAGGTACCTTGAATACTTCTAAACTGAGCAAAGGAGAAGAGACCTACCATTTTGCAGGTATGTGATATAGGTGAACTACAGTTGAGCTCCCTGATGGCACAGAAATGAGATGCATTTGTCCAAACATGCCAAGCAAACGCAGATGATGAAAAAGAAAGATTAACTGCTGAAGAGCCACCTGCTCTTCAGAGCATTCCAACTATCAGGCACACCCCAGCCGATACTGTAATGCTCGGCAGTGTATCTGCAGGACTTCAGGCAGGGACTTCATTATCTGTTTGGCTCTTTTCCGTTCCTGTGTGGAGCAGCTTACATCTACGGCGGTGTGCATGATGTTCACATTTCATTAATATCCCTCACTTTTGTAGTTGTTTCTTTTAGTTTGAGCCGTTTCTTTTTGTTGTTGAAAATGTCCAAAATAGGCATAACTCAAGAAAAATGATTGGTCCCGTTGTTTTTTGATGTTGCTTTACCTAGTTATACTTGGCTGGATATGTGCTTGTAGCCTGCCTTTCACTGCTAGAGGTGAGAGAAAATGTCTGTCCTGAAAGAAGTTCTGATACATTGGTATTTCTGCTCATCCAAAATTATGACAAGAAATCAGGAGACGCCAGCTTTCCTGGTACTACCAAAACCTGTGCGTAGACAGGACCTACAAGGCACTTTATACATAAAGTAGCCAAAGGAAGGCGTCTCCAGACAGGTGGAGACAAGGTCTTGCCAGAATCACAGAATCACAGAATGGTAGGGGTTGGAAGGGACCTCTGTGGGTCATCTAGTCCAACCCCCCTGCTGAAGCAGGGTCACCTAGAGCAGGCTGCACAGGACCCCGTCCAGGCGGGTCTTGAATATCTCCAGAGAAGGAGATGCAGCTGCTCCATTTTTGAACAGCCTGGTCTGAGTCTTGCTGAGCGATGGCCCAGCAGTGTCACCTGGAGAAGCTCAGCTTGATTCATTTGCTCTTGTACCAGAAGGCTCAGGTTTCCCATAGGTGGGCAGCACGGGCAGGGAAGCTGCCTTGAAACCCTGCCTACACCACTCGGGCCCCAAAGGCCACAAGTGTGATAAGTTCCTGGAAATATCAAACTGGAGGTGGCATAGTATTTTTGGCCAAATTTTTCACTAAAACAAAATCAAAAGAAGGAATTTGTAATTAGATTTAAGTCCCTTTTATATTATACCACGCTCTCGTATGAGATCTCACTGCCTTTTGTGAGTTGTAGCCCAGATATTTCAACCCTCCCTCCTACCCTGTATTTATGTGGCTTTTCTGATATATTGTGTGGGAAAGAGAAGAGACACTTGATAGTTTGGGAGATGAGATCTGGCCAGGGATGTCAGACCCGCAGAAAAGAATGAAGAAAGAGACACCTGAACTTACGTGCTCTGCAGGAAAAAGTGATTTCATACTTGACTCAGATGGAAAGATTTCATTTCAGCTTTTTCACTTCTCTTTTGCAACACTGGGTGGGAGGTTCTACAGAAAATAATTTCTCTCTGAAAACTTTCTGGCCTGATCTACTTGTCAAAGTCTGTGTTGCTGTATTCTATCCAACTCTCATGGTGTGTACAAGCACTACCTATGCTGGCAAGTGAGATGTCAGCAATTAGGGCAGGTACCTGAACCTCAGAAGGCAGTTGCCCCAGTCGTCTTAAGGAATTACCTCTAGATGTCACTCATGAACCCTTCTCTTATTTGAGGGAATTCAGTAGTTAGGATACTTCTGACAATGAAACCCTTCAATCACTCTGCTTGGTTACCAAAGTGTTTGTATTCTGTGCTCCTTTTCTGCACTGCTAGAGTCAGATGAAAGCTGAAGGCAGAGATTGCACTTCTTCAGCAGTGCAGAGATGCCTTAACTCACACAGAAAATGAATTAAAATTATTGATTAAAATAAACAAAAACTTAACCTTAGTCAAAATAAATAGAGACTTTTCTGTAGTCTTTGATGCTGATTGAATGTGTTGGGAGAGCTCAGTATGAAGTTGATAGTCTGGTGATTTATTTAGTTAACCATGTCTTGTTAGTACTTACTTAGCAATGGGTACAGATGCTTGGTATAACATTTTCTAGCCCATGATTAAAATGACATAAGTGGCTGTTTCCACACTTGTTAAGGCTGAATAGAGTGGATCCTCTCCAAAAAGTAAATAATTTCTGTTAGATGTTTTCAGTCGGTTTTCCCTTATTTTTTTCTTAAAACCTTAAAGTTTTTTTCTTGCTTTTCTTGGTAATTAAAAAATCTGTTCAAACAGATCTATGCTATGCCTGCAATGTGGGGAAAGTGCTCATATGGAAAAGCCATTTCTCTGTATAAGAGAGAAAAATTTCAGTGAGAAAATTTTTGGCACCTCTAGCATTAAGTATGGTTTCTGAGGTTTTGACAACCTTACCCAAAGTAAGTAGTATTTTATTCTGCAAATAGCTGAGCTGAAACCAGAGAGTCTCCTAATGGAGTAAAACATTTCTAGAGTATATGAATTCTTGTACAAGCTGCAGCTGATAACTGTTCCAATTTATCTCCTGTTTGGAAAAAGTTTGGCATTGCATTGTTCCAGTTCAAATGTTGAGTGATATGGTTTCCCACAAAACTTTCATCAAAGCTTTTGGGGGTTCACTCAGTCCTGAACTACATAAAGAACTTTTTCTTCAATGTTATCATATCGCTAATATCCACCTTCCGTTGAAATTAAAATTGGCATGTCTGATGTCTGCATTGCAGCCAGGACTTCCAGAGGGCTGGCAGTCAGGATGGACAAGATGCTAAAAAGATCCTTATCGCACAGAAAACAAAGCTTTTAAAAATAAATAGGGAGTAATGAATGTCTGATAGCAGAAAGCAAACGTATTTGCAGATCATATAACAACAAAGGCAGTTCAAGTTTATCACATAATTACCCTCTTCATGCGTGTAAGAGGTTATGTGTACATTTTTATATAGATATATAAATTTGTGTTGATAGTTTCATTTCTATTTTGCTTTGAAAAACAAAGTCCTATATGAAGAATTCAACAGTGTAGTAATTTGGTTGAACTGTACCTTTATTACTAGAAGTTCAAGGGACAATAAAACACTTGCAACTGTGCTTGAGTTGCTTATGGCCAATAGGTTTTACAAGTGAAATTTAAAAGTAATGGAAGCTGCACTTTGATGTCATCGACATTGCAAAGTTATTCAGGTTTTACCTGTAAGGCAGGAAAAAATATTATATTGGGTTGTGAGCATCTATAAAAATCTTCAAAATGTTTCTAAAGAGTTAATCTTACAATGTTTATATTTATATATATATATATAACCAGACTTTCCTGACAGTACTGGTGGAGAAGAACAGCAGCATCTCTGAAGTGTTAAAAAGTGGTGTCTGTGCCATAGGAGAAAATCGAGACATATTGACAGAGTGAGCCAAGCCTCTAGTCTGTCTGTGTCAATGCCCCCCGATCAGCTTGTTGTTGTGCCAGTCCGGTAACTATGAGGTTACCCATAATGCTTTTAAGAGACAAAGTTCAATGTGATCTTTGGTTTGATTAATATACACACAGGTAAGCATTTGCTGTCATGTTTATATTCCCAAATGTGTTTGTAGGCACGTCTGCGACAATGGCAGGATGCTGCTTATGGTCGAACAAGGATTTTTTGAGATGTAACAGTCTGCCAGAAGGCTTATTTGAGGCTTGAAGACACTCACTCACTGGTAAAAGCCCAATGGCAGCTATCTACTTTCCTGGGGTCCGTAGGGAGATGGTAAGAGATTTTGTTGCTGGTGGGGAGAATGATAGAGTGATAAGAGAGTCCTATAGCTGCACCTGCAAGAGAAGAATCTCTTGTGGCTATTTTCTCAAGCACAGAGGCAGAGGGAGAAATATCGTTTACAGTAGGCAGATCCATAGAGGTTTTTTGCTGCAGCTTCACCGCTTACAGGTCTGTTTTTTTGCTGCTGTTGTGTTGCAAACACTGGCTCTGTTCCCTAAAGATGCTTGGCTGCTTTGCTTCCAATGGTCTGAGTTGGGAACCCAAAACACCTCTGGGTCTTAGTCATTAGGTGATCACGAATCTGCTAGGGCAGCATAAACAGGGGAGGAGTTCACCTATATCCCTGAAGACAGACAATTGTTAGAGAGATATTAAGCACATCAATACACAAGTACTCATCTTGCGAATGATACTGGTATCTCTCTACTTCAAAAAACCATAGGCCCAAAGAGAAATTAGGCAGGGATTAAAAGTCAGGTTGTTAAAATATCATGCATTAGTTAAAATAGCAGGAAAGTAGAGGAAGATTTTGAAGGTACAGACCTGGTCTTGAAACTCAGAAAAAAAATCAGATCATATCTACCCTGCAGGATGCTGGGGTGATGTGAGAGAATTAATCTCCATCTGGGGAGGTGCCTCTGCTGCTGAAACAGTTCCTTCTTAACTGCTTCTAGAAATGGGTTGCTCTGTCTGGGTTTGTCGCAAGGCGCTGGAGGCTCGGGCATTCACAGGGCAGTCGTGAGGTCTTGGGGATGCGGTGAGGAAAGTTAGTTCATTTGACTTTTAAAAACCTGGAAGTTTAAATATACAAACAAACCCTATGCTGGAAAAATATTTCAGTGAAGTGCACCAGACTTCAGACGTTTCTGAACTCCACAGGATTCATCCTTCTCTGCTATGGCTGATAAATGGCCAAAGGGTGTGTGAAGAATGCACAAAGGAGGATGAAAGTAACCAAATTAAAAAAAAAACCCTGACAACAAAACTATCTGCTCATTCCTATATGACAGAAATGATTAGAAACTATTTCCAGGCTCATAGCATGATTTCTTTTTGCAAGAAAAAGCTGGAAATAGTACAAATCTAGTTCATTATCTTATCATAATTATGCAGTTTCTCAAATGATGAAAACCATTTCTGGAACGACTTGTTGACACAGCAATCTTTGAGGCTTTTGCTGCTGTGTGGGGATGTCGGGTTCTTTTTAGCACAGCAGGCTCAAGATGGCAATCAGACACCCCAAGAAAAAACCTCCTTAAAGAAAAATGGATCGTGTAATTACAGATTATGTCAAAATAAATGTGCACTGGGGGACAAAATTAACCTTTGTGCCACCACATGGTCTTAAGCCACTTGACTGTCTGAAGTGTAGAGGCAGTAGGTCACTGGGGAGATAAGCAGCAGTGAACAGCAAAGCACTCGGCAGGGGAGGGGGAGCTGTGGGTCTCTGCTGAGCTGAGAACAGTGGGATGCAAGGTCTCGAGCCACTGGGAACGTGCAGGAGGGGACACTTTTCCTTATTCTTTTAAGGTCAACACTTCTGTGCTCCTCCCTCCTTTTTAGTCTGTTTCACCCTTGCCTGTCGCACCACTGGTGCCCCTTCTCAGTCTTCTCCATTCCCAGACTTCCCTTATTATGCTGACATTTAACAGTACTTGGCTGTTATCACTAATGCGATGGAGAAATGCTTCAGTGGTACATAGCCAGGTCATGCAGGGGTGGGAAGGGGGAAGGGAGGTGAATTTTGTATTCCTGTGCGACCAAGGACTGTGGTTACTTGCAAGCTCTCAGGGTGGGTGCGGAGGTCCGATCAGGAGAGGAGATGCCAGACTTGCTCTTGCTGGGGTGCTGGCAGCAGTGGCATGAGGAAGCCAAGCTGGTTGTGCTCCCATCAAAAGCGATGACAATAAGCACGGCCAAATCAGGAAGTGCCTGGCCGCAGGCACCAGGCATGTGCTGGGGATGGCACTTTAACCGTTGTTCCTCCAGCCTTCCCCGCCTGCCCGCCACACCACATCCCCTCGCTGCCCTGTGATCTTGCAAATGAGGGGGTGGGGGTGGGGGTGGGGGTGCGAGACGGAGGGCACTGGCCTTCTGCTCCGCATATGGGGCTACACCCGGCTCTCCAGCTCTCGGGAATACACACTAGCAGCATGCGCTGTGCAATGCCACTTCAAAGCAGGCTCTGGCAGTGAGGCAGGGAATTGTCTGGCGGGATTAAACCACATTGGAACCATTTTGGAAAGGGTTCGAGTCTTTGATTCTTTCGTATACAAATCTGACATCAAAGCAAAGTCCTGGTGTCTGTCAGATATGTCCTTCATCTCTAGATAGAGATAAAACAGCCTCCTGTCAGTCAGATAACACGATAATTAGACAGTGTGATAGTGCATTTATCCTGGCGCTTACAATCCTTGATCATATGTTGCAATTAGGTGTACAGGCCACAGCAGCCAGTGTCTTTAATTATAACCTTGATGGCAAAATGATAGGAAGAAGGAATCTTCCTAAGGGTAGAAAAATGAGTCTTTTAATTCATTTTTATAGATCCTCTCTGAATATAATAGAAAAGATGAATATGAAAGACTTTCCTGGAGTGTTTGTGTGAACTGACAAACACGCATTTATAAAGAAGCAGCGATGAGTGGATATTACATCAATATAGGCCAGTTATTAGAGCAATATGAGGTAGGAACCAACCTAGATAGTAATAGCAGATAGCATAGCATTTAATTTTTATGTTAATCTGCTGCCCAGAAGACTAATTTGTAAGTATGTGTAATAATATTATTACTGAGATTTATTAAGGGTAGATTTTCAAATGTAAAGAGGAGACTTCAACAAAGATTTCTTATTCATTTAATCAGTAACTCCTAGGTTGCTTTGCAAATGTCAGCTAGAGAAAAACAAGTAGACAATATTATCCCTGCTGCAATCACCTGCCTCTGTACCTGGATGGACAAAGTTCCTGAATCAGAAACCTGGTGGCTTACGCCTAGGTTACAAGTGTGTCTTTTCCTGCATATCATTTAACTGCAATTATACAGTTTGAGTTATTCATGCATTATGAAGCCCTTGATTGAAATAAATGAGGCAAGGGAAGGCAGTGGATGTTGGGAAGCAGGAATTGGTTGTAAAAGTTGTCAGTCTTAGAGTCCGTAACTCTGGTGCTTGAGGTTTGTGAAATTTCCACTGCTCAGTGTTTGGAGTCATGAAAAACCCACTGAGTGGTGCATGTTTGGCTGCTGGTCCAGCCCAGATTCTCCTCAAACTCCATTTCTGCTCTCATACAGAAAAGTGACCATGTAACCACATCTCTTGCATAGGGTGTGTTGGCGTGGGTTACGGATCTGTTGTAACGATGTGACCCCAATATGAGTATGATTGTTCACCTTTATTAGTCAGCAAAAACAAGGTTTTATATAGCAAAACTATTACAGCATCTGAATGGTTAAACCCCCAGTCCATATATAGGCAAAACTACTGCAACTCGTTGTGATTGGTGCAGAGCTGCATCTCGATGTGAAAACAGTGCTGTGGCAGGAAA
>Ga0065711_1050799_pt1 | contig 10653 bp, 8 predicted proteins | sample Hoacrofraction12_FD_59098 | JGI IMG/M metagenome (GOLD analysis project Ga0065711, IMG submission 59098) | Hoatzin crop microbial communities from Cojedes, Venezuela - Epithelial fraction 12 v2 (version 2) | ecosystem: Host-associated > Birds > Digestive system > Esophagus > Crop | place...
GGAGTACCTCTCCTATGAGGACAGGCTGAGGGAGTTGGGGCTGTTCAGCCTGGAGAAGAGAAGGCTCCGGGGTGACCTTAGAGCAGCTGCCAGTGCCTGAAGGGGCCGACAGGAAGGATGAAGAGGGGTTTTTCCACAAGGGTGTGTAGTGATAGGACAAGGGGGAATGGCTGTAAACTAAAAGAGGGCAGATTTAGATTAGACATTAGGAAGGAATTCTTCACCATGAAGGTGGTGAGGCACTAGCACAGGTTGCCCAGAGAAGCTGTGGCTGCCCCCTCCCTGGCAGTGTTCAAGGCCAGGTTGGACAGAGCTCTGAGCAACCTGGTCTGGTGGAAGGTGTCCCTGCTCATGGCAGGGGGGTTGGAGCCAGATAATCATTAAGGTCCCTTCCAACCCAAACCATTCTACGATTCTAAGATTTAGGAAAGGTGCAAAAAGGCAAATGGCCATAATTTTGTAATTTCTATTTGTATTTATCCACCCCCTGCTCCAAGAATCCTGTTTTGAACAGATAAGCAAGGGTTTCTAGTGAGACCAGTGAGAAGCCTGTGGCTTGTTTTCAGATTTCACACCACATGCTGTCTCTACCACAGCCCCACAGAACAACCGCTGTCTTCGTGGGAAGGCACCATTCAATGAAATAGTCTTTCAGGTACGCTGCACAAAACCAGAGTTTTCAAACAAATGGTGCACTTTAAGATGTTCTACCCCACATCTCTCACCTCTTTACCTGTTAGACTTTTCAAACACTTAACCTGGCTGCAATATTTACTATGGGTATTTTATTTTCAGAATGATTGTGAAACCCTTTACCTGTCATGGAAAATTAAGGAACAAAGATCTACTAAATTCAAAGCAGTTTCATATCCTTGTTTAGCCAAATATACCTCCAACCCTGTGATTGCACAAATATGATTAAAAGTATATAGTCAATTTATTATTCAGGTTCAGGGCAAAGGGTTTTGTTGTTACATTAGGGGTTTTTTTGTTTGGGTTTAATTTTTCAGGTTTTTTTTATTAATAGCTTTGCAGCTGCTCTACTTCAAAAATGTCAGCCTCAGAAATATGGGACTGAGTGTTGGGAAAACCTCATTAGCTATGTGAAAACTGCGTGTGGTCAAGACAGTTTCTGGTCGTAGGAGCTAATCCTAGCATCACTGATCCCTGCTGGCATTGCTGGGGAGTGGGATTCCCATGCTTGAGGTGTTAATGCCTTCAGGACGTCTCAGTTACTGGAGCCAAGAGAATAAACTCCTCTGTGTTACTGCTTTTAGAAATATAGTCCCCTGCTGTCTTTTAGTCATTTGTCTATGATAATGTTACTACCACCATTATGAAGGAGAATGGCATTAAGTTGTGAGGCTGCTCCAAACCAGCGCAGAGCGGAAAAAATCCTTCGTCCCTTCAGGAAGGAAATACAGGACCTTGATAATTGCTAGGAGAAAACTGAGTTAAGCGTGAAAGTAGGCTTCACGTGCACAGTGAAGAGTGACAAAACCTTGGATCTGATCCGATTTCCTTCCTTCTACTGCAGAGACCCCTGGAAAAGCCGGACGGCCTGGATGTTTCGGATCAGAGCAAAGAGCATCCCCAGCATCTGTGTGAGAAGTGCAAAGTTTTGGGCTACTACTGCCGCCGTGTGCAATAAAACTTTGGAGTGGCCTCTTCCCGTCCCCATCGTCCTTCAAGAGCCTCGGGCAGCACGCGATCAACAGCAACACAACAAATCAAGATAAAAGCTAAAATAATTGCCAATATTGCCTACCTAATAATATGCCTTACCATTAATAGAATGTAACATGTCTCCTGTGCATGTGTGCGACAGGTATTTACAGGACTATGGTTTGTACACATACATATATATGTAAATTTTATATATATATGTACACACACATATATAAAGTGTTAGTGTGCACAACAGAACCGTGGTTGCAGGTTCTGCTGATTGTTTACACAGACCCTATACCATGGCCAGGTGAAATGAAGTACTAGTCAATAGGCAAGGTGTAATATTCACAAGGAATATATGTTATATGTATGGCTTTTGCAGAGGTTAAGTAACTGCGGGGCCACTCTTTGCCAGCACTCACCCACAGCGCGAACCTTATTCCTATTATATGACCAGACAAAGGAAGATGAAACAAGCCACAGCATAGAAGAAGGAAAATCACTGTTCTCCCAGTTTCGAGGGTTTTGTGCTGCTGCTTTCTTGGACTTTCTCCATTTGTTACCGTCGCTTGGGCAGGGCTTAGGCAAAACCATTTTTGCAGGATGTGGCAAAAAAAAAGTGAATAATTGTTTGAGAGTGTGGGTTGGATAGAAAGGGGATTCCATAATGGGACCCAGAGCATTAGGAAGGATTCCAAGAGGTTTTTGGAGGAGACAAATTTGTCTTGCTTGCACAACTAACAGATCCTTCTCTTGTCATATAATCCCACTGAAATGGTCCCTGTACGTGTACGGGCTATTCGTTAGGCCACAAGCACACTAAATTTACTGCGAATAAGGGGGCATAAGAATACTTAAAACTGTCCCCAAAACCCTTAATTGAAAGATTAGCCAAACTTACGATTTATAATAGTTTTAAAGCCACTTTCTGGAAATATTTTTATGTCCTGTTTTCTACTGTACAAACTTGTTATAATACAAAACTTCGTAGCCATAGGGGTGTTCTGAGGCATGGAGAACACTCTATATAACCTTCTCTCTTTATGTCTTCCTGAAAAACCTACATACCTGAGGAGAAATGTAGGAGTTCTATTTCAGTGTCCCATTTCAGGTACAACTTTGGGCAGGGGCATCCTGCTGCAAAGTAGTATCTCGTCAGGGATTGGGAAGTGTCATGAATTGAAAGTACCTTGAGACAGTATCCTGTTTGTATGTCTACGTAAGAGTACATTGGCAAAAGGATGCAAGCAGCAATTCACTTGGCATTATTCACTATAAAAAGTTACAGGGATAATGTTTGCTTGGGTTTTTTTTTAAATCAACAATTTCTATTTTTATGAAGTTTCCTTTAGAGAGACTGATTTTTGTGAATGATACTTAGTGGAAATACTTTAAATCCAAAATAACTTGATGTGAATTAAATTTGTTTTGAGGGTCAATTCCATAACGCTAAGACAGAGGGGTGTTTATGCCAAGTTAGAGCAGAATGCTACCAGTACGTATAGTCAAGCTCTTGTAAAGCAAATTGCAAATTTACAGTCAGCATTCATATAGGAAACGCGAAGCTCTTCACAAATTCGCTCTAGGGTGAAACTTTTGCCATTTCCCTGCTTTGCTATCAGCAGGGCAAAACTTTTTCTGCTTATTCTGGTGGTATTGTCACATACGTATCTCAGACTTCATTACTTATGGGGTAGCCCCGGTGATCCAGCCTACTGCTCAGAGCAATGGATAAACATCAAGACTCCTGGCTTCTGAACACAGCTCTTCCATTAGCTCCCTGATTTTGGGCAAGTCACAAGGTCCTCCTGGACCTCAGTTTCGCCAGCTGCAAAATGGGGATAATACTTTTGTATACCTACCTCACAGGAGAGCTGTGAGGCTTACTTAATGTTTAGAAGTGTTTTGACATCACTGGACGAAAAGCGCTATGTAATGCTAAAGCAGTATTAACTAAATTAATCACTTTATAACTAGTTTTGCCCTGTTGGCAATTCCACCAACTAAAATATTTGAAAATATTATTATTGAAAGTTAACACTAATAACAGGTCAGTTGCCTCAGTGAAGACACACAGTTTTAACATTTTCTAATGGATACACATTCTTTTGCACAGGCTCAGAAATTACCTTAGAGACAAATTCTCCAGAGATACTAATCTGCCTACACAAATAAGAACAACACACAGGCAAATCTAGGGGTGGGTTTTCAAAGCCTGACCTGTAGTATGAATGTTGGTATTTTGTTTCCTGCACAAGTAATACTGAAAGAGCCACATACTGAAGCAGATCTACTTTTTTCCTCTTCAACACTTAATAGTATATGAACAAACAAACAAAAAAAATCACCTTGATGCTTCACATCCAGCTAAAGGACATGTAGAGAACCTCCTTAGATTAAGAGAAGAGCAAATGTTATTTTGTTTTCTCCCCAACGCTAAGACTATCAACAATTTCCTCTGTGTTGAAATAATTTCCATCTTATGATAACCACTAGATCAGTAAAGTAGCACACATCTCTTGATATAGCTACATCAATACACAGCACACCACCAGGTTCTGAACAAAGACCAACCAGAAGAGACCATTATATGCAACTGTTGCTATTTTCGTGACAGTGCCCTGTTAAAAATTGTTTACCCAGATTCAACACTGCATGGCAATGCCTTTAGGTTATAGTTTTTTTAGGTTGTACTTTAAAATAAGGTTCCTGAAAAATACACGTGATTGACTTTAAAATAATTAATGTCTATAGGTGTAGAGTAATAATTCTTAAAAGCATACTTGGAGTTTGATATTTATATCGTTGATATTTTCCTAGGTAGCACAAAAAGTAAGTAATACTTACGATATTTGAAATAACAAGAAGTAGAACAGATTTTCCCCTGCACTTATGTAGGGGAAAAGCAGAAAAAGAACAAAACGTGCAGGAAAGCAAGAAGCAACACTGCCATAGTTTGTACTGCCCAACTCGGAGACTGCAGATCCATCCTGGTGTGGGATGTGGGTACGATCAGGGCTGGGAGCCCTCCCTGCCCAGAGCGGGATGAGGAGGGAGAGGGACCGGGGGTCCCCTGGAGTAGCCACAACCCTCCCTTCCCCCCAGGCATGGAGGGGGGGTCCCCTCATTTCTGGGTAAGATGGAGGGGAGCGTTCCTCTCTCCCTCCCTGCCTGAGGTTTTCTCGGAGGATTGTAGCGATCAGCCCTGCGCGTTTGCTCCGCCCTCGTCTGTACGTAATTTGTGGGTTGCTGGAATAACACATCCATGTAAGTAATGTGCAATAGCATAAGACCATCGGCTTTTAGTTAATGGCACAGAAGGAAAATTTCTGAAATTCAATTTCAAAAAAAGAAAAAACCATCACAAAATGTAAATTTCCTCTCTTTGCTCCCCCAAGGTAATTGACCTATAGACCTAACTAATTCTGTCCAAATTGGAAAAACCTTAACAATTCAGAATTTTGACCGAAAAGAGGATGAGTGTATTTACCTCTTAGCTTTTGGTGAATGCTTTCTGATGTTCCCTTTAACCAGCTCTGCATTCAGAACATCAGCTGGCAGCTCATTTCTAGACAGCCTTACTAGAAGCGAAGCAAGCATCAGTACAAAGAGTTTTCAATCAATACAGGTCCCCCTAAACTGAGTATTCTTTAGGGCATACCTGAGAGAATTTCAACTCTGTGCATTTATTTGACAAATTTTATTTTTAACTTCAGATTCTTGCTGTTGCTTGCCTACCAATCCATCCAGTACACTTTTTTTTTTTAATTTCCCCCCTCTCTGGAGATTTTTTTAAACTTTATCTCTTTAAAAAAACTAAGCACAGTTTGTTTCCTCAGTCGGTCAGAACATTTCACACAGAATTTGTCCTTGGCATGGGCACTGCTCTGGAGAGAAGTATCAGTGATTTGAAATGCCTGGTGTAGGTTTTTAGCTGCTTTAACCTGATGCGGCTCCAATGAAGTTGTTACAAATGCTTCATTTAATGGTGATGAAGAAAAATCCCCATAGTTTAAAGGTCGGCCCCATTTTAGCCAGTTTCTACTGCTGCTACCACGGACGTAAAATGATGCCACACAAGCAAAGTTTGAGGCTTTTTGTCTCAAAGTTGCTTTGAATTTCAGATAAATACACAAGAGTATATATTATTTCTGAAAATGGGTGTATTTTGAAGTTCCCCATTATATGGGACTTAGTTTGTAAACTAAAAATGTGAAGTTACGTATGTCTGAGAGAAGCCTTATAGCGAGAAGTATTCTCTACATTTTACGCTTTTGTATAACGTGAAATTTAGATTATACATGGATTGCATACCTGTGATGCTCTAGCAGTTATTAAAAAAGTAAAACTACTTAAAACGTTAAAAGTTAAGAGCTTTTGGAAAGATCAGACTTCATAGATCTGTTCTCTTTTTCCTGCAGTCACACAGTATTATTTTTTTTTCCTAGTAGGATCCTATGAGTTGTCCACTGAACAGTATGCAATAAGTCACCAACATGTGTTTTTCAAGTTAAGTGAACTGACATACATTTTCCACTTGCCTTTGCCAACGTATTTGAAAATGGGATGGAACTGTCCCTGTACAAAACCCATTCTTTAAAATATCACTCCGCTTCCGACTGGGGCTTCAGCACGTCTCCTCTCTGCAAAACCACTGCTGTCTGTTCAGGTTGTCACATTGCTGAAGTGCTCAGAGGGCTGTGTGAGACCTCCGATGTAGGGATGATGGTTTGTGTTTCTAGGATGAATTTCAAAGGGACAATCGTGTGCAGTTACTAGCTATAGATGATTGATATAAATGTTTACCCCTGTATGAAGTATTTTACAGTTTTACTTGCAGATGTGTATTTATCTTGAGTTATACTTGACATAGAGTTTCTTTCAATTTTTTTTTTAATACTATGTGTGTATTTTGGAAACCTTTTTAGATGTTAAAATTTTTGAATGGTTACAAATATTTCTTGTAATACTGAATTGTTATCTTATCTGGAAACTTCGCAGTAACTTTTTTGTATATATTTGAGGGCCTTTTTAAAAAAAGTATTGTTCGTTTTTTGGGGAAAAGTTTTTACAATTTGGAAGCTTTCAGAAGGGCCTTCCTCACAACTAGAATACTAACAGAGGTAAGAGTTTTCTTAAGTATTTTGCAAAACTAAGGATGTATCCTCAAGAAAATATTTATGGAAGTAATTTACTTTTTTTTTTACAATGCTTTTGTCTGTATAAAGTATGCAACAGAACTACATTGAGAAGGAAATATTGTCTACATAAAATATTATATGAAAGTTGGTACATAATTCTGACAAAAAACCTTGCAATTCTTTAAGCCATATTGTTTTTGTTATCCTTGGATGAAAATATCAGTATTAAGTAACCAATATATTATTCAAGTGCTTAGACTTGTATGAAAATGCTTATACAGTTTATTTATGTGTATTTGGGGAAGGATTGCTAGCAAAAGCTATCACTAGACATGTAGCAAGTGAGGAGCAAATAACAGTATACTGTCACTTTATGGCCTTGTGAGAGACGCAGAAGATGCTGAAAGCACTGCAGAGACGCGGCTTTCAGAAACTCCGAAGCACAAGCGTTGGGTTTCAAACAGTGGTTCTGTCCTTCCCCGAAACCAAAGGGGAAGAGGGTTGCTCGGGACGCTGTTTGACAACTTGACTTTCACAACTCTTTGTAGACTGTGAGCTCAGCTATGCAGTATCAGCTACAGCAATAATATCCATCAAAGGATGTAAGAGAAGAGGATTGAAGTAGATGATTGTAGGGGTTTATGTTTATTTTAATTAGAACTCATAGCAATATAGAATATGCATGTGCACGTATCTGAAGCATTTTTACACTTTACATTTCATGTAGTTTGATTATATTATGAAGGACTGGGTTTTTAGTTTGATATTTTACCATGCTAAAATGGGAGGTCTGTCCAACCCCGTACTGGATTCTTGTTTCCTTTAAAAGGTTATTTAGTACAGCACTCACTGCCTTGTGTACTAGTGCTAAAACTAACACTGTATCTTACCGATTTCTTCAGCTTTAAAAAAGTTAACCTAATTATTATTACATTTGTTTAGCTGTACCCACTGACCTTGTCAGATTCAGTTGGCGATTTGTATAATTTCTTATTCTGTAACTGTTAATAAACTTGTACAGCTAAAACAAACAAAACCTATGGACAAAGGCCTCAGAGGTACCAGTTCTGCTTCGGCAATCAAGATGACAGCTTGCTCATCTGGTGACCGCGTTGCTAAAGAGACTGTAAAACCTCTGTTGTGGATTGTCCATAAAATGGCATTCCGACATGTGCCTTATTTGCTGGATAGTATACAGCTTTCCTCTAGTATTCTAGCATTTTAATGCTGTATTAAAGTACTGCAAAAAAACAGCAAAAGAGTGGTATGGTTTTCTTGAATGTTCTTTCCTTTGAAGTTTTACTACCAGCTGCGCTGGCTTCCCGCTTACAGGCTGGCCTGCAGTGCAAACCTGCACCAGCACAACCATGACCCAGACCTCACGAAGAAGGGTTTCTCCACTGCAGCCGAGTCCCTGAGCCGCAACGAGCCTGGTCACATCCTGGGTGAGAGCACTTCACCCAAAGTCTCCTCTACTGGTGGAACAGCTCAGGTTAACGATGCCAGCTCTTGGTTTTTAACAGCCTGGCATGACCTAGCGTTCTTCTGAAAGAAAAACCTCCTGTAATCAGACAAAGTACACTTCTACCCTTAATGGTTGGAGAGAAAAGCTTAGGTGCCAGCAGGTTGCTACAACACAAAATAACATTCATCATTTTAAAATGTCATTAAGCTATATCACTTACAATTCCGGGGACTGGATCTAATTCATTCTTTGCAAACACTAGAAGTTGGCAAGAACAAGACCTACTAAATGGTTGTTGCTTAATGGCAATGCTCTTCTCTCATCCCCAATCAAAGTTCAATGGCAAGCAGTTTTTCTAGTGAGACCACCAATACTGTTGCAATTGGAAGTTGAAATAAGGTTGTCATGCAATTAACTTTGGACTTTAGGCATCCTGCCTCGGACGTGAGAGATTGCGTTCATTTAAAACAATCAGAAGCTTTTTAGTAGACACACCAGCACACAGTTCTTCTATAGGCCTGATCATCTATACAAACATGAGGCATATCTGACATTTGGAGCTTTGTATCATTGTGACACCATTTCTATTACGTGGCAAGCCTGGTTTCTGGGAAGATTTGAGTGCTCTTCCCATTCAGTCCGCATGAGAAAGAGCAAGAACGTGTGCACACATGTGCATGTCGGGGGGAGAGGGTGGCCAAGGAATCATACAATTCTGAAGCCTTGTAAAATGTGACTATTCCATGAAACAGTGAAAGACATCCTCCCAGTTGAGCCTCACAGAAAGGAAAAGCACATATTCAGAGCTAGTCAGTAAATTATTGTTTGAAAAACAAACAAACTGCTCTTCAACATAAAGCTTGCCAACAGCACTGTTCCCAGAGCAAACATGAGCCACAAAGCCAAAGTCAGAACTAAACCATGGCTTTCCACCAGAAGAACTGGGGACTCCTCAGATGCCGACACCTCAGATTTAGCACTCCACTGAGACCAGGAAAAGTGCCAAGTAGACCAAATGGGAAGCCCTACCTCCATATCACCACACTTTCTATGATTTCTCAAAGAAATAACTTTTTCTTATTTAAAACAAAATTAAATTAAGCCAAACAATATGGCAGACAAAAACGGTGAAACTACTTCTCACTCATTTTTCATTGCCCAGCCTTCCTGCTCTTTGTGAATGAGGTCAAGAAACAGCGCAACACCCAACAGAACAGCCAAATAATTCCCACTTGAAGAAAAATAATAGGGATTTCATAACAAGGATTTCATATAACATTGATACTGTGAAATAAAAAGCTGTTTCATTGCTGTTCATGGAAAAACAATTTAAACAGCACACCAAGGTCGCTATTTTTACTGTCAGTCACATCACATCAAAACCCCCGTATCTTGGATCCTCCCAATATATTAGCAGGTGTACAAACCAGACCCTAAATCCCAACCAGGAAGGACAAACAGTCTGCATGTTACGCCGGTGCAGTCTTGCTGAGGGCCCCCACACATGGATCATTCACTGCCGTATAACACAAGTCAAGTAAGTTAAAAAGGCTCCTCCTTCCTCCATATCCCTCCAAAGAAGGATGTACACAAGAGACCTTGGGAAGGGAGGAAACTGAAACTCTGAGGGCTGAATGCTGACAGTCAGGTCTTTCCACTAAGAACTAAAGAAACCACCTAACTGGAAGAACATATAAAATCCTTACTCCTGAGAAGCACCTAGTAGATAATCAGCTTCTGATCCTGAAAAAACAGACTACAACATTCAGCTTTGCTTTTCTCTAGCATTCACCTCCTGAATGTAAAGAGATAATTTCAAACTCCTGTCTCCCTGACACCAGCTGTTAGGTCCACAGTTACTCACCGAGCACTTTTGTTTTTCTGACAGTAATGCAATTGCTCTTCCTCACCACCGTATCTCAGAAACACTTCAAGCAATAACAAAAACCAACCAAAACCACAAAGCCTCATTCAAACAACATCAATAAATACCGTTCACAATAATTGTACAAACTTTAGGAGACCTTTTTAGTAGCTGAACATGCTGAGAAACACTTACCTCAGTCAGCACTTATCAAGTCTTTTTCTAAAGGGCCAAAACCTGAAGCTGAGGCAACCGCATGGATGAAGAGTTGGAGCTTCCCTGAGCTGCAGCCCAGGTGAGCGGAGACAGCCACCACTGCTCTGCAAGAGAACAGGACACCTTCAGCCACCCCTGGGTGAAAGCCCTGCCTAGGCACACGGCTCTGCGGCCAAAGGAGTTTACTGAATCAAGTAAAGTTTCTAAGAGGTGTTTAAGCACCTCCCAGCATCCTAAAGGTCCAGTGAAAGGAGCTTGTAGGGATGAGGGCATAGGCTGTAGCCAAGACATGTCCC
>Ga0065711_1050798_pt1 | contig 10652 bp, 8 predicted proteins | sample Hoacrofraction12_FD_59098 | JGI IMG/M metagenome (GOLD analysis project Ga0065711, IMG submission 59098) | Hoatzin crop microbial communities from Cojedes, Venezuela - Epithelial fraction 12 v2 (version 2) | ecosystem: Host-associated > Birds > Digestive system > Esophagus > Crop | place...
CAGACACCAATGTGGTGGACGGCAAATGGCGTTTATTGATAAATAACACAGAGTTATATAGCCTAGGTTTACAGCATCACTTCCGTCTGCTTACTTCACGGGTTAAATGCTATTGGCTGTTAGGAGAGGGGGGGGACACTACCTTTCCGTACAGCGCGACATCTTCAGACCGCCAAGCCTTAACTACCCACAACCATCTCTCTAAAAGAGAAAAACAACAAACCAAATGAACACCAAAAAACCAAAATGCCCAAAATGGACCAAGAAAATGAACAACCCTTTCCCCACATAGATTACTGAGTAGGGGATAGACACATTTTATAGTACTTGTCTGTCACACACTATGTGCCTATGACACAATACTCCCAGACAAGCTCCTGTGCTTTGGTGGAGTGCTGTGACCTCTACGGGACACGGTGAGGATGCACGCAGCCTTATGTTGCGTTTCTGGAGGCACTCTATGTTTCTGATACACCTGTCTGGCCACAGCTTCCCAGTGTTTCATCAAACACTTTATTTCTTTCTTCTCTGCTCTTACAGTATCAAAAGAATATGACCAATCTAAAATACTAACCAGCTGCAAACTCATTCCTCACCAAACCATTTATTTATTTCTCATTTGTCTGACATTTTAAGCTTCAGAATGTGTCTGCAAGATTTTTCCTGCAGTCAGGCAGACTAGCTCTTTCGTTTTTAGGAATAGCTCAGATTCCCATGTAGTTGAATTCCAGGAGCTCGGTCTTCAAGTGCAGATAGTAAAGATCACATGATTCTCCATCTTTCTGTGGAGTGCCTTTCCCAAGCTGTGCCTTGACCTGTGGTTGGAGTTTCCCCAAGTTCTCTGTGGAGATGGGGAATGTTGCAGGTCAGATTGTGTTTGTGTATGGTGGAGAGGCTCTTGGCCCCAGACAGCTTATACATAGTTGAGACATTCAATCAAGCAAATACAGGTATGACAATATGGAAGTCACTGTCGTGTTAGTGGCAAAGCTACGGACAGTCATTGCCATGCATTGTGCAAGCCTTAAAACTGAACCTGACCGAAGAAGCTGTGGTGATGTGGTGGGTGCAAAGTCAGGGCAGAGCCAGCATTCAGACCTTTCTATCGGCATGTAGCTGAGAGTAGAGTTTATCTGAGAGAAGAATGCTCTGCCCTGCACTTAAGGAGCTTCTCTGTGTTCAGAAGTAGCAGGGGGCTCTGCTGCCTTCTGATCTTCCCTCTGTTATTCAGGTTTCAGAGAAGTGTTGCTAGACTTCGTTATTAAGTGTGGCAAGTCATCCAGAGCTGCACTGAGGATTGGGCTGCAGGACAAGAAACTCACTTCCATATTCTGCATGAGCTGTACAGATTATGGGGGGCTTTGCTGAGAAGTACATGGGATGGGAAAGGGAGATGTGGGGGGTCTATGGCTGTACTTCCCTAGTTATCCAGTGGGGAGATTTGTTTCAGTTATAAGCCATCAGGAAATAGTAATCCTGAGGGAGCAAGAGTAAACGGGGAGAGAGCTGGATGACAGGAGTCCTGGGATCTACACATCTCTTTAACTTGATCATTTCACTTAAATTGGCACAGATGAGTGTGTCTGCCCATGTATTTTGGTCAAAAGTGGCTTGTTTCATTTTGGAAGACATACTTGGAGTTGATTTGTGAACTGTGCTTGGACGCCCACTGTTTTTTTGCTCTCACTTCATTGAACAACATTATATTTCAACAGAAGTAATATTAAACTGGTACAACTGAGTGTGTGTTGGCAGACATTGGACATGTCTTCTCTGTGCACAAGTTGTGAAGCAGAAATAAGGAGTTAGATTTGACAGAACTATCACCAAGTCTGGAGGTGGTATGACCATGTCAGCATAGTACTAAACCTGGTGTAATTAGCCCGGCCAGGAGGCAGAGTCTATTTTCTTTGGCTCTGTGCCATGCTGTCAGGGCAGTATTGAGCTAGCATCGCTTCAGGGACTGTGTTCTGTAAGTGAATGTGTGCAAGACGAGAGTTCAGTGATGTTGGGGTTTCTTTTGTAGCTTTTTGGGTTGTGTTGCTGTTGTTGGTTTGTAGTTTTTTGTTTGTTTTTCAAAATGTGTTACGGTCAATAAAGCCGTAGGAGGAGGCTTTTTTGTCCTTTTGGCTTCAGACCCTGCTATGGACCTTGTTTTCTTTATCAGAACAGGTCAGTGTGTTTAGGCTGTGATAATACCTAAGCTGCATTGAATTTTTGGGGAAGGCTTTATGAGAAACCTAAAGTAATGCTTTTAAATTCCATACAAGCCAAGTAGGCTGTAGATGTGAGAAAAAGCTTTGAAGAGGAAGAGGGAAGAGCTGTACTTTTTGAGGATTTTTCACATAGAAAGGGTAAAATTTGTTCTTCTAGAGTGCTCCAGATACACTGTGTAACACCCCAGTCTCCAAGGTAGAAGATGTTAGGTTTCGTGTAGCATATGTCCCATCCCAAATTATCCTGCAAGCTTTGGGTACACAAAGGACGAGAGGGGTCTACTAGGACACCACAGTGTTTGACAGGCATTCATGAATTAAAAGAGGGTAAATTTTATTCTCAAGCTTACCCCATTTTTATTTGTTTTCCAGGAAAAAATACAATTATTAGAAAGTAAACTGTGTTACTTGGTGGAAAATGTAGTTTTTATTTTAGGAGAGAAACTGTTACTTGGTGGAAAAAGTCCATTTTATTTTACTTGGTTATGAGTTATTGAGCCTGCTTGATGCCTTTCATAGAGTTTATTAAAGCTGATTCTGGTTTCATCAGAGCTTATGATAGCAGCAGAATTGTAGACTTGGTTTTTGTTTATTTTTACTGTGTGCTCTTAGAAAATATACACAACCAATCTGTGAAAGTACTGCAGCTGGCTTAAATGGTATATTGAACAAGTAGAAATAGCACTGCTGGGGAATTAGCAATGTAAAATGATGGTGGATCAGGTGAACAATGAACAGTGGAACAGAACAGAAGGAATCCTTCCCATCTCCTAACCTCATATTGTTCAAGTTTTCTACCAGGCTACTAATAACTGCTGGAATGTGTTCCTACTGCTCTGTAAAACTTCCTCTCTTGGCTCAGCTGTGGGCTTATGAAAATTCAGTGAACTCTGTGTTACCATAGTTTCCAAACAGACAAGAAATTGTCTGGGCATATGTTTAATTGCAGTGAAAAGTCACCTTAAATGTAATTCATGGGCATCTGGAAGACCTTGTCTACTTCTTTTGCACAGTTTTCACAGAGATGATAACATCCAGTGATGGCTCTGGTACCTACCTGGTACATGCTCTCTAAGGTAGGGAACACAGAACTTCTGCCCTCTTCCACTGCTAAATCTCTGAGCTTGCTCACTTACCTTGTTCTTTTCTACTTTCATTTCGTTCTTTATACAGGGAAATTTGTAGACCTAAACATTACTTCCCCTCTCCTTCAATACTGTTTTGTGAAATGCTGATAACATGAAATCCTTAATCTGTCTGGGGACTCTGCGGGCTGGATTTTCATACTCACAGTGCCCTTGGTCTGGGGTAGAATTAACCTTCCTTCCAGGGATGTCACCTGTCTTCTAGGTGTCTTAAATGGAAGCTGGAAGCTGCATGTTCGAGAGAGTTACATCCAGATTTCTTAAACAGCTCAAAAGCACAAACGCAAATATATGCCTAAAGACCTAGCCATCAAGTTCTTGTGAAGGCAGTGCTTTCTTTCCAGGCACAGAAAACCTCTGCAAGTTCAAGTGTAAATGCTATTGTATGACCAACCAGCTACTCTAGGAGCAGCAGAACAAATGGAACCTACTTTCCTATTGCTTTCGCCTTTGTGCATTCCCTGACATGAATTTAATTCACTAGCCTTTCCTCCGTGGAACCAGTAGTCATATTTTCCTCTTCTCTAGGCATGCCTTTGCTCACAGACCTTGAAAATCTGTTTGCCTCTGAAACCTCTCTTGGATATTGTTTCATACATCCTATGAGTTGAGAAGTTACTTAGGGTAGTAGGGATAGATACTGTGATTGTATACTTTTCTACTCCTTAGGACATGGAGCAAGAAACTAATACATTGTAATGAGATCAATTTCTTTGGCTTAGTGTGTACAAACAGTACACACACTACCTTTGTACTGGTACCTTTACAAAAACATTTTTGAAATATTTGTATTACAAAACTGTGGAAGGGAAAAAGGCCTTATTTTGTTATTTTCCTGTTTCTTGTGTGACATACTGGTGTTAGTGACTTTATTTACCAAGGGCAACACATTTTTATGATAATTTTTCTAATTCTACTGAAGCCCCAGGGGATGTGCATGGGAGACTATGACCCTGGCATTATCTGGACGAGAAGCAGACTGTCAGACCTCTTGAGTGAATTGCACAGATGGAGCCTTGCTGACTTCTTCTCAAATGGATGGTATAAGGAAGTGTAAGCACCTTTCAGTTGAGTTTGCCGTGACTTTTCCACATGGATTCAGCCTTTAGGCCTCTGCTTTCTTACTGTTTTTGGGCACTGAATTCTACACTGTAACTATACAATCTCTGTTTGAGCAGATAAGTAATTTCAATTCTGCCATTTTCTGCAGAATACAACAGCTTGGTTTAGTGGTGAGGCACTCTGAAAAATCACTTCTCTAGGAAGTTAGGTTTGTGAAGCACTGGACTTTTCTGTTAGACTTTGTTAACAAAATAGCTTTACAAAGCTGTAAATGTTGGCAGATTAGTGTTTTGGATTCAGTCATCTGTTGTCTCTGCTCTTGCTTTTCTTGCTGTTGTTACTTTCTTATCTTATTGAAAATAATCAAAAGGGGAAAGTCTGGAAGAAATAGACTGTCGTATTATATTGCAAAACAGTAATCTTTGCTCTCTCTCTCTCTTTTCTTTTTTTTTTTAATAGGAAACATCTTTCTGACTTATTTTCAAAGAAATACTTCATACATTTGTAACTGGTCTAATAATTAAATCTAGCTCACATCCTCCCCATCCCATGTGTTCATCTTATCTGCAGAGCAAGGCACAGCAAGCTGCTTTTGTGTTGTATGCCTGCTCTCTGGGTGCAGGCATACCGGAGAGAAGCCCATTACTATCCCCTACCCAAGGGTAAAGCCCTGTGGTGGGGCCCTCCCTAGAGCAGCATGTTGTGTGGACCAGAAGTGATTGCTCAGTGGGCAATGTGCAGGTTTTCCAAAGAGAGCTGCAACTACTGTTTACAGTAACCTGATAGTTTGGTGAACCAAAGCATTGTGAAATCTTCATGGCAAGGGAAACAGCAAAGCCTGACAGAGAGGGACCTGCAAAATCCAGCCTGTGCAGTACCTTCATCTCTTCCAAGGCTTGCTGTCTCATGGAAATTTAGGAAAATTACGAGTGTTGTCTTAGTCCTGAGCAGGAATCCGCTGACCTGTTTCATTCTCCCTGATTATGCAAGTGAGGTCCTTGTCCCCATAGGGCAGGTCTGTTTGGTCTGTTATTTCCTAAGCTTGGTGTAAGAGCAGTGTGACTCGGATGGGAAAAGAAAAAGCAGTCTCTTCAACTGTCTGACTGCAGGCATTATTTACTAGCCTCCTGCCATGCTTATTGGGAGATAGTTTATCTGGACCTGTTGTATTTCCTGCTTGGCTGCTTCCTAGCAGGCCTACAATGAAGGTGTGAATGCAGAGAATTAACTCTGTGTCATCACATCACAAACATTTCAAGTGACTCTCTCCCGTGGAGTATACGGACTGGTCCCATGTCTTTAGTTCTGTGTGCTATTCTAGAACGGCAACTCCACATAAGAATTAAATGGCCCGATTACTGATGAGAAGGGACCCTATCTCAACAGCATGCACAATTTAAATCAGTCCTGCTTCCTCCTCAGTTGCTACTATTACCTCCTCTGTTCAGTATCTAAACCAAACATGGTGGGTTAATGGAGGGGTGAGGAATTCTACTATTCTGAGAAACACAAGGGATGTCAGAGCTTTAAATAGAGCCTTCTCTAGGCTTCTTTAGGCAGTCAGTGAAGAGTTCTTCTGTGCTCTTCTATGCAGTCTGGCTTGTTTGGTGTGAAAGGTCCTCTGGAAGATCGTCTCCTTCTGTTGTTCTTCAAGACCCTGGGAAGCCTTGCCATTCTGTACTGATGCTTGAGAGAAGATTTCCTCTATGCTAGTGCTATACATGTCCTTCTTGGCATTCGTAAGCTGTGATGATGCCAAATCCTACTTCTCATGGAACTGTGCTATGAATATCTGCAGTAATCTAGATATTTTCAATCTGAGTTACAGACAGTTGGCAATCATGAAACACTGAGCATCATGATTTCTCTAAAGATACAGCTTTAAGTAGTTATATAGTGCAAGTAAATTGCTCTGAAGATAGCGAAGAGAAATGTTAAGGCAGAGGATGCTACTGTCACCTGCTAAACTAGTGATATTTTGCAGTTTGCTGTGTTGATGCAATCAAGATTCTGCAGTGGTCTTTGCTCATCTGTAACAACGGTTGGTATCAGACTCTCCTGTTATGCAACATAAATCAGTAATATCTCTCCCTTCCAGGGAAAAGGTGCAACAGTTTATTGCCTTGTAGAAGGAAAAATAAATTAACAGTGCTGACTGTAACTACAGTGAAACACGAGGGAAATCAGTTTGCCATGAAAACATCTGTAAAGGAATTATCTTGCTGAGAATCAGGTATAAGAATTGCCACTTTAGTACATGACTAGCTTCGATGAAAAGCTGAATTGCTGAGCTGCATTTCTCATACTGTGAAGTAATATAACATAGTTCTAATGCAAACACATTAGCTGAGGGCCAGCTTTATGATACCTAGAGTCCAGATTCTTGGATGCTTGCCCAAGCAGAGCTGAGTTTACCACATGCAGCAAATCTCCAAGCCCTGTGGTTATTAAGAAGACGACTTACATTCTTTGTTAACATCACAGGAGTCAGAAGGAGGAGGGCCTTTGTACTTGAGGATTGGTGGGACTGTCTGACTTTTAGGAGGAACACGAAAGGGAATAGGTTGCAGTGCAGAAAAAAAAAGGCGAGAGTTGGGTCTGAGGAACAAGTTCTCCTTCATTTAGGCTGGCAGGGAGAAATCTGGAGCAGTTGTTTGGGACTTGCAATATCACTGGGTTTGGTTGGGCAGTGCCTTTTGCTGGGGACCTCAGATGACTTTGACCTTTGCTCCTGCTGAAATCCACCTGCAGTTGATCTAGCTGTAAATGAGTAGCAAGACATTTGAGGTAGTGGATTGAAGATGAGCTGTAATGCTGGTCAGATTTCTCCAGTTTGTGCCTTTGCTATGGAAACAGATATTATGTTTGCTAACCCAGTGGACCAAGTAGGTACATGTAGACCTTTGACCTCTCTTCATTTTACCTTTTTAAACTACTGGAGGAACAGGAGAGAACTAAACGTGTATAGGAGGAGGTAGTAAATAGGATATTGCTGCCCAGGGCTCAGAACAGAATAAAGGGGTGAAAGAGTTTATTTGCACAAATGGACTGATTATTTTGAGCATACCGCAGCCTCCTGTATGAAACATTATGAAAGCTCTTCAGGGTATTTTTTTCCACTTCCCCCACCTTCCTGGGAACAACTGCATGTTGACACTACCTGGAGAAGGGGGGGCAGATGCTCTAGTGCCCTTATGCAAGCTCAGAAAGCCCCAGGGTGCTACAAGCTCAAATTTAAATTGATTGCAAGATTTCTCTTAACATGGAGCCTGGTTCTTTTCTAGAATTACTTTATTATTTCCATCTGGCAATGTCTGTGGTATTACAAGAATTGTAGGGACCTGATCCTTCTTCATTCTATGCCACATTCTGATTTTTGAGGTCTTGGCATGGTTCATACTGAAGGACTTAACATTTTTGTATATCATGTTGAGAGAAATTTTCTGGCTTGTGAAATTTGGACTGGAAGGAGTGGAAGTCCAGACTGGTTTCTACTATGGGCCCTGTTCAACTTGGTAAGTATTGTGCAGATGCTTGTGAAGAACTGGGCTTGATGTCTTAGGTCTGATGGTTTTACGCTCCTGTGAAACTAATCCTGTTTGTACATTGTGTATACATAAATATATAGAAAGCAGAATACCATCTACACCTGGAAAACACGCATGTCCTTCCTCTGTGTTGTGGCTATGTACAGTTACTCAGCGCAAGCTCTTGGACTTAATGGGTAGTGGTGTGACTTTGCATAAGGCTTTTTGATGGGAAGTTATCTTTTAAATTCTCTCTGAAGTCATCAGTTGTTAAAATAATTTTAAGTAGTCATTAAGTGCTTCATTAGAGTGTTTTCTTCTAAAGATGCTTTAGTTTGATTAAAACTGAGTTGTGCCTATTTCTTATTATCCATTTTTATCTTTCTTTTTCCTAAATGGACTTTGGTTCATGTGTTTTTGAGATTTAATGTCAGTTCAGCTGAATGCTCTTGAGTTCCTGAATTAATTCAATCACTTTCTCTTAACGACCATGAAGAGTTTTGTTAAGCTAGAGTGCCATTAAACTCAAGCACTGTAGTGTTTAAAGCTAGCAATCACTGGGGGAAAGCCTACAGGTAAAAATAGGATTGGAAATTGAACAGAATGTATGAGGGGTTCATTTGCTGTGAATCTAGTGATAATTACCTGGAGGCTGCGTGGTCCAAAGTGATCTAAAATCAGTAGTTCACTGAAGGAGAAAGTGCTAATTCTTTCAGAATATATTTTCTGGTGGTATCTACACATTTCATCTGGGGCTTAGCTCTGCATTTTCGTCTTGAAGTCTGATTAATACTTCATCATCTGTTGCAAATGAAAATCTTATATGTTGTGAATACATTTTACATAGCTGCTGTTTAACTAAAGAAGGCTCAGATGGCTTTGGCATAATCACAAATTCTCTTCCTACCAAAGCTGGGGAAAAAACCCAGACAATTGTTTTATTGTCCTATCTGTACGGATCAAAAAAGAATTTTTGAATTGAATGGAAGAGGGAGTATTGTTTTCAGGACAAAATACATTTTGTCTTAGGACAACCTAAAACTAATGTATTTATTTATATTTTTAAAGCCATTAAAAAATAAAATGAAAGGATGTTTGAAATGAAAAGCCATTGGAAATGTAAGTTATTTTTTTTTTAATTCCCCAAAATTCTTTTCTGTTCATCTTTGGCTCAAACACATTTTTAAACTTGTTGACATCACCCTATGGACATTTTCATAATGAAAAAAAAGATTTAACAGGTTAGCCTAATTCTGGTTTAATAATTCTAGCTCAAGCTGTACTCTGTGGTTTATGTGAACTGAGGAGAAAAAGTTCCCAGGCTGTACTAAAATTCTGTGTTGTAGGGGTCACTCTGAAGAGGTCAGGGCAATATGAAAGGTGCTGGTTTATCTTAAACAATTATGTGTACTTGGACCAGGCAAGATTTTTAGAAGTGGCTGGCCTTGGGCTTGCTTTCCTGTCACTGAAGTTGTTGGGATTAGGACCCCTGGTAGGCTGCTGCAGAGCACTCTGAGAAGCCCATTTACATCTGCTCTCAAAGTAGAATGTCTTCCTACCATTGCTGCCACCATGCTGGGGGAGTTGGGGGGGGAAGGTGGGTGGTGCTGTGGAGAAGAAAGAATATTCTTAATTCAAGCTAATAAACTTCAATTAAAATCTTAGTCATGCCAGAGCAGTTTTTAATCTTCTTGTGGATTAGCAGGGTAAGTTAAAAATGAATCACAGAATGTTAGGGTTTGGAAGGGACCTCTGTGGGTCTTCTAGTCCAACCCTCCTGCCAAAGCAGAGTCACCTAGAGCAGGCTGCACAGGACCTTGTCCAGGCAGGTCTTCAATATCTCCAGAGAAGGAGACTCCACAACCTCCCTGGGCAGCCTGTTCCAGGGCTCTGTCACCCTCATGAAGTTCTCATGTTCAGCTGGAACTTGCTATGCTTTAGTTTGTGCCCATTGCCCCTTGTCCTGTCGCTGGGCACCGCTGAAAAGAGTCTGGCCTCATCCTCCTGACACCCACCCTTAAGGTATTTATAAGCATTTATAAGGTCCCCTCTCAGCCTTCTCTTCTTCAGGCTAAGCAAGCCCAGCTTCCTCAGCCTTTCCTCACAGGACAGATTTTCCAGTCCCCTCATCATCCTCGTAGCCCTCCGCTGAACTGTCTCCAGTAGCTCCTCATCTTTCTTGAACTGGGGAACCCAGAACCGGGCACAGTACTCCAGATGGGGCCTCACTAGGGCAGTGTAGAGGGGGAGGAGAACCTCCCTCGGCCTGCTGGCCACACTCCTCTTAATGCACCTCAGGATCCCATTGGCCTTCTTGGCAATAAGGGCACACAGCTGGCTCATGGTCAACTTGTCATCCACCAGGACACCCAGGTCCCTCTCCACAGAGCTGCTCTCCAGCAGGTCAGCCCTGAGTCTGTACTGATGCATGGGGTTGTTCCTCCCCAGGTGCAGGACCCTGCACTTGCCCTTGTTGAACCTCATCAGGTTCCTCTCTGCCCAACTCTCCAGCCTATCCAGGTCTCGCTTAATGGCAGCACAGCCTGCCTGGTGTATCCACCACTCGTCCCAGTTTTGTGTCATAAGCAAACTTGCTGAGGGTACATTCTAACTCTTCATCCAGGTCATTGATGAAGAAGTTAAACAAGACTGGGCCCAGTACTGACCCCTGGGGGACACCACTAGTTACCAGCCTCCAACTA
>Ga0065711_1050800_pt1 | contig 10652 bp, 6 predicted proteins | sample Hoacrofraction12_FD_59098 | JGI IMG/M metagenome (GOLD analysis project Ga0065711, IMG submission 59098) | Hoatzin crop microbial communities from Cojedes, Venezuela - Epithelial fraction 12 v2 (version 2) | ecosystem: Host-associated > Birds > Digestive system > Esophagus > Crop | place...
GGACCTTGTCCAGGCGGGTCTTGAATATCTCCAGAGAAGGAGACTCCACAGCCTCCCTGGGCAGCCTGTTCCAGTGCTCCGTCACCCTCAGAGGGAAGAAGTTCTTCCTCATGTTCAGACGGAAGTTCCTGTGCTTCCGTTTGTGCCCATTGCCCCTTGTCCTGTCACTGGGCACCACTGAAGAGTCTGGCCCCATCCTCCTGACACCCACCGTTGAGATATTTGTAAGTATATATTAGGTCCCCTCTCAGCCTTCTCCAGGCTGAACAAGCCCAGCTCCCTCAGCCTCTCCTTGTGGGAGAGATGTTCCAGTCCCCTCACCATCCTTGTAGCCCTCCACTGGACTCTCTCCAGCAGCTCCTCGTCTTTCTTGAAGTGGGGAGCCCAGAACTGGACAGAGTACTCCAGATGAGGCCTCACTAGGGCACTGTAGAGGGGAAGGAGAACCTCTCTTGACCTGCTGGTCACACTCCTCCTAATGCATCCCAGTAGTTCAGGTAGTTTGTTGGCACAGATACAGCTTATTTGAGATGTATGAATGTTCTCTGGTGTAGGCAGTGTGTTGGTGCATTTTGTACTAGTTAAATCTGGGGGCACAGCGACTCCTGTACTATGCGTTGTTGTGCCGTTTTGTTAAGCACTTGATTTAAAATCTTCATTACAACTTTTTCAGTCTTTATCATTTACTACATATAGAATCATAATCCTGTCTGAATATATTGTACTTCATAGGTTTTCTTTGAGAACAGAATCCTGTACCTGCCTCTGTCTCTTTTGAATTTAGTTGATTTATTATGCTTGAATGTAAAGCAGTTCACTGATAATTCTGAAATTTTTGTATATTCTTTCTGTTTTCTGCTCCTTAAGGATTTCTTCTGTAGAAGTGTTCAGAGTAGAAATAGTGCATTACCACCTCAATCTCTTACTCTCGGTACCCTGAATAGACTTGTATTTTCACTGATATCCCACTATTGTTGCATACGTAGCAGAAATATTTCGTTGTTCGAGAAATCTTCAGCGCACCTAAGGCAGACCTTGAATAACTTACTGTTGTCAAGCAGGAAACCCTTGTTATTGTATGTGGTGCCTGATTTCTCATAGCTTTCTCATATTTGTCACAACATGAACAATATTTGTGGGATTATTTTTTTCCTCTCCTGCTTAGAAACTTGGTGTTTGTAAGACTTTTAAGACTAGCAGGGCATGAAATTTTACTGTCTTAAGAAAAATTTTGAGCTGTAGGCTCAGCAAACAAAAGACATAGAAGGGTATGTCTTTATATTTTTATTAAAGTCCAAATGCTGGAAGTAGTAGGATATCTTCTGTGGAGCAGAATATCATATTGGTCAAGTAATGTTAGCTTGATGCTTTGCAGAGCACAGATGTGCTGGTATCTTGTCATTGAAAGCAGACTACTGGTGTAGTAGGTACTTTGATGTGCCCCATGACAGTTTAGCGGTGGATGTATGAATAAGCTCTGGGGAAGCCTCAGCTATTCCAAAGAGAGATGGAAATTAAAGCAGCATAAATGCAGATTTTTAAATTGAGCTATATTTCTTCTAACTTGAAGCAGAGCTTTAAGATACTTTCTTTTGTGGATATAAGGTCTCTCAGGTCAACCACTGCCTAAATAGAATTTATTTTATTGGCCTCTAGTTGTTTCTTTACTGTGTTGCAACTTTTGTTCTGTTTAGCTTGTGTCAGAACCTGAAAATAAGATACTGCACAACTGCTATATCTGTTAATGTTTGCAGACAGACCCATTTTTCATTAATTTGTAGTCTGGAGCATTCAGACTCTTGCTCAGTCACTTTCTTATGCGCACGCCTGCTTGCTGCTTCAACTGTTGAATCCACAGCGAGGTCCTCTACCCAATTCCCTAATATGAGGTAAAAATTAAGTAACTACTATTGAAAAAGTTGTTAGAATCAGGATTTGCACAGTGCCATAATTACTTAAAAGACCCCAGAACAGTGTCTGATTCACTGTGTAAGTGCTGCAAGTTGCATCTGTGATGAGAAGCTGGATGGCATCTTGGCAGGACGATGCTGGCCCGGAGCTGTACTCTCTGGCAAAAAAGGAGAGCGAGTTGGATAGGAACACAGGGAGAGAGTATGAAGTGTCTGCAAGACTGAACTAGCTAACCCCTCCCTGCCCCCTTCCCCATCATTTGTTTCTAGAAAAAAGTTGCCAACTTGGAGAAGTTTTTCTCTAGTAGCAGTAGGAGGGAAATAAGCTGCACTGTGAGACATCCTCAGTTTTATAGATACCCTGGAAACTGCTAAGCATGTTCTCGCTTCTGCGATTTTATCACCTGTTTCGGTGGAGCACAGGGCAGGGAACTGGATCTTTTATGCAGAGCAATGTAGAACTTTTCAGTTGTACGACAACTGTGGCATTGGGAGCACATTTTCCTTTCCTGTGAAAAGAAACATTTGTCCTTCTAAGAGATTAATGGATGGAAAATAATAAAAACAATTATTAGATTTCATAATTTCTAGACTGAGAAGGTATACTTTGTGATACTTGCTAATGTTATTGGCAGAAATGCACTTCTGCCAGTATAATTCTAATAGGTTTTTCTTCTGGAACAGCTGTCCCAATGAGTGGTCACTGGTTCATACTTCTGACTAGTGCTGATAGGTCAGGTGCGCATATAGCTAGAAGGTAAAATCTAAATAAATTCCAAAGTTGCCTTGTTTAAACAGGGGCTGAATTTAAAAATAGGTATTTGGTAGAAGTAGAGGGAGGGTCTTTTTTTTTGATAGAAAAGAGGAAAAGCTGTAATAGAGAAGAAGAAAGCAAGCTTCCAATATTTGAAAGGCAACTTGATGTTAATCCTTCAAGAGGGAGAGTATACTAAGTGACCTCTAGAGGTATCTTCCCAGTGATATTTCTGTGATTCAGCAGGACACTTTAGAATAATTTCTCATGTGTGTAAGGTGAAGAGAAATTTAAGAAGTAAATCTACAACAGAAAGGATGAGTTAACTGAATTTTATTGCTATTTTTAAACTCTGTATTCTTGTCTGACTAGTTAAGCTTACACATCTAAACTTTTAGTTTACTGGCGTGACTGAAAAGGTGATGGTTTTATAAATCTGACAAATAAGTAAGCTGAGAAAAAGAGATACTGGTATTTTAGTACCAAAGAAATCGTAGAATTGTAGAATAGTTTGGGCTGGAAGGGAACTTTAAAGGCCATCTAGTCCAACCTCCTTGCAGTGAGCAGGGGCATCCTCAACTAGATCAGGTTGCTCAGAGCCCTGTCAAATCTGACTTTGAATGTTTCCACGGATGGGGCATCTACCGCCTCTCTGAGCAACCTGTTCCAGTTCCATGCTACCCTCACTGTAAAAAAATGTCATCCTTATATCCAGACAAAATCTGCCCTCTTTCAGTTTAAAGCCATTACCACTTGTCCGATCACTACATGCCCTTGTAAAAAGTCCCTCTCCAGGTTTTTTGTAAGCCCCTTTAGGTACTGGCAGGCTGTGGTAAGGTCTCCCCAGAGCCTTCTCTTCTCCAGGCTGAACAACCTCAAATCTCTCAGTCTTTCCTCATAGGTGAGGTGTTTCAGCCCTTTGATCATTTTTGTGGCCCTCCTGTGACCCACTCCCACAGGTCCATGTCCTTGTGCTGAGGGCTCCAAAGCTGGATGCAGGACTCCAGGTGGGGTCTCAAAATGTGATATTTGTCTATGATTAGTTAAGAATTATTAGGTTTTGCCTTTAAAAATATGTCATTCTTAGGCAAAGTTCACAGCTTGGTTTGGAAATTAACATGGTTATAAGAAAATGACTGTTACTATTTGATGTGTTTCACTTCCACAAAATTGAAGTTTGGTGTATTGGGGAACTCCTCACTCTTCTTTTAGAGAGTTGTTTTAAAAAGAAGAGTATGTATAGTATGTAGCTTTGAAGAGCCTGTTGAATTTTGACAGACAAGAATTCTCTGATTTTTTTTTTTTGAAGAGCATGATCAGAATTCTGTGAAGAGTTTTGTAAATGCTTAAATGCAGAAGTTGTGTGGGCAGTGTGTAGTCTGACAAGCCCCTCTCACCTGACTGTCACATATTCTGCCTTTGAAATGGAACCTTTGTCATTCACCCTGAATGTGGGGTTGGGCCATTATTTAATATAAGGCTGTGATTTTTTTTATTTCTGTGAAGTTCATCTTTTGTACACTAGACTGTCCATTTTTAATTTAAATTAAGGTTGTAATTTCAACATCTTTAAAAGGAAGAGAAGGAAAGGCAGACTATGTAAGAAAGCTTTTTAATGTTTTAAAGTCTGTGTAGTATTTCCATATGAACCTCTGTCTGCTGATTTAAAAATTACTAGATATTGAATGCATTTTAAGTGAGAGACTCATGGAGCTGGGGAGGGAGGAAAGAAGGTTAATAAAACCCCTAACAAGGTAGAGGTGTTCACTTCAAGTTGTATAGGGGAGTCAAAATGATAATGAGTACCACAGAAGAGAGAAACAATTTTTAAATCTTCTTTTTTGTTTCATTACCTGCTTTGTTATAGGTTGTGTATGAGCAAGAAGGAGTTTTCATTCATTCATCCTGCAGAAAAAATGATGACCAGGACAACTTAATATCAGGAGTACTGCGTGTCATAGAGAAGGTATTTGCACAATACAGTTATGGAAACTTCATGTATTTGGCAAAGCAAGTAACATGTTTGGCAAATCTTAAATGTCTTTTTAAGTATAGGATTTCGTAATTGAACGAGCATCACATAATGCTTGACATCATCCGCATCATTTATATATACAGTGTAAGTTGTACTAAGTCATACCATGAGTAAATAGGGATATGTACTTTGTTGTGTACTATTGAATTTTTTAACGATTGTTTGTTTTGTAGGAAAATGAAGTAATAGTAGACTGGAGACCATTAGATGATACTTTGGATACTTCTAATATCCTCTGTGCTGGAAAGGTATGTTTGTTATTTATCAGTGTTACTCATGCTGTTTCTCCAGAGATTTTATTGTGTGTTAACTTCTGTGTAGGTGATCTCATAACTGGAAGCAAATTCTATTTATGTGGTTATCATTGGTGTTAATAGCCTCATGTAGGAATTGTATCTGTCAACTGCAGCCTAGATCAGGTTATTGGGATACATGTGTAGGTGACTATCTAGTTTTTACTTAGCTCGTATATAAAATGGAATGGGACTATCTGTACGAGTATTAAAGACCAAATGAGTGCTTCATGGTCACCAGTTCCCCTGCATATACTACGTTGTAGTCTGGTAATTCACTCTTCATAATTAGGCTGAAAACAAAGAGGTGGTGTTCTAATGCAAAATAAAAATGAAAGTCTATGGAGGTTCCAAGATCCAGTGATGTGTGGTATTTAAGAAGTATTAAGAGGATGTGACTAAAGAAGAGAGATGCAAGATTTACATTTAAATAAAAATTTTTTTATGGTAGTAGAGTCTGCAAGAGAGGTTAGGATATTTTAGTACCATTTTGAATTTATTAAGTAAAATCTCTTGTCGTAGTCAAAAGTCTGAATTTCCTATGTTGAACTGTATCATGTTTCTTAGGATTTTAATACTACAGATTATTTTAATCTGTGAAAATTAAGATGCTGATTCTTCTTGAATCTGAGAAACTAGCTCAATTTTCTTGCCTTGTTTTTTGATAGTTACTCTTTCTTTCCTCAGGATTCCAGTTCTGTTGTGGAGTGGACTCAAACTCCTAAAGAAAAATGTTCCCGAGGAGCAGACCGTCCAAGTAGTTATGAAGCAGAATGGGACATGGTCACCACAGTCTCTTTTAAAAAGAAACCTCATTCAAATGGAGGTACTTAAAAAAATGAGTGTGGGTTTCTTTCTTTTGTTTTGTTTTTTCCTTATGGTAACTTGTAACTGAAGAATTTTTTACATACAGTGAAATGGATTTTATTAAGAATTGACAAGCTGGGAGTTGTTTGCGGTAAGAGGTGAATCTCTGGATGTGGGTAAAAATTCTCAATGGAATAGTTGCTATCTGCCTCCAGTCTAGATTTTTCTTTAAATTGCTAGAGTATTGAAAATAAACGTTAAATCTAACTTCTTGCTGTGACAGTCATTAGAAGATGTAGCATTTTTATCTGCATTGGGCTCTTGCATTCTTTCAAACTAATGGTATTTGAACTAAATGTATTAGAAATGGAAAATGAAAAAATGAAAAATAAGTGGTTTACTACTCAAATGCCTTTCCATACTGCAACAGCAGGGGGAGATGGAGTGTACAGTTATATAGTACATGGGTCTTTTTTTAAATGATCTTTGCTACTTTGGCAAAATAATTCTATAGCTACATCATTTTTGTTAAAGTGTCCCAGTAGATGTATTGTGGGAAACAAACAAACAAAACAAAACCCAAACAAAACAAAGAAACCAAATAACCACCAAAACAAATAAACAAACCAACTCCTAAAACAACTTAAAAAACCCCAGGGCAGGGCAGAAAGGACAATGATTCTCAAGTAATCTTTTTTTCTCTGTTTCTCCCATGGTATTTTTCTTTATAATACTTGTTTTCCCGTATAATTTCTCAGCCTATAACTGGGGACCATTGTGCTTGCTTCACCATATCTGTGGTGGTTTTAAGTGTCATGTATGAGTGCAGGGTTTGGACTTAAGATTATGAATGTTTTGGGTTAAAGCACAGTCCTTGCTCCTAGAATACTGTGTTTGAGAGGAGCTTTTAGTGCTAGCACGATATAAAGCTAAAATCAGTATTTCTGTCAGGCATAGGATGGTTTATTACGTCAGTGGTTTGTTTGATTTTTCGTCTTCAGGTGTCAGAGTACGTCTTCATCTGAAGTGAGTGTCAGTGAGCACGACTGACTTGGATTATGCTCTTTGCCACTTCTTGCTTATTTCCAGTTGCTGTAGTTTGATAGCGGCATGCCAGGGAGTGTGCCACATTACCTCCAGGCATGCCGGAAATTTTGTATACTCTGGTAGAGTAAAATTTAATCCCTTACCTCTGAATGTATGCAGACCTTATGCAGAGTGTATACATGCTTGCACAGTATGGGAGAGTGGGGTGGATGGGGAGATTTTCAATTGCTTCTTCCTTTGGTAACAGTCTTAAAACCCATGGCTAATACTGTGTGCAATATGTAGCATGCAATATTGTAATGTATATCACATTTATTTTAAGTAGTACTGCCTGGTAGATACGCTGGTGGGATTCATCTTGCTGCTGGAATTTGATACTGCAATTGTGCATTTAACTGCTGGATCATTTTTGTAAACTGTAGGCACAGTTTTAGGGGAGCAGTATGATGGACGACTTCATTTTTTTTAGAAGTCTGTAGAAGATGACAAGGCATAAAGAGAAATCCAGAAATAGCAGTTACAGTAGTTATAGTACACATTTTATTATCAGAACCAGTGCTGGGTTTTGTGTTTTGGTTTTGGGTTTGTTTTTTAGAACAGTGACAGATATGATGTATTTGTAATTGCTAACACTGGAAGTCAAACTAAAATCATGTGGTAATTTTGTTTTTAAGATGCTACAACTCACGCAAATGGAGAAAGCAAGTGGTCGTTCCTGTTCAGTTTGACAGATCTGAAATCAATCAGACAAAACAAAGAAGGCATGGGATGGTCTTATTTGGTGTTCTGTCTGAAGGATGATGTGAAGCTTCCAGCTCTTCACTTTCATCATGGAGACAGCAAACTATTGATTAAATGCCTTAAAAAGCATGTTGTGCTGAATGAGTAAGTATCAGACAACTATAAGTTCTGTTTTAAAATATGGATTATTGGTTTACTTTTTTAATTCTGTAATGAATTTCAGATTAATGCTTTCTGACGTATTTTATCTTCCATTTTTTGTTAGTAGAATCAGTTTGCAAGGTGACTGAAGCTGTAATCACATACACATTTGGAATGTAGGTTAAAGTTTTAAAATTGTTGGATCAATTTATGAAATAGCTTAGAATCCATTGAAGTGTTATTTGCTCTGTAATACCTCAATAGCTCCCTCTGGTGGGTACAGAAGCTTCTCATGAATGCTCAGTGTAGAGTTAAATCCTTCTTCATGGACCAGTTCTATTAAATGGGATAATTTGTGTTAAAATTTGAGATCTTCTACTTTGTATGAGGTATGTATGAGTAATGACATCAGTGTGTGAGGTAACTTAAAGTACTGTCAACTAAATCAATTTGTATATAAATGTGTCCCCCCAGAATTCTGTTCCCCTGTAATTTCTTGCTGTGGGGAGTGTTTCATGCTTGATCTTTACTCTCCACATCAACTGTCTGAATTTAAACATAGTTAGACCCTATCACAATGTTAAATACTTGGGTGTTGTTGTGTATTTAGGTTGCGTTACCACCAGGTTTTTCGCTTGGATTAAAGCCTTTTTGATCGGCATAGCATAAATGCAGAGTAAAACAAAATGTGCTGCTCTCACCATGTAGGCATAATTTAAGAAGGCAGCAGGGTAAATAAGAGTAGGTGAGCATGAAGAAACAGTGAGGTGTAACAGGTATACCTGTAAAAGGTGTAACGTCAGTGTAACAGGCATTCTGTTTTCAGAAGTGTTTTGTTGTCATCACTTGCAACGTAATATTCTGATGATAGATTTGAAGGTGGATAGTGAGATGGCTGTGGGAATCCTTATAGAGGGCTTTTCTCGCGTTGATACCATCAGCGAGGTTGGAGTTGCCTTCAACAAGTAAGGAAGGCTGTTGCCAAGCAATACTGTTAGGCTGGAGAGCAAGCCTGCAGGACATGAGGGTTATATATTCATCAAACTGATTTATGGAAGGCTTTGACAGTGTCAAGATGTGGTGTTGGAGTCGGTGATAATCAGAAGTTGTCAGCTACTTGAAGAAGAAGGTAGCATGGTCAATGTGACCAGCTGGTGAAAGGTACTGGCTGTAGCATCTTATGCGAGCTTGGTGAGGGGAAAATTCAAGAAGATCTAAGGAGAGGCTGTTAGGGGGAGGAGATAAAGGTGTAAGTAACAATATTCTCTCTATAACTGTAGATTAGGAAATCCTAGATGACAACTTCATTTTAAATCCTGAGGTTGTTTTCTCTAGGTTCTCTGAGTTCTTCCTTAAACCTTCTTTCATTTTGTTTCCTAATTTCGCTACTTCTGCAGGCGCAAGGGAATATTGTTGTCCTGCTACCCCCCTGCCTGCCTGCCTCCCCTTCCCTCACATGCAAATTGTTCCTTTTTGAGCATACTGCTCTGTGTGTGTTTATTTGTGGATATCTTGTGACTAGCTGCTGGTAGGCTAGGGCAGGTTTTTGAGGCAACCTATGTAGCAAACACTGGAAAACCACTTGTGTTGTATGGTGTGTCGCTGAAAGCTGTATACCCTATCTGTGTGATCTGTTGTCCGTGTGTTGCAGCAATGTATTTGAAATTTCTTAACGAATTCCTATAACGTATTGAGTGAACAGGACCAAGTTTTAAGTAGGCCTAGTGAGTGCGTTTGACTGTGTAGCAAACTGGTTTACATTGACTTAATCGAAACTTTTTTCTTGCAATTAACTATTAACCAGAGACATTAAAATTTTAGATGAAGATTTTTCGCTTATACCTTTTTTCCAGTTAGACCATCTGAGGCTTTAATAAAAACAATTTAAAACTAATAAGTTCATGCTGCTGGGTTTTTTAATTGCCACTATGAAAAGAGTGTATTATTTGAATATATATGTCTGTGTGTATACACACATATATATATATTAAAAAAGCAATAAGCAACAGAAGAGTTGATAAATAAAATGCAGTACTGCAACAAGTTATTTTGTCATTTCAAATTCAGGAAGTTTTTTGTATCATGACTTCATGGTTGAAAGTTTTTGTTTGTTTGTTTGTTTGTTTTTTTAAAAAAAAAACAAAACAGGAATCTAAACTAACATACCGGAATACCTTAAACTGGTGTATGAAGTTGGACACCTAAGCTGCTGTAAGTCAGATGTTAAGGTTCTGTGTGGCATTTGATTGTCATGGAACAGTTTGGGCTGGAAGGGACCTTTAAAGGCCATCTAGTCCAATGCCCCTGCAATGAACAGGGGTATCCTCAACTAGAACGGGTTGCTCACAGCCCTGTCAAACCTGACCTTGAATGTTTCCAGGGAAACATCAGTCAGTTTGTTACTGTACATAATGTTAAACAGTTTGTGTTACTAACAGGCATTATTTTCAGTTTCACGGAGCCATGTGCTGCAAATAAGCATACTTTACTTTGCTATGTAAAATTAATGCTTATTGGTGAGACTCTGAATTAAAATGAAATAGGTAGTGATTGTGGTTCCTGTTTCAAACACGTGTCTCTTTCGGATAGTCTGTGGTGAGTGAGTGGGCACTTACCATTGTTCCTTTATTTGACCCAGCGGATTCTTAGTTCTTGTCCTTTATAGTCTCTTGCTAGGTGATGTGGACGTTCCTCTTGGGACGGTGCAAAACAGTAGCTTTCAGGTGGGTAAGAAGCTGTATGAAGAGAAGTGGTCGTGTCCACGTGCGTATGGGGCCAAGCTCTTTTCAGTGGTGCCCAGTGACAGGACAAGGGGCAGTGGGCACAAACGGAAGCACAGGAAGTTCCGTCTGAACATGAGGAAGAACTTCTTCCCTCTGAGGGTGACGGAGCACTGGAACAGGCTGCCCAGGGAGGTTGTGGAG
>Ga0065711_1050801_pt1 | contig 10652 bp, 4 predicted proteins | sample Hoacrofraction12_FD_59098 | JGI IMG/M metagenome (GOLD analysis project Ga0065711, IMG submission 59098) | Hoatzin crop microbial communities from Cojedes, Venezuela - Epithelial fraction 12 v2 (version 2) | ecosystem: Host-associated > Birds > Digestive system > Esophagus > Crop | place...
GGGGGGGGGGGGGGGGGTCTGGGATTCCAGCAAGGAAGCAGCTACACACCAGTATCTGCACAGTTTTGGGCTCAGATACCTCATACTGCGACTGCATCTGGCTTTCAGGATCACAGAGAGGCTTTTTTTCCTCTCTGCATCTCCTTGTGCATCAGTAAGACAGCACATTCATCATCTCTTTCATCATCTGTCTCTGAGCAAGGTGGGTTGTAGCAAGAGCAACAGAGTAATGAAATAAAAGCATGGGAGGTACAAAGGGTGCATGGTACTTAAACTTTTAGGATCACAGAAACACAGGACAGTTTGAGCTCAAGGAGACCTTAGGAGGGCTCTATTCCAACCCTCTCCTCAAAGCAGGGTCTGCCATAAGATTCCCCCTGGTTTAATATCACAGACTATGTTCCCAGCATGGCAAATTATCTAATTTTCCAATATCTTGGGTCAATCTGGCAGTTTGTTATTGCTAGAAGCAAATTTGGCCTATCACCTATGAGAATTCAGATCTTTCTTCATTACTAAATGAGAAATAGAACTGCAATGCAAGCAAGAAAACTGAAATTACATAGACATTATTATTTATACTTTATATTAAATAAATCTTAGAGTTTTGGAAGACACAATTCATCTGGAAAGTCTCCTAATATATTGTCACTGTCACCATGTGTGATGCAGGAACCCGTCGCACTGAGATCCGCGATGGTGCAGGTTGCCAGAGTTTCACTCATTTCAGTGCAGTGAAGCCAGTTCAATAATCAGCTGAACATCAGGTCCAATTTTTTTTTTTTTCTCCTATTGTCCTGTTGTTCATTTCTAATCTGGCCAGGCTAGCAAGAAAACAATGGTTTCCAATGAAAACAAGAGGTGACACAGAGCAATAACCTGTCTCTCGGAGAGCTCAGAGGCTTAGCATTTGTTATAGCACCCAAGTGCCAGTACCTACTTCTAATCAAAATCACGCTCTACTTGCATAGACTAGAATTTCCCTACCCGTGCAGTGACTCAGCAAATGGACAAGTTGGGTGGAGTGCTGGAGATTTCATTGATCCCATACCATACTGTTTGGTAACCTCCTTTGCAAACGACTAATTTTACCCTTCATCAAGAAAATTCTGCCTGTGCTCCTATTAAAATCTTTCTATAAATCATTCCTCATTTTATTCCAGCCTATTTCTACATCTGTTAAAAGCCAAAATCTCCAGCTAGGCAAAATCTTACATCAGTATGTACGAGGTTTCCCACAGGCATTCTGGTAACACTGGTGGAAGCAAGGCATACATCTGCATCATCTGATGTGGTCAGGGTACAGCAGCTGTGCAGTTCCTACCATTTGGTTTGGGGCAGAACCCACCCCTACTACCTTCTTCATGCAAGCTGAAGATACCTTGCTCATAATTGTCCTTCTGCAGCCCCACAGCAATTCCAATGGCTCTGTCACATATGCTATGAAATCTTTTTCTTATTTCTTATTTCCTTTAATGAAAAGTCCAGTCTGAATCCCCAAACTGGATGTTATGTTTCAGTACCATTTTTGCTACCATAATACCACTTCCTCCTTTCCTTGGTACATCTATTTATCTCCTTCAGGAGCCTAAGCTGTCTAACCACAAGGACCCTAACACAGGTATGCTGGTAGCATATCTCTGACAACCTTTCGCAGAGCCACCACTTTGTAGGATGCGGCCCCCTTCTTCAGATATCTTTTCTCCCGTGACCAAGGCTTTGGTTTCCCTGTTAATGGTAAACTGCCATCTCCTGTAAGTACTGTGTGATTCAACCCCCAAAACCTCAGTTCAGTTAGAACAGCCAAGGCGTGTGCTTCTCTCTAAGAATGGTGTGTTTGTGGGTCTAATAAATAGTATGTTTAAAGTTTTTTTGTCACTTTCAGTATGATATGATATTGTCAAGCTAGGTCTACATGTTTCTAAAAGGCTCTCTGAGGAAAAGTGAAAAGAAAAAAGAACAGAAGAACTGGCTGAAAAGAGCCCTTTGATGACAGGACAGCTGAAAGAGGTTTATGTTTCTTAGCTTTATCTCATAATGCACTAATGGATCTAAGGTTAGGCGCGTAGGCTAAGCCGTTCAGCTAGGCTCTGAGAAGTCAAAGGAGAGAGATTATTCTCTCAATATAATGACTCATCCCAACCTGTAACAGACAGGTTTATTTATTCTGCTGATATACCCCATAGACTAGAGAAAGGTGAATTGCCCAGAGTAAAAGTCTGGAGAGAAGACTGTCCCCTTCACAAAGAAGGTTTCCTTGCTCTTCTGTCTGTCCATGCTAGAAAGACCATTTGCCCTTCCCCAACTCCCTAGGCTCAGTGCATGAGCTCACAGTGCTACAGACCTTGGCTAGCTCTGAGACAATCTCGTACAACGTCCCGCGGGACTCTGTCAGCAGAAAGGGAGGGTGTCCTGGGAGCAGCAATATAATCCCCGTTAGATGTGTAGTCAAGACTCCCTGAACTGCTCCCATAAAGCCTGTCAAATCAAATCTCAATAACTTGGAATAAAAGACTTGAGTTGAAGACATCTGGAGAGCACTATGTGTGACTCAGACCTTGGAGGTAATGTACTTGGCCAGGGCAGTGACCCCAACAGAAGAGGAGGTGAAAGAGAAAAAGTCACAGAAAGAGCACATGGCCGCCTTATAACCTCACCTGCTGGTTACAGATTGTTCATGTGAGTGCTGTCACAGATAATGACTGCAAAAGGCTATCTGTCATTGAAGAAATGGCCATTGTTTATTCAGATACGGATGAAGTAGATTGATCTGAACAAAAGCAAGTTAAATATTAGCAACTTAACTACTTATAGTATTGTCTACTTTTTGGACAAGCTGTTTTAGCATCACAATAAAGCATTTATGGGGAGAATGCTGTACAAAAATCCAATATCTGTATCTCCAGTGGTGGACTCAGATTTTTAAGCAAAGTATGGTCATTGTTTGGATTTTTTGCAAGATGTGTTTTAGAAGTACTTCATTTCTATGCTATCTATAAGCAGGTACATACAGAATTTTCTCTTCCCAAAACTCTCAAGAATTTTATTTTTTCCCTCCCACTCTAAATGAGGACAAAGCCAAAAAGCTCATGTTCAAAAAACAATTATTTAAGAAGTATTCAAGTTGCATCAGCTGAAACATTTCAAAGTTGGTTCTACTCCAATTTTAAACCTTGTTTTTCTTTTAATATATTAAAACAGCTCATCCAGAGACCAGTTTTGAACCAAAAAAACACCCACCTTCTTTTCATTTTGAAAATGCTGGAAAGGGACATTTCACAAATCTCAAAAGTATTTTTCACTTTCAAATGTGGAGCATACTCAAAAACGCTCTTTCCCTCAACATGCATCAATTTGGATGAATCCACAAATTCCAATAGTAATCAATGTTTTTTAGGAAATTCCCTGAGCAGCTTTTCCTAAGCTTACAAAAAGTTTAAAAAATATTACAACAGTTCCTCTCTCTCTGCACTTGTAACAGAGCCCAGCATAAGCCTACGTAGGCAGTTTGGGTCTCAAGCTTGACTGTTATGTTAATCCATAGAAATTGTGGTTTAAAAGCACATTCTAGCTGCTAAATAGAATATAACGACAATGCCTACTGCAGTAGCACCTCAGCTTGAGCCTTCATGTGGCATCTCTTCTCATGGGTTTGCTCATGAAGGCCATGCATTCAATATTGGTGCAGATGAACTGCACCAGAGATGAACTCCGGTTTCTCTGTCTCTGGAGAGCTGCATATGGTGCTACTAGATCACAAATGCACTCTTCCCCTTACAAAGCTATCATTCAGCTAGTTTCTCTGAGGGTTGAAACTACTGATTCCTAAAGAACTCCCATAAGGGACCCGGCACAAGGCTGGAAACAGACTGATCTGGGCAAACCTAAATGAAATACTTCACTCTTGGAATTTGTAGGTCTGTGTATTTCCCCTGTGACTGCTGAGCGATCTCAGTGAGTTATGCACAGGATGAAATAGATATGAAATCTAATCACCTCATGGTATTTCCAGCATCCATGTACCAGAATGCAAGGAAAAAGCTGACTACCCCAGCTTAGCGACTAACCCTCAGAGAAGTTAATTTAGGCATGAACTCAAAATATATTAAACACAGAATACAGAACAAAACATGTTTAAAAGGAGGCATGCGCTATCATCGTTTCTTTGAAATGAGAACTCAGGTACCACAGGAGTATTTCAACAGATCCAACTAGGAGACATTTTAAGCTTGGTTGTGTATCAAAAGTCACGCTGCTAATGACACAAGGAAGCACCCATTTCTTCTGATCTTTTATAGGGTGAATATTAGACATGAGGGCTCATGATGCTGTTGTGGAAACGAGGCCATAACTCTCTGAGGAACCCTACTGACAATGCTTTCCTGTCCTCAGAACGCTCATATACTGCAGTTCATCCTATCATCAGACTTTGCTCAAAGTAGTAGTGAAAACTGGGAGGGACATTGTGAAGGCTCAAGCTGCTAGCACATGACAGGCTCCTCCACTGACGGTCATTTGGTTGCTTGATCACTTGGTCTCCATCTGTCTGCCCCCTCGTTTTCCCTGGGCAAATGGGTAGTGATGGTAGTCCTTAGTAGCCCTTTAGGACTCTTTGAGATATCTCTGAAATGGAAAAGAGTATCATTTCCAGAGGTGTAGCCATGCTGTAGATGCTTGGCTGGACATAGACTATACGTAACTTGTGCCTTACCTCTGTAAAAGGCAGGGACCCAAGCCAACATCTTCGATGTAGTCACAATGCCTGTACCCCCAGCTGCTTTAGCAATGTGCTAGTGTTGAGAAAAAAAATAATCATCAGGCTTAGTGCCATGCACTTCCTCCGTTTAAATACTACCTATGGATGAGCAAGTAACAAACTCAGCGTGCGTCCAGCTGCAGCTGGCAACTGCATCAAGAAGGTAAATCATGGAAAACAGATGGAAAATTAGACAGCAGTGCAGTGTCAAATGGGCCACTGCAGGTTTAAGCAAGACCTTGTGCTAGAGCTGAGCAGATCATAACTCTGTAGATGGAAGCTGATTCCCACACTGTCACAGAGAGACTGTTAGTTACTTTCCAGGTCATGTTGAGTGATCTGCAGATTCACTGGATCCTACTGCCTTTGCTATGTGGTGAGAACTTTGAAAAGGTGATTCATGACAGGCCAAATGAAACTTTGACCGTTAACAAGGGTCCACGGCCAGCAGTTGGGAAGCTGAAATCATACGACTTTCCACTGACCCACTTAGTGATTATTTCTGAGTTCTACATTAGCTTCATGTAAAATGTTCAGTTAAGAAGTTTATTCAAGAAAGAAAACAAACCACCATTCTTAGGAAGCTGAAGATATTAATTCTAGCTGTTTGTGGTGATAATTTCTATGTTTTTTCTGCAGCACCAGGACAAGTGGAAGTCCAGCCTCTGCCTTGAGGAGTTTGTAAATAGAACTACACTAATCTTGTGAAGGACATGAAAGGGTCAAGGAAGGAAAGAAATTACTTAGGGTAGCCCAGGGGTAGCAGAGCTCCTAGTGAAAAGGTGAAACTAAGTGGAATTTGTGGCTTAAATATTATCATAGTGCTTCTTGGTAGGTATTTGACCTGTAAGTGTTCTCCCAAGAGATAAGAGATCTTAAATGCTTGGAACATTTTTGTTAGATTGGACTAAATTCCTAAAAAATGTTTGGCAAGGATTTAGCCTTCAAAGGAGATAGATGAGCTAATTGGGTTCTTTTCCATCTCCAGCTACCATGGCTTTGTGTGTTGCCAGCACTGTGTGACCTTAGAGAGGGAAGTGTGGGACATATCTGTGGTGATGTACTATACATAGTGTTGTATTTCCATGCACAGCATCAGGACCTCTGGCACTGAACTGGATACAAAAAAAGGATACTTAAAATAAAGTACTTAAGAATAGCAAGACTAACCTTTTCAAAGAGAGCTGATGCAACTATCACTCCTCAGTCACCAGCACGTCCAATTTCTGAAATACCATTAAAAAATAGCAACACATTTTCACCCTGCTGCCTGCTACTGGTTGACAGAATGATCCCAGCACATAACCACTTGGTAGCCTAAGAAAATATGGAAACACTTCACATGCAATATCTCACTGTTGATCCCTTGCTGTTTGTGTCACAAAGCTCTTCACACGATAAATCATCTTGCCTGAAGTGAGTCACTTACCGAAATGATTCCTCTGGCCTCCTTTCCCCTTGATTTGTTCGTTCTTAAATTTCCGAATGGATTCAGGATTAAAGCAAACAGAGTTCGAAGTGTGGTTATGGCCACAATCAGAAAAAATTACTACCTCCAAAAAGTGGCACTGCGTGACTTTTGATTTATTTCTTCTCAATTGTTTCCAGACCTATCTTCTCAGCTTGCATATTGAAAAGGAAGATGTTCTCAGCTCCTAATGGCACAAAAACTGAGTTACAGTCTTCATCTGTCCTGCCTCATTACTAGTGAAGAAGAAGCATGAGAATATTGCCATTCTACTTTTTCATGAATATTTTGTCAATATTTTTAAATAAAATTTGCAAGATCTTAATCTAAATTTGCTCAGTTCGAATCCAAATCTGAACCTACCATTTGAATATCTCTGAACTCATATGTGGATGAATACATCCCAAAGAACAGGCTGTTGAAGCTGAAACTAATTCAAGACCAAGCTGAGGGTAGGAAACTACAAACAACTGCAGTTTGCATCCTCCATGCTGATTTTCTGCAGCTGAAACTTCATACTGACCAATAAACAACTAATAAGGAACAATTTGCACAGATAGGCTGCAAGCTTCACATAGCAGTAAACATTAGTAATGGTTTCAACTATCGATAATTGTCCAGGAGATGCAAGCTCCTGGCAGAAGACAACCTCGTCTTAATCATTCATTCCTGCACCACATATCAGATGGATTGCTGCAAAGCAATATACCTGGATATGAAGGCTTCATAATTTTGGAAACTTCAAAGAAAAGAAGTTCATCTTCTGGATGTGCAAGCAATTATCCTTTGGGAAAAACAGATATAAAGTAGCCATTGATCTGAATAGCTGGGAATTAATATTATGACCTTCTTTTCATAGATGCTGATGATTTCTCAAGCACCAATGGGACACTGAATTTCTTTGAGACATTACTACATGCTAGTCAGGATTGATTAGATGCTCTGAGGGAAAGGAACATTCAGGTCTTGATGAAAAGATGATGTTCACAAAAGGAAAGTTGGTTAGGTTGGCACTGTTTTTTGTGTGTCCTCTGGCACGTAATTATTGCCTATGAGATACTAAAGTTTTATCATTGGCAGTATGTAGGTTAAATTATGATTTTATATATGTATATTATGTGACACACCAAGAAACTCTTCTGGAGTCACCATTTTTTATATCGAGTAGAATTATGGAATTTAGCTTTCCAGCACAGATTTCTAGGGTATTTTGTAAGTCTCCCTGGAGGACTGGGGCTGAGAAACCAGACATGTACCATCAGAAAGTAGTTATAGTTGGAAAATCTCTCCTTCTCTGGACAAATCTTGTCTCAGTGATGTCCTTTTGCCATCACAGCCATAGCAATGCTACTAGCAAAAGATCAGAGACATCTGACAACTTTGTTCCCTTGGAAGCACAGAGCTTTATACCATAAGGGTAACTTTCATGTGGAAGAGACACAGAACTTTTTCCAGGAGTGGTTCCAACACTTTGAAACAAATCCTCACAGGACAGGAGAACCTTCCCAGATCTCACCACCTTGAGGTCTACCTGTGTGTCAGGTAATTTCCTGCTTGCCTCCTGCAGCATAAACACCGAGAAATGCATGCATATTTATTTAAGCCTTCCCCAACTAAGATGTTCCACTACTCCAGTCTCTCCTCCTGCTCTTTGCAATGCCTAATCATAACTGGAAACTGTGCCAGGGCTCATGAGTATAAGAATAGAGAGTAGACTACAGGAATATGTTCTCTTAAGTCAATAGATTGTGGGAGTATGGGGCAGGAGAGAGAGCAGAAAGGAGGAAGGGAAGGAGGCAACCTGTAGGGCTCATCAACCCACAAATAAAAAAACATGAGAAGTAGCCACTGAAGATCTAGTTTGTTACAGCAGATTTACACATAGATCAAGCACTCGGAACTGACACCACTGTGAAAGCCGAGACAAGGTCAAGTTTAACAATTTTCAGTAAACCACTATCCAAAAGCAGAAAAAGGCCCCTTCCTACTTCGACAAAGAAAAGAACAAGTAAAATTATCAGAAGGGTAAAGCAGGTCTTTGGAAATCAAGAATGAAAAACAAGTTTTTTCACTTTTTTTTTTTTAACTGATATGTATTCTACAGGAGCAAAAAAAGTCCCTGGGTATTAAGAAGATAGGCCATTGGGTCTGAAACCAAGGAAAATGTAGTAGTTGGGGATTAAAGCAGCATCTACTCTTCTCCTGACTGAAGAAACACAGATGGCTTCCAAAATTACTTGTTATGGTGAAATTTTCAGCTAAAAGGAGCATGTCTGACTCTCTTTCTTGCCTTTTTTTTTTTTCCTCTCTGTGGAATGTTTAACAGCTTATTTTACCATTTTAAAACACAATTCAGACGCTATGTGCATCTACAGTCTAGTCCCTGGATACCTGTGACCTGCTCACCTTCATTACAGTCTATTCACAATTTCACAGCTACGCAGTGTCTCCTGTTTTTCTCCACTCAGGGATTTTCCAGGAGGATCTTCAGAGCATTGACAGCAGCAACCTTTCAGCAAATACATGCACACAGACATGTGAAACTCCTGATAGCTGCGCCAATCCTGGCTTACAGTAGGACTCTTAGCAGGAACTATGGAGAAACTCATCTGAGATGACCACCATTCAGGGTGGTTTTAGTCCTGCCAGACTCACTCAGCATCATCATCAGGCTGGAAGAACCACACCAGGCTACCTGATTTCTGTTCTCCGCCCAGCTCTGCACATATCCTGACCAGTCCAGCATATACCTGGATTTTTTATTTTTATTTTTATTTTTTCTGGGTGGGTACAGCTCCACCTCATGTCATTAAAACTTGCCTCCCGTTGTCAACTCTTCCCTCCATCAGCACCAGTGCCAGAGGGAGGGCGGTGTACAGCAGCCCTGCGATCTGAGCAAGCCAAAATCAATGGCAGGGCAGGGAGGGGCAGCTGGTACAGGCAGGACCTGACTGTGCTGCTCTTATCCTAAGGACCTGAGAGCTGGGGCACTGCAGATAGGAGTCAGGGAAGTGCTGAGTGACTGTGCAGCTGAGAAAGAACAGACCCTGCCTTATCCTGAAGTGGGAAGTTCAACCAAAAGAGATTTTGCTGTTTCAAATTACAGGCTGGTGGCTCCAGGCACACATGGAGGAGGCTGCCACCTCCTGAAATAGCAGAAGCAGCAAGGGCAGCATGTTCAGATTGGGAGCACTAGAGTGACATTTAGGAGTGAGGGTTGCTGCAAAATGCTCTTTGGGTGCCAAGGTCGCAGCCCATCAAGATGCTGCTCATCACTGCCTTACCCTTTCCCTCATCCTCTCCCCACCTCCACCAGGAGAGAGGGAAAAGCAAGCAGGGGCTGAGCCCCGCTACATGAGCAACCAAGCCAAATCTTGCGGTCAGGAGCCCTTCCCTCCTAACTGCTCCCCCTTTTCTCACTGAACCCAAAGCCTTTGGCTGCACGGGAGCTTAAATATTTTGTTGCCACCCTGATCACTTACAAAAATGTAGTGACTGGCCCTCATGCTTTAACCCTCCCGTTGTTTTTAAAAGCTTTTTATATCGTCACCAATAAAGATTGCCTGTCTCAAGGGTTGTCCTGCTTCTCTGGCTGGGGGTAGACGAAGGGGGGTATGGAGAAGGGAAGAGGGCTGGATCATTGCCAGGCTTTAAAAGGCTGCTTAAGCATTTTTCTGTGGCTTGCAGCGTTTTACTCAGCAAAGTCTCCCAAGCCACCGAATGTGCCCCTACTTGTATAACGTTACAAAGACAAGATGTTTAGAGTGTAATTCTCAGCCCTCTGGAAGCTGCCCTTTTGTCTCTGGGGTGTAACGATACATTATTCCTCCTTGTCTAGTTCTTATCTCATTAATGCACTGCATTATTTCTGCTCTCTCTCCCTTCCCCGCTCCAGTACACACACCTCCATCTTCTGTACTTCAGTTAATGGAACAAGCGTGCTTCTTTAATCCTTTCCAAAGCTCAGGACTGTAACAGGGTATGTGCGCGCGTTGCACATACATGTTGGAGTGAAGCCTTCCCCCTCCCCTTCCTGCCTTCCCTGCTCAGCTTGGCACACTGCTGTACCCACGACTTGCAAAATCCCCCAGCACTTCATGTCTGCACCCACTGGATAGAGTCACATTACCTTGGGGTTCAAACCCTGCCTGTCCACAGTACCTGGATCCACATATCCCCAACAATATATTTCACAGAATCACAGAATGGTAGGGGTTGGAAGGGACCTCTGTGGGTCATCTAGTCCAACCCCCCTGCCGAAGCAGAGTCATCTACAGCAGGAGTTTGTCCAGGTGGGTCTTGAATATCTCCAGAGAAGGAGACTCCACAACCTCCCTGGGCAGCCTGTTCCAGTGCTCCATCACCCTCAGAGGGAAGAAGTTCTTCCTCATGTTCAGAGGGAACTTCCTCTGCTTCAATTTGTGCCAG
>Ga0065711_1011254_pt1 | contig 10651 bp, 5 predicted proteins | sample Hoacrofraction12_FD_59098 | JGI IMG/M metagenome (GOLD analysis project Ga0065711, IMG submission 59098) | Hoatzin crop microbial communities from Cojedes, Venezuela - Epithelial fraction 12 v2 (version 2) | ecosystem: Host-associated > Birds > Digestive system > Esophagus > Crop | place...
TAAATATCACATCAGACCCCTGAGACTCAGGCTGTTTAAGAGAGTAACAGCAGGAACAGGAACAGCTTAACTGGGACTACATGACAGTCAGAGAACAATCTGCAGTTTGGACTGGATTTTTACTCCCTGTCTCTCCCTCTTTAACAGTGTCTTTTTTTCAACCTCAGTCCACACCTTTTCATTTTCTCTTGCTCTATGCTGTTTCCTTCCATTCCATATTATTTTTTTCCCCCATTTGTTTTACTTCATTACAACTCTACTTGCACACCACAAAAAAAAATTGACTCCAAGCTGGTGTTTCCTACCATTATACTGTTCCTTCTGTTCATCCATTATCGCTCTGCCTCAGTCTGAAGCTGTGTAAAACTTAAAAATCTACTTTACAATTTCCTTAAAATTGAGGTTGCCTTTACTATTTTGCATTTGCCAGCTGCCTGCCAGAAAAGGCATAAAAACAATATAAGAAAAGTCATAATTAAGAACAGGCCATTATGGACTCACAATTAATAACAAGCATTACCTTTAAGAATTACAAAATACCCATTTTAGCCCGTATGCAACAACCAGTGAGCAAACAGAAACTCTAAAACACTGGCCTCAAAAATTCGTTATTATATGGACCAAAGTATTTTGAGATGCTTCAGTTTCACAGGTAATACAAAGGGCTGGCAGCACATAGTATATACGTTACGACTCGTGGGAGGCATCTGTAAGTGCAGACGGGCTGCTCCTGACTTGCTGCCATTGTTGCTGTGGCTCTTTTGGCCATTTCTGAGTGATAATGCTTTGAATTCTGCACATACCATCATTCAGAGGGATGATGACATTATGTATATTGTAAGTCAAGGATATTTCCCACAGGCAGCAGAGACAGGCAGGATTCACACGGAAATGTAAAGAAATAGATGTAAAATATAAGTATTCAGAATTATTGTGTGTTAAAATCATCACTAAATTTAAAAATTCATCATTCAAGATCTTCAGTACCTAGACTTCTTTGCACAGCATTTAATGGTACATTTTATGATTATTACAATTATTTTTTGTAGCCAAATATGTACTAGATCTCTCACCAAGGGGAGGCAGGGGGGGAATGAATCGCCATCCCTACTCTAAGGAATTGACAACATGGGACTCTTGTAACTTAGAAGAAATTCTGAAGCATAAAGGATTGCTGAGGGAAATTGTAAGAGGATGACACAGTTTTGCGGTAAGCATCATCATCATTGTGCCATCTGAAATTACAGCACAGTGAGAGTAGGTGCGAACAACATGGCTTTAGATGTTTGAATTTGACAAAAACTGTTGCAATTCATGTAAATTCAGATTTGCTTTTGCTTGCCTGCCTTTGGGGCTGTTGAAATATTTTATTTCATCTGCTCTGCTCATTCTTTCCTCCAGTATAATCCCCTTTCATAAGGTGTTGCTACGCCGCCCGTACCCAAGAAGCCCAGCTCCATGATGACAGCTGCAAAACTGATAGCTCTTCCATGTTCCACCTGGTTTACGCACATGAATACCCCTCCCTTGGAAATAATTGCAGCCTGAAGCGAAACAGCGTGTATAAAAATGCGCCCACACCAACAGGCAGGAACTGAGAAGGTGAGCGTGACAGTTCATCTGAACTTCATTTTTCGAATTGCTTGGTGAGCACATTCTGAATATTAGTCACCTATTGCATAATCTTTATATTTAAAAAAAAAATTAAAAAAGGAATGCAAATTTATTAATCCTATTTCTAAGTCTCTTTGGGCTTAGCCAGTGAAAGAAAAAGTTTTTGATGAGGAGGCACATCCTATTCATAGTTAGATCTGTATAAATCTAGCATAACAATGTCTATGAAGGCAGTGGTTTTAAGAATTTACAGAATCTGTCATAATCAGTTGTTATGCATTTTCCTGAAAAATCTTCCTACAGGTTCAAACTTCAGCTTCAAATCACAATCAAAAACTGCTGCAAGAAAAATATATAACTGAACAGCAATAGCCCTCAGTATTTTTTTTTACACAATCATTATAGGTACCAGAAAGTGTGCATGACTCGTGGACACCGGCAGAGCAAACAGTGGCAAACCTGCCTACCTCTGTGGTGAATGGCAGGTGCTGTAGTCAGGCCCCTGCCTTTGAACTCTCCTAGTATTGCAGTTTAGTGCCTAGCTCTCATCTGCCATCCCTTTATGTCACCTTCTTCCACTACAACTGTCACGAAGCCCGAAACACAGTTATGACCTAATAATATATTTCTGACCTTAAAAAGAAAAAAAAGTATCCATTTAACATGCGAGCTTAAACATGAACTTCAGTCAATAAACAACATTTATCCGAAGTCTCAATTTTAAATTACATAAAGCCCAGAACTAAGGAATTAAAATGTGCTAACATGCTGTTAATATTTTTTGTTTAATAGAATTTACTTGAGATAGCTTGAAATGAAAAAAATTCACATACAAAGAGAATTCTCATTTATGTTTTCAGCATATTAAAGCTGGAAAAGCTGTCTCGTACACACCACTGTATGACATATAGTTTTCTCTACTTTTGCATCTGACCTCTCACAACCATAACCATCTAGGATTACCATTAACAGTGTACATGTTTTTAAAGGAGGCTAATCTTACTGCAGTTTGAAGTAGATAGGGTCAGACATTAAAGTCTGCATGAACAGCCCGTTTCCTATTCGGACTCCTGCAAGCTACCTGTCCTCTGAGGCTCCAGTTTTGCAGCTGTCATCTTTCCCAGCGTTTGGGCAATGAAGGAATCTTTTGTTCCGCTGAAAAGTGGTGCATTGTTCCCTGCTCAGGTGCCCAGAACAAAACGCATAAGGCAATACAATGAGCTTCTCTCCAGATTGGCTTAAAGGGTTTTTTTTTCCTTTATGGAAGATTTTTGACCGAATGAAACTTTCCTCGTGCAGGCTAAGAAAAATTGCAACTTTGTATTTAAGATCTTGCGATACAAGATAAAGATTTCAAAATACTTTTAAATGGCATGAAGTGTCTAAACCAAACCTAATCTCTTTACAAAGGTAGTTGTAACAGCAAACGGAATGGTTTGTTTTGCTTGTGCTATCCCCACACTTTGTTTATTTCAACACCAATATCCAGGTTATTTCCAGACATTTCCCAAAACAGTATTCAGCTGTTCTTCTTTATTCTGTTGGTTAATGAGAAATGTCCACCCTGTGAGTTTTCCTTGGCTTGATCCCCCTGAATTGCTAGAGGAAAGCTCTTCAGAATTATTTTCAGTTGTTTCATATACTTTTTTAATGTATCCCATTGCAGAAAGGGGCTGTCTCATCACCTGTGACTCACATTAAGTTCATAAAAACAAAAAGAGTTACAATGGCAAATCTATTGGCTTGTGTAAGAAATTCCTTGTGAAACACATTTTCTGATTGATTCTTTTATGGTTTTAGATATATGTTCAGCTCTCTACAAGAAGATTTCACAAGTTAGGGAGAACACTCTAGAAAAAGACAGAGATTTCTCTACCCTGAGGAGCAACCCTCTTCATTCTCAAGGAAGAGAAAACATCAAAGCACAGCTTAGTAGGTGAATAAATGAGAGTTAGATCAAGGAGGTGAGAACCTGTAACTCATGCCAAAACTGACAGTGAGTCCATATTAGCATTTTTGTTCAGATTGCAAATGCACATTTGGTCCAAATCTCCTAATATTCCTCAGTTAACGTACTTTGATTTGCACCACAGAGTTGTGTCAAACCACATAAAACAGATCCCTTTTAGATGAAACTAAGCCAGGAGATGTGCATCTCATTAATGCCAGCATAAACCTGGGTCAGAGTGCTCCAGCCACTAACTGGCATGCAGACCAGGGGACCAGACTAGAGCCAGGCTGAAATAAAACCTCTAAAACATCCACAGCATGGGTTTCTGGGTCCTCAGAATCAATCAGTTTTCTTTCCAGATCTGTTTGTATTCTGCTTCACTGCTTGTGAATATAGGCACAGTGCGAGAGAAGCAGACAACAAAGAGGCCTTACTTGATCAAGGGTACTTGCTGGGCAGCCATAGGTGTTGCATAGCTTATGATGAAACTGAAAAGGCCACCAAACTGGTGGAAGCAAAAACCCATCACCTGTCAAAAATACAGTTATGACAGAGAGTTAAGGATAAGCCACCTTTATTTCTATACTATCTGACTGTCCCTTTCTACTGAAAGAATCACCAGTTTTTGTTCCCATTTTAGTAAAAACTCCTGCTCTAAAGAAAATTCAGAGGTTTTTAAAACCAGGAACTCACTACAAAGCAAAAGTCTATGCACACCCACCTCAAAGTCCTGCCCAAACATGGGTCTTCTTGAACAAGCATCACTATGGAGTTGCTCTCGAAAGCCTAGGGACAGCCTCCACACTGCAGGAACAAAGGCTGAAGCAACACAACACACACAAATGAAAGATGCTCCCAGTAAAATCACTGCAGATATTCTGGCAGTATTCAGACCAATACCATTTTGCCAGAAGCCACAGGAGCTGGGAACAACTTGTGGTACGAGAGCAGCTTAAAGCTCTTTATCTCATTTACACCCTACTGAGCTCCACCCATGCAGGTGTATATACTCTAAATTAAAGGGCATAGCATGAAAAACCACTTGTGATATGTTTTGGTTAATAGAAGCTATAGTTGGCCTCCTAAATACTAAATATGGTGAAATAAATCATGCTTAGTGAATATATTCTGAATATAATATTAAGCTCTTTCTATTTTGGGAGAATTTAAAGGTTATTACATGCATTTCTTAGCTGCGGGCTGATCATGAGATCCTGCTCTTCACTGCTTTGCCCGTTTTGTACCAGATGATGCTACAATGCATGGTGTGTAAAGCTCTCAGTTCACAACAGCAGTGTACTCATCTTGACCTCAATTACATGAAAAACAGAAGGGTAGGTACAGGTCGTTAGGTAATTGAGCCCAGAGCTTACTGCTAGCAGCATTTGGTATCTGATATATGTTCATCCTGACAAGCTAGAGAGGCTATAAAACGTGGTTGCCACGAATGCACCTTTGAAAGATACTTTCTGAATTTATGATAATTAACTTCATTTACCTGCAAATATAGGCACAACTTGTAAAACTTCCACAGTTCTGTGGAGTGATTAATGGTTCCTGTGATTGCTATATTGATAAAAATGCTTAGAAGGGCAGTAGTTACTGAAACCCAGCTAAGGAGTCCTCTGTGGTGCATCCCAATAACTTACTGTCTCCGTGAAGAACCTTCCTGTGTTACCCTGCTGTTATCACATAGTTACGGATACAAGGTTTGTGCTTGCAGGATATCTCTTTTCCATCCTTTTCCTGTCCTTTTCCCAAAAACTGATTATCCGTGCAAACTACAGCATATTTTTGCTCCTTGGCTGCTGTCATTTTGCCCCAGCTTGCAAACTGCTCATTGTTGGATTTCCTCACTCATGCTCTCTGACCTACAGGTGCTCAGAAGTTTTGCTATATCAAGTAGTGAATTTGTCTTTTAACTCATATAATATTAAAATTAACTAACGCTTCTAATTAATTTCCACATTACATATTTCAGATCATGAATTTAATAAGGTTTATTAAAATATTGGAAATACACAGCTGGCAAGATCAGTCACAGTCACACATGGGATCTTCCAGCTTCACAAAAACCCAGTCATCTCCTAATAGAATTTAGGAGGAAACTTCCAGTAAGCACAGGCTTTTCTATAATCCTGCCTTACGGTGTTTCTTTTGTAATCTGCCATCTGAATGGATGAAACAGCTTCTAATGGACGAAGTGTCTTTCCTCTTTGCACTTGACTGTTATATATCTGCAAGGTGAAAAGCAGACTGGTCAGACTGTCAGCTCTGAAGTATGCTTGTTTCACTACAAGTCTAGTGAATAAGATGTAGAAAGATAAATATGTCTTCTGCTGATTGGGAGCAGCAAACTTCCATCTATGCTCAAAGACTGCTGAAAATATCAAGTCTCTGATGTGAGGTATTAGAGAAGCAATCTTTTTACTTGTCATTGTGACTGTCACAGAGTGCGGTTTCAGACTAGGTGAAATCCAAACTCCTGGACACCAAAAGGGGCATCTCAGCTCCTTATTTCGCTCTCCACTTGTGCGCTCGAGCCCATTCCTTTGTGTGAATGACTGTGTGGCTTCAGGGTGTCTTGGCTCAACAAGCCGATCTGATAGAAAACTAAACAACTGAAAAAAAAGATTGGTTTTCTGTCAGATCAGCAAACCGGACCAATTCATCCTATGGACATATGACACCAATAAATTTGTTGGTATTAATACAGACAGCAAGCTTCACAGCTGTGCGCTTTCAAAACTGCTGTAAAGAGTGAGGTGGGAAAATGTAGCTAGTGATAAGGAAAAGATAGAAATGGTCTGTTTGGAAGATTAGCAGATAATAAATTGACATTTGGGGATTCTTCAGGGTGTTTTTAGTGCAAAGTTACCATTTCAATTAACTTACATTCTCACTCTGCAAAGAAATGCAACTAAAACCTTCATTATCTTCTTCTACTTGCTTAGATATTGAATTTCAGGATAAATACTAAAGCAACATAACAAAACTTTTTAAAAACTACTTATACTTCAACCAGCGATGGTTACAAGAATTGCTCTCATGATTTCCTATGTTGCTTGTCACTTATTTGAGTAAGTAAGGCACTGTTGACTACAATGTTTGAAAGAAAGCTCTGTTCATCAAACCCCTTAATTATTCTGAGAAATTTAATGAGTGCGCCATACACACAGAAAATAGCTGATATAAAGTTCAGGAAATTACCACAGTTTCTTGTTACCGAGGCTGAGGGTGGGTATGTCTCTTTTTTTCATTAACATTTTGCATTACTTTTGTCTTTCAACAATTGAATTCTCTGAAACAGATTCAACACTTTGTATTTGTAAAAGAAAGACATATTTCCAAAAAATTTTTCATCTTGCTTCTTATCTCTTGACATATTGAAATTGTTTTGCAGTGCTGTACGTTAGTTATTAGCTATTTTTATTAACATTTTGAGAGGAGGATTGAGACATTGCTATAAATTTAACTTGCAATCAGACAAACTGCTGTTTGCATGCATTGCCCCAAAGTAGTTTAGCACTTGTTCTGCAAAGATTTCAATTAGTAACAGGTGACTAACTTCGCCCAGACACAAATGTCATCTTTCAATGTGAAATCAAGTGCAACAGGAATGAGATGAGAACTATATAACACATAACAAATCTGTACTTGAATTAGTTCTTTTGCAAGTATTTGTGTGTATATATATATTTGGTACTAAATCATTGTTGAAAGACAACAATTACCCTTTCCAAGGACAATTAATACTCTGTATGAACACTCTGTAGCAGAAGCACCAGAATTAGGGCGTGCACTAGACTAATTCACCAGCAGTATGCCCTGGCTGCCAAAAAGGCCAATGGGATCCTGAGGTGCATCAAGAGGAGTGTGGCCAGCAGGTCAAGGGAGGTCCTCTTTCCCCTCTGCTCTGCGCTGGTGAGGTCCCATCTGGAGCACTGTGTCCAGTTCTGGGCTCCCCAGTTCAAGAAAGATGAGGAGCTACTGGGGAGAGTCCAGAGGAGGGCTACAAGGATGATGAGGGGACTGGAGCATCTCTCCTACGAGGAGAGGCTGAGGAAGCTGAGTTTGTTCAGCCTGAAGAAGGCTGCGAGGGGACCTTATAGATGCTTATAAATATCTGCAGGGTTGGTGTCAGGAGGATGGGGCCAAACCCTTTTCAGTGGTGCCCAGCGACAGGACAAGGGGCAACAGGCACAAACGGAAGCAGAGGAAGTTCCAGCTGAACACGAGGAAAAACTTCTTCACTCTGAGGGTGACGGAGCCCTGGCATAGATTGCCCAGAGGGGTTGTGGAGTCTCCTTCTCTGGAGATATTCTAACCCCACCTGGACAAGGTCCTGTGCAGCCTGCTCTGGGTGACCCTGCTTCAGCAGAGGGGTTGGACTGGGTGACCCACAGAGGTCCCTTCCAACCCCGACCATTCTGTGATTCTGTGATTCTGTGATAATTCTCTGATTTTAGCAACATACTTTCTAAGCTCACAGATTTCCCACTGAAATGTATTCTTGCCCACTAACAGCTGCAAGTCCTCCCAATTTTGGCGCTCAGTAACCATTAGATACTGATGTCTGTGCAAACATTCAGCTGTTTAGCTATTTCTCTGCAGTAGTCAAATACACTGAAAAAGATACTTCTGTGGCAGTCTAGGCAACTGCATGACACAGGTTTGCATTTCTCTTAAAAAGCAAATAGATAACAAGAAATGCAAATAGATTAAATGGATTCTCTTTATAACTCACAACATGCCAGGAACTGGGCAGCGTCAGCCATAAAATTTGCTCCATTTCACACACCACCTACATACATTTCCATTATGGCCTGTGATCTTTTTTCACCCCTCACACTAAAACTCAGTTTACTGTGATGGAGACTTTAAGTATCCTTAAACTGTGTTTATATTATCAGTCATTTCAATATAGTATTTATACAGCCAGAAATTTAATAGCCTTATTGCTACCTCTATTCTCCACGATTTTTAACTCGCGTCTATTTTGCTTTGCAGACTACTTCTCCTAGTAACGTCCTTTTTTGATTAATCTTTCTAGCCTAACATGACATCCAACAACATTTGACAAGATAATTATCAAATACTTGAAGATTGATGCTAGGTACTTCAGAATATTAACTTCCACTAGAAAATATGCATACTGTTAATATCAAAATACATTTTTTGAACTATTGTTTCTCCCTGCTGAGGAAAAATATTTTTAAAGATACTTATTTATATTTATTAAGAACCATAAACCCTAATTTCTATAGAAGTTAGAACATCTGTCATAGTAGGAATATAATTCTGCAAATAATCCCCCTGGAGAGACAGTGACAATTATAGCTTGCATTGTTTGTGATTTTTTGCCTATAAAGTTAAAACCAGAGAAAATGGGAACACTGAACTTGATTATGAACGCTCTGCAGGAGTGCTACTTCCATTAGAATATTCTTATGTCCTTAGAAGATTTTAGCTATAAAAAAGCTCAGGAAGGATAAATATTAGTGTGAACTGAGTTTACAGAACAAAAATGTCACATTTCAACCCAAGAAAGAAATGAGAACAAGAGAAAGGCTGGCTTCTGGCTTTTGGTATCCTGGCCATATTCTCTGTCTTTGTCTCTGTTCATGCTAAATCTGTAAATTGAGCGTATTTCTGGCTAGAACATCGGACAAAATCATGTTCTGCTCATCTCTGACACAGCCACACAAACATCATTCTGTATTCTGCAGTCTTCAGGTGACACTCTTTGGCCTCCTAGGCTAAAAGGCTCAGGTGCTTTCAGAGCTGTGCCCGTCAGTCTCTGTTCCTTGAACTGCAGGGGAAAGTCTTCGCAGGAAAAGCTACATTTGCATGCTCAGTGCAGACAGGACACAATATACACCGATCACTTCATTTCTTTTATTCATTGTAGTAACAAACTGGGTTTTTAAATCATGTACAATCTTCTGGACTTACCATCCACCCTATTTGCTTCTTCAACTCACATGAGCAATCACTTTTCTGTGAGAAGCGGTTTACAAAACAGGGAAATGCTGCTGAAATGCTTATCATTCGGCTAAGTTGCCGTATTTCAGACCACCTTGCAGGCTGCCTTCCATTGAAGAGAAATATAGGTAAGTCTATTGAAGATTTACAATTGTCAGTGGAAGAGTTTTGAGGTTAACAAGCTCTTCTGTAACCCTATCGACTTGTAATTTGCCTGCATTTGAAATGTTGGCAGGTAAATTTTGTGCATCTCAACAGTTTTGCACCGCCGGGGCTTTAGCTTAAGCTGCTGTATTTTCAGGCTGGCTAACCATCCTTCTTTGATCTCTGTGAGGCCCTGTCAGGTGGAAGTTCTGTTAAACCCTGGAGTTTCTTTGGGCTCTGGCTGCATAATAACTTCCCCAGTAACTGTGCACACCCATCCCTACATTTTTATCTTTTTCACAGAAATACTTGGAGAGTTAAAGGTCAAACGGGTGCAGGTAAAATGTAACCAAACAAATAGCATACGTCTACTGTGTAATTTAACTCTTGCCATGATGAAAAAAAAAAGTTAATTGTTCTTGCAAACTACAAAGGTGTAAAAACTGCCTTCACTCACAAATGCTTTTTTAAAATAGTGCCACCTTTATTATTTCAGTAATAATATAACGAAAGAAGCAAGAAGCTTTGCTGTCTTTTTCTAAGGTTGGGAAAGTCTACCAGAGGAACCAAGTAGAGTGACCCATTACAGTGATTTGAGGATTGTTAGCATAAGTTCTGTTCCTCCTTTTTTTGTGCATGAAGTTTGCAGATGCAAGAAGCATTAAAGAGTTTATTCATTAATTTTAAGATTACGTTTACAATCTAATCTACTGTATTATTGCCGTCGAAAACTGACTTTCCCCCCAAGATGTACAAGGCTTTCTTGCTCTCTCCAGGGTTTGGTAGTATTTACGTACACGCTATTGCCACATGGAAAAGCATTTTTCGTCAGGTTTCTGCAGTATACTTCTCCTTACCTAGAGCTCTTTGCATCATGTTCTCTTTTAAGTGTCAGTGGGTTTTAATGTTTTCTCACTTTTCCATCAACCTTCTCCAGGTTTGCACCACTCATTGAAC
>Ga0065711_1050804_pt1 | contig 10651 bp, 6 predicted proteins | sample Hoacrofraction12_FD_59098 | JGI IMG/M metagenome (GOLD analysis project Ga0065711, IMG submission 59098) | Hoatzin crop microbial communities from Cojedes, Venezuela - Epithelial fraction 12 v2 (version 2) | ecosystem: Host-associated > Birds > Digestive system > Esophagus > Crop | place...
CCGCACACCGGCGGGGGGAGGGGCGGCCGCGTGGCGCTTTTGTTGCCGGCGGCAGCCGAAACCAAGACAACAAGTTATTTGAGACAGCATAAAAATTCCCTCTCCCCACTTGACAGGGAAGCGGGAACTCTGAATCCATGTACCATCTCCCACCCCAGTAACAATGCTGAAACAAGAAAAGAAGTCAGTCTTTTAAGATTATACTTAGTTTCATCAAAGAGGTATTTAACAGAAACTTTCGATGTTCTATTCTCCCATTATACACCAACATTTTTTTAACGTATTCTGGAGGAACAGATAGTTACCTAGGAGTTGCATTCTGCATAGCTGTTGGAGAACACACACAATTCATCTCACGCTCCTTTTCATTATTAATTGTTAGACTTCTAACTCAAGGATATCTTTATGTTACCCCAGTACCAACCTGATTAATGGATGCAAACCTTTCACCTTTCAATCACACAGTACATTTTGACTGCTTCATGAAACTGATTAAGCCTGTCATATCTTTGCCCATAGATAACATAAAACGTGTGCTTGGTACAGAACCAATTATCTTTGACCGATGAAGGACGCATTCTCCCTTTCTTTGGGTTTTACGTTTGGGGTTTTTTTTTTCCATTCTTTTTTTATACCTACCAAGTCCTCTTAACTGAGGTCTTTTCACTGCAAGAACAGCAAAAAGTGACTTGTGAAACAGCACTGTCAATCTCATGCTTTCAAGATGTTAGTCTTGAATTAATTTTATACAGGATACGTCAGGCAAGTACTGAAAGTCCTCAAGAATACAAAGTTTCTGAAGTTGAGATACTCCATAAAATGTGCTAGAAGAGGCTAAATGAAAACAAACATGGTTTGAACATGGGTGGTTGACGGCACGATCTCCACCAGTCCCAACCAACCTACACTCCATGATTCTGTGATGGTGACAACAAATACGCAGCACTCACCTGGGGCACGGGGAGCAACCAACGCGGCACTGGGAAATACTGACAATACACAGGAGGAAGCATAGTCACTGCTCAGCACTCTTTCCCTGTGTAATTAAATGGTTGTCTGAAAAAAACAATTTAGAAGTAGTAAGATTGCCTGGAGAAACAAGTTTTGTTCTCTGTTAAGCTGCAACTGTCAGCTTTGAATAAGTAATGCACACTCTGCAGTGTCTATGGGCAAGTGTTTAAACGCATTGTTAAAACACAACCATCCATGAGTTACTTGGCAAGCAGAATATATTTTCATTCACTACTGGATATCAAACGTCAAAAAGATCCCATGGAGCCAAAACAATGAAAACAAATTCAGAAAACAAAAAAATTTCTAATGCCATCAAGAGTATAAAGATCTTTAGATCTTTATCAGCTTTACAGATTATATTATCCCATACAAGAGTTAAAGCAGAAACATTTCCAGTTAGCCCTTCGTCCAAAAGGCCACTCACGCAAAAAAAAAAAATCTCCTTTTTATTTCTTTTCTTTTTTCCTCCATACAATATGTCTCTGTTTGGGGAAGTGGAAACTTTCAAATGCACAGATGTTTGTGATTGCACACTAGCAGTCTGCTGGGAACCATTAATGGTGTAGAGAGTAAAGTTATTCAATCATCTGCAAGTCACTCTTCAAAACTGTTGCCCTCAGTCAAGGGGGTGATTAATGGTGTCCAGCAATGACACAGATTACCCCCTGCCCATGCAAGCTCTTTGATTTTAATGCAGTTAAGCTACTGAAGTAAACAAACCAATCTGGGTGTTCAACTAGCTCTTTGTCTCATCAAAAATTATTTGACTAGACTAGCAGTAAAAGAATATTGCATGTGTCCCCAAATTCAATTTGGCATTCTGTAATCATAGCAGCAATTACATTTGCAAAAAGTTAAGAAATTAACAGTGGCAGAAAATGGTCAACGCTTCATTAGGGACTTTCATTAGGGATTTTTGTGTGTAATGAAATTAATATTTTTGCATCACCATGGTACAGTAGGCATGCTTCTGTACATTTCAAAGAGACCAGCAGCAACTACAGTCACCAGACAAAAGTCTCCGCAAGCATTTATAAATTTGCTGTTCAAAACCAAAGAGCACTCTACCCCTCCCAACTAGGACTTCTGCAGACTGCAAGTCCAGCATCCCTCGAGACTGCCTTCTGCAGTCTGGTGTCAGGCTGCACTTTGCACTTCATGTTGGGGCAAGTTTCCCTTCCCGCTCTTGTACAACCAAAATGATGAGTGTGAATGCAGCGAGCTGAATTATCTAGGCTGAGGCATTTGGTTTCCTTATTTAAATGTCAGCTGCCCCACGAGGATTTGCTTCGTGTTCTTGCAGTAGAAAATTTGAACTCCCAACACTGTGAGTACATGGCTACCTTTGGGCAGAGACAGCCACCACAGAAGTCACGGAGACAGCCGAGTGGTTCGTGCCCAGAGAAACGCTTCGGCAAAGCTGATGGCAAACTGGTGCCCGAGGACTGACGGAGGGCGTATCACTCTGGACATGACCCGATGACCACTTTAATTGCTTTTAAATTCATCTATTTAGCTCTTTAAGCAGCTGATGCTGCCGGCCAGCCATGCGGGCCCACCGGGGCTGCCAGTCCCCACAAGCCGGGCAGCCGGAGGCTGGCTGCGGGATGGCTTCCCCCGCCACAGCCTCGGGTGCCGTTCGCAGCGTGTCTGCATCGCCTGGCCAGCGTACCCCGCAGCCTTACCATTGCTTACCGCTGTCACCACCGCAGAAAGAAAAAAGAAAAAAATTAGGAGTCCTCATGTAAAGTGGAGCTGACAGCATGCTGTCCTTGAAAATGTCACTGGCCACGTATTCCACAACACATCAAAGATTGCTTTCAAACCTTCACACAGTTATCCAAGTCTCGTTTTTCACCGCATTCCTCCTGACAAATTAATACCAGCCTTCCGCATCTTACGACTGAAAGCAACGTATCTGTTTCCCACACATCCTGAGCAGCCTCTCTGCTCTGAACTTGCTCCAAACCCATCTCCTGACACCCTGCTACTTCCTGACCACTCATCTCGACCTTCCTTTTATCCTTTTATCCTTATGCACACAATTTTTTAGCATCTATTCTACACACACTCACAGCATTGTAACCTGACAGAAACTCTTTAAAACCTGCTGGAATTCAACAAAACACAATACATGGCAGGGAAGATTATTTTCCTTTGGAACCATGACACTAACAGCATCCAGAAAGTACACTAACAAATACAGTTTCCAGATCAACACAAATAATACAATTCACATACATAGATCTGATTAGTATTTTAATCACCCAGTGTCTGGTGGCACAGGACTTCTAAGTAGAAGATGCTACTGTCTGGTAAATTTACCAAGGAGGGACAACCTATGAGACCAAAAGCACACAAAGGTGACAAAAAGAAACAAAGCTTAGCAAATAGGGACAGAGTTTTATTTTGTTTATCAACACCTAACTTAAAAAGGGGAAAAAAAAGAAGGCTCCAGCCATGTCATCCCCAGAGCAGATTTAATCCGTACCAAAAAGGCCAAAGGTTTGCTCCAACTGATACTGTTATACAGCATTAGAAAGCAGATTTTTGTCACCACTCCCAACTTTCACATTGTGTACTCCAAGACACAAAAGAACTCGGACTGTAAAAGCCAACATAAAATAACTGTAACCATCCAAATCGCTTTTTAACTTACTTCTAACTCTCTAATCTATCAACGTACCAACACCCTCGCTGTACTTAATATGCAAAGAAACTTGCAAGTTTCTAAGGAAAAATAATGACACATTTCCAGCAAGACATATCTGTATGTTGCTTTGGTTCCAAATACAAAGTTAAATATACGAAAACTACATTGACTTGCTAATGTATTACAAAAAGAGTTTACATTTTTACAGTATGCTTCCTTTTTAGCTTTTAAATTTTGTGTCCTACTTTCTCGTCTATTAAAAGAACTCTTTTCTTTTTAATTTTAATTATCTTCTCTTTACCCTTTCTTCATTTCTTAGTTGACAGGATATTATTACTCCTCATGGAGAATGCTCTTTGATAAATAGGACCACTACTTTAAAGCTGCATTTAATTCCTTTTACTCACTTCCTCACCCTGAAGCATTTTGCCATTGAGCACCTACTCTTTTGAAGGAGTTTCATACATAAATCAAATTTCAAGAATCAAAACCGGAGCATTAATTGTTACCATAAAACCTGAACTTTGCAATGCAATGAAGCTACAGATACTGAAATCTAAAAATCTGAAGTCAGCATTAATGGATTTCTGTGTCACTTCCATTACAACTTTCTCATTTGACCTCTGCAAAACATCTCTTCGTTTAATACGAAGGATAAAGTAGAAGAGGCACACAGCCTTTTCAGTTGAGATTTCTTTGTTAAAGCTGTTCTTATGGCTAGCAGATGCAGCTTCTTATAGCTTCATCTTGAATGATGTTTTCTCAGATAAAAATCTTCTCTAGTCTGTTACCTGTCCACAGAAGTTGAGAAATTTCATTGTTTTCAATTATGTTTTGCGGAAAGTGGATAAGGGTGATCTGACAGCATCAAGATAACGGAGGAGTGCATAGAAGTCAATAAATGTTGTTAATGATTTCTATGACTGATAGCCAAAACTCCAATTTTAGCTTCCTAACAGTCAGGAGACTGCAAAGAGCTCAGTAAGGCATCAGACAAAGACAAAAAGCACCCTACTGCTCAGTCAATAACCACCCTGAAATTATAAAAGCAGAAAGACAAGCCGTTTTGTGGAGACAGCCCAGGTGTTAATCATACAAGGAAACAGCTTAAAGAATAACCTGCTCAGAATAACTTGCTCTTCTCTCCCACACCTTTTTTCTTTTTTAAATAAAAGCTTGCTTTTCTCCCAGCAGTGTTTACATATAGCTAAGGCAGTGAGTTCTTACAACATCTTGCATTTTCAAATGTCATTCAAGCTGTTTGTCAATCTGTCCTAAAATGTCACATCATAAAGAACTAGTCATCTTTTCTACTTCTCATGCAAGGCTCCAGTTGTCACCTACACAAGTAAGATGCAGGACTTTTTCCCACATCTAAAACATTTGTCTAAAATTAGCATTAAAACTAGCAGCGATACAGGAATAATTTATTTCCATGAAGTTTAAAATTCTTTTTCTAAACAGAGATGAACCAAGCCAGCCAAAGATGCGGCTTATTCACAGAGAGAAATCAAGAAGGCTTTGCTCCTGCAGGGTGCACAGGAGCTGAGGGGTAGGGGGAAGGAGAGAGTCCAGAAATGAGCTCTGCCTTCAAGAGTTTTCACCAGCCATCCAGCTACGCCAGCACAATCATTGTATTTGAAATAGGCATTAAATTGGTCGTTTTGGGGGAGGGGGCAGGGGGTGTTATTGCTTTGAGCGTTTTTATCATTGTTGGGTTTTTTTTTTTGTCAAACGACTCAGAAAACAATCAGTGCTTTTTACAAAAGACAGACTGGAGAAACTAAAGCTCTTCTGAATTTTACTATTTTAAATGTGGTTTTGAACTATTTACGTTGCTGTCCAGATAAACCCTAAAACACCATTAGGATTTTTTCTTTATGAGAGTATTAGTAGCTCCTAAGTGCTTACTTAAAAAAAAAAAAAAATTATGTTCACTGAACTTGGATATAATTGACCTATTTACCTACATAGCACCTTCTACTGAAGCAGTCTGAACTCCTTTAGAAAAGGTTTTGTAAACAGCATGTAAAAGTTAATTTCTCCCTCTATACAGGAGAAAGGCATTATAGGCCTGTACTTTCATAATATATGTTGTTTTCTTTATTTATATGCCTTTATTATAGGTTTCACGCTAAGATAATAACTTCACTAGATCCCATGACACAGTATTCAGCTTTCCCAAAATTCACCCTGCACTATATACTTCCTTAGAATGTTCTTTTTGGTGTTTGTGTTTACTGCTTCCCTGCAGGTGAAGAAGGAGAAACATGCACACATGAATTTCACTTGGAAAGTAAACCATTTCTGCTTCAAGCTAATGGACTAAATTTCATTGTGGCCGATGCTCTTGTAATGCCACTCACTTCCATGGCAGTATGGCTCTAACGTCGGCTCCTCCGAGATGCAACTAAGAAACCAAGATCCTTGTGGCACCATACCATACTACAGGCATGTTAAGCTCAGGTTTATTTTGGTGGGCAAAAGCCTACTCTTCTTCCTGAAACCATTTATTTATTTATTTATTTAGTGCTCCCACAACAGAAAAGACTTACAAATAAAATAAAAATCCAAACATGCTTAGGTCACTGGGTTTAGGTGTACTGAGCTGCAGTATTTCCATTTCCATCACAACATGAAGTATTTTAAACCTAGTATTTCACAGATGAAGAGGAACCAAGGAAGTTGTCCCTGCTAGCTCATCCCTTTAGCACGTGGTGGAGAGGTTAGGCTACTGTACAGCTGCTGGCCAGCATTGCACTTCCAAATCCCTTCTTCTTCCCTAAGGGCTGCTTTGTGAAGGCAGAAAAAACAGAAAAGAGAACACCATCCTGAAGACCTATCTTCTGAAAAACTGTCTTATAATACTAGGAGAGAGAAAAAAAATGTGGTAACTTAAAAATACCTTTATTAAGCATTTCATATGTGGTTTTTTGCTCCCTCAACTTTCAAAGTACAAGTGCCACGCTGATCCCATCACTATTTTGAAGCCTGCCACTAACCTGCTATGGCAAATAAACAGAAAAATCCTCTGCCATGAATCTCAGCCTTACTCACTGTACCTGTCGTATCAACACTTCTGCACATGTGAACAACTTTCTCTTTACTTTAGCAGTGAATGTGACATCTAAAAATTCAAACTCTTCATCCTAGTACTACCTAAGCTCTTAAAAGTGATACTAAATGAAAATATTAGACACCATTTAAATTCAGGATGAAGAAATTTTTTTTTATCCCCTAAGAAGTTGTTAAAATGCTCACAACTAGTCAGTATGACAGAGAATTATAAGAATCTATGCTTTAAAAAAAAATGTGTGAGCAAGACAATTAAGATCTGCAGGCAAATCTGAAAACACAGAACAGGAGTCTCTCACCTCACTTAAAAATCATGTTTTAAAAAGCCAGAAACCAGTCATTTTATTGATAAACTAAAAAAAATATTAATATACTGTTTGAATTTTTTAAAAGTCATATATAGTTAAAATATAACAAAGGAAACATCCTTTTTTTTTTCCTAGATGTTTGTCCTCTAAGACAATATTTACATATACACACAGTTCTGTTGTGTCTCTTGCATCCACACTCAGATGTTTATATTGAGAGAGTGAGAAATATATGCTATTGTTATCACTCTCCAAAAACAAACACAAGAACTAACACCTATACTCAATTAAGTCATAAGAAAATCCTATCTTATTTCTGCAGGTCATTCCAATGGGTTTTAAAGAAAACTCCTGCCCATAGAGGGACATAGGTTTTTTAAGGACTATTTTTCCAGAAAGGAGCAGAAGAGGGTAGGATAATGGAAAGAAAAAGTCAGTACAGACTTTCCCACACAATTAATCAGAACCTACTGTAATTTGCATATATATTCAAGCAATTAATCAAACCATAATACCCAAGATCTGTTTTTTCTCAAGCTTTACATTCTAATACAGGGGACAGCACTTATCCTCAAGCTTATTTGGCCCAACTCTATTGGAATGCTACAAGTAAAGTAGTATAACATGAAATAAATCACTCTCAATCCTGCCTACTGACTGTGTGTTTATATATATTATCAGAAATAAGTCAGGATCCACTTATACTCCCAGCTGAAGCCCGCTGGAATTGTGCCACCGACTTCCATTCATGCAGAACCACCTTAGACATCTCCAGCCAAGATTTTGTTTTAATACCTATAAAACACATTGCACATTTCGATGCCATATAAAGAACAACAGTAATAACAGCAAGTCAGCCTTGCATAAAACCATAAAATGTTTAAAATAAATATGTTAAGACATGCTTGAATAACAGAGGGTGCTGAATACTATGTAGTGCTTGTGACCATCTGCAGTATCCAGGACACAATGCTAACTTTCAATTTCTGGATAAATGCCCATGATAGGATATCCTATTTTTACTAAGTTCCAGCATGTCTATCCAATGGCACATCTCCACTTCCAAAGTGGTACTGTAAGGCTGTTGAAGCTTCCAGTGACCACTTAGCTCAAAACTGCAAACTACCACAAAGTTCTTTCGCAAACCTCTTCTCCATATTCTGATCAACTTTACACAATAGAAGTTATAAACAAAACGAAAATAAATCATAGAATGGTTTGGGTTGGAAGGGACCATACTGCCTGCAAATAGTTTAATTAGGTCAGCTGTGATGCGTATTAGTCTTCCCTCCTCCCCCAAAGTCTTGTTCATCAAAACCCAAAATAACAGTATTTTGCATATATTACGGCAACTTTCAGTTTAATGCACAAAAAAAATCATACAGAAATAGCCTTCACCTTCTAGGTAGACTCTTCCAGGCGTCTGTACTATACTGACCACACCTACCTCTGCCTTCCTGAGTAGCAAAATAGAATCAAAAATGTAACAAACATACATGGTGATAAATGTATTACACACATATTATATTCCACACAATAACATGGAAGTTGGGGACCACCATCATCATTTCAATTTAGACCTGTAAGTCACTGAGTACAATGGACAACTGAGTTTTACATAAGAGTTTATACCACGAAGCTGCTGTCCAGTTTTCTCAAGGAGATGGTTTTAACCAAGGTACAGGGTCAGCAAGTTTGGAGCGAGCTTTAGCAATTAGGGTTTAAGATTTCTACTTTTCTACTCACGTGCACTTTTTCCCTTACTTGCCACATTTCAACAGGTAGACAGGGGCTGTTCTGAGAGCTGTTGTCCATTATGACAGGTTTTAATACATTTTTAATCATGGTATTTGGCATGCATCCTGAAGCAAACAGTAAGACATACCTTCTGCCAAAATCTCCACTGAAGACAATCCCAATACTTAGGGGCAAATGTCAGCCAGAAAGAGTTACATGAAGAATAAAACCCCCCTGAGAAGGAAAAAGTCTTTATTTATTAAATTAAATGCAAATTTCTCATTCTAATACTTCTGATCTGTTTTTGTGGATTTTCTCAGGTATGCTTAATTAAATCCAGTCATCAACACCAACTTTGTTCAAAAGAGCGGTTAATGAATACGGCACAGAAGTAGCTTAGCCCTGGAGGAGTCTCTGACATTTGTTCACAGTGAAGATTGTGCATTAATTGCTCCCTTTGTTCTAAGCCTCTAAGCCTATTTTTGACACAACACTACAAGTCATTGTGACTTATTCCTCACAGCTAGCGACATCTGCACTATGTTAAGTTAATAAAACCACCTCTGAAAGATTTTCAAGAAGATATTTAAAGACACAGGGGAAAAAAGGTCTGGATGGGCTGACAGTAGAATAAAGAAGCTATATCGAAATTCTTACTATTATCTCCAAGTACACTTTGTATTGCAGATAATTTTAGCAAACATTTTGTATTCCATATTCACCATAATTAATGGAACTCAGGCAGAAAACCATCACGCTATTCCAACCTATTTGAACCATGGTCCCACACCAAGCTGAACTGTAACGCCTCATAGGTCTTCTGCTGATCACAGATTCTCAGACAACTCAGAGAACTGGCTTTTTGACTGCTTCAGTAAAAACCATTGCTTTTGGGGGGGGGGGGCTGTGAAGGAACCACACTAAACCAAAGATCTTTCTCCAAGAGTTAAAAAAAGGTTGTTGCCATTTCACACTTACTTCTGAAACTCAAACAAGATAAGCAAAGCCATCCCATAAATTAAAGCATGTACTCAATGTGCAGTTTGTAAGTTTGAAAAATTAACTTGTTTATCTCCATAACATGTCCAGAGTATCATATGATCCACAGTAGAGTTCTACTGCAAAGCACATCATAATCTACAAAAGAAACAGAAAGCAAATAATGAACAAGTTGCATGAAAAATTCGTACCTGTAGAACAGCCCAAAGCCCTGTAGATCCACAGATCACCAACACGCAAATGAAAACAGCGCCCACCCTCAGAACTGGTGACATTACTCCAATTATCCTGAACTAGTTTTCCAACCTCAGATTCAGTTTCTGTAATTCGTATTATATAGCAAATCCTTCTGCCTGCCAATTATTTACATTAACACAGCCATCAAGTTTCATACAGTTATATGTGTGAGAAAATCTATGTTAAGCATTTCATTAGCTAATTGTACACCTCTAAGTACTTCAGAAAAGCAGCACAGAAGAAGTGGATATGGTTGGCTGGAACCTTGTTTCTTGGACTAGTCCACAAGGAGTCAGATCGTGCGAACAGCCAAGGTGAGACAAAGAGGGTAACGCTGTGAGCCCGAGCGGGGTGCCAGGTGTGTGGTGGCGGAGAGAAGGAACAAAGGTTTTCACAATTTTGCAGTTGCCCACATCCAGCGTACTAGCTCCCACCACATTGCTCTCCTATGACACGTGGGCTCTGGTTTCCTCTGAAGATTTCCATTCCGTTCATCCAAAACATCCTCTCCCACCTCCCATTTCTACCAGCTGTTTCTCCCCTCCTGCCCGCTACCTACCTTATTATCTTTACTCCTTGAACGAGGCATTAAAAAAAAAAAAAAAAAAAAAAAAAAAAAAAAAAAAAA
>Ga0065711_1050805_pt1 | contig 10651 bp, 5 predicted proteins | sample Hoacrofraction12_FD_59098 | JGI IMG/M metagenome (GOLD analysis project Ga0065711, IMG submission 59098) | Hoatzin crop microbial communities from Cojedes, Venezuela - Epithelial fraction 12 v2 (version 2) | ecosystem: Host-associated > Birds > Digestive system > Esophagus > Crop | place...
GGCAATATCCCCTTCCCCCTTCGAACCTAGTTTAAAGCCCTCTCAATGAGCCCCACCAGCTCGTGGCCAAGAATTCTTTTTCCCCTTTGAGACAGCTGAGTTCCACCTGTCGCCAGCAGGCCTGGTGCTGTGTACACCTCCCCATGATCAAAGAAGCCAAAATCCCTTAAAATTAGATTAATTATTTCAGGCTTGTATGAATTTTCACTTCTGTGTCTCTAGTTTTGCCTTTCTGTTTTCAAGCTGTGTTATTTTCACTTATTGCTGTTTTAGAATTTTTAATGTTTCTGGAACAAGTCACATTTTCTACTTCCCACCCCAACCTTTGATTACTGAGCTTACTGATGTGAGTTTGTTATGACTTAGAGGAAGCAGGAATGATTTCAGCACTGTTAGGAGAGTTCCATGCCTCAGAAACTTTTACAATGCAAAGTATTTCGGAGAATGCAGTCCTCTCTGAAAACATACTGACTTTCATATGGTGATAGTTAAGTAATGTCATCCAACTGCTGTAATGAACAGTAGTGAAAGAAGACCACAGCAAGAATTGTCAGTGTCTGACCTCCTTAGCTTCTTCTAGGCCTGACTATGGAAGTTTGGGAGATCTATTTGTTTTGAACAATATGAGGTTGAAGATTCACAGAGGAATAATGACTAAGTCATATTTCCAGATTTCTGGGTGTGATGTGAAGTTCAGTAGACTGGGCCTGAATGGAAAGTGGTTAAATTATTGCTCAAGCTGCTGCATCTTTAGTGTCTTTGTTTCCATTTGTGCCCTTAGCACTTGCATCCAGCTGTGTAGGTGGACGAATATATGCTTGAATTTTCATTGACAAGAAGTATTTACTTTTTCACTTTGAAGTCAGATACCAAGTAACAATAATTTGAATCTTTGCCATTTGCTTTTCTTACTGAAGTTGGTGTAGTCTGTGCGGGCTATTTTTCCTTAGTGTTTCACATGAGCGTTACTGCTGTTCCATCACAAAATATACTTGCTGTAAAATCTTTAAAGCATGAATATTGACAGATGCTGAAATAATCTGATGTAACTTGACTATTGTGAGATACGTGAAGTGGTTCATTACAGTGATGATTCCCAGGTATTCACTGTCTGAGATGCACATATCCATTACTGTCCACATATTTGAAATGGCTTTAAGTGTAAGATACCAAACAAAATAGTAACTCAAACTTCAGGATATTCTCTCTGTAGTTTTGATTTGATCCAAAACAAAAGATCACTTGAAAAATTCAGCATCAGATATTGAGATGTCCAAAGCTAGGATTTGAATACTCTTATGAAGTCATAACATCATTGTCTTGTCTAATAGAATTCATGCTATTGAAAAATAAACCAACATTTTCAATAGTTATAAACTTTGTATATTTTTTCTTGTTTTAGAAATCCATTGTATGGGCTCCAAGGGACTGAATTTCTGGCCGGGATATTATCTACAGAACAAGTTAAACTGAAAATTGAAAATCACGGTTTACAACTTTCCTACTGTTTAATGTAGCACTCTGGAGACATGATGAACCAGGTTCAAACAGTTATGTAATCTCTTTGGTGATGAAACTGTATTTAAAGGGTGAACTGGCAGTACCAGGAAAAATAAAATTCCAAAATCTGCAGCAATTTTCTTTATTAAAATTTCTCTGTGAAAACTGAGAGGGCTAGGCAGATGCTTGTTGATGACAGGACAGCTTAAATCCTGTTATGAAAAAAACTCCAGATGCACTGGTCTGTTTTTCAAAATATGGCTGTTAGCTAGACTTGTGTGTTACTTTTGGTTAGAATTGGATGTTACTTAGATGCACTTTTGTTTACTTATGAAGAACACGCAGTTATTTTTCTGAATGCAGAATTAGTCTAATATTTAGAGGTGGTGTTTGTATCACTTACAATTAGTATATAAGGAACAGAGCTTTTGAGGCCACACAAAGAATTCTTACTACTTAATGATATCCTCAAGAAACCTGGCAAACCCTGTCTAATAGCAATGATTTGATTTCATAAGCAGTCTAATCCTGCCTTGATTTCTAGGGTAGGGACAGGTACTTAAGTGTCTTTTATTGTAACTTTATCTGGAAGGTAGCAGTGGATGGGCCTCGGCCAAACCTAGTCCAGGCTAATCTAGGTTCATCGTAACCTTTCATTACCTTTCATAGTGAGTTAATGTCACCATGGTATTGTGAATAAAATGACATCTTTTTCTTTTAAAATAGCATTCTCTTCTCTGCATCCATAGTGCTCTAGTTCTGTGAGCTGCAGGTATACAGTACAGTGTACAGCACATATTAAAAGAAAGCATCATGTTTATTCATGTTATGTTGCCTTAAGGTGATCATTCAATCTGTTTCTTTGAAACAATATAGCATAAAATAGACTTACCAAACTTAATATAGCGGCATTACATATAATAACACTATTGTATCATCCAATGTAATGTTCTTGATTATTGTTATATTTCTAGTTATTGCATTGGTAGTAGATGTAACCAAATACTTAAGTACATAATTTAGCAATGGCTGATACACTTTAAATGAGTGTCATCTGCCAGGCCCTCAGTACTTGGATTTGTTGCATAAAATTCGTTCCCTGTTCCTTTAGCTAGTGCCGTGGAAGCTGAATTGAATTTCATAGGTACCAAATAATTGCAAACAGATGTTTAGGTTTGTAAATAAACATCATCACTGGGTATAAAAAAAGTATTGAAGCCATGGGGAATAACCTGAGATCTCTGTGTGTTTCTCTGGCCTTTGAGAGACTGAATTTGAACTTGTAGAGAGACCTTTCTAAGAATAAAGGAGCTACTGCCTGCATTAATAGTGTAGAGATGTTGATGACTGTAAGGGATCAAGAATGCAATTACCCTGAATTTACATCAGCTTTCAGGTGTTACTAAGGCCAGCTTTGTTTTATTGTAAATACTGCAGCTGTGTCTTATTTTGAAGAATTGCTGCCAGGATCTATTTTTCCTAATAAAGGAATGTTCTTTAACTTTTCCTGATAGAAGAATTACAAATTCATTTTGTCTATAATGAGATCAGATTAGTGCTATGATGCAGATGTCATAATTGGACTTTGATGTTAAGTTAAATAGCTTTTTCATTGAAGTAGCTAAGCAATGTTCTACTGATAGTGTCTGTTCCGAGATCTTACCTTGTGCTTTAAAGGTGCTTTATGGAGTTAGTTAACTAAACCTGTATGGAAGATGACTTGATTCAGATATGTATCTTGTTAGGTTGAAATTTCAACCTAACTAGATATTCAAGTAGGAATAGAGTTAAAAATAAAAAATGGAAAGGCTAGAACTATTTGCAATAGTAATACCTTTTTCTTCAAAGGTTTAGACCTCTCTTTTAGCTTCTTCTGCAATGAATGATCCTATTGAAGAGGAAGGTCAGAAGTGTAAGAATACTTTTCCAAATTCATGTTACGTGGATGTGTACTATAGCAGTCGTCAGCAGTGAAAATAATATGTACGGTGTGTGCTTTTGTTAGTACCCCAAATAAAACAAATAGCAGAGAGGAGAAGGGGAACTGATTTTTGTGTTTCAACCTATCAGGCTGACAACATGGGCTTAGGGGTAGTTTATTAATCACCCAAATAGCTGCTTCAGCTTGAAAAGCATCATGAATGTCAGCAGCCTGAAGGAAACATATTTCCGGAATCTCTCCCAGAAGAGATTCCTGTCAAGTACAGTTTCAACTGTAATTGAAAATGATGATTAAAGTTTGTGAAAGATTAAAGTGTGTAATTAAAAAGTAATAAAGCCACTTGTCAAATAGAATCTTGCTAATGGTACACAGCTGTTTGTTACTGTGCTGAACTATATAGTCTATAGTCTCTGAGGCAACACCAGTGAAATAACCTATTGAGGTTAGTGAAGCTGCATCCAGTCACAGCAGATCCGATTGAATTCAAATGTCCTTGTTGTATTTGATGGTTAGCAGGGTATGAATATATTCCTTTCTAGAATGCAGTTGGTTAAAACTTAGTTCTTTATTTCATAAAGGTATAGCATTAAAAGTGGAACTATTAAAATTGTTGCTGCATTAATAAAACCTTCTTATCCTTGCTATCCATCTCTGTCGTCTTGAATAAGACAGGTTCTTTAGTTAGGAAATGCTTGGCAGTCTCTGCCTTTCAAAGAATGAAACTGTACAACATCTAAATTAATCTCAAAGGAAACTTTAAATTCTTCAGTTTTTCCACTCAGGGAATTCTACAAAATCAGAACTTCTGAGATAAATAACTTCAATTTAACTTAGCTTTCACATGAACCACAGTTTAGAATCCAGAGTGGCAATATGGTGAAGCAAGTTGGTATAATCACACATGGCTGAGTACACTGTGAGTAATTTCTAGTGAAAATGGCCAGAAAGAATCCTTAAAGCGTGTTAGTTCATGTAAGTCATGACTAGGGAGTTACACTCATGAGACATAAGTGATGGTTCTCTCCCATAGATCAAAAAGACTGAAAGTCACTATTGATTGAATAGATCTGAAGATTTATTCTTTTAGCCTGAATGTTCTAAGTAGATCTGGTTCTTGAACAAATGCTTTAATAAACTTAAAGATTCTGTTCTTATTTTTCCAATGTTTTATGAAATGAGAGATCTCGGTAGAAACACTTTTTCTTAAGACGTGCAGCATATGTGTTTTACCTACCTGGTGCTTTGTTTCTTCTCTTTTTTGGCTTCATTTTGTCAACAACTTTCAAAGCTGTTAGAGGAGGCGCTAGTCTTGCTATGATCTTCATTTTCACTTAAGAAAACTAGGGGTCAGAATCTGCTATACCTTTTCCAAGTTCTACGTTCACTTCATTGAACTCCAAAGCTGGATAGGCTATTGTCGCTTTCTACAAGTTTAATTGTAATAAAAGGCTGAGTAATAGCTTGCACGTAGGTCTGAACCAGCCATTGGCTATATTACCTTTACCACACCCAGCAAGATGTAGAGAGTTCAGGTTCAAAGTTGTAGAATTCAATTTGCTTCATTGCCTATAGACATCTTCTCTTACAGTAGAAGCAGCTGCTCAGTAGGGGATCAATTATCTCCCAGAGAATTAACTTGAAAAATCCTACCAGCTTTAGTGGGAGTTGGCAGCCAATCTAGGCAAAATGCCTACTTTGCACAGAACAGAATGTAACTGTTCAGAGCACATTTGCATGAAGCTTGTGGAGTCCTACTGTGGAAGTGCCTGTGTAAAAATTACTATATGCATTTGTTTCTCAAATTGATCTGTGCTGATCAAATTATTTTCACTTTAAGAATGCGTTTTGAAGTATTTGCCCTGATAAAGGCTCTGTTCTAGACTTTGAGGTTTGAAAGGTCTAGCTAGAATGCTTCCAGCTTGTGAAAGTCACTAGTAGTCACAACTTTACTTTTGCATTCCTAGAAATGTGGTGTCTTCCATTTGTGGTTTTTTTTATCTGAAACATTGTCTTTGTATTTACAAAAGGAGAAGGAAATAATCTTGAAAAAAGTGGTAATGGGATATTTAAGGGATTAAAATATTTACATATACATGTTCTCAAAGATGAGCTGAGGACCTGATCCCATTAATCACATGATATCTGTCTGTTAGAACAGCATTGAATAGAAGAGAGAGGCAGTAAATAGCTAGCCAGTACAAACCTATTGCGAGAGTCCCTACCCAGAGTATATGCCCATGTTTTTACTACGTTACAGTTTTGGTACAAGGTGAGTGGACACATAGTCTCCCAGCTTCAGATTTGCCTATATCTCTTGATTGAAAAATAGACCTCTGCTAAATAAAATTAAACATATGTCAGAGTAATTTGAGGATAACTTAAAACAGATCCTTACTAGCGTTGTTTTCTAGAAAAATGAGCTTATGATGGTGATTAGACAGCAGTGTTAAAAAATGCCAGCTATAGTTGACTTCTGGAAATTAATGTCTCCAGAACAGGAGTACTCTGAAGTTTTAGAAGTCACAGTATATTTCACCCATATTCTGACCTTCAGCAACTCTTTGGATAAGGTGCTCTCCCATCGGACATTTTCTCTTCTTTATCCCTGTACAGAAGCCATTTCTCCTCTTATCAATATACTTTCTCCAGGGTTTTTTGTGGGGCCAGTAGCTCTGCACTTTTGATCAAAATGCTTGTGCACGTTTACTGTTTCTTTTAGCTTTAATAGTCAGCTGGAATAACGTTGCAGATAAGTAATTTAAATTTCATGTAAATATTATTAAATAGCATATGTGGATGAAGTTTAGCAACCAGAAAACAGGCAAACCTTCCACTTCAGTGAGGCATGCTTCAGTCTGTGCTATTGTGTAATAAACAAGAACATCCAGCAGGGAGATCAAGTGAGTCTTGATGAAGAGTCTGAAGTACTGGGGAAGGGTGTGGTGGAGACTCTTGCTGTGACAGTGACTATCTCCTGCTGCACTGGAGAATGTGCCAGAGGGACGATGCTTGTGTGAGAACTCCCATCGCTTCACTTGCTGGCTGGCCCCAGGGGAGATGCTGTGTTATGCTGCCATGCCACACCACCCTCCCTTCCTGTCCTGCAACTTCATGGAGGTGTGTGGTGTCAGTTCCGGCACTGTGCAAATAAAACCTTATGCAAGTAAACCTACCACAATGTCCTTTCTGCATCCTTTATGCAACAGACATGAATAGAAAAATGTTTTAATGCCTATGGAGTTTGACAAAGAAAAGTCATTAATGCAAAAATGCTTGACAAGATACCATGATTCAGCAGCTCAGAATCAGGCATGTTCAAATCTTCCAAACCAAGAATACATAGGATCCAGAGTATTAAATTTGGAGATGTGTGCTGGCACCTTACTAGGAGAGCATAACAATTTGTTCAGGGCTTCTGTGTCTTGTTGCCTTTTCATAGTGATAGCCTGGATGATGCTTTTGTATGTTGTAACAGACACACTTTTGCAAGAATTGGAAAAGAACAAATTTTGAGAAATGTTTTTGTTTGCTTTGTCTCTAATATGCTGTTAAAGGATTTGTGAATAATTTACTGAGACTTTTCATTTTTAATGGCTTAGACTTGAAAGGACATAATTAGATATTTTTTCCGAAATATTATGAAATTACAGTAGTCAGGATAATGTGTAGTAGAATAGTAAGATAAATCTAATGTGTATTCTAAAAGGAAATGAAAAGAAGTTTCATTTTCAAGTATCTCATCCTTTCTTACAAATTAAAATTTATAGCTGTTGCAGCAGTTAAGCTAAAGTTATCTTGTATAAAAAGTTATACTGAATGATAATGATCCATAAAGTGCCTTTTTGTATGGGCAAGTGAACCTGTGCAGATTGTGCTGCAATTTACAATTCTTTCAACAATATGTGCCTTCTCTGCACCTGCCTTGCAGTGACATCTGCTGGGAAAAGCAGGAAGCCTTTATTGTAATTTCAACAGTTTAGAATGAAAGAGTTAATTTCAGAAACTCTAAGTATCCTTTTTCCAAGCATGTGTATATTTCCCAATGCTCAGATGTGGTGCTGATGATAAGATGTAGGTAATACAAAGCATTCCAATACTAATTTTTAAAATGAAATTCAAATCAGAATTGCAGTTTTCTCTCTTGGCTACAGCTACATATTATGTTGATATATTCAGGAATAATTACAAAATACTTATAATGCTAAACTTGTGACTTAAAATGTTTGAAGTGCCATACTGATATATATTCGAAAGAAATGCCTATTTTTTTTTTCTTCCAATTTTACAGGTGATACAGAACTCTATTTTTTTCTGAAATGTACTTTGATCTTTTTCTTTCTGAAGAAATTTTGATCTGGATTTTGTGTCTATATGTCAGTGAATGCAGTAACTTTAAACAAATAAAGAGAAATATCTCTGTTCAGGATATATAGACGTTCAAAGGTAGTTTATAGATGAAAATATACAGTGAGTACGTGGTGGTACTTGTGCCAAGTTAACAGTGAAAAGACTTGAAAAGTAGGGGAAAATCTAAATGATATAGAGGAGAAACTGCAGTTTCTTTTAGGAGAGTTTTGGAAGTGAAAAATGCCATGTTTGACTGTCAGGTAGTTTGTGGAGACAGAGACAGGACAAGAAGTCTAGAGTGGTCCCTGTCCTCAAGTAGTGCAATACAATGAAAGTGGTATTATAAATATTGAAAAAGAATACTTTAAAGGAGGAAGTATTATGGAAGATAAAGTTATAAAGTAACATTATGAAAATACTTTAAACATGCATACTTTTATTCAAGGATATCAAAGAGCTTTGCAGATATTTTTTTCTATCAAGTGATGAGAGAGATGGATAGTACATTTATGGGTGGTAACTAAACACTGTAGGCTTGAATTATTCAGTAGCTAACGGCAGCTGTGTGCTAGTCACCTGACTTAGCCCCATTAATAGAGCTTCACTTGAACTGCCTGAAGGTTTCATGTGGCTGAAGAACCACAAACTGGCCATGCCTGCAACACGTGACCGTAATGGAGCTTTCTGGCCTTCATATAAACAGATAACTCTAATCTGCCCCAATTTTAAAAAATGCTTGAAATTTTTAACTACTGAGCTTGCTTTTCACTTGTTTGCTCTTGAATGCCGCTGAAAACCAGTCAAATGTGTGACAAAACACAGCAAGACATAAGAAAAGCCAAGCACACAAGAAAAAAATCTTGTATCCATTCTCCCATGTTTATGGTGAACTTGTGCTTTCTCTTCAGTGCCAGCAAATTTGTCATGACCATGGTGAGAGATGGGGTGATCTGGCAGCAATACAAGCAGTTAGGAGTGGGAGTCTCGAAGGTGTAGTGTAAACAAACTCAAACTAGTTTTAATCTTAGACAAAATATGTAAAAATAGGTTGGCAGCATAGAGCTCAGTAGAGTGCATGAAATTAAACCCAGGAACAGTTCTCTGCTGTGCTTGTACCCTTACGTGCAGCGTAGATGCACATGAATTTAACGTGAAACAAAGTCTTGTCTCCAAAGCCACAACATATTTTAAAGAGTTTATTGTTCACTGTAGAAATTCAGCTACCATAGCTACCTAAACAGAGCTCTACTCTATCAGTGCCTACTACATAAGCATTATGTTAGCTCAGAGAACACAGTAATGCAACTTACTTGACAGGAAACTAAAATAAGCTCCATTTCTCTTACAGCTGCAATTGCTGTGGTATCAGTGCTACATAGTCATTAATGTATTTTTCTCACGTTATATAGCTCACCATCATAGAACTTGTTGTGTCTAACATGAGTATTTCGGTGCAAAACTTAAATATGGTAGGCTGCCCAGGGAAATGGTTGAGTGACCAGTCCTGGTGGTGTTCAACAAACGTGTAGATATGGCAGTTCAGGATATGGTTTAGCAGGCATGGTGGTGTTGGGTTGATGTTTGGACTTGATGATCTTAGAGGTCTTTTCCAACCTTAATGTTTCTATGAAATCTATAATGTAGGCTTCCCTTAGGACCTTTCAATGTACATGGTAGGGTGCCATGGATAAGTAGAAGTAGCATTGTTTTTCATGCAGGAGGCAGGAAAAATATACACATTGAAATACCAAAGTTGGTTATGTCTCTAGTATCTATGGAGATGCTGTGTAAATGTTGCTAAACAACTAGAAATGACAAACATCCCTTCAGAGAAAGAGCATTCTTCTGAGCTGATTGCCACAAGGCTAGATTCTGAAAGAAATACTGCAGTAGTATTACTGATCTCCTCACTGCTGTTGTCAAGTTTCCAGTTCAAGACTTTGTTGAAGTCGCTAGTAAAATGCTACCATTCTAATAACTGTAAACAAACACTATTTTCAGAATTTTGTCAAAGACAAGTTTTCTGGCATATCACACAGAAAGTACTTGTGGGGAACTTGAGCCATTGATTTTAAAGGGAGACATTTAAATGAAAAAACCAATAAATTAAAGGAAGCCATTTTCTTTGTATGATTAGTTTAAAGGAAGACATCTGATTTGAAGAGCTGGGTTGCTTTCCCACTCGTTAGTGTGTAACAGTAGTGTAGAAAGATAGACAGTAATAGATCATTTTCAACAGGGGAAAAAACTTGTTTTAGCAAATGGTTTCTCAAAAATATACTAGCTTCAAAGCTATATATACTAGCTTCAAAGAAAGTAATAAAAACGTAATGGTTATTGAATGTTGGGCTGAGAATATTTGTTTTTTTTAGTAGAAGTACTGACCATGTGTGTGTTAGAATGGAAAGAGCTTACTGTAGTCAAAGAGTTCAAACCCTAGAATGCTGGACAGGGTTCTTCCAACTTACATGGAGCAGTATATTTATCCAGAAAATAGATTTATAGCCTGAATATTACAGGATTTAGCTCTTTAACCTGTAACTGCTCTTCTTGATCAGTGGAGAACTGCTTCTGAGAAATGTCAAGAGGTTTTTAAATAATAGTGGTAAACTGTAGTTTGGAAAAATATGTGAAGTAGGTGTATTTTCCATAGAAAACTTCAGGCATGTTCCAAATACTTTGTAAATTGGGGTCATGATTCAGAATATTATAAACGTTGAAAACAGTAGACAATTGACTTGCACAGGTGTCCTGGGTTTGGCCAGAACAGGGTTAATTTTCACCGGAATCCAGGAAGGGGCACAGCCGGGGGGTGGGGGCTGACCCCACCTGGCCAAACAGAGCCCGGTATTCCATGCCATG
>Ga0065711_1009707_pt1 | contig 10650 bp, 8 predicted proteins | sample Hoacrofraction12_FD_59098 | JGI IMG/M metagenome (GOLD analysis project Ga0065711, IMG submission 59098) | Hoatzin crop microbial communities from Cojedes, Venezuela - Epithelial fraction 12 v2 (version 2) | ecosystem: Host-associated > Birds > Digestive system > Esophagus > Crop | place...
TTGTACCTCATTATTTTGATACTCGAACTTGATAACGCTGCTCTGGTTGCATTTTCTCAAGGCAGCTTGGCTGCTTTAGAGCAGTATTCCCTGGAATTAGCAATGGTCCTATCTTTCTAAGCCTGATCAGAAATCTCCCTGTAATGCATGTGCAAAATAAATTAAATACTTATGCTGTTTTTACAAAATGCATTCTAAGTTTTTCTTTCTACTTCCTTGCTTAATTCTTTATTAATCTTTATTTTAATGTTCATGGATGAGAGGTAGACTAGGTTGCTAGATTTTCTCTAAGCTGTCTTCAAAAAGACTTTAAGTGAATGTGTCCCACATGGTGTGATAAAATAAAATTCAGTACACTTTAGGCCAATATAAACTCTGCAAAATTGAAACCTTTCATGCTGTTGGAATCATCACTGGTGAAGCTTTCCAAAAGTGCCAGGAGATGGTTTTATATATGTCTGATTAACCCTGTCTGAGCAGCAAAAGCATTAGCAGCTGATTGGATGAAATGCTGGGCTACACTTGCAATTTACCTTTTTATTTTTATTTTTTGTAGCTGGATTTCTAGCAGTATTACAATGAACTGATGTTCGTTCCTGTCAATGTCGGTGTTTCTGACAGAATCTCAGGACCCGAGCTTTACAGATGCAGCTTCACTGTGGAGAAGAATGTGTCTTACCATGTTTGCAATTAGCCTGCATTTGCAGCTATGGCTGTTGTTTGCCTCCAGAGTATCTCTGTGCCTGAGCAGAATGAGGGTGTGCAGGAATGGAATATTGTCTTCTCCCGGGGAAGTGAGCTGCTGTGAGGTTTCAGTCTGGGTCCACATCAGTGCTTTTACAATATGTATTGTGACAATTTGGGGATACTCACTTGGGCTTGCATTCCAGTGCCTATGTTCATTACTAAATTTATCTTCGAAACATAAAACATGATTGCAGTCATCTTCGGAGAGAATGATGTATATTATAATGAAATCAGGAGTGCTGGACTTCTTCCCCCCCCAGTATCTCAAGAGCTGTGGAATCAATTGTAATTCAGTGAAATGAGAACACATTTTACTCATTATGTTTAAAATAATGATTCATTTTCTTTCCTATGGTTATGCTAGTGAAGTAGACTATTGTTACATCAGAGATGAATTTGGCCTATTCTTCACATAGCTGCCAAAATTTTCATTTATATGGCCTCTCCTTTTATCAGAGGAGTCGGATTTTTTCTTTTTTGAAGTGTTAACTTTCTGGCATGGACTGTAGCTCCTCGGAGCCAGTCGCTGTTACAGCTTCATTTACTTAGGAGAAAAAAATGAAATAGAAACCTCATAAAATGGGATCATAACTGAACACTATTGATGATTTCTCCCCCAAATGGATAGAAGTTATCAGCACTGGACAGTACGTTCTCATGTTTTAGGAGCAGTATTGCCTCTCCTGTGTTAACTTTAACACCCGCTCTGGACTTTCTTTGCTGCAGTTCAGTAGTCTCAGGTTATTTCTTGCTGGACAAGCTGTAATTTTAGATGGGTTGTGTTTTTTTTTAAAAGCTAGAAAAATGTTATTCTGTTGTGGTTGAAGGACAGACTAATTCAAATTATTGTTCCAGTTCCTTCATAGGGGAATAAGATCATAAGTGCCTTCTCTGAGGGGAGATGGGAATAGATATCAGAAGCTAATGTTGCGGTATTTTGATTTTTCTTTTGGAGTACTTCTCCTTTGGAATCATTTTGACCAGTGAGCTGAAGCATCCTGCTTTCTTTGTGGCTGAGAGAGTGGGAGTGGAGATTTTAATTTGGCAATTATATCCCTTTCCTAAGGGCTTCTTGCTGAGTTTTGAAGTTTTCTCTCACTTGGTAATTCAGTGACTGCACTGACATCACTGTTGGTTTGTAAGCCTAAAGCACAAGACATCAGTGAGAAGAATGAGCTATTTTAGTCTGAAAATTGTGATTTTTCTCCCCTCCCATGCAATTGGTGTTGCAGTATTTGGTTCTGATTAAAATGTAGCCTGAGGTTTGATATCCGCATGTAGCAATATTCTGTATCTGGCATACTAGATAATCTACTGAGCACACAAGCTAATAGGTTTAGTACAGCCGGCTTTGAAACCAAGTTGATTTTTTATTTTTTTGAACAAACACATTCTTCACTAAGAGGGAGTATCAACAAAATGTTATAGCAGTCGCTGCCTGGAAGAACTACATGCTTGCTATGAGATTGTTGGTATGTGAATGTCTGTAAAGACAACATGTAAAAGTAAGTGAGATCTGAGGCAGAAAAGCAATGAACTTTAGAGTCTCTGTAGCAAAGCTCCAGTCACATACTTCTTGTGCTGTAAATAACAATCAAATGTTATTCTCCAGGGCATTACAAATCTGACTGCACTTTTTTGCCTCTTTTTGGCTTGGAAATTTATGAATATATAGAAAATGTTTACTTAAAAGGTCCCTTCTGTTGCTGGCAGTTGGTTGCCAACTCTTGTTTTTACTGCTCTTGCCAAATGGTCCCTCTGCTTTACAGAGCATCACCTGGGCTTCTCTGAGTTAAAGGGGAGGAAAATTCTAGAAAATTTGGAAAAGGAGTTTTGAGCTGTTGTCAAGGGTATCAAAACATTGACTGGGACTACTGCAAACAAATTATTTGTAAAATTTACAAGGAAAAAGTATGAAATCTCAAAAAAATCATGATCTCACCTTATTGAAGGATTATGTTAAGATTGTACTTGATGCAAAAACAGTGTGAGATGAGACATGGTAGAACCAACCATAGCATGTTTCTAACTATTATGAAAAAGAAGACAGCTGTGCCTTCACCAGTAAATAAGCTTGGCCAAGGCCTGTTCTCTGGCTCTAAGGACAAGTTTCATGGCTCGATGTGTGTCCACGTGGTGGACATCTGTACTGCAGCAGTAGCCAAAGGCTAGTTTGCTGTGGAAGAAGTAAATAGTACCACTGTTGCTGCTATTTATATAAAATCTTGGGGTTCTGTGTTCTAGTATGATACTGCTGGGACTTCATCATCCTTAGCCCAGGAACGATACCTAAACGGCATTGTTGTTTGTGTCATCTCTGGCTGCATGCTGAAAAGCAAGTGGGTAGTGACTGTGTAGGCCTTATGGCCTGCCCTTGTTTGTTTTCTTTCTTCTAAGACCGTACTTGTCTTCTTTACTATCTCTGCTTTTGTCTTCTGCTGGAAAGAGTTTTCCTTAATCAGCCTAGATTTGCACCACTGATGAAACTGCCTGAGCAGAAGCCTCTAAAAGCAGCACTTTGAGGACCACAACAGCCATATAATTTTGTCAGCTCTTGAAATGGCTGATGGATGAGTTATGCCTGTCGTTTTCAAGAAGTGTGACTGAAAAGAAGATGGCACTAAAACATCAAATACTGTCTTTTTGTTTTACTGCTCTTTCCCAGCAAGAACAGCACTGACGATAACTTTAGCCTTCAACTGCAAAGAACGTTTTCACTCTTTACCAAAGCGGGCAGTTAATAAAAGGACATTGAACATATTCATTTATCTCTGCGGTGAAAAGGAGCAAGAACTGAGTGAATCGTTAAAATGAAAGCCGTAATAGCACTTTACATCTCACCTGCTATAACTGAATTTCTTCAAGTAAGACACTAAAGACTTTCTCTTTAAAGACAATTACCGCAAAGGTAGGGAATCTAACCTTCGCAATATCACAACCTGAAGGACGATTAACATACAGAACCAATGAGTTATCTGACCTTTGTGGGGACATTAATTTCCATCAGATTTCACACCCGAGCTTCCAGGACGAAGAAGGAGTACTACCTCTGCATGTGTTACTAAGTACACAGTGGAACACTGGTGTGGGAAAGGTTTAATGAGAAAGTTAACCTCAGATAGTAGAAGCAGTCTTGCTGTGATGGCATGGAGTTTAGCACAATACACATTTTACAAAATACTTCTATTGAGTCTGTTAGTCTAGCTTTCCCCACCTCCCCAGATAACTCTCTCTCAGTTTTTAATTTTGTAGTGATTCCTGTTCACAGTTGCAGCACTTACCCAGTCCAAGCTGTTCCATACTATAATCTGCTAAATCTTCTGGCAAAACTTGGCACTGTTCTTACATGTTACCTTTTTTAATTTATTTTTTTCCCCTTACATTGACAGCATCAATTCTGTCTCCAAAAAGCAGAAGGAAACTGTGCAAATTGTGAGGGTCAAATTTTGCTGTGGGTGGGAACACTCTGTTCCCACTGAAGTCTATAGAAGTCAAGGTAAAAATCTGATGACATAATTTCCTTCCTAAACAGAAGAGGTCACATAGCAAACACACTTGATATGACCCTGCAGAAGAAATTTGATGTGTCATAGACCATAGCCGAAGAGCACAAAAATTTACTTTGTCTGTTGCATGGAGCAAGACAACACTTTCTTGTGTAAGTCCCTGATATCAGAAGGAGCTAATGCACAAACTGCCAAAATGGTAGATGTTATATATATAGAGCTCCACATTTCTCTCAACACAGCTAGGGGCCCTGAAGTTAGTATAACTTAAATGGTGACAATTTTGTGATTTTTTCAGAATTTATGTGTTACTAGTTTTACTAGACCAACTGTACCTCTCACTTTGAAGTGTTGTACATCTGTAGTAATTGCTCTGAGTTTGGAAGACTGCCAGAGGCATTTACAAGTCAAATAGAGAACTTGGACTCGATTAGCTGTTCACTGCTGTGCAATCTTCATTATGCACCAGACATTGAAAGCAATGTCTTGTCAGTTTTGAAGCAGGTTGAAAACAGGGATAATTTTCGTGGAGACAAAAGAAACAGCCCAGGCCATATCAGTTTTATTAAGTCTGCTGCTGAAAATTTAGACAGACGATGTTGGAGTCACTGTAAGCAGAGCTGGGTGCCTGGGCAGTTGTGGGAAGAGCTTTAGTGAAGATGTGGAAACTTCTGACAACATCCTGGCCATGACAGAAAGTAAATTTATAGGTGCAGGTGATGTGAGTTAAAGCTGGAGGCAAAGAATACCTCAGGTACAAAGACGAGTAGAGATTTCTTGACCTGGATTCAATTTTCATCATCTTGGGAAGAATAGTGATCTATTAAAAAGACAAAGGGTGAAGAGAGATACTAACAAAGCTGGAATATTTATTATCAGAATCCTGTGATTTAAGAGCTGGGAAACAATCAGGAGCAGTGGGTCAGCACACAGGCTGAGTGGAAGCAGAGAGAAGAGAAAATACATTTAGGCTTGTGCGCTGTGTGCAGAATTGTAAAAGGCTGTAAGCTACTGAGGTAATTCCACTTCTCTGCAGAAACAGAGAACATTTTTTAATTTATGTTTTCTTACACTTAGTTAACTCTTCTGTGTATTTACCAGGTTGAGATTATTATGTATTTCTCGGGGTGTGATCAGTATTTTTACTCTGTGTGGAAAGTCGGCTGAGTAGAGCCCCTTCTTAATAAATCCCTTCATCGGTGGGAGTACTTAAAATCAAATAACATTACCAAACCTGCTAGAGATAGACCAGTGTATTTAAAAGCAAGCTCTGTTTACCTGGATTAATCTGCCACATGGTTACAGGGGTTGCACTCTGAGTGTCTTTCTTCAGTAATACTGAGAATTGTCCATGAATTTGACAGAACATGGTCAATTGCTATCCTGAAAAACCTCTTCTCTAAAAGTTTCTGACTGAATTGTTCATGGGTTTTCTTTCTCTGTTTCTATCCACACCTTTTTTGTAATGAGCTAGTACCCCAAACAGCTGACTGAGAACAGTCTCTTCCTTCACTGACAGCATTTTACAAGCCTCCGTAGGTTACTTGCCTTTTATTTTTTGCTTATGCTATAACATATATTTAGATTATTTCAGATAGTATAATTGTACAGATTTTTACAGTTAGTATTTTACACCTTGCAATGCCTGTATTAATGAACAACCAGATTCCAAAAATAGCTTTAGAAAATGCATGGAGCACAAGAAAAAATACAATTATTCTTCATAGAAGAAGAACCTTTCCTTCCATTATCACAATAAGCTTTCTACCCTTGCCCTGACATGTCTAATAGCTCTTTTTATAGGGCCTCCATTATCTAGTAACCCAAATGACTCACAATACTGTGCATTTTCTAAATCTGCATTGCATTTATGGTTCACTTTGTAGTGTGTCAAATACTGTTTCTCCATATGAAAGCTAAAGCTTTTTTCATTTTCCTGTTAGTGCTTCTTTCTACTTTGCTAGGCAGTGTGTTTACTTAAGACTAAATTATTGTATCTGGAAATGAAGGTTAGTGAAGAACATTGGATTTGCTGTCTAAGCTTATGTTCAAAAGTTCTTGTGACTTAGTTTCTTGTCTCTGGTCTCAGTTTAGGTAAGCAATTCTAATACCCCCAAAACTCATGCCCGTAAAGCCACAGGTGAAGTTGAGCGTATGTTGTGTAAAGCACTTTCTTAAAAAGGGAGCTTAGAAAATGATGGATAATATATGCTTCAAAGGAAGGTTAACAGCTTCCTATCACTACAAAAAGGTTAAAGCCCCACCCCCCACGCCCCAAATGGCAATTAATTTTACAATAGCGTGTGCAGAAGAAAAAATTCCTCTTCACTACAAATGGGAGAAGGGCAATTTATGCCTAGTGTCTGAGTCTTTATATCACTGTATTATTAAACAGAAAATGTCTCACCTTAGGTAAATGAGGATGATTTTTGTTGCCATCCCTTTTGAACATTTTTAATTTCAGAGATATCTTCTACTAATTAATTTCACAGTATATTGTTTAAATGTATTTCTTATGATCAATCTGAAACCACAGTTTTTTTATTGCTTTGGATAATGCCTTGCTCTGTGTTCTTTATTATAAGTTTTACATAAGTTGTTACTGTTCAGATGACCCAGGATTGCTGGCTGTTTGGAGTAGGATGTACAGTGCCCAAAATATAAAGTTGTGACTAATATTTGTCACCTGCATTCCAGAATATAAATTCTTTCATTTTTCAGAATGCTCTGGCACCTTGCGGTCTGAAAACAACAGGCTACTTGGCCCTTCAATGCATAGCTTGAAAGCCAGTGCTGTAAGTTAGTTAAATTCTGAGGAGCTGCAGTGAGTCACAAGAATAAACAGTATTTGGAATTTGTTAAATAGTCATTAAAAGTTAATTAATGTGAACGTTAATATTTTCTTTGGGTTATTCAGTATGTAGACTTGAATTCATGACAATATCAATCGAGAAATACAGGCAACACAGAATTTTGTTTATTCTTCCAATAATGGAAAAAACTTTTGGTAAGGTATGTGTACTGACCAGAGGCTTTGAGTTGAGCTTGGTGGCGAAAAAAGAAAAAGTGAATTATTTACTTTCTTTGGGTTTACCCTGAGCCATCCCATATTATCTGTTGAGTGAAATGGCAGTAGGATCAGGTGCATTCTCTTTTAAACTAACCTTCAACACTGCTGAAGTGCCAGGTGGGCAATGATTTTTCTCCTCTAATGAAAGAAAAGAAGTTGCAGAATTTGCTGTGGAAGTAAAATGGTAAATAACTTTAACTCAGAAGAATGTGGGAAAACATTTGAAAATCTTCAAGAACTTAGTGTGACATTTTCAAAATAGTTCTTACCTTTTTCAGAGATGCCGAAAAGGTTTCTTCTGCCTTTTTTATTGAAAGAAAACCTCTTATTGTTTACTTTTGGAATGGGCATCTTTATTTATCGGTGTTATATCTAAAAACAGAAATAAAGAGAATGTAGTAATGGTTGAATAACCTGGAAAACAAAGCACTTCATATCCAGACAAATTAAAATTGTTAAGTTTACTTTAAAATGAAATTTTGCTCTTCCACATAAAAAAACCCCACAATTATTTGTCCACCTCTGCTTTTAAGCCAAAGCTTTTATTTGCTTGCATTTTTATTTCTTTTGAAGAGAGCCCAATGATGACAAAACCCAATGAACTCTGGAAGTCACAACTGGGCTTTTAGTTGATATGGTTGATTTAAAGCACCACAATAAAGTTTGGTGATGAAAACTTTCATGCAGCAAAGAACACATCTTGCCAGATCATGAATAAAAGTGACTGTGGTATGTAACTGCAGAGTAATCCCATGCTAAAGGAGTAAATGGATTCAGAAATGAAAGAAAAGACAACGAAAAAAACCCCACTGATTATAAGACAACTTATATTTTCATCTGAGTTCATTTTAGTGAGACCAGTTTACTTCTAATATGACATTTTCAGTGATGAATGCCACTTCCTACACTTTCCTTTCCATGTCACAGCATCCATCTGCATTGTGTTACAAAGCACACGGTATAGTTTTGGCAGTGTGCTTAGAAAAATTTTCAGCTAAAAGTGGAGAATTCAACAACACATCATAAACAAAGATAATCCTTTTCCCTGCACATTTGCTCTCCAGAACAGAAGTGACTTTTTTCTTTACCTTTGTTTTTGTGGATGGGAAAGAAGAATTCAAATTAAAATGGGATGTGCTACTTTAATAAAAACATCCTTATCTTCAGAAAGATAGTATTTATGTTTCAGACAGGTTTTAAAGATTAATTCATTCATGACTGCACAGTACTTTAAGATTCTTGGGAAAGGGAATGATAGAAATACAGGAAAAAACAAAGAATATGTGGGTTTTATGCCAAGGTGAAAAAGAACTGCAGAGTTGAAAAAAACCACAACTTTTTGTTTAAGAGAGTGGTACTTACTGACATTGAATAGATTTTTCTAATTACTTGGCAAGTCAGTCTTGGAATAGTATGGTGGGATAGGACATCCCAAAGTTCAGTTTTCACTATCAAAGTGTATATCAAAGTATAAATTAGAGTTTAGGAAACTGCTTGGGCTGAGATATTTATCTCTAAAGGAGACAATCTTGGCCAGGATACTTCAAAGCTTTTACTGGCCTCCTGATGTGGGAAAAAGAAATGGAGACTGAAATGAAAAGAGACAGACTTTACGGAAGTGGAGACTGCAGAACCTGACTGGCTGTCAGTGCATCAGGGGCCAAAACGTGTGACAGCTGAAACTCCTTCCCAGAAATCTGACCATTGTGAAAGTCTGGATAATTTTAATTTTCATATCCTCCTATCTTGTCCCAAGTCAAGAGTTTTGCAAATGAAATGCTGGATTGTTTATGGGGAAACTATTCTGAGGATAAACCTGACCTGACTAGGCACCGCAGGGGTTGTTCATATGGGATAGACCAATGTTCGTGGGAGATCACCTGCTCTGTTTATGGAGATCCAGGTGAGGTGTGAGCTGGTACAGGAAGGACACAGGAACAACCACAAAACCATGAATGAAATGCAAAGTGTAAATTTATTTTCATTACCTCACCAACCAGGGGATCCCCAAAGCAGCACCCAGGCAGAGGCACACAGGCGGAGACTCAGGCATCGTGGAGCTCGGTCCATGCTAGAGGGTCACTGAACCTGCTGTTTTCATCTGTATTTCAGGGATTTGTTCAGGCATAGTTTATCATTGTGCTTTGATCCTTCCCACAGCAGGGTAGGAATCTCAAGCCACGTTCGATCGGGTGCCTCTGTCACAGGCTTGTGTTAGCGAAACGCAGATATTCTACTTGTCCAACACAAAAAGCTAAACCACAATTAGTATGATACACGTGTTTTCATACACCTCAGCTGCAGATTGCTTGAGCAAGTTTATAATATTTCTCGCCAATCTTCTGTTATTTTCCCATGCCTGTGTTGAAGTTTCACCATTAAAAGGTTTTTAGACTCATTCAAAAAGTCGAGGGCAGGCTGGTGGGTTTCTGGACCTCACTCGCGTCTGGAGGCAGGTTCTCATGAAGGGTCTTAGCATCACTTGACCCTGCATACTCTCCTTTGGGTGTGAACATTACAGTACTAGTAGTTTTCCCTTCTTGACCATGTGTGAGATCTAGTGCATTTTTGGGTGCTGTATTCTGGAATAAGGTCAGTAAGACCTGAGCAGAACAAGACTTGTTCTGCTCAGCTGAACAGGGTCTTTAAATAAGCTCCTCCTGGGACAAAATGTCATCATTTTGTAGGAGGTATCTACAGTCAGTGACCATGCTATGTTCTCCATCCTTTCCCCTGAGGAAGGCTAGACTAAGTAACTGTTTATTAAGCATTACTAGGATTATTTTTTGTTATGTTGTTAGAGACTTGCAAATACTTTTTCCTTTTTTTCATGTATGAAAGGCCAGTGTACATGACAGCATCAAAGACATTCCTGTTATGCAGCAGTGCAGGTGGGAGCTAGTTAAGGCTCAGCAAGAAACCACAGCACACCTAATTTTACTGAAAACTCCAGAAAAGAATTTTGTTTTCTGGTTCGAGGGGGAGAATAAAATACAGTGGATGAGGCTAGAAAATAATATAGTAATAGAAATGGTATACTACAGTAATAGTTCCACATATGTACTCTTAAAAAAAAAAAGGAAACTGGTAGTTTTCAGTGTAACAAAACAAGTAATATTAATATTGGTTAAGACTTCTTCCTTCTGCCTGCAACCATAATGATCTTCAGCAAACCTGAAAACATCTATTTATTATTTAATGCTTATTAATTATTATTAATTAATAATATATATTATATATATATTTAGACTTCTTCCTTCTGCCTGCAACCATAATGATCTTCAGCAAACCTGAAAACATCTATTTATTATTTAATGCTTATTAATT
>Ga0065711_1050806_pt1 | contig 10650 bp, 7 predicted proteins | sample Hoacrofraction12_FD_59098 | JGI IMG/M metagenome (GOLD analysis project Ga0065711, IMG submission 59098) | Hoatzin crop microbial communities from Cojedes, Venezuela - Epithelial fraction 12 v2 (version 2) | ecosystem: Host-associated > Birds > Digestive system > Esophagus > Crop | place...
CACCTACAGCAGGCTGCACAGGACCTTGTCCAGGCGGGGCTTGAATATCTCCAGAGAAGGAGACTCCACAACCTCCCTGGGCAGCCTGTTCCAGTGCTCCGTCACCCTCAGAGGGAAGAAGTTCTTCCTCGTGTTCAGAGAGAACTCCCTATGCTTCAGTTTCTGCCCATTGTCCCTTGTCCTGTCACTGGGCACCACTGAAAAGGGTTTGGCCCCATCCTCCTGACACCCACCCTTGAGATATTTGTAAGCATATACTAGGTCCCCTCATAGCCTTCTCTTCTTCAGGCTGAACAAGCCCAGTTCCCTCAGCCTCTCCTCATAGGAGAGATGCTCCAGTCCCCTCACCATCCTCGTAGCCCTCCACTGGACTCTCTCCAGTAGCTCCTCATCTTTCTTGAACTGGGGAGCTCAGAACTGGACAGAGTGCTCCAGATGGGGCCTCACCAGGGCAGTGTAGAGGGGAAGGAGAACCTCCCTTGACCTACTGGCCACAGTCCTCCTAATGCATCCCAGGATCCCATTGGCCTTCTTGGCAGCCAGGGCACACTGCTGGCTCATGGTCAACCTGTCGTCCACCAGCACTCGCGTCCTGAAATGCCACATCTACACGTTTTTTGAATACGTCCAGGGATGGTGACTCAACCACGTCCCCGGGCAGCCTGTTCCTGGGAAGCAGATACACTTGCTCATTAGAAAAAACAAAGCATTTCCAAATGTCAGCTGACGTAACAGCTTCAACGCCCACGCACAGCGCCAGCACAAGACTGATGTATAAACCTCCCAGAGTATGACGTGCCTCCGCGGTCCCCTCGGCCTGGTGAGGGCAGCTCCCGGCAGCTCCCTGGGGTGACCAGGGCTCCCGCAGCTTGTGCGTTGGGGGCTCACCCTCCCCAGCCCTGCTGCTGGCTGGGGGCCTGGGCCACGGCAGTGCAGGTGCAGTTAGCCTTTCACTCAAAGTAACATGGGGCAGAAAGCCAAACCCCTTCAAGGTGGGGTTCAGAGGTCTCTGAAGACAGCTGTCACCCTTGGCCACACATCGCAGGAGGGGGTTGGACTCCACGACCTTGGGGTTTCTGCTAATCCCACACCACACAGCCAGAAAGAGAACTGGAGTTTGACATTGGTTTTGGCGGGTTAGCAGGGCTCCCTGATATTTACCCAAGATAACACTCACGTACCTGCTTGGCAACGGTTCCCACTGTACCCGGAAAAACTTCAACCGCTGACCTCACCCAGGGTCACGCAGTTATCCTGTGCTTGAAAGCAATACCCTGAACGTCTGATTTTCCCCATTTCACAGACAGGTGGCTTCGACAAGTCCATAGCGGAAACAAGCAAAGAGAACTGGGCACAGTATCAAAGCTTTATGCTCTGCTTGTATCAAAAGACTATCCTTCATCTTACAAGTCAGTGCTACCTCTTTCATTCACAAGAGATGCTTTATTTGACTAATTACAAATCCGTGTGATTGTAAGACAAGGATTAGATCCTGTTGCTGGAAGATCGAGCTGTGATGCTTGATAATGGCAATCTTAAGGTCAATTCAGATTCATGCATGCATTCACTAAGACATATGTCATTAAATTTAGGTTTTCCAATGCTCCCATCTGTGAGGGAGCTGCAGAACACGGTCAGGAAAGAACGCAATGGAAACTCTAGCCAAGCAGTGCGGGGTTCAAAGGACAGGCCCTAACATGTTGGTTGCTCTTTGCTGTGTCACTAATGTATCAGACGCTGTGTTTCGGGAACACCGATTTACGCAGAGTGAGTGTGTTTGACAGAGGACGGCTGCGTAACACTTCCAGGGCAGCGTTCAACAAGCACCTTAACACCTCTTGTATGTTGTGTAGGAAACAGTTGACACTGTTAAGAGTCACTGGGAACAGAGTCCAGAGCTCCCAGTCTCCTACCCCTTCCATAACCAAAGTCCCTCTTTCCTTCCCAGTACTTAGCTACGAACACACCGATAGAGAGGAAAATGTAATTCCTTCCACACAGAGCCCTTCCCCTTCCCCGAGAGCGCTGCCAGAGCAGCTGGCTGCTTCACACACACACACAGTCACAGCGCAGGTGAGAGTAACCCTGCCGTGCCCTGGTGGGCTGTCACAGCCCGACCTCGCCCAGGGGACAGCTGTGGGTGCTGCTCCTGGAACAGCAGCCTCTGGCAGCTCATACTAGTCCTCACCTTTCGGACAGCACAAGCCCAGCACCCAGCCTCTCCCCCTAACAGTAATCCTAGAGCCCAGGAACTGAGCCACATCTCACCAGCATCGTAGCAGCCCCTGCGCAGGATGCACAGATTCGGCGGTAACACTCACCTCCAGCAGCCCCGGCATCCACTGGAACAAAGAAACAGCCACGGTGCCCCAGAGAGACACCCCAGCCGTGCGTAGCAGTCACCGCATCTCCATCAAACCGCACCGCGGGCTGTTTCGCAAACGCAGAATTCAGCTCCTTGGCAGTAGCTGGGCGTCCCTTTCCAGCGCTCTCAGCTGTGGCAGGATGCAATGGGAGGAGCAAGGAGGATTGCCACGGTTCACGTGGAACTGCTCCGCTCTCAGGCAAGAGCAGCCTCAGGATTCTTGTCACAGCACCAGAGACACGAAACGCTCGAATCCACCTTAAGGAGTAACGCTGTATCTGTATGAGCTACTGGTTAACTTCCTGCTCTATGCAAGCAGAGATCTTAAAGCCCCACACTGCCAAGAAGCTCATCCCTCCACAGCCGACTCCTGTATTCACCCAGAGAAGGCAGCTGAACGAAATTCAGAGCAAGCCTAAAATGCTGACAGTCCTATCACTCCTGCCTCAGCAATAAAGCTCTCATGGCAACGCTTTTAAAAACAGTAGGTTGTTCCTAGACCTCCTTCTGCCCCCAGACCACCCATTTTCTCTGGGCTTTGGTGCTGTGCAGAGAGCTTGTTAGGCTACTGCCCACACTGAACTACATCAAACTAGCAGCAGATATTCAGAGAGCACTTTCCCCTGAAGCCCAGCCTGTGCTATCAGGCACAAGCAATCTCCTAGAGGCACAAGACAGGGAGAGCTTTCCAAGGCAGCCAGGTGTGGGCGTGCCAGGATGGAGAGTTTACAGCATTTCCTCCTTAAGGCCTCAATTTTGTAATTAGGTTAATGTAAACAGATAGGTCCCCCTGCATGGCAAGCCTGCACCTGCTTTCCCTTACAGTCACTGTCAGTGAGACTGATGCATCCTGACCAGGGTTACACCCTGTCCCAGCGAGTAAGGAATTTTCTCACCTGCTGGACCAGTCTGTGCTGGAACTAAGGGGTGCTATTTCTGAACTCCTCAGAAATTAAGGTTCCTCAGCGCAAGACCCAAGGCACTTGCACAGAGTTCTGCAAACCTACACAAAACAGTCAACCACCATCATCTTTAAGGCTTGGTCCTTTTTGCATGATTTGTCCCGTATTCCCCCCCTACCCGCTGTGTAACAAAGATGCTCAGAGCAACCTGCAGTACTTGGCTGCAGCAGCAGTGCCGTGGATTAGCAAGGCATCAAAGTGCAAACCAAACCCTGGCCACACGGGATCTCTCAGAGTATTTTTATTTAACAAAAATAGCTATTCAATTAGAAACCAACAATGTCAGCATGTTTACAGCATTTCATAGGCATCAGCAACTCTGCGTACAGCTCCAGTCAGGCTCTAGTCACCTCATCACCACAGCGACAGCACAGCGTAGGGACCCGGACAACAGGCACGTGTGGCTCCCATACCTTCACAGGCCTGAAGACGGACGCAGCGCAGCATGCCTCTCTATTGCAGTTGCCTCAGTTTCATTACTTTGGTAGAAAAATCATTGTTATTGCTGTAATTCATTAGTTAATTTTTGACTTGCTTTTAAATAACTGGGTTGTCCCACACCAACGATTTGTTCTCTGTATGGAAAATGGGATTAAAATTGAGCTGCTTCTTTCGGTCACTTGACGCGAGTGCCGTACACCCACTCCTCATGCCTTGCTGCAACTGCCATCAGAGCGAGGAACCCAGAGGACAGGACGTGCTGGACGTGCGCTTACTACCCCTTTCCCAGGACACCTCGTCAGCTAGCATTTCATGGCTTCAGGTTGGGTTGTTTTTTCTTAAAAAAAACCAAAACAAAAAGTAAGGAAAGGAATATACACATGGGTGGCTTCAAGTTTCTGTTTCAGGATAAGGCAGCGAAGTTTGCATGTGTAAATGTCAGTATAGCTCAGCCCCTACATTTACGGGGACATTTTAGGGGGCTGGCTGCAAACACAGAGCAGCTCTGGGGAGTGGGTTCCCTGGAAGGGCTCCCCAGACCCCAAGGCAGCACATCCCAAACACATTCATCATTCACCTTGCGTGGTAAAGGCTGAGGCTCACAGAAGTGGTGAGAAAGGCCATACCTGTCCCAGCCAGGGGAGAGAAGCCTTCCCGACCCCGATGCAGTGAAGTCTCCATGACACTAAAAGCACGCCATGAACCAAAGCTGCTGCTTCGGGCTCTGCCTGGCAGAAGCTCAAACCAGCACACAGAGAGAAGGCACGGCGAGAAGCGCACTGCTTTGCATCTTCTCCCTTGCCAGTTCTCCTGTACACTTTAGCTCACCACAACCTGCACAGCAACAGGGACAGGCCACAGGCCATTTCCCCAGTATGCTACAGATATCTGTTGCTGTACCGGTCATGGTCCCAGAGTATTCAGGTGCCCAAGCCCAGGACAACTCTGTGCAACTCCTTCCAGTGCTGAAGCAAGTTTGAAAAAAAACAAATAATTTTTTAAAAACAGGTATCAGGAAAATCCCAAATTGCTTAGACTGGACAAAATGAAAGAACTGCCCACTCCAAACATTCATTGTCCTGATTAGGTAGAGAGAAGAGGTAGAACCAGTGGACAGAGACCCACCAGAAGCACAAAGGCGTTTTAAAATTAGGGGAAAAACTGACAGACCAGAAATCAGCATTTTTCAAAGCCTCAGGCAGTCATCCTGCTAACGACCATAACTGAAGGTGTCTATTTAGTCACCAGAGTCACGATTCTTCAAGGTCACAAAGAATAGCTTAAAATCCTTTAAGTCACCTTCCTTCTCAGTGCTACACTAATGTCCACCATCCCACTGAAATAGCCCAGCCTCCAGGGTTGTGAGGCAGCGACTCCTGCAATCACAGGAATCCGCAGTCCTAAAGTGCAAAGGCAAGGATCTCTGAGGGTCCCTCCGATTAGTGTTTTGTCTACTTAAACTCCCTCTAAGCTTCCTCTCTAGCTTTACAGTTCCTTGGGCACAGACCCTCATGGCACAAGTAGACAGCAAATTCCCAAGTTGTCCCAGGACACAGTTAGGTTTTTGGGAAAGCACCATGATCAGCTGTGGTAAGACAGCAGGGATGGCAGACAGGAACAGCAGAAACAGTACGAGCAACTCAAGAAAGCACGTGCATACACAGAAACATAAGTGTGCTAGACCTCAAAATGGAGCATCCAGCATCACTGCACAGGCACCAGAGAGCCACACAGCAGAGCACAGGCCTAAGGCCACCTCCTGTCCCGGGCCTGGGGCTCTCCACAGAGAGCTCTGTTAGTGTGCCCTCACATCTGCTCTGCAGCAGCACCTCAGTGACAGAGGGAGTAGCTAGAGCTGACTGGACAATCACAAAGCTGCCTTTTCAACAGCAGCCTCCAGATGCACAGCCTTAGAGTAAAACCTCCCAAGGCTTTCACTCTTTGAGAAGACTTACTGTTCTTTGCTGCACGTCTCATTTATGCAACAGAAGAACAAAAGGCATTTTAGAAAGGAGATATTTGTTCTTACTTACGTAAGAGCTAATACATTTACCTTCTAAAATGTGCTACTAATATAGTATAAAAATGGATCAAATACCATTAAGGTGACTGCCTTGGGAAGAAAAGGCAGAGATTAAAAACCAGACCTATATCTTCATACGTAGCCACCAAGAGTCTTCACTTGGTGCACTACTGGCTTTCAGGAGATCTGCTTTGCATCTGCTCTCGTCTTCTGTAAGCTCTCATAATACTGTATATGCCACTGCCCAAGAACACCAGTGAGATGGCCGCAAAGTAAGAGGCGTAAATCATGAACTGCAGAGAAGGGGAAAGAAAATAAAAAAAAAAAAGTGGTTAAACCAAGCAGTTACCAAATTTATAGGAAGGTAAATACACAAGCTCCCTTCCTCTTCTAACTAATAACCAGGAATCAATGATTATTTCACCGTCAAACCCGTGACCCAAAACCAGGTAGCTGAGAAGCTTTACAGCCTGGTTTACCTTCCTCCCTCCCACCAGTAAAGCTAAGAGAGTTGATCATACCTGGGTGAAGATGTCCAAGCCAAGCCCGCTGGCATCCACAACAATCAAAGTGAGCAGAGTCTGAAGTGCTAAGGCAATGAAAGTATTAACCCCAAAGACCAGGGCATATCGCTCCACGCTGAGATTTGTAGCGATGTGGAACCTGGAAAGAAAGGGATGACCAGAAACATAAGGACAGTGAAAAAGCAGGGAAATGCAAGACTAGGAGGAACATCTCTGGACAAGAAGACTATGCAACCTGAAGAGTTACATCGACTGGTCCAGTATTTTCCACAGCTAAATTACCTTGCACTGTAGTGTACTTTTCTAAATAGGAACATGGCAGACTAGCACAGAAGCTAGAGGAGACTGCCATTCACATGTAAAAAGCTTAAAAACAAAAAACCCACTTTAAGAGCTCTGTAGGTTTCAGTCTTGCTGAAGCAACCCTCCTGTCTGATGTAGCTAAAGGGTCTTGTCATGCAGAGGAGATACAATGCGCTGTGATCCCAGAGAGCTGCTGGCAATCCAAAAGCGTGAGCCTACTGCAGCATGGTCCGTAACCTCCTGCATCCTTCTAGCCAGAACCCCTTTTGCAGTTGCCAGTTTCAGCATCACCCCTCATATTGTGCTTGAGCTGTCTTGTAACAATTGTACAGGTGTGGGTCAACAACAGCTGTGTTTTCCTCCCCAAAGTGACAAATAACATCGAAGAAGTCTTCCTCCTTACAGGTTATGGAAAACTGACACTTCAGCACAGACGAAGCACTGTCCTCTCCTCATCTGTTAACACTTCACTCCAGCCATGTTTATGAAAAACATTCCTCTGGCAAGCAGCACTATCTAATATTTAGAAGTAGACACTTCAGTGTCATAAGACTTCCAAGCTTGGGCAGACTGCCAGCCAAATATCTCCGTGCCTCAGTTTCCAATTTGAATCACAACACAAACCCTTGCAACAGATTTCCAGATTCCTGGTAGGCGAGACTCCAGTTGCATGGAAAATATGCCAGCTTTCACACCAGCTGTAACCTTGAGAGCAATTTACAGTAAAGAGATACTCACGTTGCTATCGTGATTAGCAGCATGTAGATAATTCTGAAGACAACATAGGATGCATAGCACACCCAGATGTTACGAATAGTGTCCATGATATACACAGCAGCAGCAATAAGAAAGGAGAACAGGGCAAGTGCCACTTCACCCCATGTTGCCCAGGATGTTTCTATGTGACCCACCACAAACACTGCAACAGCTCCTGTGAGGGGAAGGAAAGCGTAACTGTTAGTAATTGCAATTGGAGCAACTTGGAGACCGTGTATTAGGAGCTGTACAGCCCCTAATAGCCAAACGTGACTGAAGCAGAGGACACTAATGTGCACACCTTGGCTGCTCTCCTTCCTGACCTCTCCCTCACCTGGAACCCTGCTGTAAACTCCCACTCACTTTTACAGGAACAGGAAAAAAAACAACACAGGTCTATGCTGACTGCCTCTGAAGTCTCCTCTCCAGCTTCAGCAGCCCAACAGCCCCAGGACTCAGACCGTTGCCACTCAGTCCTCTGCACCTGACCCACAGCAGCGCCGTCAATTGCGCTACAGAGAAATGCAAACCCTGGTTCACAAAAGCACTCAGCTCAATGTTTTGTGGTGCTTTAGGGGGGAGGCAGGTCAGGAGGGAGGAAGACACTACCCACTTTGATACACTGCTATCAGAGCTCTCTCCCAGGAGGCAGAAAAACCTACATTTACAGTAGTCTTCATGCTGGGCTGGAAGGGTAAGAAAGAGCAGCGGTCCAAATCCACGTCTTCTGGGATACAGTCTAACCGCAAGCTACAATCAACGTGCTCTTGATTGTGCAAGAACAATCCTTTACAACCAGAATGGGTTTGTAACTCCTGCTGGATTTTATGAAGGGGAGATGGCGAGAGAAGACAGATCACAGGATGGAAAGCATGTGATACTTCATGCAGACCAGGTGTGGTTCATGCACTATCAAAGCTGTAACTACTGAGAAGCCCAAATACACAGCAAATTGCAAGAAAACTCCCATTTGAAGTAGGCCTTGTTCTGCAAACAAGCCAAACAGCAACCAACAGCACAACAACGCTGCTGTAGACAGCAAAGTAGACAAACAGCATACTGACAAAGGGAGGTTTACTGGAGATGTCTGAAAAACAGGATTGTATTCAGCATTTGACCACCGTACAGAAGTGCTACAGTGCAGCATCTACGCTCTTTGTAGCCCTCAGCTGGCCTGGTATCTTAGAAATCCTTCAAGCACACGAAGACTCCTTACGTACCATCAGTGTGCACAACCCTGTCAGACCTCACATCAATCTTGCAGACTAGTAAGGAAGGTAGCTATTTCAAGGGAAAGAAATTTATTTCTCCCCACTAAACTCTTCTTTCCAGTGCCTGCTGTGACACTACTCGACTGACATTTTGCTCTTTGCAAGTTTGGCTCCACCAGGAACAAAACCCTGAGACACAAAAAGAAGCTACATCCGAGAGCCTTCTTCCTACTGTCTCAGCAATTCTGAAATTTCGGAACAGACATCACTCTCTGGGGATCTCACAGCAACTCATGAAGTTGTAGTCCCCCTGTGTCTCAAGGTTATATCAGCCCGACACCTAGTCATGACAAATATACAATCTGTGTCCTGCAATTAGACACCTACAGCTGACCCGGTGGTTGTTTCCCAACCCAACCTGATACAGGATTGCCACATTCCTAGGAAGGTGCAGGGATGCAGCTGACCTCACTAGAAGGAATACTGTTTATCTTGCCCAGGACAGGAAGCTGACAGCCATGAGTCACCACGCTCAGCTTAAGCCCTTCTGCAGGGCAGCGCAGGTACAGGCAGGGATGGCAACAGCATCTTACGCGAAGGTTGCCAAACATTGCTGATAACTGAGCACAGAATGACTCAGAGCCATGAAAATGCCAAATTGGATCTAGGATGCACCAGGAAAGGTATTTCTAGTAAAGGCAGAAGAGTGAACAGTCTTCCACAAGTGTGAGGCCTCCCTGAATAAAGCTGAGTGCAGCTTTGGTTATCCACCTTCAAAGAGAATGCAATTCAATCCCTCTTTGGCGCAAAGAGGGGTTACTAAGGTGACAAGGTAAACAAAGAGCTTAACTTTACCAAAGACCAACTAGAAAAACTTGGCTTCTTTGGCCCAGAGCAAAGATTTTGTGCTAAAATACAACCTTGGCACAATATCAGAGATAAATAAACTGGTCATTAATAAATTCAAACTGAAAATCAGAAGAAGGTAGAGCATTTACACTAGTGCCTAGGAAGTCAGGTCACCAGGTGCTGATCCTCAACAGGTCTCTTCCAGTCCTGTTATACACTTCAGGCTTTTAGTTGAGATTAATTCACTAAACTTCACGTGTTCCAAGCAATGAATCCATGTCAACCAGCAGGATTTTTTTGGGTTCTGTCTTTCAAGCAGTTCAGGGACAGAGGCTAATTTGCTTTCAGAAAACATCACCCAGAATGATTCAACTGTTGGGGTCGATGTAGCTTGAGAATTAGCACAACTAGGCCACTTAAGCAAAACAGTGTGATTTAACAGGCTTGCTGGAAAAGACAGCTAAGAATAGCCATTGAGAAAGTTCTGATAGCGCACATGGTGTGGGTTAGCAAAATAAGATGTGTTCAAGGATGTGGAGGCGGTCTGTTGCTATTGGCATTAGTGCATAAGTTGCCAATAATAAGGGAATGTGGGGCGTGTGAACAGCGTGTGATTTATGTCTGTAGCCTATCCGATGTAAGCGTAATCGTGTGTACAGATATGTGAAATGCATATAACTGCACAAGCGGGAGAATAAAGTGTTCCGACTGTGTATCTTAGCCATGCGTGTGAGAGTCGTTCCCGTCCTTTCACGGATGCTGAGACCCGGCATTTTGGTGACCCTACGGATTTATTATCGCAGCCAGAAAATAAAAAGGCACGGGACTGCCAGGTGGCGAGGTAAGCCGGGCTGCCCGAGAAAGGCAGGAGCGGATCCGCGGCACGCCGGGGGGGGCATGAACATCTGCAGCATGGGTTCCACTGTATCAGCGTCAGAAAACACAGCGCTGAAAAGCCTGTTGGAATTGGCAGATCGAGCCGACGCTAAATTAACCAAAGGAGACATATCAGGACTATTATTATGGTGCCGCCGCCGAAAGCTGATAACAACGGATCCGCTGTTCGATCCGGATGCGTGGCACAGAGTTGGGATGGACTTGTGGGACTCTGTGCAGGTCAGAAACAAAGAGGCACAGCAATTAGCCCCTGTTTTCCGAACTGTTAAAAATATGATTGCTGATATGAAGGACGATGCTACTGTGGCTGCAGCCGCGG
>Ga0065711_1050807_pt1 | contig 10650 bp, 4 predicted proteins | sample Hoacrofraction12_FD_59098 | JGI IMG/M metagenome (GOLD analysis project Ga0065711, IMG submission 59098) | Hoatzin crop microbial communities from Cojedes, Venezuela - Epithelial fraction 12 v2 (version 2) | ecosystem: Host-associated > Birds > Digestive system > Esophagus > Crop | place...
AAAGGGATTATTCAGGAGTCCCTTGTCTTGCAACCATCCCAATTATTCACAAAGAACCAAGACTTGTTTCTGACCACCTGAAGTGATAACATCCCCTACATGTTACATTTGTTACATTTACAGTTATCATCATCCCTGGGCCTATTTAGTTTCACACTAAATTTAGAGTAACCTATGTTCAAACTCAGGATAGAGAAATAAACTTTCCCACAAAAATTTCCCTTAATATGTAGGGTTTGATCAAAAAAAACTCCAGGGCAATGCACTGTGTATACGCAACATGTTAACAACACAAAATACTGAAAGGAATAATATCAGACTTAGACGAACAACATGTGCCATTGAAAAAGAGTTGAGGCTAGCTGAAGAAATTACTGTAAATACTTGGATTCTCTCACTTGTTCTACTTTAAAATTATGACTAGTCTTCTGTTCTCCAGTTCTTTTTTATTTGCTATTATATTGATTTATTTAGTCTCCCATCTCTATCTACTGCTAGAAAGAGGGTTTTTTTAACCTTTTGTATTTGGTGTAGTGGGACTGAAAGATGATGAATGAAATAGGTAGGAAATAAGTACTGATTTAACATTGTATTTACTGACTCTTTGGTATTCTCTGAAAACATATTACATTATTCTGAGTTAATAATCAATTAGTAATAAGATTTTAATAATACAGTAGTAGCTGCAATAAAGGTCAATTTACTGAGCTGAATGTTGTTGGCTCTAATAGCAAATGTAGTATTGCTTTTTGTCACCATTGAGTGTTCCCTGGAATTCATCTTGTTGGTAGAGTAATGAAAATGGTATTGACTATATGTAGTAAATCTTACTGCATAAAAATCAGCAACTGTCCTGCCTAAAAATAAACTGGAAAGAAATTGAGTACAATTAGTTTTCTTCTTTTCTTTTTTTTAGTAGAATCTTCAGTAAAATATGATGGTTAGTAGGTTGGAAAATAGAACTTTCAAAGCTTTTGTGAATCTGGGACAACGTATGCTTGCGTGAGTGGGGTAGAAAATTCTGCACTGTGGAGTTTTATGATACCAATACGTGGAAGGCAAAGGAAAATCAAGTTTTATTCATTTTCAAGACTTTACTAGTAAATTCCTCTCTCAGTCGAGATGATTTAGACATTCAGCTCTCAGGCAAACACCCTGACTTACAGGCTTTCAGTTCCTTCCTCCTCATTCATTTTGAAACATCCAGCATACAGAAGAGAATTCAAAATGTATTGGATATGAAAGGAGAACTGTTTATTTGAGGCACTTTCTACATTTCACAAAATCTAGCAGTTACAATCTGGATGCAACTAGATTGTGATTACTGGCTTTCTTCTGTAAGACTGTTTCTTTCTTACATAGAAATAACTGATCTCTATTGTTCTACAAGTTAAATAACATTTTGCCACTCCTGAAGCATCTATAAATTGTCATTTAATTATTAGAAATAATAGATACTTTGAACAATCTCAGATTTGTAATTTTTATGATTCCTTATTGATGGGCAACTTTTTACTAACTTCAAAATATAATCATTTTTTATGTATCAACATTTTACATGCTTATTAGAGGAACTCCAAACTTCATGATGCTGATACATGTGATAAGCATCCATAAAATTGTATGCTGCCAATCTGAATTTTAATAAGAGATCCTTACACTTCTCCATATTGTTCTGTTAAATTGTAACTTCAGATGTTGTAATTAGAAATCTTTTTTTTTTCTGTTCTTTTTCTATTTAAGAGAATAATTAGATCTGTATCTTGAACTTTTGCTGTTCAGCCCCAGTGAGTTCTGTCATTATTCCAGCACTGAATGAGCTCTCAGAACTAAAGCATTCTTACACTGTGTCCTGCTTTCTTGCATAGCTGTTTCATGTCTTCACAAAACGTTTCGAACTATTGCACTGCAGTATGCTTAACGCTTCGCCCCCCTCCCCCAAAACCACTTAATTTTATTGTTGAGGTGACAATTTGGTATATGGTCAATTAAATGTGTGAAAGCTGTTTATAACTTTACAGGGATTTATTAGGAGATGGAATACCAGCGGGACATGCCTAATTTTCCTTATATAGTGCAAGATCTTTGTCAAATGCATTTTACAAGTATTTGATGCTTTGACTCGGCTGGAAACAAACCAGAAACATATTCCGTGTAGTTAAGGACCATGTTTTATTCCACCTATTGCTTATTCTTGGGGAGATCCGAATAGATTGACAGCTAAGTAGAATTCTTGTGCTCAAGTTGATAGTTACTGAGGTCATCAACAGAAACTTCTTTCCTTCCTCTAGTAATACATAGATTACAAAGTTACCGTCCCTCTGGCATTCTTTCCTGAGCTGAGGTGCTGCAATTACACTACGCTTGACCTTAGACAAAACGCCAAGAAGTGATTTGACTGAGTCAGTGCTGCTCCACTATGTTAGTGCAAAGTAAAACATGTCTACTTACGAGCATTTTTGCTGGACATTCAGCCTGCTGTAGGTGCTACTAGTGTTTTGCTAGATGGCTGAGAAAAGGATATACCTTCTGTGTTCTTGAACAGAATTTTTCCTTCTCATCTTCCAGAAACCTTTTGTTTCACAGAATCTAATGACCTTCCCCACAACTGTAGGTGCAGGCATTATTTTTAATAGATCATTTTGGTGCCTGGTTTACAGCATGAATTCACAAGTATCATCAGAAGTGGAGAGGAGGTGGACTGTTGCGTGGTCATGGGAAATTGTGACTAGGGACTGGATGTTAAGTTCATCTTGTAAGAGAATGGTGACCCTATATCTCAGTGCTAAAAGGCTGAACCCTGATATTTTTAGCAGTAGGATTATTAACACTGTAGTGTTTTTAAATGGCTGCAAAGCTAATCTGTTAGTTAGTTGTACCATTTCAGTGATGGTAAATTTAAGTCAGGGGTGTGAGCAATTTACTGAAATCTCATAAAAATTCTTCTCTTTAGGACACAAAAGTGTTCCAGGTAAAGTGATTAAAAATACTTTCCAAATAATTGGTGCCATTTTGATTTTTAGTAATTATCTAATTTAAAAAAAAGAAGTTACTTAGAAATCCTAGTTACATACCTGGTGGTGGACCTGAAAACAACTGTAATTGCTGGACATTAGCACAGTTACCAGCTCAGACTGTAGAGTCCTAGTGGGTGCCTTATTTCGTTTGCTGCTGGTGCTTTTGATGTTGATGAACACACGTGTGAGTGCTGGGCCGTTAGCAGGGTTATTAGTGTAGCTGACATTTCTCCCAACTGAATGCCACCAGCAGTTGTTAAAGAACATTGCAGAGGTTTATGCATCCTCTCCTTGTTCAAAACGAGCATTTTGCAACTGACAGATGGCCATTACTACCTTTCTAAACTCGGCTGTGTATGTGTGCATATGCGCATGCCTTTGGGAGAAACAGAGATTGATCCGGTAAGGAAGAACGGCACAGAACAAAGAGCAATCCATTCCTCCAACACCACCCCCCTCCCCCAAATTAGTAATGTCTGACTAAGCGAAGTGGTACAAATTTAAGGAACGAGGGTCAAATGTTAGCCTGGAAACAAATGAAACAACTCTATGCCCTGCAAATGTTTATTGCCAATAGTACCTGATTATGCCAACTGATTCATTGATACCTGCTAAAACACAGCGTCATAGACTAAGTTAGGAATAAAATATACTGTCTTAGGTCTTCTTGCAATTTCATTGAGGACAAGGTGAGACTAAAATAAGAATACAACAACTCAGTGGCTGTCTTGCCACATCTGTGGTGTTAAGATTGAAGTATAGAAAGGGGGCAGAATGCATGGGAAAGCCATTTTACTAACGGCTCTGCTTGGAGAGGGATGTTTTACCTGGCTTTCCCCTGATCCAGCTAACAACATTTTAATATTATATTATTTTCATCTGGGTGTGTTTCTGTTTCTGTGTGGCCTGTGCAAAACAGTTTACAATGTAGACACAAGAGCCCCTGAGTTAAAATCTTTGACACAAACCAGCAAAGAACAAAAGAGTAAATGCAGAGTTATGACTGAAGCTCAAAGGACTTTTGTTTTGTTTTTTCTTTTAGAAAAGTCATACTTAGTTTCCTGGGTTTTGTTGACCTTCTCGTAAACAATGATGTTTAGAATTTGGGAATTTGCCAGTAGAATTCAAGGAGACAGAGCACCTGGCCACTCCCAGTGATGAGCTCATGAGCTATTTTACCACCACTGAAGTCAAGAGCAAGGAATGCATTACAGCTGATACATCACTTGCACAAGTTGCTTTGGGTTTAGGTATCAGCTTTCTGTTCCCAGATTAAGTAATGCATCAGCCCCTCCTTTTCCTCTTGCCACCTTTTTTCTCTTGCCACCCTTTTGCTCTTTTGTGATTTGACACAGTGGGTGGCTGGGGCCTTTAGTTATGTTGGCCTGTTTCAGAAAATTAATTTGCCTTAACATCCCTTGAATCTGCTTGAGATAAAGAACTAATTCATCTGAACGTGGCAGGCAAGTATAATGCTAAGGAAAATGGTAAATTTGTGTTTAGGAGCATTGGCTTTTTTGTCTCTTATAGCAATGCATTTCTAATTCACATTTTTAAAAAAAGTGAATTAATGCTTTGGATTGATAGCCTATTTGTATGCAAATCTATTTCAATTGTTTCATGACGATTTACACTTGAAATTTGTATGGGATTTACTGTAGGTGAAATTCAATAGAACTAAATGATATTTTTTCTTCGTAAAATTAACTCCCATTTTTTTCAGAAGTTTTAAATACCATAACTGCTGTCCTTTTGACACCAGGCTGTGGACTTACCTTGATAGTAAACAAAGGCGGCATATTTAAAAGTACAGCGGGTATGGTCTCTAAGGAAAGTTGACTACATCAAAATGGTAGATGTTTTGTTCTATCCAGGCATCTACCTTCTGTGTTTATGAAGAACTGTAAAAAATAATCAAAAGGCTGTTAGTTTATGGAACTGAAATGTCAGAAATTAATTTTTTATAACAGTCTTTAGTCCAGCTGTGTTCCCTTAACTCCAATCTGTCAAATAAAACACTGGAAGCTTTCAAGTGTTTCATATTCAGCAGACCATTGTAGCCCAGACTCAGCAAAGCATTTCGATCTGTGGGCAAAAATAAGCCTGTGTATAAGTCTTTTACTAGATAAGAAAATACTTCAACATATGCACGAATCCTTTACTAATATTACAACCTTTATCAACAGCTTAAAGTGCTGGCAAACTGGTACACATTATAAGGCCTATGGCTTAAAAGAGCCTGAATGAAAACTCTCTGTCTATGCAACGGCAGAGCTTTGAGGATTTAAGAATCTCTACCGTTCTGAGTTTCTTATCTGCTTTTTGGCTTCCTAAGTGGAACATACAAACATTTTGTGCCCACTGGGATGTTTGTAATCCCATTTCTAATAATCATGACAAAAATATAAACTGTCTATTTTCAATGCCTGGTTGATAAGCATTTCAACAGGATGATTCAACACATACACAGCGCTGGATAATCTGCGAAAGATTTCCCTGTCAAAGAAACATTTTGCTTATGAGAAGTTTTTCTGTGCAGCTAAGCCATTGAAATTTTTTTAAAAAGTTTTTGTGTCTGACAATGTACTCCTGCAAATGCCATAACATCCATCATGTGAGAAATTTTTACTTTTTTCCATTTTCTCTGCCTAACTTACAAAGCGCTCAAAGCTGCATTCAGTTATAATACAATAGGAGAATTCTTTTAGTATAAATGCTCTATTCTGTACTATTACTGCAGTCAACAGTGCACCATTTCCCTACGTTCTTTAGTTTATTGCACAGCTGATAAAAATGATGTGCTGTATGTTTGAGAGAAGCAGAAAAGAAAGGACACACTTGATCTTTGCCAATACTTCTCCCTTTTAAAAAACTCTTCAAGGACTCAAGATGTATGATTATCCAAAATTGCATTTTCTTTATGGCTCGTTCATATTTCCATATTTGCGCAAAACTTTTTTTGAAATTCAAAATTATGATGGATGCATCATGAGTTATGATAATGAGTGCAATAACTAGCATTTAGAACTATATATTGTGTGTTGATAAAACTGTTTCATCAAGTTTTGATATAAAATGGAAAACATTGAAAAAAATTTCCTTGAGGGGGAAAAAAAAGACTTTGTATTCTTCTGGTTAGTTCAATTTGCTAGGGACATAATTATTACAACTGCTCATCTCTTGAAATGGTAAGACCTAATTTGAAAGGAACTTTTCTAAATAACTGCAAATGCAAATCTGATCCATAAAACCTAAATTTTACCAGGAAGAAAATGAAAGCATGAAGTGTCTTCTAAATTGGCACACTGAAATTTTTGATTTACTTCTTTGCTCTGTGGAAAGAGCAAGACACTTGGCTGTGATAGAGGTGGGTGAGCAGGTGCCTGCTGATCCAGAAGCACATTCCAGCTTAAGAGCTCTGCCACACACTTGGCTGGAAGGCCATGGGGAAGGAACTGGTGGTTAGGAAAAAGGTGGAGATGGATAAACTTTTCAGAGTCTCATCAAAGAGACTTTGGTTTAGGAGATGGGGGCAAGTGCAGAATAGATTTGAAGGGAGATGGCAGTAGAATAAAGTCATTAATCTAAGACGACAGTGAAAGAGAGGGGAGCTGTATGGGGAAAGCGGAAAAAGAACCTGAATGGATGATGATTTTTCTGGCTGTTTGAGGAGAAAGCAGGTTTTTCCAGAAAATGCATGAATTTCTGGAAAGGGCCTGGAATGTCTGGAATGACTTACCTATCTAGGTCTCCCAATTAATAAAGAATAAATCATAGCTAGTTGTCCATCTCCTTTACCTCTGTTCCCATGCTACTAATGTAGGAGAGCTTGGAAATCTCCTTCTATCAGAAGGCAGCAAACCTCACTGAATCCTGTCTATCTGAGCATTTTGACTACGAAGTCTTATCTTTAAGAAGCTTTCTTTTCTAAGAGATCTCTTATACATATGATAATGTAGTAATGCTGTTTACTACTTAAAATGTGTGGTTTGAAAAGATGCCCCAACACATTTGTCTATAAGTTGTTTTAAATATATTCCAATACTGTGACTTAATATATAAAATCCTGGTACAAATTAAAAGTAAGAAGCCCAGGATTGTTGCTTTGAAAATTCAATTTATACCCTTATTTGAAAGGAATAACAGCAATAACACAGGTTTTGTAAGCCTGGAAGTGTGAATGTAGATGTTTCTGCTCAATTTTCAATCTACTTTACAAATATTTTTGAGTAATTTATGACTTTGCAATTGAAACAGTCGTGCTTCACTGGCTTATATACGACAGAACACTTAAGCAACAAATCCAAACACATCAGTTATTATTAACAGTTAGCGTCCTAGTTATACTACATTAATAAGTAGTTCTATGCATAATAAAAAGAATTTACAGGAAAGAAATTTGCATTTCTTTTAGCAGTTATATATTTATTAACAAGTCAAGGTTTTTCAGCTTCACTGAATAAGGACAAGAAAGTTGCCAAGGAACATATGGTGAATTGGCTGAAATTGCAGCATCCAGTAAAACAATAGTAAAAAGTACACTAAGGTCATTAAAATACCTGTGAGAAGGTAGGTGTCATTTCTCTTTTCTTATTTTGGTTTTTTACAGTCATGATTTTTTTTTCCTTATGGCTGTCTTTTTTTTTCACGGCTATCCTACAAGGATAAAATGAAACCAAGTAAAATGCCCTTCTATTATCCTTCTGATATTGAGGACAAAGACCTTCTCCAAGCACCGCACAATACAGTTTTCGGTAGAAGAAAAATAGTGCTGTACTCTATAGAAGTAAGACTCCACAGGAGGCTGCAATCAAAAGACAGTATGAACTTGATCAGAAACAAAGAAAAAAGGACTGTGATTCAATGGTGGGGTGGTGTTTTTTTTTTTGTGGGTTTTTTTTTTTTTTTTGTTGGAAGGGTTAAGGAGCAAGTGACACTGTTAACATGAAGAGCAGCAGTGCCTTCGCTGAATAAATGAACTCTTTCCGACAAAGAGTGCAGGTGGACAGCAGAAGAGACAGAGAACATCTCACCCTACCTGGTATTTAACAGTGCTGATTAATGCAGCTCACAATGTTCCGTGATTCTATTTCTCTTGATGCCCAGAGAATTAAGAATTTGATCTTTGATTCAATTGCTGCCATCAGCAGCTTGTATGTTTTTCATACTGTTGAGAAGGGGCATTTGGGGTGTGAAAGTTGGAGAGACTTTGGGCAATCAACACCAAGGCTGGCAGCCTGCAGTGTGACGCAGCCTTTGTTATTTATGTAGATTAAAAGACTCCTATTAATCGGATCCAAATTACAGCCTGCTCATGCTTCTGGTTTTTTTAGTGTCATACATGTTTTAAATTGTTGAATTCAGAAGTTGGAAAAATTAGGCTAATAGCAGGCTGTTTAAAGCAGTGAAATATAGAGCAAGAGCACAGGATAGTACAAAGTTAGGGAGATAACAGAACTAATGAAAATCTTCAGCTTTCTAGCTGGCAAATTTAAATTACTTCATCCTCAGTTGGACCAGGCATGAAAATACCTTTTTAAAAAGATGTGACCTGATTGTGCATCTTAGTAATGAACTCCTGAAAGTGTAGATCAGATTGATTTCATAATTTGGTTTTCTTTAGTGTATTTTTAAAGATGTTCATTGGTTTGTAACTTCAGTTTGCTTTGTCTTGAACCAGACACTTGTAGAAATGATGTAGTCACTCTTTTCCTATACCTGCCTCAAATGATGCTGGAAACTGACCCTATCCTAAACCAAATCTTTGGGACAGGTAGAAAACTTAAACATGTAACTTCGAATGAAAGACAGCTTGATCTGATGAAGAAGTGTGATCCTTTGGCTAATGAGCTTAGGACACACAGCTTCTATGGAATAAACTTGGTTTCTATTTTCTGAGATCCTCTGTATGCACCAAGTGTCCTTATACTATACTTGAGAATCATGCTCCCTTTTGTTTTCTCTTAGGGCTTCTGACTTGCTGACATCAGGAATGGTACAGCATATCCTTCCATTAGAGGAATACACCTTACTGCTAAAGGCATAGTACTGGGGAGTGGGAGACAGGGGCTAGAATTCTTGGAACTGGAGAAAGAGAAATTTCAGACAAGTTTTTTCTGTAAATGTTACTGGAAGAGTATCGTAAGAGCACTCATGTCCCATGTCTGTGAATGCAAATGATTGTGAATTGAAACAACGTTCTGTATCATTCTGCTACTTTGCATGTATTGCAGAAATAGTGATGAATTTTGTGACATATCAAATACTTTCTCTGTATCAAAGTTAAGGTCTATTTGCTTAACTATTCTGAAAAATAATGCAACTCATTGTAAGTTCTGAGAACTTCTTATTTGATGTCAATATACATCTATATCTTAAATCTTTGCCATGGTCACCGTTCTCTTTGCTTGTCTAAGTTGATGTTTTCAGGACTATAGGAAATTGAATTGTATACAAGTTCCATGTATTGTTCTGTGGGGGCTGTACTTCAGGGTATGACAGATGACAGTCCTGAAATCTGTATATGCTTGTCTAATCTCTTTCAGAAAGTGTCACACAACCTTACTTTTGACAAAACCAAGATCAAAGCTGGTTAATCTTTGCTTATTCTTTTAACCTTCTCTGGATATCATCAGTCTGCATATAGGTGCTGTTGATTTTTCTGTCTGACTGTTCTTGAATGTAAAAAATGCTCTCATTAATGTAACTGCAACTGGCAATATCTGTAGAAACCGGCTTCTCAGAATATTAAGGCCTCTTATTGAAAACATTCCAAGTTATATATGTATACGTAAATAGAAACATCAGATTTGTATGTGACAATTTCTTAAACTTAAGTTGTCGCAATGTTATGGCGTAATACAAGGAATGGGATTTTACATACACAAAAATGTAGGAAGAAAATGACGAAACGCTGCTTATTTTTTGCCAGCGGCAAAGCAATATCAACAATAAGCTACTTGGTGGATGCAGGGGAGCAAAAATAACATCAGGATTATTGTGGATCATTATTCATGTTCATGAATCATGTTCAAAGGTTCCTGTACAGAATTTTACACAACCTACATTTTGAACAAGTTATGAAGCACAGAAACATGCCTAGTCTGGAAATACTCAGAGGAAAATTACTCTTTTTATCACTTTCTGATGTAACAGGTCACCAGAGCAGAACATCAAGTAGTTAAAATACATTAAATTTGACTCTCCAGGCACTTAGTTTTACTATAAAACAGTGAAATTAATGTGGAGCAGAATAATGGCGCAATCTATGAACCTTGCAGAATATTAGTGTTTTGGATAGTCAGGTTTGCACATCTCAGGTATGACATAGGGTCATCTCATTATGAACTGATAAAGGTGATTTGACATCATCTTGACTTTTGCAAGAACCTTAAAGTAAAGAAAAATCACATATGAGAGCTTATGACTGAAATATTATTTATTACAATCGTCCTTTCAGAAAATTGTGGGTGTGTAATGCACATACTGACTAGCAAAATTAACATCTGCAACTTGTGCTTATCCAGTACCTCCAACTAGCTGTCCCTTTCTTGGAAGGGGAGGAGAGGGAGCGAGAGTCTCTTTCAACTGAAATCTCTCTGTCTCTTTCTCTGTTTTTTTTTTTTTTTTTTTT
>Ga0065711_1050809_pt1 | contig 10649 bp, 6 predicted proteins | sample Hoacrofraction12_FD_59098 | JGI IMG/M metagenome (GOLD analysis project Ga0065711, IMG submission 59098) | Hoatzin crop microbial communities from Cojedes, Venezuela - Epithelial fraction 12 v2 (version 2) | ecosystem: Host-associated > Birds > Digestive system > Esophagus > Crop | place...
TGCTGTAGGTGACCCTGCTTCGGCAGGGGGGTTGGACTAGATGACCCACAGAGGTCCCTTCCAATCCCTACTATTCTGTGATTCTGTGATTCTGTGATATTACAGCTTACCTGCAGCTGTACTATGACTTCTATGGTTTACATGGATTCACCAAAGGGAAATCATGCTTGACCAATCTGATAGATTGGTCTGATGATAGATGTGATGGCATGACAGGCTGGGTAGCTGAGGGGAGAGCAGCTAATGTTGTCTACCTTGACTTCAGCAAGGCTTTTGACACTGTGTCCCATAATATCCTCATAGGCAAGCTCAGGAAGTGTGGGTTGGATGAGTGGACAGTGAGGTGGATTGAGAAATGGCTGAATGACAGAGCTCAGAGGGTTGTCATCAGCGGCACTGAATCTAGTTGGAGGCCTGTAACTAGTAGTGTCCCCCAGGAGTCATTACTCAACCTAGTCTTTGTTCATCAATGATCTGGATGAAGGGATATACTGTACCCTCAGCACGTCTGCTGATGGTACAAAACTGGGAGGGGTGGTGGATACAGCAGAAGGCTGTGCTGCCATTCAGCGAGACCTGGACAGGCTGGAGAGTTGGGCAGAGAGGATACTGATGAAACTCAGCAAGGGCAAGTGCAGGGTCATGCACCTGGGGTGGAACAACCCCACGCACCAGTAAAAGCCTGGGGCTGACCTGCTAGAGAGCAGCTCTGTACAGAGGGACCTGGGAATGCTAGTGGATGACAAGATGAACGTGAGCCACTCTTGTGCCCTTGTTACCAAGAAGGCCAATGGCCTCCTGGGGTGCATTAGGAAGATGGAGGCCAGAAGGTCGAGGGAGGTTCTCCTCACCCTCTACTCTGCCCTAGTGAGGCCCCATCTGGAGTACTGTGTCCATTTCTTGGCTCCCCAGTTCAAGGAAGATGAAGAACTACTGGAGAGAGTCCAGCGGTGGGCTATGAAGACAATTAGGGGACAGGATCATCTTTCCTATGAGGAATCTGATGAGGTTCAACAAGGGAAGTTCAGGGTCTGCACCTGGGGAGGAACAACCCCATACATCAGTACAGGCTTGGGGCGGACCCGCTGCAGAGAAGCTCTGTGGAGAGGGACCTGGGTGTCCTGGTGGACGACAGGTTGACCATGAGCCAGCAGTGTGCCCTGGCTACCAAGAAAGCTAATGGGATCCTGGGATGCATTAGGAGGAGTGTGGCCAGCAGGTCAAGGGAGGTTCTCCTCCCCCTCTACACTGCCCTAGTGAGGCCCCATCTGGAGTACTGTATCCATTTCTGGGCTCCCCAGTTCAAGAAAGATGAAGAGCTACTGGAGAGAGTCCAGCGGAGGGCTACAAGGATGATGAGGGGGCTGGAACGTCTCTCCTGTGAGGAAAGGCTGAGGGAGCTGGGCTTGTTCAGCCTGAAGAAGAGAAGGCTGAGAGGGCACCTTATATATACTTACAAACATCTGAAGGGTGGGTGTCAGGAGGATGGGGCCAAACTCTTTTCAGTGGTGCCCAGCAACAAGACAAGGGGCAATGGGCACACACTGAAGCATAAGAAGTTCCGTCTGAACATGAGGAAGAACTTCTTCCCTCTGAGGGTGATGGAGCACTGGAACAGGCTGCCGAGGGAGATTGTGGAGTCTCCTTCTCTGGAGATATTCAACACCCGCCTGGACAAGGTCCTGTGCAGCCTGCTGTAGGCAACCCTGCTTTGGCAGGGGGGTTGGACTAGATGACCCACAGAGGTCCCTTCCAACCCCTAACATTCTGTGTGATTGTGTGTGAAAGGCTGAGGGAGTGGGGATTGTTTAGCCTGAAGAAGAGCAGGCTGAGAGTGAAGCTTATAAATGCTTATAAATATCTTCAGGGTGGGTGTCAAGAGGATGGGGCCAGACTCTTTGCAGTGGTGCCCAGTGACAGCACAAGGAGCAACGGGCACAAACTGAAGCACAGGAAGTTCCATCTGAACACAAGGAAATAATTCTTTACTTTGAGGATGACAGAGCACTGGCACAGGCTGCCCAGAGGGGTTGTGGAATCTCCTACTCTGGAAATGTTGAAAACCCACCTGGAGGAGTTCCTGTGCAGCCTGCTGTAGGTGACCCTGCTTTGACAGGGGGTTGGACTGGATGGTTTCTTCCAACCCCCACCGTTCTGTGATTATGTATGTACAACATAATGTAACCAGTGTGGATGTTGAAATTATTCTGATTTTGTACAACAGTTTAAATTTTAGTAGAAGTTTCAAGTGTCGTATTTATAAAAAAAAGGGATTTTAAATAAGAAAAAAACAAATCTGCATGTATTCTCCAGGTTGTGTATCTGACTTTGAAGTGATTCAGTTCATGCTGCATGGATACTTGTTCCTTCTTCATAAATGCTCTTTTCTACTTTTGGGTATGATAAAGACATTGAAATAAAAGGAGATATGTTAGTAAGAAACTGGATTAATGGTTGATTGAATCAAACAGAACTTTGTGAATCAAACACAAACCTAAACAGCAGGACTCTTACGGAAAGAATTTATTTATGTTAGGCCAAAGAGCCATAACCTATCACTAGTAGAGTAAAAATGACCACTTTCTACTTTCCTGCCCGTTTTGAAACTAATATGCAAGGTTTGAAACCATGATGATCATTCTTTTGCTCAGTTTGCTGTGATTCAGGGAAGAAAGCTCCTTCTCCTCCACTCTCCCTACCTCCCCAGCAGTAGCTGGAAAGATCATTGACACATTAGGCACAGCCTTTGTCATAACCCTTAAGGGACAGATTATCAAACTGCCAAGGTGAATGAAATTGAAGATGAATTAATTTCCATGTATTACCACACTAAATGGCAGTAAGTGCAACTGGTAAAATAAGATTTTTATCGTATCTAGACAATTTATCAAGGTGACTACTTACAGACGTTACAGTTCTAAACACCCCCCCACTAAAAGCAAATAACAAATACATCTTCTATTGAAGCCTATGGCATTCATTAAGCACACAGCTTAGTGTGGGACTTTGTCATTGCTCAAAGTCCATGAGCACTCTCTCATTCCTTGAGAAAGCTAGCTAAAAGATTTTCTTATTGATATTACAGCTGATAAATTATTTATATTTATATTGTATTTATATTTATATTGGTATTACAGCTGACAAATTATTTATTCCACAGTCTAAGGCCAATGCAGGCTACCCCTGTGAAACCACTCTCAGTTTCTCTTGAACTTCCACTGAAGGCTGGAAATTTCATTCTGCAATTTTTCCTACCAACATTTTCAAATGTAAGAGACAAGACTATATCTAGCATGTGCACCAAACATATGGGTCATCTAACATTACCACGGAGGATTTCAAAAGAGGCATAGGCAAGTAGTTTATGCACCAATCATTTCAAGGAGAATTGAAAATCAGTCTGTGAGTTTACAGACAAAGAGAGGCCACTGGAAAGAACCACAAGGATATTCAGATTTCCAGCTCCTTTGATTTAAGTGGGATTTAGGATTGTAAAAACCTTTGTATATCTGAGTTAAAATTTTCCTGAGCCACAGAATCACAGAATCACAGAATCACAGAATGGTAGGGGTTGGAAGGGACCTCTGTGGGTCATCTAGTCCAACCATTCTGCCAAAGCAGGGTCACCTACAGTAGGCTGCAGAGGACCTTGTCCAGGCGGGTGTTGAATATCTCCAGAGAAGGAGACTCCACCACTTCCCTGGGCAGCCTGTTCCAGTGCTCCATCACCCTCAGAGGGAAGAAGTTCTTCCTCATGTTCAGATGGAACTTCCTGTGCTTCAGTATGTGCCCATTGCCCCTTGTCCTGTCACTGGGCACCACTGAAAAGAGTTTGTCCCCATCGTCCTGACACCCACCCTTCAGATATTTATAAGCATTTATAAGGTCCCCTCTCAGCCTTCTCTTCTTCAGGCTGAACAAGCCCAGCTCCCTCAGCCTTTCTGCATAGGACAGATGCACCAGTCCCCTCATCATCCTTGTAGCCCTCCACTGGACTCTCTCCAGTAGCTCTTCATCTTTCTTGAACTGGGGAGCCCAGAACTGGACACAGCACTCCAGATGAGGCCTCACTAGGGCAGTATAGAGGGGAAGGAGAACCTCCCTCGTCCTGCTGGCCACACTCTTCTTGATACACCCCAGGATCCCTTTAGCTTTCTTGGTAGCCAGGGCACACTGCTGGCTCATGGTCAACCTGTCGTCCACCAGGACACCCAGGTCCCTCTCCACAGAGCTTCTCTCCAGCAGGTCCACCCCAAGCCTGTACTAATGCATGGGGTTTTTCCTCCCCATGTGCAGGACCCTGCATTTGCCTTTGTTGAACCTCATCATCCCATTTAGTGGAGAACAGAGCTTTTGAATTGTGTTGAATCTGATAAAGATACCTTTGTCCTTTCAAGAAGTGTCACTGTATTTTCCCTGAAATATAGATGTATCCAGCTTGAAGGCTGGTTTAATCTCTTTCTCTGATGCAGTGGACTTCATTACACACAAAATATGTTTTTGGCACAAGGAGGAACAAAACTGTTTAAGCAGCACATATTGAATCAATAGGATGCATATTAATTACACAGTCAGAAGTCATTACCTCATTTACAATTCATGATCATGAATGTATTTATCCAACATTTGCAATCTAAAATACAGCTGCACAGTACTGATCTGTATCTACTAAACATTTTTAAACAAATGTATAAATATACAGAGAATATCTCTGTCTTTGTAGGTATTATGACTTCATAGCCCAGGACAAAGAGATCTGTGGTTATCCACAGCTCTTCCAACAACCTTTTTTATTCTTCTCTTTTCGCACTTTCTCCTATTCACAGCACAATCTAGCTTGTAAAAGGTGTTTACTCAGTGCTGAGAACTGGGAGTTCAGATATCTGGCAGTCTTAGGATGACAATCTGGTACCTACAATTACAACATATCTTCATTTTCATATGCTGAATAACCTTCACACAGGTTAAAAACCAGACAACTCCCTTAGCGTCTGTTTCAAAGTTTGTCTAATTACAGTTTTTTTCATCCATGGTGACCTGACAGATAGTAATCTCATGCTTCAATTCGAAGAGTCTTATATTTATCCTCCGTTGTTGCTTTGCTTTTAACAGTCGAAGTGTGGCAAGTTTCCACAAGTCCATGTGAAGCACATCATAAACATGACTGTAGAGGTGTACTGGTTTTGGCTGGGATAGTTAATTTTCTTCACAGTAGCTGGTATGGTGTGTCCATATGTCTTGGACAATACAAGGATGTTTTAGTTATTGCTGAGTAGTGTTTACACAGCATCAAGGCTTTTTCTGTTTCTCAGTTTGTCCCACCAACAAGTAGGCTGTGTGTGCACAAGAAGCTGGGAGAACACACAGCTGGGACAGTTGACCCCAACTGACCAAAGGGATATGCCATGCCATAAGGTGGCATGCTTAGCAATAAAAGCTGGGGGAAGAAGGAGGAGGGAGGGGACTTTGGGGTTATGACGTTTGTTTTCCCAGGTAACCATTACTGCGTAGTGATGGGAATTAATGAACGAATTCTTGATTTTGCTTTCCTTGCATGCAAGATTTTTACATATTAAACTCTTCTTATCTCAACCCATGAGTTTTCTCACTTTTATCCTTCTAATTCTTGCTCCCATCCTGTTGCGGGAGAGTGAGCAAGTGCCTGTGTGGGGCTGAGCTGTCCACTGGGGTTAAAACACAGCAAGAGGATACTTTGACATCCTTATTTCAAACAAAATAAAATGAAAGTAAATTTTAATCTGAGAGAAGCTAAAAAAATACCCCTCAAAAGAAGTGTGAGTTTCTAAATCCAGAAGACCTCCACAGGCTTAACTGGTTTTCATGCTTTTATTCTTCCAGCTCTATAAAGATTAGCTCCATGCTAGCTTGCAATTAATATGACTCATAGCATGCAGACTTTGAACAAAATTTATTGTTAAATTTACAGAAATCCTGTTTACTCAAATGATTTTACAAACATAAATGCCTTCAAGTATTTGATTCTACCCTTTCTATGCACATGGGCATTTGAGCGCTCATTTCTTAAAACCTCATGTACAAAGACATCCAGCACAGCCAGCGTTATTTCCACTCACCCCAAGAGAGATATAATGACATTTTTGTCTCTATGTAGGTTTCATGAGCAATAATGCAATAAAAATATTTGATTTAAACAGCAAACTTCATATGTCTCTGATTAATAAGCACACAATAGCAGTGACAAGATCAAAGCAAAATAAAACTGACATAATTTGTTGAAACTATTACTGGCAGATACTACAGCCTGAAATTTCATGACATGGCCTCATAAGAAGTTTCAGTTTCACTGTTCAAGTGGACCTGGTCCAAGTCAGTGGGGGAGAAATTCATTCACCTAACCATAGGCATCTTGTATGTAGGTCTTGAATCCAACTGAGCTAGTTGCATTAGACTCCCATTTTATTCATTAGAAAGATACAAGCATAAAAGACTCTGATTCACCTATTATGAATGTCTTTTTCAGAATGAGATTAAATCCTTAATTATTTTTGTAATACATAAAGTGCAATTCGTAGTACACAAAGAGAATATAGACAGCTATCAAAGATACATGTTTAAGCAGCAGATATCTACATTTATTTAGATAAATCCTATCCTGAGTGTTTTTCTTCATTGTATATTTATGCCAGGTTAGTGCATTTATATATCTATCTGATACATATGAAATATTTAGAATCCTCCAGAAATACACAACCTTGTATTGAGGAATGCCGATCAGCTTCTTCCCTGTTTATTAATCTTCCAGAAGTCTGCTCTAGAATAGATGGGGTGTATCAAGGCAAAACAGTTCTTATTTGGATGTCTATTTTGTTATACAGGAAACTGTTAGATACTAATGATGTCATTTTTGTCTGCATAAACTGACAAGTTTGGAAAATTAAAGAAGACAAGACACAGGTTCATCTCATCTAGATACCACAAAGAAGTGTATAAACTAAGTGAGCTGAGTCTGGTTTTAGCTGTTGATATAATTAAAGTATTAGCTAGTGCACTGTAAGTTAACACCTTACTTCAATGCAGACAAGTCTTCCCCATATAAACTCACTCACTGAGTTACTTCTTTCATTGATTTCCCTTCAACAATTTTTTTCTCTCTCACTTTTTACCACAAAAGAGAAGGAACATCTGAGACATGCTGGAGGGAGTACAAAGGCTTCTTGGTGAGCGCACAGGGACACACCTGTTGCTACTTGGAACTGTTGTCTCTTCTGTCAGGTCTGTGAAGACCACTTGTTCTGCTCAGTGTATGTCTGTGACCTGGACAGTAAACGTGTCAGCCTAGGTAAGGAATAAGATGGACAATAGCATAGGGAACTTTTATAAACAGTAAATTGTATATCATAGCCACTCAGGGATATTCTATGTCGTATTTTCTGGTCACCCCATCTCAGCAACAATTTCAAAAGTCAGATAAAAAAAACTCCTACCTGAAGAGACTGAAAAAAATGGAAGTTTTTTACTTTTAATTTTGACCTGAAAAAGAAGTGCTTACACAATTACATAATAGAATTACATAAAAGATGAAAGTATATACAGAAAGTTTATCAGAATTTTTCGAAGTCATAAGACAGGACCATTCACTGACATTATAAGATTGTATATCCCATGTCACAGGAAGAAACACTTGGAGGTTCACTGTAGTATATTGAAAGTCTTTTATCTCTAATATCAGCTTAATGACTTAAATGTTTCACTTTACTGCAAGAAATCCAAATCAATGTAATCGTATAACATGCTATGAAACAAAATCTAACATTTTTTAAAGATGTAAACATTTTCAGTGAGAACTAGAGACTTGAAGAGGGCAAATATGAACAATGACCTGACACCAGCAAGTGCTTTTATTCATTTGAAACGAACGTTAAGCTTCACTTAACAATCATATTAAAAGAGTTCTTTTCATAGTAGGACACTTTTACTCTTCATGAACATAATGAAGTGATCTTATCTTAGAAGTACATCAAAGCATTTCTGAATGCGAATAGAAGTCTTCACAGCTCTTTCTTCTACTATGGCAACACAGAAATTTGAGGCAAAATATAACATAATCCTGTGTGGATGATCAGACTGAATGGACAGAATGATAAATGGTGAAGATGGAGCAAGCCTTCATCTTCAAAATCCTGCATTAATAAGCAAAAAATGTTTCATGTATCATCTAGTTACATTATGAGCTAAAGAATGGTTTAAATTTAAGTGACTTCCCTGAACGCTCAGTCAGTTTGTACTTAAAAAAAAGTGAGCGAATTTTCTCAGAACAGATAAATGTGAAATATTCATAGTGGGGCAACAGCAAAACCGTAATAGCCTTTGCCCTCATTTGGATAGGTTTCTGCTTCTTCGCCCAGTGACATCTATAATCATAAAATGAACTGGTTTTTCTTACCCTGGGTCATGTTCCTGAGAACAGGGCTGCAGCCCAGTACAAGTATCATTTTCATAAAATTAATTGTCACCTTTTGGCCACAGTGACCCTGCTGGTACCAAAGGGCTGTCTGATCAGCCTCCAGGGATCTCTACCCCTGTCCTCCACAGCCTGACCCATCCCACCACCATCACTGCTGCAGATAGGAGGATGTCACTGTGCAATGGTTCCTTTTGGAGTGACCCTGGAACCAAGGCAGCCCCCGTCACACCTGCCTGCCCCTTCCCTGTCATGCTGGGCTTCCCTAGCTGGTGAAGCACAGTCTCCTCCACTGCCAAGCGGGATCCTTGTGCCTCCCTGTGGGAAGGGAGTACCCTGAACCTGAGGGCAAGAGCTAACACTAGGATCCTACTGGGGCTGTTTCACTCACCTCAGTCCTCAAGTGCTCCATGTCCTGGTGCTGCCTCATACGAGCAGTGGCCTGTCTGTGTCTGATCGTGCCTGCTACCAAGAGCCCTACTGAGTGTGGTAGTCCTCCTTCACTGTGAGGAATGCAGCCCAGGAACATAATTACACAAAATTACACCAACTATGACATCTCTTGGTCATGCCATGTCCTCACCCCAGAACAACCCCAGCTCTGAGAACCTTCAGCTCTACCCAGCCCCACAGGATGCAGCCGTGACCTGCCCAGGTCCCAGATGATACATTTGTCCCAGCCAAACGTGCCTTCTCCTAATCAATGCTTCCAGATGAGTACAGCAACTTTGCTGATGTCTTTATGAAAGGGGAAGAAACCCTACAGCCTCGTTGACTGCTTAACTGCCCATTGCTCTGATTCCAGGAGAGAAGGTACCCTTCGGGCACATCTGTGTCTTGTCACATCCTAAATTAGCCGCCCTCAAGAAGTATCTCAGGAAGAGTCTGGCACAGAGTCTGATCTGGCCCTCCACCTCTCCTGATGAACCTTCCTATTTTTTATCAAAAAGAAGGAAAGGACTCTCAACCTGGAAGAGAATTCTAGATATGCCAGTGAAGAATGAGCATCTCCTGTCTCTGCCCCCAGAAACTCTTTGAATGGCTTGATGATTCATCAAGCTGGACCGGTAAAGAGCTTACAATTTGTTCCAAATCTGTAGGAAATGAGCAAAAATCTGCTTTCTGAACCAGGTATGGACACTACAATTGTCCTGTGAGGTAACTTGGTCTCCTCAGTGCTTTAGCCACCCTTTTTGATTCCACAGTAGACCTGCCACACTTGCAGGAAAATACAATGTCCTGGTGACTGAAGACCTCTTTACAAAGGCACCTTACTTCATGCCCCTATGGAAGCATCCGTGGCCTCACAGTCTGCTTAACTTGACCTACAACATGATTCCTGATGCTGTAGCCTCAAAGACAGCATGACCTTGGTCACAGACAGATATTAAAAAGAGCTCATGGGGAGTATCTTCACAATCCAGCCCCTGTAAGGTGTGAGGACACACCTTGCTGGCAGGAGAGTTTGTTGGCAGGGCCTTGAGGGTATCACCAGCCTTGACTGTCCCTGCCCACACAGAATCACAGAATCACAGAATGGTAGGGGTTGGAAGGGACCTCTGTGGGTCATCTAGTCCATCCCCCCTGCAAAAGCAGGGTTGCCTATAGCAGGCTGCAGAGGACCTTGTTCAGGCGGGTCTTGAATATCTCCAGAGAAGGAAACTCCACAACCTCCCTGGGCAGCCTGTTCCAGTGCTCCATCACCCTCAAAGTGAAGAAGTTCTTCCTCATGTTCAGATGGAACTTCCTATGCTTCAGTTTATGCCCGTTGTCCCTTGTCCTGTCACTGGGCACTACTGAAAAGAGCTTGCCCCCATCCTCCTAACACTCACCCTTCAGATATTTATAAACATTTATAAGGTCCCCTCTCAGCCTTCTTTTCTTCATGCTGAACAAACCCAGCTCCCTCAGCCTCTCCTCATAGGAGAGACGCTCCAGTCCCCTCATCATCCTCGTAGCCCTCCGCTGGACTCTCTCCAGTAGCTCTTCATCTTTCTTGAACTGGGGAGTCCAGAACTGGACACAGTACTCCAGATGAGGCCTCACTAGGGCAGTGTAGAGGGGAAGGAGACCCTCCCTAGTCCTGCTGGCCACACTCTTCTTGATGCACCCCAGGATCCCATTGGCTTTCTTGGCAGCCAGGGCACACTGCTGGCTCATGGTTAACCTGTCGTCCACCAGGACGCCCAGGTCCCTCTCCGCAGAG
>Ga0065711_1050810_pt1 | contig 10649 bp, 5 predicted proteins | sample Hoacrofraction12_FD_59098 | JGI IMG/M metagenome (GOLD analysis project Ga0065711, IMG submission 59098) | Hoatzin crop microbial communities from Cojedes, Venezuela - Epithelial fraction 12 v2 (version 2) | ecosystem: Host-associated > Birds > Digestive system > Esophagus > Crop | place...
GCCTCCCTGGGCAGCCTGGGCCAGGGCTCCATCACCCTCAGAGGGAAGAAGTTCTTCCTCATGTTCAGCTGGAACTTCCTCTGCTTCAGTTTGTGCCCGTTGCCCCTTGTCCTGTCGCTGGGCACCACTGAAAAGAGTCTGGCTCCAACCTCCTGACCCCCACCCTGCAGATATTTAGAGGCATTTATAAGGTCCCCTCGCAGCCTTCTCTTCTTCAGGCTGAACAAGCCCAGCTCCCTCAGCCTCTCCTCGTAGGGGAGATGCTCCAGTCCCCTCCTCATCCTCGTACCCCTCCGCTGGACTCTATCCAGTAGCTCCTTTTCTTTCTTGAACTGGGGAGCCCAGAACTGGACACAGTACTCCAGATGAGGACTCACCAGGGCAGAGCAGAGGGGAAGGAGAATCTCCCTCGACCTGCTGGCCACACTCCTCTTGATGCACCCCAGGATCCCACTGGCCTTCTTGGCAACCAGGGCACACTGCTGGCTCATGGTTAACCTGTCGTCCACCAGGACACCCAGGTCGCTTTCCACAGAGCTGCTCTCCAGCAGGTCCACCCCAAGACTGTACTGATGCATGGGGTTGTTCCTCCCCAGGTGCAGGACCCTGCCCTTGCCCTTGTTGAATTTCACCAGGTTCCTCTGTGCCCAACTTTCCAGCCTGTCCAGGTCACGCTGAATGGCAGCACAGCCTTCTGGTGTATCTACCACACCTCCCAGTTTGGCGTCATCAGCAAACTTCCTGAGGGTACACTCTAACTCTTCGTCCAGGTCATTGATGAAGAAGTTACACAAGACTGGGCCCAGTACTGACCCCTGGGGGACACCACTAGTTACTGGCCTCCAACTAGACTCAGCGCCGCTGATCACAACCCTCTGAGTTCTGCCATTCAGCCAGTTCTCAATCCACCTCACCGACCACTCATCCAGCCCACACTTCCTGAGCTTCCTTAGGAGGATGTTATGGGAGACTGTGTCGAAAGCCTTGCTGAAGTTGAGGTAGACAACATCCACGGTTCTCGCCTCATCTACCCAGCCAGTCACACCATCGTAGAAAGCTATCAGGTTGGTCAAGCATGATTTCCCCTTGATGAATCCATGTTGCCCTGGACTACTGTTCCCATTTCAACAGAGCATCGAGAAGAAATCTTTTCTTCCTCTTCTTAGCCTAGTCTGAGACAAAAGAAACGCTAGTACCTATTTCTGATTTGGCTATAATTACATGCATGACCAAAAGAAAATCTTGCAAGAAACCAGCTTCATTTAAACAGCACTGAGATACTCAGACACCTCTGTGCCCAGATAAGCATTGACAGAATCAGGGACAAATACCTACTAAAAGGAGATGTCCAGACCAGGAACACAAGTTTTCCTAGGTTAAAAAGACTTTATTCTAACATTGCTGGCTGCTTCCCTAAAAGACTGATCCCAGGAGTACCTACAACCATTGTACATTGACGGGACAGCTTAAACCCGAGTTTGAGCTACACAAGCAAAGCTTCAGTTTAAACAGCTGACAAATACATTAACACAGAGCTGCTCCGCACAGGAAGCTTGTTGTGTAGGTAGGCCCCAAATCACCTCAGAAGAAGAGTTTTCTGAAATCCAGCAAGATTGTAGTTGTTACTTCAGACTTGTCACAACTTACCCCATGAGCAGGAAGGGTGTAAATTCCTTCAGCTCAGCCCATACCATGCAATTACTCACTGTAATGCCAAATGTACTCTCTCTATAAGAATTATTATGGGTAGCATCAACATCACTTGAGAGGCAGCCTAAGTACGAGCCTTGTAACATGTGCAAAAGAAGCTGGCAGCTGAGTAGCCACCACCACACGCACTGCCAATTATTCCCAGTTTGGGATGCTAACAAGGGATGAATAAGGCAGAAGCATGGCAGTCGGCCATGCCAACCTTGAAGGCTCAGGTACACCTTCACAGGGCTGAAAGCGGCAGGAGGGAGGCCATGTACCACAAAGCACCAAGGGGAGGGCAAGCTCCCAGAGGAGACTGCTACAACAGACCAGGACATCCCAGCAAGAGTGCATGCCTGGGCCAGTTTCAGCATCTTCTCCCAACTCAGATGCTCCCACAAGCAGTTTTCATGCCAGCACAACCTTGATGCTGAACACCAAGGGAGCCCAGAATTAGGAATGATGAACAAGCAACACGACCTCCTGTCCACAGCTGGAACCAAAAGAAGAGTACTAGCAGCATCAACTGCTGGGCCAGGAAAGATCCTACACCAAAGTGACTAGCAGAAATTCTAAAAGGGAAACAAAATCCACCTGCTTTGAGAGAAAACATTGCAACTTACCCACCTGGGAGACTACAGCGGCTGGAAAAATACTTCTACTGATGCTGAAGAGATCACAGTTTTGTAGGCTCAGCCCTCCAAAGGGTGAGTATAAGAGACCCTCCCTCTGAACACTCGGGGTATACTTACAACAGACACACTAGGTGTAGCTCCACAACACACTGACAACTCTTTGCAAAGCGCAAGTTCTCCAGCAAGGGAATTTGATGTTTTTCTTAGACTGACCAGTGACATAATGTGATAGAAGCCAGAGGGGATGTGCATAAGAAACAAAAGACACAAGAGAGTTCTTCATGGGTTCAGACAGAACGGGAAAAAATTATGCCGAAGCTAATTAGCTGGACAGAGACACCTGTAAGCAAAGAGGAAATACACTAAGCTGCAGTTGTAACTGTTGCGGTGTTAGAAACACCCTAAAAGCAGGAGTGGGGGAAGCAAGAAAACAATTCTTTCTACTGTTCATTCAGGATGAAGAGACACTTCAGAACTCACTTCAGATGGAGACTTTTGGGGAGGCTGTAGAATGCAGAATGACTGAAGGATTTCAAAGTCTACTGAAGTTGATGGAAAGTCTCCAGGGGGGCACAGCAAAGCCTCCTTGTGTCCACGCCTGGCAGAGTAACTCCAGCTTGACCCGTCAGTGAAAAATAAGTTCATGTTTTCTGTCTCCTCAAACTGTCAAGGAAGCTAATTTGGGAACCCTTTCACTATAAACCAGCAGAAAAACTGCCAGCTCTTTTCAATTGCAAGTCTCTGTTCTTTACTTCCTGGGCCAAGCCTGAGCCAGGCATCTAAAACAAAAAGCTCCGTTTTTCATTATGAGGCCTCGTGCCTGTTTTCAAACAGTGATGCAGAGCATCAGAGGTTCTTCTCTGCTTTGCTCGTGCTGCGATTTCAAAAGGCACAGACCACAACTGCTCTTCTAAGGTAACACTTGCAAAAATAGGGCCCTGGTGAGCTCACCCGATATGATCCAAATCCATGAGAAACCTGAACTCGTAGGTACAGGCTGACGTTCCACGCAGGAGGATGTTTTCTTGTGTCCTCTGCTAAGTGCCTACGCTGGTTCAGAAGACGGGCCCCTCAGGGCAGGTCACTGATGTCTGCACAGTATCCAATACAACATGTTTCAGCACCTTCTCCTTCACAGCTTTCAAAGCTTCTTTGAATATTTGTCGCATGATTTCTACTGTGCAGCTGCCATGCTGCAAGCACCCTGCCTTGCTGCATAATCACAGAATAACGTAGGCTGGAAGACTCCTCAAGAGGTCACCCGGTCTAATCCCTGGCTCAGAGAGCTAACTTTAACTTCAGATCATCCCGCAGGTATGACCGACAGATTTACTACAGCCCTGGACAAAGCTGTAAATCTGAAATACAGCTTCTTGACAAAATTAAAGGACACTCGTGATGCTAGGATGCAGGACTGGAGTTCTTGTAAGCCTAAAAAGGTGGGCATCCAGATGCTTTCAAAGATAACTGAATTTGGGCATGCAATCATGTTAAAGCTTCCAACAGCCCTGGATTTCAGAGTCATGGCAGCCTGAACACTACCACAGTGCAAGAAATTTAACAACTTGCTCTCTAGAAGAACCTGTATTTCAATTTTATTTAATGTTTAATATCCTGAAGTAAGTTGATTTGACCTGTGTATAATGCTTCCATGTCTTCCTAGACCAGAGTGGCTTAAAAAACTCCTGCTTTTAAATGAAAATCCAAATCCTGAGTGCTCTCAAGGCTTCTGTCCATACAAGAGCATTTACAAAGTGCCTCTGACAATACTGACTCCACTGCTTCGCAAGAAGTGAGCTGTCATACACTGATAAAACAATTAGCGCCAGCAACAATTAATATAAAGAACCAGTCACATACATCGCTGCAAAGGAAGTTCATATTGCTACTGCGATGCAGGATAAGCCACTGTCCTGGCTTGTCACTTTTCCATTTTTACCACAGCAGCAGGACAGAAGTTAATGACTTGCTTCAAATTTTAGCATTATTCCCCAGTTTTATAAGCTACTAGACAGCGTGTTGGTTTTACTTCCAGCATAACACAAGCTTCAAATTCAATTCCTGTTTCAAGACAAGGGTTTCTGAAATAAGAAATATCCAGCAAAACCTGAATATTACAGGCAACGATCAGAAGAAAAAGAAAAGGAAGAACTGTAGTAAGAACCATGCATGTAGTGGGTCATAGTGACACTCCAGATTTTCGATACATGAAAAAAGGTAACTGCTCTTTGTTATCATGTGTGAACAGCAGTGAAGGGAGTATCTTGAGAGCTTTCTGACTTAATCACAGGCTTACATCTTTTTCAGAATCAGTAGCCACTGCTGTAAAGAAAAGGAAATAAAATGCCTTATCTCAAGTAAATATATATTATCTATGAGCTATTTATAGAGGGTTTCCTCTCCTCCCCTTCCCCACAAAGATGACTCTCAGCTCTGGTCAGCAGGAAAATAATACAGGCTGCGTTGTAACTGCCATACTATCTCTGATGGTATCAAATCGTAGCATGAACACACAGCCGCGAGTCATGATTGAGTTCAGCATGCCACGGATAGACACTTCAGACCAGACAGAGCCACAGCTAATCCAAACTCCTTGACGCTCCTCCACCAGACACCCGATTTTAGCTAAACACATTCTGTAACCAGGGGGCTGCAGTTAACAGCTACCGACGGCCCCGCAATGGGGACGGCCGCAGATTTGTCTCCTGTACCTCACAAGATGCCGTCTGACCAGCCTAAAGCCCCAACCACAAGTGCTCTCCTGTCCTTTGTATCTGACAGGTTCAGACAAGAATCACAGCGCAAGAATGCAATCTTATTACAAGTACCAGGTTTAAAATCAGACAATCTCATAATGACCCATTTAATGGAATACTTTGAGAAACGCTGGCTCTCAATATGGCCACTCTCTTACTACGTACAGTGCTCGTGCAGTTAGCCACCTTGCAGACTGTAACAAGCAAAACCCCTTCAGAAAGGGCAGCGTCAGCTTCAGGCATCAGTCTTACTAAAGACACCAACCACCTCTTAACGAACCCAAGTCTAGAATTATCTGTGTACCCTTGAAAGACTGTTCTCACCTCCTCTTCCCTGGCCACAGCTACCACTCCTAAACAGGAAACTGATTAAGAGGACGAGACAATTTTTATACAGTCTGGCATGTCAGGAGTGGCCTAAAAGCAAGCTGTGTTGATCACACATCACGGCTGCATTTTGTAAGGGTCCATCCACACAGTTAGAGGAGGATGCCAGTCTTACCAGGAGGAGTGTATCAGTGCTACAGCACCTTCACCTCGCTGGATCAATACATACCAAGGCAAAATTGGACAGTCAGCACTAAAATATTTTAATCAACACCTATCTGCAGAAATATTTTCTTACCTTCACTTGTTGCAGCTAGGACTAGACTTCACCACATCTAGTTAGCCATAGTGTTACATGTGCACATCACTCTTCAAAGTACACACTAACTCTCAGCGGGAGAAAACTCCACACACGTGGAAGTGTTTCTCCAGGTCTTCAGGTTCACATCGTAAAGTTATTTCAGTAACAAATTCCATTTTCCACCCCACTGCTTGCCTGTGTGTGGGACCACAGGGGGAAGTCGAGAACGAGACAGGCGTCACGGCACCACTGGAAGTCAGCCCTGCTCTGCTGTCTTGTCGGCTCCAGAGTCTGTTGGTCTCTGTTTTCCTGACAGTACTGTTAACTCCCAGAGACAGAGGCGCAGAGCCAGGCTCTCACAGAATGCCTGCACCATTCATTAAGAGTTACAAACAACTCATAGAAAGACTCTGCATGAGTCAGAAATCAGTTACCAGAAATTAAAACAGGTACGTCAAAATAACGATCTTATTGCTGGTTTTATAAAAGAGATCGTAAGCATCATTTATCCATTAGTCTAGAATCTTGACTCTGTCGATTATTACATGTTGCAGAATGGCAGAATACACTAATATTTGCTGAAGCTAACACTGGAATACAAATACGGGACTTAATTTTATTTTGCTAGTAAACATGAAAAGGCAATACCTATATAATTGGAGAAACTGCATCTTGAGAAGGTAATATCTCTACACAGTATTACTCGGAGTAAATCCATTTGGTGGGTACCAGGTCAGATTCAACAGTGCGGCAGGGAGAAGCAGCAGTGGCTCAGCATCACCTTTACATTCTCCAAACCACAGCAGCCACGCGCAGCTGCTGTAAGGCAGAGAAGGGTAAGAGCCCCAAGGACTCCACGCTGCCTGCCTTGCTCATCTACAACCTTGAGACAGGGACGCTCAAAGGAGCAACAAAACGTTGCTTTCATGACTGGAACAGAAGAAGCCTTTTATATGCGGGAGGACTTCAGAGCACAGTTCTAACCCGTAAGCGCAATAGTGATATAAAAAGTGAGTGGCAGCAGAAGCCATGAAACTGGGCCTGTAACGCTTTCCTGCAGGCTACAAAAATGCAGCTGTTGCACGTTATTCTACTAGCAATCCAATTAAATACAGCTAAAACAACTTCTACAGAGAGCAGAGTAAGCTTTACTATACAAGGACTATGCTGTCTTGAGTATCTGTAGGGCACTGACAGCAGCAGGGCCCGAGTCCTACCCAGCGTTACTTCAACATCAACTGTTGTCATGGAAATCAGTTCATAAATATTTATCAGCGCAGTCACTCTTTTACAAAACATGACTGAAGCTGTCTTCAGAAGACTGTATTGGCTATATTTCACAGGCAAGAGTTGACAGTTCTTTGATGATATTCCGTATTTGAAGCACACATATTACTATCTAGACAACAGCCCAGCCAGCTTGAAACATCAGAGGTATTCGCAAGAAAAGTGTGCTGTCTGGTAACTGATGTCCTCCAAATCCTAAATATAACTAAGTCAACCACAGTGGCCATATAATTTAGAACCCCAATTTAGGCTCAGGTATTTTCACAGAGCTGTTAATTGGTGGATGGGAGGCGATCTTCGAGTTTTCCAGTTTGATGACTGTTGGGATCTAACAACTTCCCTATGATATTTGCGACTCTGGTATCACGATGTTGTCATACTACTGCATGATGCACCCCTGGTGACAAAATGACGCTAACACGTCAGCTTAACTGTTCAAACAAAAATGACCCGCCAGCAGCCTGGCTACACCGCAGCTCTTCATACGGCTATTGTAGGTGCGGATGAGCTAGTGCTTGCAATATTGGATACAACCTGCAAAATAGTTCCAGCACTGAGATAAACTGGATTAAAAAATAAAGACAGGCATGGAGGAAAAAAAAAAATCATACATCAATATTTGGGATATAACACAGAAGTGAGAAATACTCGATGCCTCCACTAGCACACAGAAGGAACCCTCTGTTCTTTCACGGACTCCACATATCCTATAATCTACAATTTCTTTCTTTACCTCTAACAGTTTGGGGGATTCATACTACTTGCCAGCCCCATAAATTGGAAAAGCACACTAAATGCAAGATCGCAAGCTTCATGGATTTCCTCTTAGAGGTGTGGCACTGGATGACAGCACCCATGGAAATGTGCACAATGCAAATGCTCAGGTTCACTTGTGGGAGCTGAGCCCTAACATCCGTTTGCAACCACCAGACCGTGCGACTGCTTCTGAAGCCAACACACAGCAGCAAACCGTCATGCGTAGCTCAATGCTAAAACTAACTGTAAAACAGGTTTTTAACTGATCTTCTCCGTGGAAGCGTAACACTTCTGCGTTTGAAACCTGGCCGAGCATTTCATACTCTACACATCACTGACCTGCACAATCGCTTGACTTTGGCGTGCGTCATTTAACTGGGGTATGCGCAACCAATCTTGAGGGAATAAACTTTGCAAAATGGCTGCAGCTATACACAAAATTAGTTCAAAATTAAGAGTTTAGCAGGAACAAAGTTAGCTCATAGGAGAGGATGCAAGTACCGTTTATAATTAAAGAGCAAGGATCAATGGGGCTGGCATGGAAACGAGCACATTCCTCTCCTTACAATTCCCATCAATTTGCTGGGTGGTCCTGGATGTGTCATTTAGGCTCTTTCTTCCCTGTGTCGATAGGGAAAACAGAGGAACAATGACGCTTAATTGCTGTTGTAAGCTTTAGATCCAAGACTAGATTGTACTTTAGCAGCATTTTGTTCAAGTATCAGGTGCCAAAGAATCTGCTGAATTCAGTAAACAATGCATAGGCGTGACAGCAGAAAGGCGGCCCTGCTTCTCAAGGCAGAAGGACAACTTTAAAAGATAAGAAAAGTTATTCAAAAGATATCTAAAAATACTTGAAGTCAGCTCTTCTGAAAATAGATCAGGAAGTCTCAGCTAGAGGACTATCTGTCACAGCAAAACCAGCGAGGCTACAAGTTGGTTTCCAGTGTGATCTTGTTAAAGGAAAAAAAAAAAAAAAAAGCCGGAATGTTTTGAGAGGGGTAACTTCTGGAAAATTAAAATATGATGAATGTTCACGTGTAACATTCCAGGCAACTAGAGACTTTGTTAACTCGAACAAAGTGGCTTTCTCCTGAAATACCCCAACCAACATGAATTCAAAAAGCAGCAGTTTTCAACTGCAGGACACTGAACTCCTGGAACTCTTCTAGAGGATCAAGCAAGAAGCAGCCTCACCTCATACACACATGGGATTCTGGGAGCCCACACAGCATATATTTTGAGAAAAGTCAAAGGGATTTGAGAGATTAAGTATGACTTTTAAATAACAGTATTTTTATTAATGGAGCTGCAACCTCTCTTAGATGAAAATTTGTAAAGAAAAACAAGCCACGAGACTTTTCCTCTGTTCGCTCTCTCAGTGTAAAAGCCTGACTCGATAACCCACCCCGACCAACTGCTCTGACACAGGAGAACGGGCGTACAAGAAGGAAAACTCATTAGCAGCAGCGGAGCCCGAGCTACCCGCCTGGCGCACGTTACCCACGGAGAACCAACTCAAATACGCCGCTGCCCCGACACAGCCGCCTGTCAGTCACGGAGCAGCACTCCACCACCACCCCGGAGAGCTGCAGTCTGTTTTTAGCCGTCGAAGGAGGACAGTGACATTTATTTGACCGTCAGCAGGCTGCTGCAGACCGGCTGCTATGCTGTCAGACAGCATCCTCCACCGAGAGCAGCGGCTCTTACGGGGAACGTATCCCACGGCTGAAAACACTCACCTTGGTAAAAGCAGGGCAAAAATCCAACCAAAGCAAGGCAGAGCTGTACAATTCAGTACGGGCAACCACGAAGCGCTTTTACCACAGGTGAATGCAGCGGCGGAGGGCAGAGCTGGCAGCTCGGTACGTCAGGGGACTGGACGTACGACGAAGCTCGTCAAGTACCGTGCTTCAACCTACGCGCAGCTGTCATGCGAGATAACTGGGATTACTGGGCTACATTTCTACAGCAAAAACCACACTAACAAAAAAGTTTCTAACACATGCGCAAAACCCCCAACTAAGCAACACCTACAATTTCCTTAAAAAAAAATTAGAAACATCGCAACTGCAAACGACGTAACGATGGGTGTAACGAGGCGGAGGGGCACCGCTAACCTCAACCGGTCATTTTCTTAATTCACCTAAAAACAGCTCCAGCGCAACACGGGTGGGCCCGAAGCTCGGGGGGGTGCGGGGCCCCGCACCCCGCACCGCCGCCAGCCCGAGCCCCGCTCTCAGCCCGCCGCGGGCTCGCTGCGAGCGCAGCCGGCAGGCACCCCCGCCGCGGGCACCCCCGGCCTGGCCACCACCCTCCGCAGGGAAACCCGCGGCCAGCGAGGACAACCCACGCCAGGTACCGCAGGTAAAAGCCCTGAGGGCGGCTTTTAACCCGCGGCATGACGGCCCCCCGCGGAAAGCGAGCCCCCGGGCTCCGCCAGCCCCGACCCCGGCTGCCCGCGGGGCCGGGCGCTCAGGAAGGGGGGGAGGGGAGCCCGCCCCGCTCCGCGGGGTGCCGCGCGCTGCCTCAGGGACCGCGCTCGTCCCCGGCCCAGCCCCGCGGGGAGGCTGCGAGGTCGAAAAGGAGAAGCGGCGGCACCGCTCGCTCCCTCCCTCCCTCCCTCCCCCTACTCGCCGGGCGAGGCCGCCCGCTCACCATGGCGAAGCCGGAGAGCAGCGCGGAGGTGCGGCTGGAGGCTTTCAGCTTGGCGCGGCTCAGGTAAAGCTTCCGCCAGGACAGCGCCTGCATCGAGTGCTCGTTCAGGCTCATGGGCGCGGAGGAGCGGGGAGGCACACGGCGGCGGCGGCTCCTTCTGGCGGCAGAGCGAGGGCACCAGCTGCGCTAACACCCCATGGCGCCCGCCGGCGGCTGCGGCCGCGCCTCCCGCCCCGA
>Ga0065711_1010968_pt1 | contig 10648 bp, 4 predicted proteins | sample Hoacrofraction12_FD_59098 | JGI IMG/M metagenome (GOLD analysis project Ga0065711, IMG submission 59098) | Hoatzin crop microbial communities from Cojedes, Venezuela - Epithelial fraction 12 v2 (version 2) | ecosystem: Host-associated > Birds > Digestive system > Esophagus > Crop | place...
CAAAGCGGGGAGAGGCGAGCGGCGGGGCGGCCGGCCCGGGCTGCGGGAGGGGCTCATGCCCCGGCGCCGAGCAGGTAAGGAGCCGGCCGCGCCTCCTCCCTCCCTCCCTCACCTGCCCGCCCCGCCGCCGTCTCCTCCCCTTCCCGGGCTTCACGGGGCTGACGGGGGGAGGCACCCCCCGGCAGCGGCCTCCTCGCCAGCTTTGCCTGCGGTGCCGGGTTTTATCCCCGTTCGTTTAGAGGTTGTCCCCTCCGCGGGGCACAGGTCGCCGGAAGGGAGCGGAGTGAGGGAGCCGGGGCGCGGCCGGGCCCGCCGCGCTGCTGGCAGGCAGGAGAGCCGCACGGATACCCCATCGTCGCTGACTTTACGCGTTGGCAGTTCTTTTCCTCCCGGTAACTGGCACAGGCTGCCCAGGGAGGCTGTGGGGTCTCCTTCTCTGGAGATATTCGAGACCCGCCTGGACAAGGTCCTGTGCAGCCCGCTGTGGGTGACCCTGCTTCTGCAGGAGGGTTGGTCTGGATGAACCACAGAGGTCCCTTCCAACCCCGACCATTCTGTGATTCTGTAACGATACAGAATTGACTCCCAAATTGAAGCGGTTTATAAACATCCCTTGTAAATATTTGCAGCCCTTAAAATCAGTTCTCCAGATCAACCCCTCATTTATCATTAGCAAGCCAGCAAAGTTTTTAACAAGTCATGTTAAACAGGCGAGCGATTTTCATCTGGGGTTGGCTGTACACAGCACCGAGTAAGCAAACAGAAGCGCGGCGCTCTGTGCACGGCCGTGGAGGCATCACGGGACCTTTTGCTGGTTAATGGCAGCGGGCTTCGTGGGAACTGTTTGATCTGCAGGACTTGTGCTTGGCAGTAGTTTACTTAAGGTTATTACACTCTGTTTGGAGACTTGTGTTTGCCAGCCATTATTGCATTCTTAGCTCCAGGCTTCCCAGAGTTACAGGTTAGTAGGTCAATAAAAATTGCGCTGAAATGCTGGAGTGGGCAGGCTAGATTTTTACATGTGGTTGGGGAATAACTGGGCGGTCGTCAGAACGCCAAGGATTTTTTTTTTCAGTGAATTTTGGTGCTGGTGATCAGTGATGGACCAAAAATACTTTTTTTGGCCTTGGATACCAAAAATGTTTTTCCATTTCTCAGAAAAACAACAGAGGAAACAAATCATATGAACTAAATACAGTACTCCCTTTCAGGATAAAGTGACCAGTAGCCTGAGTTGAATTTGCCAAGACTTGGTTCCTTTCGCCAGTGAACCCTGGGATTAACGCCACTGGTGAGAATGAAAATGTTTCCAGGTCTCTGCTGCTGTAGATTTACAGGTTTCTTTTAAAACTTGAAAGTTGCTGTGGTATGCAGGGAAACAGTATGAAAAAGTCCGTTATTAGATTGCAGTTGCGTTGAAAGTACTCTAATAAGACGTTGAGTTGTCCGGGTTAAAGCACTCCCAGAACTTGTGGTGACCCAGCCGATTTCAGAGGCGCAGAACAGGGGCCGGAGCCTGACTTTGTGCCGCCCCTCTCCGAAGCCCTGCTTGCTCCCAGGGCAGCTGTGGCGTGCGGTGTGATCCCCGTTCCGCCCAGCCCTTGAACCTGGTGATTGACTGTATACCTGGAGCAGTTCCGTTCCTGTCGCGGCGTACGATTTCCGCGGTTAAAGCGAGCCATATGGCGCATCCCCCCCCCAACGTGGTGGTGTGCTGGTCGTTGAGGGTGAATTGGATGTTCAGTGCCGGGCTCTGGTGGAGGAATGAAGGAGATCAAAACTTCAGGGTGGTTTCGGGATCTCTCGTGCAGTTTCCTCTTTCACTGCACCTTGCGGACAGGAACATTACATCCCTCAGCTATTAGATCCCATTATGAGTTGTGCTTTTGGGCTTTTTCAGTGTGATCTCTTTGTACCTTGGTGTTTTTAGAGAGTTTCCTAGGAAAGTTACTCTCGCTTCAGCTTGTTCTTATCNNCNCTTTGCTGTTAATTGCATGTAGCACGCACTTATTGACAAGTTTTTCTTGCTGGAGGGAGGTGTAAATGTGTGCTTTGTAGGTGTTTGGTGTTGCCTTCCTGCTTAAGCAAAGAACCTCCCTTTCTGTAATGATTATTAATGGTTAACTTCACTGCTGTGCTGTGGAAGGTCAGTTACAACTGTTGTAGAGTGTTACTGCTACACCACTGCTTGACTCTGTCAGATAATCCCTACACAGATAAGCTCAGCAACAGCAGACAGGTGTTGTGCATAAATCCACTTCTTACACTGATTAATTTTCTATTTAAGACCCTGATTTTGCAACCGGTGAGACACCTGCTTAACCTTAGAGTTACAGCAGTGAAATAGATGGGCCGCTCTGCGTGTGCAGTTCAGCATGCGTGTTCACAGGGTTACAGCTTGCGAAGAGGTGCTGTACAAAAAAACCCCAAGCAACCCAAACCACTTGCGCTTTACTCCTGTGCTCAAGAATCATGGTAGGTGGCTGCGGGTAGTTTGGTTATTTACTTAAAATGTAATCGCATTGTGTGATGGGGCTGGCTTGGGACTGGTATTTAAGATGCGAGGACTGTGTTTCTGCTTTTGGCTTATGTCTCCATGGAGGGGTTTGAGGCCTCTTTCTTTCCATCTGAAACTGCCCTGTGGTGACGTTGAGACTGTCAGATCGCTAACGCAGAATTGCTGCTGCTCAGAAATCAGATGAGGAAAAGGCAATTTTAATAATATTTGTGTAAAAACAGCAGCCTGAAGCCTGGTATGTTTTGCATTTATGCTTCCATTCTGAAGAAGGTCTGGAGGGATTATTCCAGCAAATTTCTGTTTATTGTTTCTAACTCTTTGATATTTAGGTCCCATTTAATTTGTGTAGTGGAAACTTCTAGGAATGACTGAAGAACTGATAGTGTTAGATGATGGATACAAACCCAAGCTGATATGGACAGAATTTAAAAAAAAATCAGGCAATTTCTTTTTTGTTTCAAAAAATTTTCAAATTATTTAAACATTAAGAGAAAGACTGTGCATTCTGCCAGCAAGACTCATCTATGCAAAATTCTTCTAAAAGTCAGAAACCCTGGAGTTCTGTAGTTCTTCGAGAATTTTTTTTTTTTCTATGCTTATCCCTTGAAATGAAAACGGGAAGGTAGTGTGGCGGTTGATTTGTTTTGTTTTTTAGAAGGAGAGAATCTTTAAACTACAGAAATTAATGGCGCATAAAGGAGAGTCTGGTACTTCTACCTCTTTTGCTGTGGTGTGTGCACTGACAGTTCACATCTGAAACATAAATCATTCCTCCGGATAATCAGAATGCAAGTAAGATCAGGAAGGAAAAACCAAGACATGGAAAAAAAGAGTTTGATACATCACAGAAGCAAAGTTTTCAATACTGCTGTGTGCTGTGGAAGAACAGAAAGAAATGTTCCTCTTGTCCCATCTCTCTTAGGATTTCTCTTAAATCCACGTGGTTCTGAGTATCTGAGCCAAACATTTACCAGTTGCCTTCCATGTACATCTTTGTTCCATCTTCTAGTAACTTTCCTTGCATTGTGTATAAGTCCTTTAAACAGCCTCCTGGCTCCTGGTGGCCTGTGTTGTTCTAAACAGACAATGCAGCTGTTCTCTGATTATGTTCACTTGAACCCTGTAGACTTTGCAGTTCTCTGTGCCAAGATTTTGCCCGTGTTGTTGGTCTAAGCCACTCCAGGAAGCTAAAATCTTTAATCCCATTGTATATTTGCTGCTGATAAAGTTACTTGTAGCTGAGTATACCGCTTCCTTATTCTCAGCGGTGTTTTTTTTCTGAACATGAGCTATATGCTTTAGGCTTTTAGAATAATTACAGGTTTCATTGCTGTAAGCACAGTAATTTCTGTGGCAGTAGAAGCTGACCTTTACAGAACTTTGCTGCTCTTTCTTTCTCTTTCTCCTCCTTTGAATTAGTTGCCTGTGTACCTCTTCTCCATGCCCACTGTGTATGTCTGCATTCCAGCATGTTCCTAGTCTCAGGTACAAAAGCCAGCTTGCGGTTTGTAAAACGATGGCCCTGCTGACTGACTGCATCCTGAAGGGCAGCAACATCCTTAGTAAGAACAGAACTGCATGAAATGCAGTAAGTGGAGAGCGTTGGCCAAACCCAGTGCCATAAATGCATCTTTCCATTGACTTTGGATGAAGCCCGAAGCTACCAGCTGAGCCACACTCAACACGTTGAACGTCTTGGCCTGCTTGACATCTGCAGTGAAGTGATTCCTGGTGGCTCCCGACAACGAGATTGAGCCGTAATGATTCCTGTTGGTGTTAATGGGAATCTGGCATGCCAACTTTCAAACAATTTACCACATACAAAAATATTTTTTCCTGTAAATAGCACATGTGGTAATACAGGGGACTGCTGGGAGTGCCTCTGGTATGTAAGCCCTAGATGGGTGTTTGTAGTTCATGAAGTAGGAACAGTTTGTTGTTATGTTTTACTGTAGGGCTCTATCCCATGTAACGCTGGCTTTATTACTACTGCTATAACTTGTCTCTTGTAGATGAGTAAGTTAGTATGAGTATCCAGTTATCATTTTCAGAGTTACCTAAAGAAAAGGAATAATTACAGTGTTGTAGTGTGCTGCTGTGGTTTAATTTTCTTTTTTTTTAATGCTCAACTCTTGTTAAAAGAAGTCTATTTACATTTGCATTGGCACTGAAGTGGAGGCCTAGCCAAGGACTAAGTAGGTGCATCGGTATTATCAACTGACATGGCACAAATAAGAAAAGAATTTTATTTTCCGCGATCCTTTGTGGGTCCAGGACCACACCTCCACTTTGTTTCCCAGCTGGCCCGAGAGCTTGCACCAGCTGCTGGTCCTGGGCATGCGTCGGGGGGTCAGCTGCTGGGGACCTTGTGTCTGTGTTACTCCTGGAGTACTCTGGGTGTTGTCCCACTGCACAACTGTAGGAGGGAATCTACAAGCTGATGAATGGTGTGCTGAAGACCTTGCACGTTGACACAAGACAAGTTTTCATGTAAAAAGTAGCCCTCGGCACATTAAATTAGCAGTGCAAATGCGGGTTCTAATATGGTCAGAAAGAATGCAGCCCAAATCCCTCACAATGTGCATGTGAAACAAACATCAGCAAATTAGCAGAGAAGGGGACTACAGAGTGCAAGGAAAAATGAGGAAACATGGGTCAGAGAGCAGGAGTAGATCTCTTTTGAAATCAAGACTTCTATTTGTTCTCAACGCCCAGTGTTCCCACAAGATCAGATGGCTGAAGAGTTACTTCAAAACTGCGAAGGCTCTCCATGGCTGGCAGTGTGCCTTACAGATCTGTATCCGACTACTAGGCTGACCGCTGGGCTCTCCTGACTTGGAAGCACGGACTGCCTCTGTCCAGACTCCCTACTGGAAACCGGAAAGTCCCAAAACATCCCAGGGTTTCCAGCTCTGTACTCCGTATAAAGAAGCTCCTGGTCTGAGTGAGGATTTGTGGGGCTTCACAGTTACCTGATGAGGAGCTAGGAGTTGGTTCCTGGCGTCCAGCCTCACAGAGGGCTGACCACTGGTTCTGGTATTTTGCCAGGAAAGACATGGGTGGCAAAGGGCGAGAATGAGTGGCCATCTAGACCATATTCAGTGATCCCAGAGAGTGAAGGAGGACCAGGGATGACTCTCTTGGTTTTTTTTAAGCCAGGAAAGACTGTAGCAGACCTGTCTGGCAAGGAACAGGAACCAGGGGCAGCAGAACCCTACAGAAGAGTAAGGCAGGTGACGTGAAGAGGTGAGAGGAAGGACTGGGAGATCAACACCATCTTGGCATGTCAGAAGGAGGAAAATGGTCATGTTGGACTTTCCTTTACTTCCTCTTGGAAGAAAACGGTGAAGTTGTGCTCAGGAAGAGAACTGCAGGTTTGTAGGAATTAATCAGAGGTAGAAAATACTCAACTTGCAAAGGGATTTTCTATTAAATTGGAAAAGCTGTGCTAGGAAGGTGTCAGAACTAAATTAATAAATGTTGCAGTGAAACAGTCTGTCAGTCTGGAGAATCCCGATACAGATGTTACAAAGTGTGAAAGCAGGAGTGGAGAAAGATACTGGGATCTGCAACAGCATGTATTTCAGCGAGGGAGGAAACCAAGTTGTGAAACCGGAGGAGAGAAAGTGTGGTGTTAACAGGTGTTAGAAATCTTTTATTTTACTGGGATTTCTGTTCTGAGGTGGAGATACTTGCATCAAGAAAGGACCAAATTTTTCATAGCTAGTTAAAAGTATTTTTGATAAAGGCAAATGCTGTAATTTATTGGGATGGTATACACTTAACATAAAGCAAATGATGGCAGTGGTCCCTGGTGGATTTACTTCGCAGAGTAATGAAAACATGCTTGGGTGTTTATTGTGCATTTTGTTGGCTGATTTGGGGGTTTGTGCTAGGGTGAAGGTTTGATAGGTTGGGATGAATCAATAGGTGAGTTTATCTGTCCCTTGTCATGTAAAGGCTTTTCTAAGAAACATATTTATAGCAATACTTAGATAAATATTATTAGAGTCTGGATTAATCTCCTTAACATCTTCACTTGGCAGTGGTGTAGCTGTGATAGGCTTAAGGACGGTAAGCAGACAAGGTTTTCAGTCATGGGTGTCTCTTACGAGATTAACACGGGAAAAGAAGCCAGGCTTTTGGCACATAAGCCCTATTGTCTGTCCTTTCAGTTCTGCTAATCTCCTCTTTTTTTATGATGGCAGCATGGACCACATGTTTTGGAGTCAAATCTGAGTTAGTTGAAACATAACCTGGCTTGGCGAGTAGCAGCTGGATAGTACAAACCTCAGTGTGAGGCAAGTAATAAATAGTTCTGTTGTGTTTTGCTGCAGTGTTACACTGATAAATCTATGGAAAGGTAGTGGGTAAATTAACGAGAACTGTCGTTAGATCTAGAATACAACCTGTAGTTCCAGTCAGGCATGGATTTATTGATGGCAGTGAGGGGATGTAAGCATGGCATGACCCTCTTCCCTCCAGTTCCGCCACTCAATATTTCAGATGCAGAGCTCCTACATGACAGGGTGCAGTCACAGCTCTACAGCTGCATGTTTGCGCCCTCTTCGCATTTGGATTGGTAGTGAACTTCTGTCTGTCTTCAGAAACTTTGCTGCTTTTTCGTTTTTTTACAGTGATATCACAAAATATCCCGTCAGTGCAGTCTGGGTAGGAAATGTGAAAGCTGCTTTGTCATATGGCGAGACAAGCAGTCAGCCAGTGAAATGATTTGGATTAAGACTGCATTGAGGTCTTAATTTATTTCTTTGACTGTCTAGTATGTGGTGCAACTAAATTCATATTTCTGAGAGGGACAGACCAGGGTGGCCAGAGAACACTGTGTGAGCTTTCTGCGGGGCTGCCCCTGTCAAGCCGTGGCACCTCTCCCCGTCCGCCCCGAAGGCATGGCTATGCCACCCTGATGAGGGACCTGCAGGGCTCGTAATTCGGTCGTTAGTTGTGAGCGAGAGAAAAGGCAGCAGAGAATGTGGTCTAGACCTGCTTGATATTTAGGATAATCCGTATTGGTTTAATGGCCTGAAAATAGGGTGCTTGGCTTCAGTTTAACGTGAGTTGGACAGTGTAGTAGTTGGTTTAGAGAAGTGTATCTCCAGCAGGCAAAATGGAGCTACAGCAGCACAGGGCTGCTGGGAATCCAGCCTGCGTGCGTCCGAGCTCCTACAAGCAGATCCTCTTCAGGTAAGGAGGAGATGAACACAACTTCTCTGTGGAAGCAGTGGGATGGAGATCTAGAGACCCATGAATAACGGTGATTGTAATCTGTCTGCTAAATTAAATTCTAAAGTTTTGTAGGTATCCTGTGTATTAGGCACATGTCTTGCTTTTTAGTTTTCTTCTTCCAGTAGGCACGGACTTTTTTGAATGCAACTGTAATTGATTTGTGGATGCTCAGGGGTTACCTGGATAATTGGCTAACAGCCAGCCCAGTGCCTCTTTTGGTGTGTTAGCCTGCGAATCATACGCTCTTGTTTGGGTTTTGTATTGCACTTCAAAGTACCAATGTTTCAAGCCAGATCATTCAAGATGTTGCATTTCCATAGCCCCCAGTAGACCCACACCCCACTAGCGTTACGTGGTGCTGGGGAGAATTTGGCTCTTGATTGAACATAAACCTGATCTAGATGAATCTGTCCTGCCGGGTAGACCCCATAAGCCATTTAAATAAGAATTGCCAGTGTGCGCAGGAGTAGTTTTCTGGAAAAACTGGGGAATGCTGTCGGAGTACCGCAGTGTCGCACAACGCTACGGTTGGGTGAAACACCAACCTCTGCAAAGATGGAAATGGATGTATACTTGTGGTATGTGTATACTCCAGCTTGCTTCCCTATAGGTAGGTTTCCTGATGACTGAAATCTTTCACTACTTTTTGAATACCATTCTGCATGAAATACTTCTTCAAAAGTTTGAGAGCCTCATCAATGACCCGTGATTACTGTTCTACAGGAACTCTTCTGTGGTTGGTGGTGGAAGTTGCCACACGCATTTGCGATAGGCAACCTCTGGCTCATTTGTGTCTTACCTTTTGAGGGGGAAAAAACCCTTCATAATCTCTCAGCATTCATAAAAAATTATGATTATTTCAGACTGTATTAGAAATCACAGCTTTTGTTCAGGCTAGCTATATGGGATAAAACCCTTTCAAAAGGGTAGGAGTTTCAGTTAGTGACATGTGACAGTTAAATAAGCTTAGAGATTTCCTCTTTGGCTGCAAGTATTTACCTGAGGATAAGACTAAATGATTTCTATCATAAGAATTAACAAAATATTTTCTGTTAAGAAAATGGATAATTTGCAGATTGATGTTTCAGATGTCTGTCTAGTTTTAAGCATTTTGTACATTCCTCGTAGCAGGTTATCACAACAGTTATCAATATGAGCACAGTTTGTAAGGCTCTGTATGATCTAAGTCTGTAATAGCACTATAATGTCATATCAGCTTTCCTCTCAACAAAATCGATGAATATTTTACTCCAGCTAACATGTGGCAGTGTTGTAGAGGCTGACAATTAAGACTGGTGCCACTGACTAACCCAGTGCAAGTAACATTTTGAATTTTTTTTTTTGTGTTGTACTGGGATGAAGGCCAGTTGGCCTCTGAAGATAGTTTCCATAGCTACTGTCCTACAGAGAAAGAAAATGCTGCCACAGCATTTTTCCTTTGGACCTTTATAGTTTTTATGCAAGCTGTCAAGACAATTAATTTTCATCAGATGTATTGGTTATTAGCTGTTGAAAGCAGAAGGGCATGGGTGGGTACATATGATGAAAAAGAGCATTAAACTAAGTAAAACATCAAGAGATTTCTTTATGTACACAATATGAATGCATTTCAGATTTGCAAAATCCCATTACTGCAGCCTCTGATATGCTAGAATGCAATCTATGCTCAAAAGGCGAGGTCCTGAAACTGCTCAACTTTATTTCAGAGAGTAAGCAAGCCTGGCACTGACTTTCACCATTGCTTCTTGTTGGATGTTGTGATCTAGGTTTTTAATTCCTTTTAAAAATGAAATGAAAAAGAAGTCCCTACCAGTCCGAAAAGCTCTCAAACTTTCACTGGTTTAAAATAAATGCGTTTTTTTGTGCCTCTTCTGTATAGAAGAGCATAAAAAGGGCAGTAAATACTAGGGCAGTATGTTGTGTAAAAACAAGCCCTGAGTATGTGATCATTTCTTGAGGTTAGCATGGGTAATGTCTTCATTTCTCTCTGCGGTGAGGCTTCAGGACACCCCGTTTCCAAGTTGGGGCTGGTTCTGGGAGTCATTAACGTGGTTCTATTATCAGCTCAAACTGCACATTTCCCGTAGATCGCTGAGGCAGAAATAAGTATTTGAGTACTCAGTTCGTAATATTTGAGCAATTTGCGTAAATTTATGACACCTTTTCTCATTTTCTGTATGTAAAATAATGGACGGGGCTCAGTCTGCTCCCTGTAGTTATGAATCCAGCTCCCAGACAGGCTCCGTGCTCTGAGCTCTTCAGAGATGTTAATGCCAGCTCCCCACGTTTGTCCTCTTCTGAGACGTCGAGGGACAGGTCGCAGGCGTTACTCAGTGGCTTTGACCATAATCACTGACTTCAGGGTCACACCAAGTTTGCTTAGGAGAACTGTCACTGAAACACGTATATTAGAATTGGTGAAAACTTCACCAATTGCTTCAGCAATGCAAAAATACTGGGGAAAAAGCAGCGTGCTTTGGAGAACTGGAGGGAGAGAGGATGTGGAGGAGATACAGCATGGGTGTGGAGAGGATGGGTGTTGTGAAGTAGGTGAAAGCATGGCTGCGCCCTTCAGCATGGCCATTTGATGGTTGGCCAGTGAACGCCTGGGAAAATCCTCTCACCATTGAGGAAGGAGCGGATTTATAACCTGAAAATGTAAAGCTCCAGCCAGAGCGTGACAGTGGCTGGAGGCCTCTGCTGAAGAGGTGAATAAACTGGAAGTCCGAAGGGTCAGAGGGGCATTTTTCTTTGGAGCAGTGAGAGCAGTTTCTTCCCCTCCCTCTCTAGTAAACTCCACCAGTCTGAGTTTTGGCTGCCAGGGGGGCACTGGCAAAGGAGGTTTTACATGCCCGAGGCTACGGGTGCTGTAGCTGCAGGACCACG
>Ga0065711_1050808_pt1 | contig 10648 bp, 14 predicted proteins | sample Hoacrofraction12_FD_59098 | JGI IMG/M metagenome (GOLD analysis project Ga0065711, IMG submission 59098) | Hoatzin crop microbial communities from Cojedes, Venezuela - Epithelial fraction 12 v2 (version 2) | ecosystem: Host-associated > Birds > Digestive system > Esophagus > Crop | place...
GTCACGCAGAAGGCCGGCTCGCTCCATGATGCCCACGAGGGGTGAGTCACTGGCTACTGTTATTTCGGTCATTTACCCAGCGATGGGTGCCGATAGCCACGCACGTGGCTATAGTGAGTCAGCGCAGGCGGCCACAGCTGGGACCTTGTCCTTTCACACCCTGCCTCCTCCTGCCTGCCCCTTCCCCTTGCCTACATCTCATGGCTAAAATTAGACGGGGAGCTCTTTTCCTCTGTGTGTAGGAGCGCGCGTGTGTTTGGACCGTGCCCAGCATCCTCGGGGCCTGGAGGGAGACTACAGCAAAACGATCATAACAAAACGTCAGGGGAGGCTGCTGCCAGCGCGGCGCAGGCGGCAAGCTGCCTTCCCCAACGGGTATCCTGAAAGCGGTTCACAGGAAACCATTACCCAGAGGGGAGCCGGGCCTGAAGGCTGAGCTCCCTCCACCACTGCCATCTCTCTCACGGCAGCAGCAGCGAGTGGCCTTTGCAAAGCGGCGGGAGCCGGGGGCGAGCGAGGACACATGAGCAAAGCTCTTCACTGCCAAAGCTGCTGCAGCAATTGCATTTGGCCCTTTCCTCATGGCACCAGCGGGGAAGCGGAACTGGAGATGCCCAGGCCAGGCAGGAGATGTTCACCCCTGCTCAGCTTTCTCTCCTCTCAAACCTGGCAGCTGCTGAAGGATGGAGGGCTCTGCCCCTTTCCCTACACAAAGTATGCATCCTTCAGACTTCCCAGCACCAGGGAAGGGCCAGCTGCCACTAGCAGCCAAGCAGGTCCCAGCGTCCGCACAGCCCCAGGGCAGCCATGGTGCCGGCTGCGATCAGAGGAGGAGGAGAGGCTGTGGAACGGCCCTTAGGAACAGTCCCCAGTCCATTGCTGTTAAGACCCGCTTACTGGGACCGGCAGGACGTTTTATCAAAGAGGAAATTAAAATTGTGTTATAACCAGCTGCCCATTTAGAGCAAAGAAGCCTGGTAAGGGATATGTGTGGTTCCTCCCCAGCCCCACCTCCAGCCAGGGAAGCTTCTCTCCAGCAGCCCCATGCCCACCCTGCTCTCCCTGCCCCCCAAAGTCTACCCACAGCAGAGACCCCTGCCGACACCGCCTGCTGCTCCTCACCCCCCTCCTGGGCCAGCAGAACCCAGACGACTTGCAAATGGAAACAGCCTGTAGGGATGCCCAGGGAAGTTTCTAGCTGGTCCCAAAATGCTTTCCAAGTCAAGCAGACCAGCAAGAGATCAGGTCACTGGTTCTCCAAGTCCCTTTCCCTGGAGGCAGCAGGAGCAGGAAGCCCAAGAGCCCTCTCCTCCTCAAGCCAGCTAGGCAAACCTTCCCGCTGCTGCTCTCCTCCTTCCCCCCGTGACTTACTAAGCCCTCACCCTGCAAACATGCACACAGGCGAATGGGCGGTGAGGGAGACCTTCAGTTCCCCGTGCTGCTGTCACAGGTTTCAGTCTGCTGGGTTCAAGCAGAAACCAGTGCTCTGAGTCGAGAGGCTCCTCCGCCCCACACAGCCCTGAGCAAGGCTTTCCAAGCGAGGAGACCCTGGTCCCATACACCTGAAACCACACCACAAGTGGCAGCCCCTGCAGGTGTCTGCACAGGGGGTGGAAACGCTCAGCACCCCTGAGAGACCCGGTCCCCAGCAGCTTTCCCCAGCCCCCCTGCAAAGCCTGAGGCTAAGACAGGAAAGACACCTCCTCTTTCTGCGTCCCAAGCCTTCATCGTGACCCTGTGACTAAGGAAAGCACATGCTGACTTGACACCCAAAAGGCCTTTGTTGGTTTAACTGTGACCCTGTTACTGATAGCAAGCCTAATCTTTGGTTTCACTTTTTCACCTCGTGGCAGTGAGCTACCAAGCCTTTTTCTTCCCCACCTCACGTCAAAATTAAAGTAACTCCTTTTAGCAACGTTAAACCTATCACTTCTTGGTTTTGCTAAATGTCAGCTTGTCCCTTTGCTACAAACGAGAAGGCAGGAGCAGAAGTTGATTTTTTTTCTCCTCCACTCTTTTTGTTCTAAATGCCTTCAGCATACCTGCATTGATGTGCTCCCTTTCCTTCTCTTCTCCTAACATCCCCACACCTGTCAGCTCCTGCAGCCTCACCGACAGGCCCTTTCCTCCCGCCATCCGCCGGAGCGGAGGTCCTGGGGGAAGCGGCGCTGCCGGTGCAGAGAGCAGACCACCCTCTCCCTTCCCGGTGAGGGCTAACACTTCCACTCCAAGCAGCAGCACGGGGCTGCCTGACTCTGTCCCCCAAGTCTCCCTGCTCCCGCTCCCACAGGGTGACACTGGCTGCTCCGGAGACCACCAGAGCCGGGGCAGCAATCCCGGCCCTGGGTGCAGAGGTTGGGCGGGCGCCATTGGGTGGCTCTGAGCGCTACCAGGGCACGCAAGCCAGCGCGGCGGCGAGCTGCCCAGCAGCCGCCTCCGCGGGAGGTTTGCCTCGGAGCACTGGCCAGCCCGCCGACAAGTCTAACCCAGCAAGCCACTTCAGCCACAGCAGCATGAAAAAAGCCCCACGCAGATGCCTTGCGAAGCCCTCCTGCACAGAGGAGAGGACAGCAAAAGCAGGAGGGAGGCGACGAGGCCAGCGACCCTTCCGAGGGGCTGTGCCGCAAGCCTGGCGGCAGTGAGCACCAGGGCAGGGCCGGAGTGCCGAAGGGCGACCATCCCCTCTGGTGTTCTGCCCCGGTGCTCCAGGCCTTGCCAGCCCGTCCACCTCCCCTCCGCAGAGCGCCTGCCAGCCACGCTGCCTCTCGCCCACACCACCGCCCACCACGGGACGCCCAAGCAGCACTGGGGCACAGGACTTTGTGTCTAGAAGGTCGGGCAAGCTGGAGACCGAGCGGGAAACTTGGAGAGGCCCAAGATGCCGTGCAGACGTGGTGACACCCAGAGCAACCGTTCAGCAGAAGGCAGGAATCGGCAGTCCTCCGCAGGGATCTTCCACCGAGGCGCTTCTGCGAGGCACTCACACAAGCACCGCCAAATCCTGACCAGGCTGATGTGCTGCTCCACAAAGACCACGGTGTAGGGAGCCTGGGAACAGGGCCTGGGACTTGTCCCTACCTCCACATCTCCTCGGGAGCACCCATGAGCTCCCAGCACCACGGCTAGCCTAGGTGTTGGCTCCCACACAGCAACCACGTCCCAGTAATCGCGACTGCCTCCCAGGCCCTGGTATCCCACCATGTCTGGCAGCCCCAGCCCTACTCAACGTCAGGCTGCTTCGGCCATTTGGCTAAACCACCCTCTCAGCGTTCTCATCTGAGGTCTTCAAAGCGCTGAGCATGCACGGGGTCTAGGTGCTATGGCCCTCATGTCCACAATGGCTAGGACATGGAGGAGGAAGACCTCTACTGACCTTCACCCCAAACACTAGCAAAACGGGGGCTACCATGTTAGCCGACGGAAGTGCAGCAGCGAGCTGCCCTCTAGAACAAGGTTAGTGACACAGGCAGCAGGCAGGCAGCCTGGCTTTCGGCGGCCTTGGTTAGTGCAGACACAAGAGGGTGACGTGGGGCGAGACGTGGGTGGGAGGGAGGAGAAACGTTGCGGCAGCTGCTGGGACTGCACAGCCTGTGCAAGCCAATAAAAATACCACGTACTTATACACTGCCGGCCGGTGCTTTATCCTCCTGGATCCCCATCGGCCGGGTTGGCTGCCCTGGAGACAAGGGAAGACACCTTTGTGGGGCAGGTGGAGTCTAGGGACACAAAGAAAGTGGTCAGCAAGCCCTCCCCACAAACGTGCCTGGCCGCCCAGCACATCGCACTGTCCTCCCCCTCCACAGCTTCGCTGCCCTGGTGCCATCCCTCCACCCTGCATGCTCTCCTCACGTCCTCAGCATGTGCAGACCCCGGGGGCCCCAGTGGCACCCACGCCACTGTCCCTGCCGTCAGCCGTGGAGGTCAATGCAGGCAACACACCACAGAGATGGGGTCAGCAAGACCAATTCTCCCTTCGGAGCCACTCAGTGAACATCAACCACCACACTCCGGCTTCTGGCATACTAACCCAACCCAGTCCAGAGTCACCTCCAGCCTGACCTAGGTGGCTGCAAGAGCCTAACTGTGCCAGGCCCTGCACCTCCCCAGGGTGCACGGCTCAGGGACCAGGGCCAGGCTGGCACACAGAGTGAGCCCTGCTTCCCTCCCTCCTCCCCTGCGCCGGCCTGGCTCCTGGCAGCCTTCACCTCGAGCGCTGGGTCCAGGCATGGATTTGAATTTCAAATAAATCATGAAGGTGCTCACCAAGCCTTGCATGGAGGAGCATTGTTTGGGCAGGGCAGGGCAGTTCGCCTGCTCCCAGCCCTCCAGCCCCTGCGAGTGGGCACCGAGCCCCTGGAGCCCCAACCCACCGCCAGCCAGTGAGCAAAGCCTTGGTGACCCAGTGCAGAGCACCTTTCTCGGGACCCCTCTGACACCCGCCCCCACCACGTCTGCTTCCTCCGTCATTCAAGTGACAAGGAAACTTGTGGGTAGGTAACGCCATCGTCCGAGCCCAGGCGGGGGGTCCTCGGTGGCAGCCTCTGCCGGAGCATCTCCTGGCCCCAGGCCAACCCCAGCCCAGTCGGGAGCCAGGCTGGGGAGCGGGGTGCCTCTGACCGTGCACCCCGGCAGCTCTTTCTGCCTCTTAATCCCGCCATCTGCCAGCCTCCGACGGGTGCAAAATCCCTGCTGAAAACATCTCCCCCCCGGCGCATTTCAGCAGTGGCAGCTGCCGGGTGCCTGCCGTCAGAGTGCCCCACGCCGCGTCCCCTTGCGTGGTGACCTCGGGCTTGGGCAGTAAGAGGCTTAGCGCTGGATCCGAGCGGCTCCCGGCCAGGGCCGGGGCGGCAACGCAGGACCAGATACAGATAATCTGACCGAGAGGGAACTTTCACACGGAGGGGCCGGCACGTGGCCGGCTGCAGGGCCCCCCGCTCCCTCTCCGGCTGGCTACGGGCCGTGCTCAGAGGCCGGGAGCTCGGGAGGAGGCTCCCAGCTGTCTTACGTGCTTCTGCCCCATGACTCTCCATCCTCATCCCACCGGTGAGCCCTGCCCCGGAGAGGTGGTGGGACCCCCCCCCAGCCAGGGGGGAGCAGGCAGGATGGAGTCTCCCCGCTCTCTGGCTCCGCACCTGGGCTGCCAACGGTAAGTGAGGGATGGGCTGTTCTGGCACCCACGCTTCCTGTGGGAGCCGAGCTGCGACAAAACGAGGGGAAAACCCCCCGCAACGAGCATCTCCGTCAGCTCCCCTGGCTTCCTGGGACAGCAGAGCTGCATCGCGTTTCAGGCCGAGACTCCTGCCCCGCAGAGAGCCGAGCCGCAGCCGGCGAGCATGGGAAGGGAGAAAGGGCGAGCGGAGCTAGGGAAGGGGTGGACACCGAGATCTTCCCTGCCACTCCCGGCTGGGATTTTCAGGCCTCTCTGGCTGGGAGCCCCGCCGTGAGGGTGGGACCAGGCTGCGGTGCGGCAAGAGCCCGCCACGGGCCAGCATCCTGCGGTTATGCCAGGGAGCGGCAGCAGCGGCTCAGCCATGCCTGAGGCACGCTGAAGGCATCTCCCACCGGCTCAGGGCACGTGGAGGACGGGGCGGCAGCCAACGGTGGGACTGTCTCTGGCCAGACCTCCGTCTGCGCCAGAGAGGGGTTCCCCATGCCAGGGCCACGGACCCATATCTTGGGCAGCGTCCCTCAGCCCCCAGAGACAGGTTCCCACCTTCCACCAGTCCCTGCTGGCTGGGCAGGGCTCCTCTGGGATGGAGGATGCTTAGCTCATTTCCCCAGGCCCCGAACCACTGGGAAAGGCTGCCAGCCGTGAAATGGGCAAAGCTCAGGCACACTGTTCCCAGGCACGGGAGCAAGAGCTGCAGGTAGAAACTGGAATTGGCAGCCTAACCCAGACAGCACAACCTGCCCGGCAGGCAGGGCTGAGGCAGGAGGCCCATTAACTCCTACTGTCTGCGACAGCAGGGACTGGGAAGAGGTCCTTTCAGTCATTCCCTGGTGGGATGAGAAAGAGTTTCCTCCAGGGGCAGAGCTCACCGTTAACTACAAAGCTAACACCCCCGGGCATCAACTCCTAAACCACAGGCAGGAGGAGAACAGCGCTGGGTCTAACGCGTGTGCATAGGGCAGGGACTGGAGAGCTCCATCCCCCGGACACTGGCCTGGCTAGCACAGCGTCATTGCTTGCCTTGGCAGGGCTTCACCCTCCACCTGGCGTCCTGATGCGGAGGAGAAGAAAGCCTCCCAGCTCCCCAAGGGAGTCTGCAGCTGCTGCCGGGCCTGCACATTGCAACAGAAAGACGGGCTATTACTTTTGTAATACCAGAGAGCTGGCCCAGGGAAAGCTCCTGGACTCAGGATCGCGAAGACAGAGGCAATTCTTCCCTCGGAGCCTGGTGCCAGCTCAGGAACCAGCAGGACAGGTTTCCTCTATTTCCACGCCTTGTCCGTGTCCCCGAGTAGGTCCTCCACCAGAGTCCCTGCCTCTAAAAGTCTCTGGGAGAAGCAACTCGCCTCCTGCCAGTCCCCATCTCTGATGAAAAGGACGGTCACGGAGCCTGAGCCTCAGCCTGCAGCCCTACCTCTGCTCCTGCGCTCAGCGTCTCAAAGTCAGCACCCATTTACGGGAGCCAGCAAGCAAGCGAACACGTGGCTGAAAGCTAACGCAGGAGCTTCAGCTCACGGAGTCACCTGAGCAAAAGAAACCAGAGCTCCACCGAGAGCGGAGCTGGAAGTTATATTTAGAGGCTTTGCCAAGTCTCTGGGGAGACTGTCTGCTCCCCAGGCACGACACCATGACGAGAGAAGGCAATCCTATGCTGCGTCCCCCACGGCCTGCTGGAGCTCAGGTTGCCTTCCACGAGAGCATGCCCCCCTCCCAGAGGGCTGGCCTCACCCTACCAGCATCTGCTCTAAGTCCACATGAGGACCCACGCAACCGAACAGCCCCTGAACTCTCCCCCCTCGCAAGATCCATGGCTCTGCCTCTCCCCTCTCAACACCATCTCCTTGCAAAGACCCATCCGTGCCTCCTCCCAGGGCCCTATACCCCTCTGCCGCCCTTCTCTCTTCCCATCATTTTTGTTCAAAGGAGGGAAGAGGTCCCTTGTCCTCCCCCCTCTCAGCCCCTTGAGGAGATAACAGGGTTTCCTGGAAAGGATGCTCCAGCTCCTACGGAGGTTAGAGGTCCGGCTCGCTTCTCCAGCATGGTGCCCGGGGCTGGTGAGATGAGGCAGGCGGCAGGCAGGGACCAAGCTAGGGAAGACCCCAGCCCCTGGGAGCAGCCAGGTCCCCCCACTCCGACCCTCCCCTGCCTCATCCCACCCACCCCACCGGTAAGCTGCGCTGGCTGCCAACAGGCACAGCTGCTCAGCGTGCCCAGCACTGTTTTTATCCCACCCCTGGCAAGATCAAAAGTCGGCGAGCTGCCCCACCGGAGGTCAGGCCTGGAACAGAGCAAACACGGCAGTGGGAACAGGTCTCCCGGCACATCCCACCCAGCAAACCAGCCCCGGCATGGCTGCTGGGGACAGCTGGGGACTCCCACGGCTGTCGCTGGCCCGGGCCCAGCTAATGCCACCCATCACCCTTGAGCTGGATGGGGAGCAGGTTTCAGAGCCAGAGGCGTGCAAAAGCTGCTCGCATGAAGGAGGAGGAGGAGGATTGCTCAACAGCTAGCTGGCACCAAGGTGCGCTGCGAAAAAGCCTGTCCCGAGGTGAGCGCTGCTCTCCGCCTGCCAGCATGCAGATCGCAAATGTCAGGCTCCTCACCACCATCTGCCAGGGTGACTGGGGCTCACCCCACCACACCCCTGCCAGGGGAAAGCTAACCCGAAGCCCTGTGCCCCGGCCAAGGGCCAGCAGGTTTGAGGGGACATGGGGGTAGCCCCCTGCACAGCGGGGATGGGGAAGGCTGGGTGACCGCCCCATGGGCGCTTCTCCCCCAGCTGCAAGACAAGCGACATCCCAGAAAGATGTAGGCGGGTGCTCGGCTCAGTTTCTCAAGTGCCGTTTACCCACACGCCACACCACCCACAGACCTTCCCCGGGGCAATGGTAGGCGCCCCCGGGCTCCGCGCAGGCTCCAGCGCTGGGCCTGCCAAAGGACCACAGCCAAAAACGTGGTCCCACACCCTCTGCATGGCGACCGCCGACCGCCTGCCCTGATGGCAGCTCTGCTCCCACAGCAGACCCGGCCATCACATGCACCTCCTCTCAAGGGAGATGTGTTAAAGACACTAAAGGCCACAGGGCAGCCCCATTCCAGCATGCCACTTCTCCACATGGGGGAGACTGAGAAAGGGGCTTTGTTCCCAGCACCTGCACTCACTCCCCACGTTCCCCTGGAAAGGGTAAACCGTGCTGTTCACACACAGCACAAGAAACGGGGCACCTAGGAAGGAAATTTAATCCTAACCACCTATTATCTGATCAGCCCCAATCTCTTTATCAGCCCAATTAAAAGAATTACCCATCCGTGGCCCGGATGCATGTATTGTGCACTTGTCTCCATCAGCTCTGGAGCCAATTACTCCACCCTCCTGTAAGGCAATTACAAGGTACAGAAATAAGCCCGCTTGGAAAACACAGGGGACTAACGTACCACAGGAGAGCAGAGCTCGGGGGCTTGCCCCTCTTTTGCTTCGAATCCCCCCGGGGCTCACCTGCCCTGGGGACCAGGCAGGCTCTCTTGCCTTTTTGTGGACTTGTCCCTCGCCTGGCTGTGGCTGTGCCTCCCGGTGCGGCTGCGGGCAGAGCCCAGCAGCACGTGCCCACCTCTCTCTTTGAAGCTGGGGCTCTCCAGAGACTCATGGTTGCTAGCAGGCAAGCCCCTGCCCATTGCTGAGATTTCCTCTAGACCTGTTTCCCAGCCACACATGCTCTGGCTGGAGCACAGAACCGAAGGAGGTGCAAACTTCCTGACGGCTGGACTCGATGATCTGAGAGGTCTTTTCCAACCTTAATAATGATTCTATGATTCCTCACCAATGACTGCTGGAAAGCATTTGCAGGGTAGGGGCTGACTGTGCTTCTCGTCAAAAGAAAGTGCAGCAAAGCCTTCCCCCGCAACTCCCTCGGAGGAGGTGGAACTTCACGTCACACTTGGCGCCAATGCTCAGGTGGGCACGAATTCGGCAGCGTGCAGCCAGTGATCCCGCACAGCCTCCCGCTGAGTCCCCCTCCCACAGACACGTGTGGGAGCCCCTTCCTTCTTGGAAGCCCAGGGGAATCTCTCCTCGCTCCCCTGCAGCGCCGGGTGTTGCATGCATCACCCCAAGCTGGAGGAAACCGTGTCCACCATCAGTGGAAGAAGAATGAAAGAAACATCCACACGTCAAACCACCCAACGGGCAATTCCAGCTATCCCAGTGGGTGTGCTGGCCCGCTCCAGCTTGGCACCTCCTGCCCATCCCACTTTGCCTCTCCCCGACGTGTCCACGCTGCAGAAGGTTGTTCACACGTGGACACCTACCCCTCGGTGTAGGCTCCGATATACTTTGCAGGAACAGCAGCCCGAACCCCTGGGAGCCAGAGAGAGCCACCATGCAGTACTGGGGACAGGCCAGAGACTGCCAGGAGCTCCAGGCAGCCACTGCCACCAGCTCCGAAACCAGAGCAGAGGAGTGCACCGCTCTGTGGTGGGGTGACCTTGCAAGCCCTCCACTCCCAGCTCCAGCCTGGCTGTGGAAGTTGAACTGGGCCCTTTTCCCTGCACCCAGCGGGACCTGTGACACCACCCAGGAGCACTGCATCCTGCTCCAGGCCCCCCCGCACACCAGAAGTGCTGAAGGGCTGTGGCAAGTTCAGCAGAGAGCCACCAAGGTGGCTGGGGGCAGGAGCTATCAGATAAAAGGAGAGGCCGAGGCAACGGGGATGGTTTCGCCTGCGGAAGCGAAGGTGAAGGCTTCAGCTACCTGACGGGAAGGTACAGAGCAGACCGAGCCGGACGCTGCCCAGAGGCGCAAAGCGACCACCTGAGAGACAATGGGCACAGGCTGCAAGCAGGAAAGCTCTGAGTAGAGAGTTCACGATAGAAAACCCCCCAGAGCTGAAGCGCAGCAGCAGGTGCCCAGGGAGGCCGTGCAGTCTCCACCCCGGTGACACTCAAAATCCAGCACCGGCAGCCTGACTGAATTCAGCCCTGCTTGGAGGGTGGACCAGGTGACCTCCACAGGTCCCTTCAGACCTCAGTCATTCAACGTTTTCACACACCTCCAGACGGGCAGGAGCTGCTGGTGCGGGCCGAGAACCCCCCAAACCCTCATGAGGCCATCAGCAAGGCTGCCAGAGGCACGAGGACTCCAGGCAGGCAGCGAGTGAAGCCGGGGGTCCCAGCGGCGGCATGCCGGGGGTCCCAGCCGCGGGAAGCCGGGGGTCCCAGCCGCGGGAAGCCGGGGTCCCAGCAGGCAGCACAGGGCCGGCACAGGGCTCCCGGTCTCGCAGGACGGGTGCGTGGGGATGGAGACCGGCGGTCCCGAGCGGGTCCCCCCGAGACGTGGCTCCGGCCTGGAGCAGCCAGGGCGATGCTCCCCCGCTTCCCGTCCCTCGTGTCCAGAGCTCAGGAGGAGGAGAACGCAGACTCATCCCCGCACCACATCCCGCATCCCGCCCCCCCCCCGCGGCCAGGTGCCGGGGCGGCGGGGCC
>Ga0065711_1050811_pt1 | contig 10648 bp, 5 predicted proteins | sample Hoacrofraction12_FD_59098 | JGI IMG/M metagenome (GOLD analysis project Ga0065711, IMG submission 59098) | Hoatzin crop microbial communities from Cojedes, Venezuela - Epithelial fraction 12 v2 (version 2) | ecosystem: Host-associated > Birds > Digestive system > Esophagus > Crop | place...
TACTTTTTCACCAGTACATACGGAATCCACTTCATCAAGAGATTCTACTTCCAAGCCACAGGTAGAACATTTATAACCGACAACTACTTCTTCATCGTAAGCCGGTTTGTCGATGACAGTTACAGTCTCGTCATGCGTTACAGCTTCTTTAATAATTTTCTTTTCATGCATGACTGTAAATCCCGTTTCTACATGATAAGGGGTTTCATTGTTTACAGTTGCTTCCGAATTTTTTTTAATAGCATCGGCACAATGCTCCTCTATGTTTTGCTTTTCGTAGGTTTCAAAATCACAGCCTTCACAACAATAATGTTCTACTGTTTCTGTTTTCTCCTCTTCATCAACGATTGTAATTGTTTCTTGATGAGTTACCGCATCGTGATGCGCTGTTTCAGTAATTTCCTCCCAGTCATGCCCATAATCATCAGTTTCCGCCTTTGCCATGGAACCTGTCATTCCTAAAACGATTGCGCTCACTAAAAATATCGCTAAAGTCTTTTTCAAACTCAACACCTCCTTATGATTTTATTATACCATGTTCGTTTCATTTTCTAAACCTTTTTGGTGTGTTTGATTAGAACTTAACGGTTTCAGCAACGCAAATGGCAATGAATTTACAAGCACTTATGAACAATTCCACTCTCTCTATTGAATATTTTCTTGTAACCCACGGGGCAAGCATCTCTTTATTCCCATTTTGCAACGCCTTCAGATAGTTTTCGGTAAGCGTTTCAATCCGCTCGCCATTATCCTCTGAATATTCATAGTCATCTATTTCTGAATTGTATATCATTGATGCGCCAGAGGCTTCTAAAAGCTGTTCTGTTTCTAACTTTTCGAGATTATTTTTTCTTTCTAATTCTGAAAAATCAGGGGCGTCTCCTCTTAAAACATCTTCTTCTGTTAGATTTTCGAGTGTGATATCAATTACAGAATCACCAATTGTTTCGTTCTGTTCTAACATTTCGAGCCTTGTGTTGGCAGCCTTTTGAAGTCTTTCTCTATGTTTAAGGACGCCCTCTCTCTTAAGTTCAAACTCATATCTTGCCTTAATGTAATCATCGTCTTTTGGTTCGCCATCAATTAAAATCGCATCTTCAATATTACCATCTTGAATCCTAAGCAACTCTCTCACTTTTGCAAGCAAGAGATTTCCTTCATCAATCAGTTCTTCCGGTATGTTTTCAATGGCTACGTTCTTTGCTGTTTTAGAAGCCAATTTTACCACATCAATTGCCAACATTTCTCTTGAAACATTGTTATTACAACCTTCTGCCTTAAATTCTTCGGCGTTATATGCATTAAGCAAAATTTGCTCTGCCACATTCAAATCCTCGTCACTCCATCTGGCCATTGGAACGTTTTCTGGATTTAAAAGATGCCAAATTCTAAGAGCATATTTATCATCGTTCTCGTTTTCTCTTTTGTTTAAAACTTCTTCAACGCTTCTGAAATAATCATTTAAGTTTGCCATTTTTTTGTTCCTCCAAAGGATATTTTCTCCAGAGTAACACCAAACGGCAAGAATTTCAACACAAAAAGGCCATCGGAATTTCCGACGGCCTTATCAAATCAAACAGCTAATTCAATAATGTAGTTAAGACACACAGCTCTTTCGTCATAGACAATAATCTCATCCATTCTAAGGCTGGATCCTGCGTGTGCATGAACAGAATCATATCCTAAACTTTTAATGCGTGCCTTTGTCATCGACGAACATGCGTCGTTAAGGTTATAAGGTTTCCCATAGGCAATTGCGAAAACGCCAATATATCCTGTATTCGTATTTCCATGTGCCCATCTGGACCCATATGTGGATGTATAGCCTTTTGACTTTGCGAGATCTTTTGCAAAATACAGGCCATTACCAAACATGCGCCCCGTAATAACAGCATCCGGATTAAGAGAAAGAGAATTTAAGATAATGGAAAACCAATTCTCGTTTCTCGATCCGTGAAATACTTCCTTCACCTTTTTGATGCCAGTTTCTTTAAGATACGAATTAAACCGTTTTTTCTGCTCATCACAGACAACACGATAAATGTTTTTAACCGCATATCTTTGGGAAGGCTCAATCATGTTCATAACCTTCTCCTTCTGTTCATCTGTGGCAGCAAAGACATAAATACCGTTTTCCTTGAAGGCGTTTCCAACTTCATTCGTTTCCGATACCGCATGAGCGGAATTAACGAATACTTCTTCACGGTTAATAATTCTGCTAAAATCACCATTAGTTTCCGCACACAATCCGCGAATGTCTCTTTCTTTCCGAGGAAGTACAGCCATTAAGTTAGATAATGCTCTGTTAAAAGCCTTAACCGTCTTTTTGGTTTGTAAGTCCTTAAAATATTTAAGAGCAGCTTTATACTGCGCATCCGTGATTTCATCTCCAGAAGTGATATTTTCTGCTGCGTAATGTCTTGAACAGGAGATTAACGCCTCGTACAGTCTTTTCGAGGCCTCATTCTCGAAAGACACATTTTTATCCTTCTTTACATTTTTCTTTTTAGACTCCTTCAGGTACGCTTCTGAATAGTCCTTATATCCTTTTGAAAGCTTTTCGTAGTACCTAATCCAAAAGAGTCTCATTGGATACGGAGTTTGCACTTTCTTTTTGCCAAACATTTCTCCAGCAGGGGTTTGACAACGCCCGTATTCCACTTCAAACGTTCCTAACGCCTTAGCTGGGATCATATGGTAGTATTTGTAGTTATTTGACGCGAAGTGAATACAGACCAGATACTTTTCCGGGTAATTACAGTCAGTGTCCAAGCAGTAATCAAAATCGTATCTTTTTTCAGTTACGAACATGGACGGTCTTTCGTTTCCATCCTCGTCCACATACTTACCTCTGGTACCAACGGCATATTCGGCGGCGTGACCGTTATCATCCATTACATCCAAAGTTGACGGAATTTTACATTTAAGAAGCAGTTCTCCCACTTTCTTCGTGAAGTCACTTTCCGTCGCTTTCACTTCACCATCAAAGATGAGGTTTCCATCATTAAAAGCTTTAATGTTCATTTTCTTCTCCTTTCTGAGAAATCAAAAAGGTCTTGGATTTGCCACTTACAACAAAACCAAGACCATATAATTAACCCCAAAAGAAAAACGTGCAAAATCGCTCGTTATCCTCTCGTGATATTTTTTATTATACCACTCTTTTGTAATTTGTCAATCAGATTTAGTCCATAGGACTTAGATGCCCGTATTTTGCAAAATTTGGCCCCTAGAAGGCGTTTTGCGAGATTTTTGGTATAAGGGGCGCCATCTAAAGTTAAAAGCGCCGTATTTAGCCTAAATTTCGCAAAGAACGACTTAGTGACACGATGTCATTTTGTGGTAAAGAAAAAAGCGAGCCTAGCCAAAGCTCGCTTTTTTAAATAGCCTTCATCCTTGGATATCAGAAGTCCTTAACGGACTTCCGATATCCTTGCATGGAAGAACTCGACCGTTACGTCGGGCCCTTCCATCATGGCTTCTTCTTCCTCGCCGGGAAGAGGAAGCCATGTTACCGTCAGCGACGCCTTCCTGTCGCTAACGGAACAACGGAGAACGGCAGTAGGGTCATACTGCCAATCTCCGTAAAGATACATCCGTAATTCATACACGGATGTACCTCTACTTTCTATCTCCCTCTTTATTGATTTGACGAGCACCTGCTCGTCAACCTCTCCTTTCAGGGCTTGCGGAAGTACTTCCGCAAGCCCTTGAATCATATATTCGTACGCTTTTGCGTACGAATCAAACGTCCTTCCGTTCACACGATACTTTTTCATATTTTTTCCCTTTCCCCCACCGCACCAAAGTGGGATAAACGACAACCGCTGGTGCTAAATTATTTTTTTTTGCGTTGTCGTTTTTAGAAACAAAAACGCCCACGATTCCAACACATTTGGATAACCGTAAGCGTTTTAAAAAAATTGATGCGAATTCTACGAACGGGGTTTAATCCCTTTCGTTCACCCTCGCATTTATATTTGTATTATACCCCCCCCCGATAATTTTTGTCAACTGTTATTTTGAGATAACAAAAAAGACCTCCGAAGAGGTCTTTCAATCTTCCTTAATCAGATCCTCGGAAAAAAAGAATATCGAGGATTTTGTAAATTTCATCGTTAGTAATTCTAATTGCTTCCAGCAAAAGCATCTTTTTTCTCTTCCTTTTCTTTTAAATATTGATAAAACTCTTCATTATTCTTAATTAATTCCTTTAACGTCACAGGCCTATAATTATTCATCATCGTGCACACATTAAGCGCTCGACCGTTTTGATAAGCTTTGAGGAACGTTTCCTCATTTTCCAATATTTCTTCGGTCTTACGATTATGAATGTGTCCATACAAATGAAGCGTTTTCTTATGGTAACCACTCCATTCGAGCAAAGGATAATGACATAAAACGAGCGTATATCCGCTTTCGCGAATGTAGTGAAAATACGTAATTGAGTCAAAATACGTTCGAAGTTTTCTGTCCTTCAATAAATCAACATCGTGATTCCCCACGATGAGATGTTTGTTTCCATTCAGCCTTTTGAGATATTCCTCAATAGGTTTTTTGGAATGACTGACAACATCTCCCAAAATGTAGACATCATCTTTTCTGCCAACTACATCATTAAAGTTTTTGATGATTGTTTCGTCTCTTTCTTTCACCGACTTAAAAAGACCACACGACTGGTACTTAACAATCCCCGGGTCTCCCAAATGCAAATCTGACGTATAATAATTCACTCTAGTCTCCTTTCAAAAACATATAGAAAAAGCGAACTTTGAGAATCATTCTCATCTCTCAGTTCGCTTTTTTCTTATAGTACGATTAGTTCTTTGTGGGACGTGTGATCCCCAAAGTACTCCCAATCGTACTGTGCGTAAATGCTTTTAATTCCCCTTTCCTCTAAAATTTCCTGAAGACTAGCTTCCAGTTTTATTGCCTCCGATACACATGCTTGTCCATCGGCCCACCAATCTACTGTAATTTCAATAATCATAATACTATTCTCCTTAAAATAAAAAAATAAAAAACGCCCTTGTTCATAGAACCAGTGGCGTCAGATAATATTAAATGCGAATTCTACGGATCAGGCTTCATTCTCAGCCGCATATTCCGTTCACCCTCGCACTTATATTCTTATTATAACACTTATTTTATCTTTGTCAACCTCTAGTAGAAAAAATAGAGAGCTGCCAAAGCAGCTCTCTATTATTAACAAAGATTACTTAGAAGGTTCAGCCTTCTCATCGTCCTTGTCTTTTTTCTTCTTCGCTAAAATCACGAAGAAGATAATTGCCAGTGCAATTGCACCCATTACATAAGTAGTGATGCTGAAGCCATCCTCACCTGTCTTCGGAATGTCAGGTGTTCCGTTACCCTTTTCGGGCACATCCACCGTGATTCGTCCGGGCTTCTCAATGATTTTCACCGTCTGACCTTCGTCAGTGATGTCTTCATGAGTAACAATCTCAATCAGTTCACCTTCGATTTCAAGGTAGAGGTATTCATAGACTACCACTTCCTTGTCCGAAATGTCGGACGCATCAAACGTGAACTTCATCTCATAACTGCCGTCAGAACTCGAAGGAGTGAATGTCTCAACAACTTCCACTTCCTCGCCGTTAATCTTGAGCGGTTTTTCGGTTTCCTTATCCATCAGGACTCCACGAATCGTGTACTTCTTACCCGCTTCAAGTCCGGAGTATTCAATCACATCGATAATCGTCACACTGGAATCAGCGGTGACTTCCTTCGTATTGGATTTTTCATCCTTGGCTGTCGTATGGATTTCAGGGAACTCAACGGTCTGAGCTTCGTCTTTGATGTCGTGATGCACAGCAATCTTCTTGCCATCATCATACAGGTCTTCAAAGACAACCACAGACTTACCGTTCAAGTTGGAGGCATCGAACGGTCCGAAGTAAACATCAATCGTCCCGCTTTCTTCGCCTTCTTTAACGGTAAATTCCTTGGATTCACCGTAAATCTTGTTGCCCTTTGCGTCAACGTATTCGACTTCCTTACCGTCTTCATCCGTCGTCATCAGAACGCCCTTAATCTTATAAGTGTGTCCCGCAACGAGGTTCGAATAAGAAACGGTATCAACAATCGTTACGTTTTCGGCTACATGGCCCTTCTTGGAATCGGTTGCTTCGTCCTTGGCAGAAGTTTCAACCTTCGGATAATGGACTGTCTGTCCCTCATCCTTAAGGTCTCTGTGCTGACCAACTTTTACAAGTTCAAGTTCGGAATCGACCTTAACCTCGTGATACAGGTCTTCAAACACAACCGTGTCTTTACCTTCGAACTGAGTAGAGTCAAATTCGAAGATAACTTTCACGGTAGCCTCACCGGATTCATCAGCCACAAACTTATCCGACATTGCGGTAATTCCAGTCTTGGTGCCATCCTTAAGCATCAGAGTACCCATGACCTGATAGGTCTCGTTTTCCACCAGTCCGGTAAGCTTCACAGTATCAATCAGAGTAGCGTTCTTAGAACGTGTTCCCTGATCGTTTCCGGTCTTCTTATCGGCAGCGGTCGTTCTGACCTTCGGATAGGTAACCGTCTGAGACTTATCTGTAAGATCGGCGTGAGACGCAACGGTAATCTTCTCGTACTTGAGGTCTTCAAAGACAACCACGCTCATGCCCTGAAGGTCTTTGGAGTTCACCACAAAGGTAAGGTTCACACTACCATCAGCATCATGCTCACCGGCCTTAAGAACCGCCTTTGCCGTATACTCATTACCCTTCTTATCGAGAACCGCTTCACCCGCTTTGTGGATGACGTTGCCCTTACTGTTAAGAACATCGTCCTTGTACTTCAGCGTTCCCTCAATCTCGTATTCCTTATTGGGATCAAGATTGCTGTAGGTAACGGCATCGATAATCTCAATTTCTTCGCTTACTGTACCCACATGGTCTTTGGTGTTGCCATCAGACGCATGGGTCTTTACATCTGGGTAATTCACAGTCTGTCCCTTATCGGTCGGAACCGCATGGGTCGTAACTGTAATTCCGTTGTAGTACAGATACTCGAAGACAACCACGGACTTGCCCTTCAGGTTGGAAGCGTCAAACGGTCCGAAACTAAGTTCAACCTTGCCACTTTCCTTACCCTTTTCAATCGTGATGTCCTTTTTGGCTCTTACTTCATTGCCGTTCGCATCCTTGTAGATGGTTCCGTCAGTATTCATAAGAACGCCGGACAGATGATAGGTGTAACCTGCAATCAGATTCTTGTATTCAACGGTATCAATAATCACCGCTTCCTTGGAAACCTGACCGACATGGTCGTTCGTTACCTTATCCTTGGCAGTCGTCTTGATTTCGGGATGGAAGATGCTCTGACCTTCGTCATCAATTTTGGCGTGAACGGTAACAACTACGTTATTATGAACGAGCTGTTCGTACACAACCGTCGTCTCGGAAGCTCTGAGCGTGGAGTCGAAGGTAAATGTCACTTCAATTTCTCCACTTTCCTTACCCTTCTCTACTGTAAACTCTTCGGATTCCGCCATAATAGCATTTCCGTTTGCGTCAAGGAGAGGTTTCTCGGTTTCCTTATCCATCAAAGTACCGATTACCTTGTAAGTCTTACCCGGTACAAGGTTCTTATACTCGACAGTATCAACAATCTGCGCCTTCTTGCTTTCCGTACCAACATGATCCTTGGTCTTGGAATCAATTGCCTTGGTACCGATCTTCGGCACGTACACGGTCTGGTCCTTGTCTTCAAGGTTCTTGTGTTCTCTTACAGGAGTAAGTTTTGCCCAAGTAGAGGGTTCAGCATCTTCCTGCTCAAACACAGAGAGGGTTTCAAAGACTACAAACGTTTCTCCGCGAAGGTCTGTAGTATCAAGTGTGAACGAAAGAGTAATTTCGCCACTTCCGTCTTCGCTTGTTACATAGAAGTCCTTAGTTTCGGTAACTTCTTTGCCATCAACCATCACAGGCTTTCCGGTAGACTGGTAAACCAGCACACCTTCGATTACGTAGTGGACACCTTTCACAAGATTCTTATAAGTAACCTTATCATAGATGGTGGAAGTCTTGGAAACGGTCACGACTTCATCGAGCGTAGAAGCATCGGAAGCATTCGTGTGAATTTCAGGGAAGTAAACTCTCTGACCTTCATCTTCCAAGTCCTCATGGCTGTAAACCAGTACACCGTTATGCCAAAGCTGTTCAAAGACAACTGTCGACTTTCCGGCAAGCTCACTGGAGTCAAGCGTGAAGCTGAGTTCGATGTCATCTCCGTCTTCCTTCTCAGCGGTGAACGTATAGTCATCGCCCTGAACGAACACTTCCTTGCCACCGTCCTCGTAAATCACGAGCCAGCTCTTAATCGTGTATTCCTCACCGACAATCAGATTCTCGTAAGAGACAACATCCTTGATTGTGGTCTTTTCGCCAACGACACCCGTCTGAGTATTCGTTTCACCACTTCTCGCAGAAGTACCGATCTTCGGGAACCGAGGAGTCTGAGGCACGCTCTTGATGTCATGGTGCCAATCAATCAGAACATCATTGCTTTCAAGGTCTTCAAACACAACTGCGCTTGTGCCCTGAAGCAGATAGCCATCGACCACATAAGTGAGAACCACTTCCGGATCTTCTTCCTTGGCAATGAAGGTAACTTCCCACTTGGACTCGTCTTCGTAGAAATCAACCTTATCACCCTTCTTGTGAGTGGCACCATTTACATCCGTGTAGTCTTCCTGATAAACAAGGAAGCCTGTAACGGTATATTCCTGACCAACCACAAGATTGTGAAGTTCAACGGTATCTTCAATCGTTGTTTTGCCCGTAGCAACGCCAACACGGTCACCCGTATTCATGTCCTTCGCCTTGGTCTTGATATCCGAATAATGGACGCTCTGATCTTCGTCAAGGACGCTCTCATGAGTGAGAACCGCTTCAGCGGAATCTTTCATGTAGTAGCTGCCGTTATATTCGATTGCCCCTTCAGTATCAGCGGTTGCGTTAGACGCATACCAAAGTTCTTCAAAGACAACCACGGTCTTATCCTTGAGTTCGGAAGAATCGATTGCCATCTCCGGCATCTCAATCGTAGCAGAAACAACGTACTGGCCGTCTTTCAGTCTGTCAGAAGTGAAGACTTTGTAAATCGGGCCCGCAAGGACTTCCTTCGTATCCTTATCCACTACAGTTTCCACCAGCATGAACTGGGAAGAAGCCTGAATGTTTTCGAGATACACAGTATCCTTGATGTAGGTATTGCTATTCCAAATGACTTCAATGCCTGCTTCATTGTATTCACCGTAGTAGACATATTCATCATCGTAACCGCTTCTCGCACCAACATGGCTCTTGGTATAAGTGTCCATAGCCGTGGTGTCCATAGAAGCGATGTAAATCTTCTGCGAATCCTTGCTGAAATCAACGTTATGCGAAGCTTCGAACACGTAGCTGTCGCTTCCGCCAAATCCAACACCTTCCACCCAAATGTAGAGGTAGGAAACAGCGTTTGCTTCCTTGCCTTCGTACTTAGAAAGGTCAAGAGTCGCAAGGGTGTCAATCGTACCGTAGAGGACTGTCAGATCATCATCGTGGTCCTTGATGTCGCCGTCATTAGCGCCTGCGGTAAATTCGACTTCACCAAATCCAATGCTCTCACCATCCACAAAGTATTCGGTAACAACCTTATACTTCTGATTTGCCTTAAGGTTGTGATAGGTCAACGTATCAACCACCTGTACTTTGTCGGACAAACCGGAGGCGTGAGAATTGGTGTTAAGTGCGATTGCTTCGGATTCAAGTGTAATCGTAAGGTTTACAAGGAAGCCTTCCGCGCCTTCGCCCATGCCCTTCGTTGCGGGGAACACAACCGTTCCGTCTTCTTCAACCTTAAAGATTTCAGAAGTCAGAATGTCTTTCTCCGTATTGTTGGAGCAGCGAAGCTCTTGAATCTGATAGTAACCGTAAATCAGACTGCCGTTTGCATCTTCGTAAGGCTCACCATCGCCGAACCAAATGCCAACGGTACTGTCAAGAGAATAATTTTCCTCATCGAATACGCCATTCACATTTGCTGCGTCAAGCGAATTCGTCTTGTTCATCTGATTGCCCTTGGTAGAAACGTTACCCTTTGCATCGGAAACGATGACGTGCTGAATAGCGACCTGTTCACCATCCTCATTCGTCTTCGTTGCGGGGACAAACTTCTGGGCTTCCTCATCGTAAACCATGAGGGTAATCAGGAACGGAATGTTGGCCATTCTCTTTCCGTTTTCGTTCAGTTTGAAGAACTGGATGTCTCCACGCTTAATCTGGTTCTCAACCTCGATATCGGTGGCATCATAGATTTCACCGTCTTTTGTAATACTAAACGGGTATTCCCAAGTTTCATTCAGTAAATACTGTTCCGAAACTTCGGTTTCGTTCAGTACGTAAGAACCATACGGAAGAAGGTCATTCGCCGTCTCACCATAGCCGTTCTCATCAAGAACGATGGTATAAACGACTTCACCGGGCTTATATTCGACACCTTCAACAACGACATTGTGTTCGCTGACGTTGGTAATCGTAATTTTAACACCCTTGAAACTGTACGGAGCCTGTGCGTTCTTCTCCTTGGTTTCTTTGTCCACCTTCTGAACCTTCACACCACCACGGATGACTTCATTCGC
>Ga0065711_1050814_pt1 | contig 10647 bp, 5 predicted proteins | sample Hoacrofraction12_FD_59098 | JGI IMG/M metagenome (GOLD analysis project Ga0065711, IMG submission 59098) | Hoatzin crop microbial communities from Cojedes, Venezuela - Epithelial fraction 12 v2 (version 2) | ecosystem: Host-associated > Birds > Digestive system > Esophagus > Crop | place...
TAGTCCAACCTTCCTGCCGAAGCAGGGTCACCTACAGCAGGCTGCACAGGACCTTGTCCAGGCAGGTCTTGAATATCTCCAGAGAAGGAGACTCCACAACCTCCCTGGGCAGCCTGTTCCAGTGCTCTGTCACTCTCAGAGTGAAGAAGTTCTTCCTCATCTTCAGATGGAACTTCCTATGCTTCAGTTTGTGCCCGTTGCCCCTTGTCCTGTCGCTGGGCACGGCTGAAAAAGGACCTTGAAAATCACCTAGTTCTAACCCCCCTGCCATTGGCAGGGACACTTTATTAATGTCCAACAAGTCTCTGAGGCTTATTTTTTTTACTTTTTCTACAGTGCAGGTATTATAAAAGTAAGTATTTAATCCTTTTGTACCTTGCTCCTTCTCAGTCCTTACACATGGAAAATTCAATTTCAATATGAACTTTGCCCAAGAGAGGTCTGGAAGGTGAGCCTACAATTGTTAATTTTAAACTGAACCCAAGCAATTTCATCCTGTAAAAGCTCTTTGTAGCTAAAATCCATTAATAGCACTACAGTGTGACAAGCCTAGAATGGGCACTTTTTTGTGTTTTCTTTGCAAGCTAATATTCTACTAGTGAATAAAACTGGAGCAAGATCATCAGCTATACAAACAGGACAGCAATAGAATTACATTTACTTTGCCAACAGCAACAAAGGTGAATCTGCTGAAAATATCTTTGTTTCTATTGAATATGCATCCATTTGACAAACCTTGATTACTACATGCTTTCTTATTCTCTGTATACTTACCTTCCACTTGCTCTACTCTGTATTTTCAGCTGCATTATAATGAGGACCCAGCCTGTAGCATTGGATGCAGTCATCTGCTGCTACACTGTCGCATCTTATGAAGCAAGTGGCATACCTTGTGCCATAATGGAGGAGGGGGGTGGGCTTATCCCTTCCAGTAAGTCCGCCTGTGATACGTAAGTCAGCAAGCTGTTCTTGGGTTTCATCAGGAATATTAAATATGTATTCACATTAAACTCCATTTCATCTTTGTCACTAGTGATACACCTTCATACTTAGAATTCTTATGAACCTTCTTTGCTCTTTTTCCTCTGAAGGCCTTATCTTGTCTCTGTGTAAGAGTTTTTGCATGCATGGGTTAGATGATACTGTCTCTCCTGAAAAGCTCAGTAATCTAAACAGGGCTAGGATCCTGATACCTTTTCCCCCAACCTTTGAAAGTGGGACAGAAAGACTGTGGTTTGCCTGCCAGAAGTTGTACAGAAAAGCCTGCAGGAAAGCCAAGAACCAAGATTGGATTTTTTTATCTTCCAAGTCAGTGTCCTAACCACAAGTCCAACCATCCTTTCTTGCTAATGTCTTGGCAGCTGGATTGTAAACCTATCTTGTGAGTGATAAAACCAGTTAGTGATCATCTGTAGTGATCATCTGTATAGCACAAACCCAGAAACACTGCAGACGTGCCAGACCTGCAGGGAACAGATTTACGCAGCTGAGAAGCTCAGCTCCATTTCAGTCAGGGGTATGGGAATAAATATGACAGAGGGCATGCACACTTGGAAATATATTTCCATTTCAGCAATTTACTGCGTGGGTGGGAACTTTACACTACCACTGTCCCGCTTTCTCCACTGTTCCAATGTGGGTTTGGGATGAGGGTCTAAAGACACCGTGTGAATTCGGACGCTTCAGTGCGTTTCTTTCATCTATCCTACATGCAATTACAGATCCAAAGGTGGGGGAAAGTAAGAGGAAGGAGTGAGTATTCTGAATCCATCTCGAAGAATTCTTGGTTAGGAATTAACTGCATTGGTCCTTTGAGCATCCTCCACACAGTCTTGAGGATGGGAAAAACTGGCAAGTAGCTGGCTCATGAAGGAATGAAGGAAATCACAGTTTAAAAGACATCGACAGACTATAGCCAAACCAAATCTCAGATCAGGAAAACAGGTCGCAATAGTCACCTTTTTTAAGAGTTCATTTAGATTTAGGTACTTTACATGGTAACTGTATAGATTTCAGCTATGGGAGCAAGTCCAAATCATGCTTTACAGGGTCATTTGACTCCCATTAACATGTTTTTCTTTTTTCTCGTGAGGGAGAGGCCAGCAACCAAAATATAGGCTTCTTGTCTTTAACCCATCTGAAGAAAATGTGAGGAGGAATACCTGTTCTATTTTATTTCTGCTTCATTTCAGCATGAAGGCTAGATAGATTCGGATCGTATCTGTTTTTTGTAGTCCTGGCTAAATAATAAACCAATAAGCTTTCTGTATAACTAACATGAAATTTGATCAGTTGCTTCTACATGGAGGGTTTAAGAAGACACGGAAAGTAAGTTTGTTAATTCATTAACATGTAACTCTGTTAATACTTACTTAGGGAATTAAGGCTAAAGATTAATGTTACTCTGAACACATGAAAAATTTTAAGCAGCGATACAAAAATAACCAGAGACTGGGAGAATGTTTCAAGTAAAGCTGTATACATTGGACCAAAAAGCACAGTACATGTGTGCTTAGAGCAAAGGATCCTCATTAGCACTGATCACTAATTAGTACTGATCACTAATTCTTCATTTTCACCCTGTTCAGCTGTTCAGCATGAATATTAATACACTGTCTCAGACCTGAACAAGCCTTCGACAACAGTAATTTCACATGTTTTTCACACGGTCCTTGCTTGATATCTAACTTTCAGAGGTCTAAGACATATTACTGCATGCAGACAGATATTGGTAAAATTCCCAGTAATTTCAGTGGGATACAAATGGATACTTGCAGCAGAGGCATTTGAACATAGATCCTGCCAGGTCCTACTTGCCTTTGCTGATACCATTCCTGCTGCAGACGGGCAAGTTCTAGTTTATCTCCGCTGGGACACTGGGCAGAACATATCTGATAGATTTGGTCTCCAGGCAAGGAACTGCCAAGAGGTTTCAACTTACCACATCAGCTGACTCATATTTCTTATGGAGGAGGAGTAGATGGGAGTCACAGTGTGGTCAGATCTAACTTCATTTTAGAAAACTTTACATTACTATCTGAATTATTTTCCAAATGTGATTCTATCTTTCCACATATCCCACATCCTCACAGGGAATAGTGTATCCTGCTGAAAACCAAGGACAGGAATAGAAAAGTAACAATTGTGGTTGTAGTACAGGAAATATTCAAAACACAATGTTAAAACTACCGTTGAAATCAGAACTTAGGGAGAAAATGCTAGATTTCACATACCCTGTGCAGCTTTAATTCAGCATGCATGTGCCTGTCCATTATGATGTGCTATCTGATTATATAACTCTACTGTATATTTTCCACTTGACTGCTATCTTAGTCAATAGTCAATTCTCCTTTTTCGTTACTGTTATTATTGCTGTGTGTGGCCCTATGTATTATTTACTCACCACTTGTCAAATCCTGTCTGAGGACAGAATTATTCATTGTTTTGGCACGCATTATGATGCTATCTAAGTGCTTCACAGGTATTAATTAGTTCATTTTCACAACAATCCTTTAAGATAAGAGAATATTATTATTGCTTTCTTTCAGAAGCAGGAATGAGGCACAGAAAGTTAAAGGTCAAAGTATCTATTGATTTTGGGTACCTAGTATAAGACAGACAGAATTCTGCAATTTTTAGCTTCAAGTAGCATCCTAGCCAGCCAGCTTTTAATTTTATATGAAAGCACAGCTCTGAGTGCCTAACACTGCTGCAGACCAGGTCTTTATGTTCCAACTCTGACCTGCTGTAATTGAACAAAATGTGGGCGATTGGAGCCAGGTATTTCTGGTAGCCCTTCTCCCCACATCTGGAGGTAATAACTACAGGGGGTTGTATCTGGTAGCACAACAGAAAAGTCCAGTCATTCTGTAAATGCAGGCAATTAACTCCATATTATTTTGTAAAAAAGGCATAACTGACATGCGGCAGTCTCCTATGGCAGCCAATTTAGAGGCAGAAAGATACTCCTTAATGAACTCACCCACACCTATGAGATGTGGACATTAAGGATAACAAGATCTTAAAGACAAATGGCTGTAGCAGCTGCATTTTGGAAACCCCTAATACCTTTTGCATGTTCATATGGGGCTGAATTTTACAAGTGGTCATGCACCTGACTTGTAATTGGTATGTAGCAAGCATCTTTTGTAACCACATTACCTAGCTATCTAAATGCTTACTTCATACTTGGATATGGATAAAAATAAACTTAAAATATGTGAAGATAATGCTGGACATTTTAGATCAGGAAATTAGAATTATTATCAGAGCATGCAAAGTGACTTCAAAGACTAAAGAAATCAAACATCTACTGAGAAGAAATATTAACTTTGAGTTTTTGCATAACCAGTGTGTAGAACTGCAGCATTAGAATACCTAAAAAATATTTTCCAGCTTGCAGAATAGTCCAACGTCTTTTGATACTCTTATCAGGATGCATTGTTTACTCTTGGAGCAAATTAAATAAGAGGAACAGGAAACTGAATTTGATCTCTCAAAATGGCTGAGTCCTCTTACACTATTTAAGTACCTAACCTTAGAGGATGCTGCTTTTCTGCGGTGCTAGACTAGATCCTGGATTACACAATTACCAGTTACTCGTATGGCGGTCACAAATCTCTATTGCTATGCAGCCTGTGCACATTAGCCCTCCCAGAATTACAGTTCATAGAAGAGTTCATTACTATTGTTTGCTCACTTCTGGCTAACTTCTCTCTGTGGTTCCCTATACCCAGGAAGAATGAAGCATGGCTTGGAAACTGAGACCTTAATTCTTGTTCCTGAGCAGAAAAGGGAGCTCTCTCCAAATTACACAAATTCAGATGGGAGAACTAAATCAGAAACTACCTACAAACTCTATCAAAGTAGAGAGGAACTAGAAAGCATCCCCTCCTCAGCTGGGTCATGTGCTTAAGCTGAAAATGTTGTACACAAAAGATCAAAACCGCTGCCAAAAAAAAATCTAACATTGCGACAGTAGAAAAAAGTGTCATAGGCTGTAAACCACTGGTATGTGACTTAATAGTCTGTCATTGTTCTTAATCGTCTTATTGTTTTCTTTGCTATTTGTTTCCACATAAAGTTCCATCAGAGATAGAAAATTAATAGCAGTGAGACAATGCAGAGTACATCTGAAGCTTTCTGGTGGTTCTTTCTGTCCTAGATTGTTGCTAGGATAAGGTTTAATGCTGCAACCTTTACTTCTCTGATATCCCCACTGAATGGTATAGGAATAGCAATGTGAGTAGGAAGCTGGGCAACTGGACAGACACTCACTCACTTTTCAACATCCAGGTGCCTTCGGCTACTATCACTCGGTATATTTTGCCGAATGAGAGCTTGCTTGTACACTAATAATCAAATTTCCTCAGTTTTAGAGTTCTCTTTATCCATTTTGTCTTTCACTTAGTCTCTGCTTGTAACTTCTTTACCTATCCATCAGTCATTCACCATATAACTGAATATATTTTGAATTGATACAAAATGCCAACAGCACTAACTCTTTTGACTGCATGTCAAAGTCCCCTCTGTGGTTTGTGGTTCTGCCTATGGTAACTTTTCTGAATGATCTTCCTGTGGCTTTGTTCATCCCTAGCACAAAAAGGACCCACCTCACTTTATAAATAACAGAGTCCATACTCTTCCACTGTCTGAGTAGCTTTGACTGGCCCCAAAGAATGCTGTAATCTATGTGGAATAGCTAACATATATGGAATGCCTGCTAGGGATTGAAATTATTTTTTGAAACTTCTCTCAAAACATAGGTAATCATTATAAAGTCCGGTATTACAAATATGACTACGGAACTATCCTATTAGCCTGCACAGACCTAATTTACCTCCTTGGCACAGCAAAGATTAATATGGAAAACAAGAGCTTCTGCTGTGAAAATAAAACAGTTTCTATAGCATGGGAGTTAATTCTGCCTTTATAAACATTACAGCTCTCTCATGATCGCACTACAAACATTTTATTTCTGGAACAACATGCTATCTATACATAAAAGCACAATAAAGTTTAATTAAGTATCTTCCCACCTTCAAGTAGAACAACATACAAGCAACAGATTTTGCACAGCAATTCTGCTCTGTATTATAAAAATAGCTGTATTGATAAATATTTATTGGGAGGAAAGTATTGTAGTAATGGAAAGAAGGTGCTACCTTACCTATTAACCAAGTGTCTGGTCATATGTTATAAATGTTCAGAGGTGCAGATATCATTGCTTAGAGGATATGGTAAAGACTGAGTGAGATTCTGCCAGTATGTTACATGATACAATTACTTTTTTAAGAAGAAAAGCAAGTCTCCCACTATTTTTTTCCAACCTATGTGGCATGGAGTCTTTGCATATAGGCAAGAGCACAAAGCAGGCCAGAAAACATGTTTCAGATTTTTCAAATACTACCGTGTATGAACAGAAGCTCAACTAAGAGAGACAAGAAATGAGTTTTACATTTCAGGCATAACACTTTGTTAAAGTATTCACTACTCATATCTGTTGCATATTTTAACTGTCCAAGCCTTGTAAATCAAGATTCACAGTAAACTGAATCTTTAATCTTAAAGAAAATTCTGGCCACGTGCTGTCTTCTGAGCTGAACCTGTACTGTGGAAGAACATGTAATTTCAGAACTAGTATGGGTGATAATGTTAAAATTAAGAATGTAAATTCTACACTGGTATACACTATGTGTAACTTCTATGAAGATAAAAGGATTATGCAGTTTATATACCAGAATTTGGTCCTTAAACTGAAAACTCCATCTACCAAAAAAGGATTTCTAACATCAGGTTTTATAACCTCTGTGGCCTCCTGGCATTGCCAAAGTCAGGAAATTAAGACAACATGAGAATATTGTTCTAACTCCAACACTGAACAATTCTGACATAGAATCCAGATTTTGGTTGGCTTGCAATATGTGGACAGGCAAGAGGAGGCACTATTTTTGCCAGTGAACCACGGAATCACAGAATGGTAGGAGTTGGAAAGGACCTATGGAGATCATCTAGTCCAACCCTTCTGCCAAAGCAGGGTCAACTAGAGCAGGCTGCACAGGACCATGTCCAGGTGGGTTTGGAATATCTCCTGAGAAGAAGGCTCCACAACCCCTCTAGGCAGCCTCTTCCAGTGCTCTGTCACTGTCAAAGTGAAGAAGTTCTTCCTCATCTTCAGTTGGAACTTACTATGCTTCAGTTTGTGCCTGTTGCCCCTTGTCCTCTCACTGGGCACCACTGAAGTGTCTGGCCTCATCCTCTCAACATCCGCCCTTAAGATACTTGTAAACATTTATAAGATCCCCTCTCAGTCTTCTCTTATTCAGTACTTCTTTTATTTTTACCAAAGTGGTCAACCTCAAAACATGCAAACCTGAAGATCCGATCTGTGGAATAGGAGTTTCATAGCCCTAAATAAGCAAGTGAGCACTTGCTATGAATTTTAAACAGATCCAAAGTAAATACACCAGTCTTACTGTACTCAACTGCCTTGAGTTATTCCTATCAAGTCTCAAGTCAAGACTTCAGTGAGGCAGAGGAGGAGGAAGCCTGAAAATTGGCATTCTTCTTGGAACACTAGGTAATTTTTAACTGGTGAGAAATAAGACTGTTTCTACAGCAAGAGTGCCTTAGATCCTGCCTCTCAGTGGCAAAGCAGAGCTTCCAAGCCCTTAGGCACATTATTCTCTGTTAATTGTTCATTTCCTACCTACTGTTCCGTGTGCAAGAAGTGAACAGATTATTATCACTCTAAATAAAATACTGTAGTTTGCTTCCTATGGGCGTTCCTCAAGAATTTGTGAGGCACAGATGCATTTGTCTATAACAGACATAAAAATGTTTAGAAAATAAACCATATGAATAACAAAGCAAACATTTGTAAAGGGCTCCATGACATCACTTTAAAGTAACTTTTATAGTAGCTTCAAATTTTAAAATCATTATTATACAAGTTGCATTTTTATTCCTTCACTATTCTGTAAAGACGTTGCTACCACAACAGCTGTTGTGGTCCTGTTACCCCTCATCCTCATCCTTCATCTTCCCTTCTATCATCTCAAGATGTCAAAAAAATGTTTTGTAGTAGTGGATGTAGTGTGTCAAAACAATAGTCCTTTCCATGCTTACTTCTGTATTTCTTACACATCTCCTAACAAATGACCAAATACTTGATTCTTAATGCAAAAGCCAAGATTAGTTTTCAACTTCTTAAGAGGCCCCTAAAATTGGGAGATTGAGTTTATAGTTACAAGTGAGCATCAGTGCCCTGGAGAGATTTTCCAAGAGGTTGGGCAGATCCAGCCTTTTCCAGGTTTTGAAGGACATGACCCACAGACTGAAGCCTTTCTTCGGTTAATCTGACTGTGTAACAACACAGCCTTCAGAATTTATAAGTTTTATAACACAGCATGAAGTCTTGCTGCAGAAAGAGTTATGTTGTGATTCACTGACCAATACAAATACCATGTGATCGGAATGAGATATTAATAAAAAAGAATCCCTCAATAATTCTTGAATACAGAACACCTGGCATCTGCTGATTAGACACTTGCAGTAGTTGTGATTACATTTTTTATTTTTTCAGAGTTTACATATCACTTGCAGTAGTTGTGATTACATTTTTTATTTCTTCACAGTTTACATATCTCCAGATCTAATTTGGAGTTGTCCAGCCAAAAGGACAACTCAGAGCTCTAAGAAGTAATGGACTCAAAGTGACACAAATAGGAGACAATCATTTTCTCACTCTACAAAAATGTATTAAATACCATGCAGAAAATAGCTCTTTACTATCCAGTTTCCGTAAGTCTCACCCCACTTCCTATTTTCACATGTGTTTTATTTTGCTATCTAGCTCTTTGGTTATCACCACAAAGCTTAAAACTCTCATATTGGGTATAACAGAGCCAGCACCAGTAAAACCCAGCATGTTCTACCCTTCCTTACGTTTCTTATGTGTTGCCAAGCCTGAAGTGACAGCATCTCTTTCAAATGACATGTGAAGTAGCTCATGAGTGGCATATTTGGTTGCTTTGGTAAAAGTAATTGCAGTGCTCTGCCTAAATTCCTTTAGGTGATAAAATGGCTCTCATTTGAATTTGGCCTGTTACCTTTTGCTAGAAGAGTTCTTGTTCACTTCATCCTGCCAGCCTTTTCACTTTTTTTTTCCCTTTCAGCAGTGACTGAATTTTAATGGTAGTTGAAACACGTACTTCTCTTGGGGGAATCTAGCATGCAGAGAATTGTGACAGGGCAATCTGTTATTTTACAGTTGTATCAAGGAGGATGCACTGTATTTCTATAAGATACTCCTCAAAAATATGTTATTCTCAGGAGCTGGTGCACCTCACATTTTTGCAGCTTACAATACAGCTTTACCAGGATAATTTCTTTCTACATTTTCCATTACTTCATATTTTTATTCCCCCCACTCCAGAATACTAAGAAATAGGCTTATATTAGCTTGAAAATAGCCTGTTGTAAGTTAAAATCCTGCACGTTTCTTCCTTTGATTTGTCTTTCCACACAACTATCTCACAGGGTGGTAATGATAGCTGGTGTTAGGACGCAGCAGGCAGCTGGCGATTTCCTTTCCGTGGCTATTTTCTGTCTGACCACGAGATGTCGGTGTGACCCACGGGTCCTGGCACCATGCTTCTCCCAGCCAACCGCTGCAAATTGCCCAGGGATGCCGCTCACTTACTTTAAAAATCCCCAGAAGATATTGGAACCATAAACATGTGCCATCAGCAGAAGAGAGCGTGGACTGACAAGTGCAAGTAATTGTCTCACTTCAGTTTCACAAAGAGCAGCTCTGCAGCACTTCCCATGCCAGCCCATGGTTTCCAACCGGCCGTGCGGCACGGGGCGAGGCCTTCGCATGCACAGAAAAACGGGGAAAGAAAACGCAAGGCAGTGAGCTGTGATAATGACATCGATCCTGCCTCTGTCAAATCTGCTCTGAAAGTTTAAAATGACCTCAGGAATCAATTGTTATTAAAATGCATTGCTCGACTGAAGCACGTTATAGATATTTGAAGAGTACAGCAGCGTAAGCATCAAAAGTTCCTCAGTATTACAGCACCACATCCATATTTAAATTTGAAAGCTCGAAAACATAAAATGCTCAGATCTTTGTACTTAAAGGGTGTTTTCTTTTTCCACTTGACACATTCTCCATATTAGCAACATAGAGACAAGAAAGATGGTGGTAATTCCTGAGCCCTCAGGTGGCAAACAGAGAGAAGAAGGGACTGGGACCAAGGACAGAGCAAGAGGGGAGAGCAGTCTGAGGCTACACAGCTTCATCACCAAAATTTTTCCGATTTCTTGCCCTACAGAGTAGAAAGGGATCCTATAAACTTCTGTAGAACTTTGCACATGACATGAATTTAAAGGGTATTCAAAGCATCTTTCATGCTAATTAGACCCATTCCAAGTATGCTTAACATAGACGTTTGAAAGACTATCACAACTGTGCCTGGGAATAAATATAACTGTCCCACAGTGAGCTGCACTGAGGTGGTGGTTTCTGTTTTCATTTAAGGTGTGAGTGTAGGCAAGTTTACCGTTTTCCAGAGAAAATGGGAATAATTAAAACAAAAAAAAAAAAAAAAAGAAGAATGCAGTACTCCTGCACAGTACATT
>Ga0065711_1010364_pt1 | contig 10646 bp, 11 predicted proteins | sample Hoacrofraction12_FD_59098 | JGI IMG/M metagenome (GOLD analysis project Ga0065711, IMG submission 59098) | Hoatzin crop microbial communities from Cojedes, Venezuela - Epithelial fraction 12 v2 (version 2) | ecosystem: Host-associated > Birds > Digestive system > Esophagus > Crop | place...
ACTTCCTATGCTTCAGTTTGTGCCCATTGCCCCTTGTCCTGTCGCTGGGCACCACTGAAAAGAGCTTGGCCCCATCCTCCTGACACCCACCCTTCAGATATTTGTAGGCATTTATAAGGTCCCCTCGCAGAGAATACAGAAGGAGCCTACAGAGTTAATTCACAGTCATCTAAAACTGGCCGTGATTGACGCTTTCTCTTCATGCCCACACTTTGCAGCAACTCAGACACAAGAGAGCTTCTGCCAGGGGGTGTTGTCAGACTACCTGGAATTTACTGGACTTTTCAAAAGAACAGAAACAGAGCTAGGTGAAAAAGATGGGTGCGACTGAACTCCTTTCATTAAAGGAAGAGGGAGCTCTGGATTCTGCATCCTCCACCTGGAAGGTTTCAGCCTGCAACTTCCATGTCCCCAGAGTCCACAGCTATTGAAAGGGGCAGGCAACTCCCCTGTCCTCATGAAATTAGGTCACTGTACAGCAAGGTAGGAAAAATTCATGGGCCCAGAAGGAATATGCCACACTGTCACCCAGGAGAAATGAGTTTGCCCGTTTCAGTCATTCTTCCCCACCAGCTGCAAGCACAGCCCTTGAACTCACCTTGTCTTTGAACAGTGTCACACCAAATAACTGGGTGACAGGCAGAAATTTAGCCAGCTAGGACACTGTAAACACCCATTTAAAGGTGTTCTAGTATGGACAAAACTAGCCTATCCCCTCTGTGTGTGGTGCTCATCTAGAGTCTCTCCAGATTGCCTCACCTGCCAAGTACAAGCAGGTATCACCTGCTCCAAAGTGTGAGAGGATCCCAAGTCCTTGACTTTTGTAAAACATTTAGAGATCTGCAAAAGAATCGTAGGAAGGCAAATGACTACCTACTGCATCCCAACTCTGAGCTCACCCTCTTACAAACAGCCTGCTCACTTCACAAAGACTTTTTTTTCCTTTTTCTAAATAAAGCTGAGTCCATCCCAAACAGATTCTTTTCAGTTCCAGATATTTTGACAAAGTGGATGTTCCTAAAATTCCTTTTTTTTCCTGGAACCCTTTTAACTTGGTAAGCAGGTCTCTGTATACAGTTTTCAATTAGCTTTTATTCTGTGGTGTCAAATGAGACCAGATAGGCATATTCTTAAAAGGCTTTCAGGAAAATGCAAATGAACAGTTCACACAAGTCTGCTGGCTCAATAAATAGAACAGTTTGAAGTGTTCAGACACTAGTAAATAGATAAAAAATACAGAAAAAGCCATCTGTAGCCCTAAAGAAGCTTTCATTTTCTTGTTACCACCATAAAACTTGCAATGACAGTTATCTTCAAGATACCTCTGCTGCTATCTGTATTAGCTTAGACAACACATACTTCTAGTAGCTGACCTGCAGAAAGGGTATAAATCTGAGTCAAAAGAAATAAGACCAGAATTTAAAACCCAGAGTTGCCTGTGAACATGAGAGTCAACTCCCACTAAGACGCATGTGATCACGTTTTCTTATTTGCCAAGCTTTTCCCCTCTTCCCCCCCAGACATCACCATTCACTGCAATATTTTTTACTTGTTCACTTTTTTAAATTCACGTGTTGCATGTTTTTGCCCCCAGAGATTACATTATATATTAGTAGTCCTTTGAAAAGATTTTGTTCTTTACTACTAGCCTTGAAAACAGGTTTGCTTATAGTGTCCAACTTGGAGGGCTCTAAACGTGATATATTAAGTGATATATATCCAGGTTCTTCACTTTTAAATGAAGCTACTTGAGCCCAGTGAGAAGTACACAAATATAAACCAAGCAGCTCCTGAAATTCAAACTTTGCAGTTAGACAGGCCTCTTCACAGACCCTTGCCCCTGCAAAATCACTGCAGCATCCAAAGGGGAGCCTGTAAGGGCTCCAAAAAGGCTTCGGGAGGGTTTAAGCCAGCAGATGAGGCTCCAGCTCTGGCAGTGCTTCCTCAGCATCCTCCATTTTCCCACCCATCAGGGCCTCACCATGGAAGTACCCCTTCATCCACCTCAGGCACAGTCAACCAGCTTAGCTCAGAGACAATTTCGTCCTCACATTAAGTTCACTGAGGCCACTTGCCCGGTACAGTTTTGGGTTTGGCCATGTGGTCACACCAGTTGGCTGAGTCATGTGGGGCTTCTGCTGCAGGGGGCCCCATCACCAGAGGCAATGCTGTGACTGGCTAACAGGCATGCATCTGGCCAACTGCTCCATCCATCATCCATCAGGTGCACAGGAACAATCCATCTACACTGTCCTAATCCCCCAGACAGACCAGGCTCTGTCCGTCACCAAAGAGTGAGAAACAAATGCTGAGCCACATCTCAGAAGACCATGCAGCAGAACCTGACTTGAAATCAGCAAGTTTCTGGCCAGAATCCGAACCAGGCTCATTAGTCTTCAGCTATTTCTGTCTAGCCTGGAGCTTCTTGCAGCTGAAAGATATTCAAAGCCCAGACAGTCTTCAACAACCAGCATTTTGGACCCTCAAAACTGTAACCAGTCCAACGGGTTGCTGTTGCAACTTTTGCGGGGTTTAAAGTCAAGTATTACAAGGACAGGCATTCAGAGCCAAAAATCCCTTTCGAGCTAAAAGCAAACAGGGTCCGTTAAATTCTGTTGACCTTCTACTGGGAACCAACAGACCTACAAATATACTTCTTTAATACAGGAAAATGTGGATTCTGATGCAATCATGTTAGTCCAGAAGCCTGGCCTAAGGCCACAGCACTATCACCAGCAGGAGTGACCCATTGCTCTGCTGGTGCCACACAGCCCCTCTCACTTGTGTCAGCAACTACAACAACAACTTGGGTTTAACCACAATCCATTTCCCAACCTGGTGAACCACACAATCACAAAGACGGCAGCTGGAGCACAAAGGAGTACATGGCACAGCATGAAGTCACGTGTCCCTGGCTGGGATTATTTCCTTTGGTCCCAACACCAGCTTTCGCTAGCTTAGAACAACCCCAAGGCTACAGGCAAGTCAGTGTGAAGATGCTTCTGGTAACACAATCATAGGATGGTTGAAGTTGGAAGGGACCTCTCAAGGTCATCTGGTCCATGTCTGCTGCTCAAGCAGGGCCACCTAGAGCCAACTGCCCAAGGACCACATCCAGACAGCTTGTGAAATATGTCCATGGATGGAGACTCCACAACCTCACTGAGCAACCTGTGCCAGTGCTTGGTCACCCTCACAGTGACAAAGTGTTTCCTGACGTTCAGAGGGAACCTCCTGTGTTTCAGTGTGGGCCCATTGCCTCTGGTCCTGTCCCTGGGCACCTCTGAGCAGAGCCTGGCTCTGTCCTCCTTGCAACCTTCCTTCAGGTATTTATGTACATTGACGAAATCCCCCCCAGGCCTTCTCTTCTCCAGGTTGAACAGTCTCAGCCCTCTCAGCCTCTCCTCGTAGGAGATGCTCCAGTCCCTTCATCATCTTTGTGGCCCTTTGCTGGACCCTCTCCAGTAGCTCCATATTGGTGCTTTGGTAGTCTGAATCAGCTGGGAGGTACTGGTACCATGCTTCCTCGTCTATCCCGGAAATCTGGAAAGAAGGCGGCACGCAGGTGAGTACACATCCCTTCCCCAAACAAGGGCTCTTCCGATCAGTCAGTGGTTCAAGAAGAGCCTGTCTCAGAGTGCTTTATCTTGTGTTTGACTGACTTCTTAGGGAGCAGCTGTAACCACCAGGCAACACCTAAATGTAACACATACCTCAGTCTGAGACTAAAAAAATTCTGTGTCTTCTCTGGGTAGGAAGTTGTTTATTCAAAGAGACTCAACATACTGGCCATAATCTATTTTTACAGTAGGTACACCAAACCAAGACAGTTACAACGCTAAGTCGCCAAAGCTCTAGATATTACGTAAATAAACTCTAAATAATTGCCTGCACTGAAGTGCAATTCAGGGTTCAGTAAGGAAAACAGCCCTTGTTTTTTTTAATTAAATTCTGATTTTATCTATGATTCTAGACTGTTCTGTTTATTTACATGAAACATTATCCTGCTTGTTGAATGCCAAAGCGTTATTCTGAGACTGTATGATTAACACCAGTATTTCTGAAAGCTATGCATCAAATAGATTTATGTGACTAATGACCTAAGTCCCTCAACTGGCAGTATGTGCAAACTCAGCTAAGCAGGCGCATTCTTGCCATACGTACAGTGATTTACAAACACCCTTCTGAATGATGAAGATAACGGATGCGAGGATTCCAGCTGACATAGCTGAGCGCCATGCGCTCTCAGTGCTCCCTGAAAGCTTTTCCTGCACTGAGGGGTCAGGCAGCACACCGCAACGCACGGCTCCGACTCACCCTCAGCAGTGAGGAGCCATGGCAATCGCAGATGTCGTTGTCCCACTATCGGTTCTCCCTCTGCCTGGTGCCTCCAGCCCTGCCGCTTCAGGCCACAGCTTGGTTTCTTGGTACAAACCCACCTTTACTGCCAATTTAACCCAACAGACTCAGCCAGAAAACGAGACAGGAGGCCCAGGTGGATGCTCCCTTCCGCCGGCTGGGAAGAGGGCGATGCCAGGCAGCAGGACAGAGCAGCACCCCGTCAGCCACCACAGCCAGGCTGGAGCAAGCTGGATCCTCGGAGCAGATGCCCTCCTGCAATAGGACAAAACATGCATGCTTGCTCTGACTACATTTACATGGTTTTGGACTTCTCTCCACTGAGCAATGATGCTGGTTGTCAGCAAGTTACCCAGAGTGATCCCTCAGGATTTCTCTTCACGGTATTGTTAGCTTAGGCTGTAACTCCAAGTTTCAATTCGCGGGCGACAACCATCCCTGCGCAGAAGTCTCCAGCTCGAACAGCCGACACCTCCACTGTGAGCACCCCACGGCGCCATGGAAAGCGATGCTGTCGTGGGGCCGTGAGGACAGGCGCATCGCCGCTTCGGCTGGGATGACGTAGCGGCAGCACCTCTTGTGCCACAAACCTACCGCCCTGCCAGCCCAAGGGTGACCGAGCCCTGCCGCCCACCTCCAGCCTCCCAGCCACCGCCCCGAGTCTTTACAATAGTTAAAAACTGTATTCTTAAACAAACCCAAACCTGCTGACTTGCTTGCTTTTCATAAAAGCTGCTCATTGCCCGTTTGCTTCAGACACTAGCCTGCTCATTTCAAAATTATCCCATTGGCAAGCAACCAATATAGAAGAACATCTACAAAGAAGCTGTTACAGTTTATCGTGCAGTAATCCACGGATTAAGGTCATTAATAGCACTCGATGACATACTACGATGACTCCAAAGGTGCTGTTCTGGCTTGCAGGATGCACACAAAGTAAACCCCCTCACAAACATTTCCACTGAGTTACTTTCTTGTATATCTTCAAAAGAAGAGAAGAGAACCCAGAAGAATGATGCCTAGCACAGTATCTTGCATTGCACCAAAAAAAAGTGTAACAAAAATAAATTAACATTCTCAAGTAACACTGAATTTTCTTCTCTTTCACACTGATGTTTTCACAGTAAGAGTTCCTGGTGAGTAACAGAAATTTTGATCTACAGAGCTAAAATTAAAAAGCAAGCCAAGACATTCTTCCATGCCCAAAAGAGAAAGCCACAACTAAAACTTTCAAAATAAAATCTGAAATGCTCAATTTTTCCCTTTAATTATTTATATGAAATCAACTTTTTCCTTCTGTTGACATGAGAACACAAATATATCGCCACAGAAAACACTGTGTACTCCCCAGATCCCACAGGGTCATTAATTTTCTCTTATGCAGCACACAAAGTATTTCCACAGAACTTTTAAAATAGTTTTCTAAAGCATGCCTGATGTCATTAGCAAGTCAGAAGTTGATGGCCTAACAGCAAAATTGCTAAATATCCTACAAAGGACAGAATCTCTTCACTCCGCTCTAAACTACACTGCTATCTGCGCTACCCATACATGTAATTATCAATGCTATTAATTTTTCTGAGAGTCCCCAATACCAAGGGTAAACAACCCGTTACGGTGTCAAAATTCAAGATTTTTCTTACTTCTGTTGATTTAAATGAAACAAACCGCATTCATCTCATATGATTTGTTTCATCAGGACTCTGGTAACGGCCTAGTACCGTACCACTGCATATTTTCATTTGCCGTGAAACAATAACAATTCATAGAGAGTACTCGGGAGAACTGTCCCACCAGCTGCAAGCAAACCTGTATCCCACAGTCATACGCAATTTTTGTAAACAACATATTGACACCAGAAAAGAAAATCCTTAGAAAGAAATCTTTTCAAAGCTTCAATAAATAAAAGTTACAACAAACAACTTCTGTATCAATCTACATCTTACCAACAACAAATTATTTTCTGATTAACCTGGTTTAGTTGTAACTCATAATTTCAGCTTTTACTTTCAGTACAATGTAGTAGCATTTTCGCTACACATGCAATACTTTTTTCTTACCTTTAAGGAATCAAAGCAGGCAATAACTCTTCCATTTTCAACCTGGCAGCTTTTAGGGGGGTGTGCAAATTTGCATTCTTCATCAGAGCGTGAACAAGTTCCCCTCTGAAACTGCCTGCACACTTCTAATGTCAGCCATTTTGTATCTCTTACGGGAGCAACATTCAAAGCCATGATGAAAAGATGATTTCGAATTTGTAAATTGCTGTCAAGTGGATTTTGCCAAAAAAATTTCAAAAACTAATGACGAAGGGAAGAGAGAGAAAAAGAAAAAAAAAAACCACAACAACAGAAAAAAACAACCAGAAAAAAATAATTTCAATTCCAATTGAAAAGAAAGTTAAAAAAAAAAGTGGGGGACGATTAATGATGTCCAACACACACAAAGCAGAATAAACAGAGAAAGTTTAACAGCAAGCAGTCACTCATCAATCATTAAGTCCCACTTGTAGACTTTTGGCTGCGAAAAACCATGCTCAGTCGCATTTCTGTCTGTAAAACACGTCGGCTTCTTGATTGTATCACGAATGCACCAGTTTTAAGCCAAGGTCCTTCAATGCAATGGCACTCCTTGATAGAATGTTAATTCTCTGCCAGTTGCTTGCTGGTATTGATCACACAAGAAAAGCAATGCAGTCATTTGTTCATGTCCCAGGAATAATAACAACTCTTCTTCCTCTTTTTCCACTTTCAGTTTCCCATCAACTAAGTGGCAAATGGAGACAGCTGAGGTATCTTCTGCCAGGTGTAAGGTGAAGGCAATGTCTGGCTGGCAAAGACAGGGTTTTGAGAAACACAGGCGTAGCAGTCCTCGCTCATAAAAGTGACTTGACAAAGGCACTTTTTAAGTCACTGACCTGACAAAACAAATACAGTATCAGTTCACATGCAACTCATTCAAATCAACATTACGAAACCTATCATCCCTTTTCATCAGGTTCTATAAACATACTGCCAGCGCTCGTATGTACTTCTTTTTTCCAAACAAAATCAGCCTCCTTCGAGAAGTTACGCTTGACAAGGGAATAACCAGTTGAAACACGACTTGCAGTAATATTCTAGGCAGCAATCCAAAAGTTGGGAATGATTTAAATAGATGAATGTGGCAGACACAATAATTAGGCATGCTGGTTGTGAAACAATTCAATCTAATGTGCTTAGGCTTCAAAACAATATACAAGTGCCCGTTTCCATTAATTTGTCATTTGGCCCTTTAGATTGTGTTACTACATTGCAAGCAGTTACTTGTTATTTGCTCTTCCTTAGAAATGAAGACGGTAAGTATTCTGTTCAGATTTTCTGGGTCTCTCCCTCTCATTCTCAAGGGAAAAAACAAAACAAAACACTGTCATTTCAAAATTACAGGAGAAAAACCTTCCATATCCAGCAAACACAGCTAGTTTCCCTGATAAGCTAAATGCTGTTTCATAAAGACTTCATGAAAGGGCTCACCACTCTAAGTCATCATCCTCTAATGAGTTCTTTCTAATGTGAAGCAGTCTTTATCTAAATTTTCCTTTGATTAAATTGGCTTTCACGTACCTTTACAAATAGATGGTAGAGCACTAAAATCTAAGACCTAAATACAGAACTTAAGCTATTTGGGGACTATAAAATACTTAGGCTATTTTACAGATAAACAGATTTGAAAAATCAAAGGGTTAGATCTTACAAATATTTTTAATAAATGACTACATTTTACACACAGACGGTGAAACCACGGACATAATGTTTCCTTCTATGCAACTTCAAAGAACCACAATCTCCTCTTTGCAGATACCATCAAGAAACAGTTGATGAATTATTTTTGTGCAAGAACAATAAAGAAAAGGGGAAGGACTGGAATAACTGAGGTTTTAATATGCAAAAATAGCTCTAAAAACACTGTCTGTTTTCCCATGCCAGAATAATTACCGTTCTGTGCTTGGATTCATCTGATTTAATTGAAGTCAGTATTGTTGGTAATGCAAGTAGGAATTACTCACACACAGTTTCAGGAATGGATCCCAGGTTCTAACTTTCAGGTCTTCACATCAAAAGGCTCCTCTACTACTTAGCAATGCTACCAGAAAAGGTTTTACTATGTGACCGATACCTACACCAAAATTTCCTACTGCTCGGATGAAAAAAGGTAATGTAATGCTAATTGCTCAAAAATTCAGTTTCAAGTCAAATATGCAACAAGATGGGTCTAAATTATACTTAGCTAGCTTTACCTGGTTATCAAGAATAACAAATTGCAAGAGAATTAGATTTTTTTAATAGTTCTACACAATTTTAGTATAGTACAGTATATGAATTAAATATTCATCAAATTAAATATTCCATGAATGTTGTTCCACAGCATCAATGAAGAGTGAGGTTAAGCTGAAAACGTACAAAAAGGTAGGAAAATACTCGTAAATGATGAAAAGGAAAGAGAGGGGGAAAGACAAGAAGAGCCTCTTCACAAGAGCTTGTTGAGCTGATGATTTAGCTGGCTAAATGTAAAAGAGGAAATATTCTCCCTAGAGCCACCCATTCCAATTCAGAAATGTCAGTAACGGTTTTCAGTAATAGATGTAAAAGACAGACTGAAATTTTGGGAAAAGGGTAAATGTTATACCGCACGCTGCTGAAAGTCACAAGTAGTAATACTCTGCTGGGCTGCATACTACTAAAAATGACAAAGTCACTTCTCAAGTAGTAGGTGTTAAGACTGAAGAAAACCAGACATTGCACGTGGCGGCAAAGCAAACAGCACACAGCATATAAATGGCAGCAGCCACAGTTTGAAAAAAAAAAAATATGCACAGCAGAATCACATACGAGATTCGTGAAACTGCAGCAAGAATTAATACCAAAAAGCGTTCGTGGGGTAGAGGGTAGAAGAGGAGTGAAATACAGCATCGTCCTATTTCCTATCTTCTTATTACAGGGACATTTTCTAAAGCAAGGGAAGCATGAAAAGTTCAAAAATAACGATGCCATCTGATTTCTCATGAGGCAACAAGTGCTTCAGCAGTTTCTGCTGACACGGGCTTTGGAGAGACAGAGCAGAGACCTTCCTGAAGGAGGCAGGCACAAACGTGGTGGGGACGGAAGAATTGGGAACGCTTCATCCGCACCACTTACACGGCCTACATGTTCATGATCACATCCTAGACAACTGCCATGCCTCCCGTGGCCATCACCTCCACCAGCACGGCAAAGGAAGAAGGGCCACCGGGAAAGCCTGAACGCGAGAGGGAAGCATTACGAGGAGAAAGGAGAGGAGAGAAACTGGGGGGAAAAAATAATGGGAGGAACCAAGGATGGTAGAATCAAGATATGAGGAGAGAGTTCAAGAGAAGGAAAAAGTGGTAGTGGAAAGTAGGAAAGTGAAATGGCTGGCTGTGGAAAAGGAAAATACACAAGTAAAACAACAGTAGTCAAAACGCCCCAGTAAAATGCCTCTGAGGCTCCAGGCCATGACTAACATCATAGCCCACTCTGGCCTTACACATTGCAGAACCCACCCACATGGAGAACACCGGGGCCTCCAGCAAGCGTAAACTCCACTCTTCTTTCCACCGCTTCTTAACTTCTATTTGAGTCCCAACACACCTGACAAAGTTAGCTGCTCTGCCAAAACCAAAGGGATCTCACCAGCCCAGAGCCCCCAGCACCAATGGGGTCCCTTATCCAGGCAAAAGGCTTGCTTTTCGGTTTGCTTGGGGGGTTTGTTTAATAACAACCACAACACAACTCATGATTCCATCTTGGGCCTACCCTCCCCACTGCAGCTAAACAAGCTACCAAAACTTACACACTGACAGCTGAGATGCAAAATGTTCTTGCTGAAGCTGAAGAAAACACGCAACATAGTAAGTATCAAAGACCTAATTTTGTTTGGTTGGGTTTTTTACAACTACTGCTATTTATTTCCAGTCTCTCACACACTTGGATCAATAAAATCGATCCAGAATACACATCTACAAATGCAGCTTTTCGTATGCTAAGTGAAACAAATTCACGGACATGTATTTGTAAAAACTATTTGGATTTAGAGCCCTCTTTTCAGATAAGCATCATTTCCCCTTTGCAGAAAGCTGGCAAGGCATGGAGGAGTAGGAGGCTTTTGCCAATTTCAGGTTCTCCTGAGAGAGCAGGCAAGAGCTGGTGTTGAGCTCCAGATCTTCTTTCTGTTCTAAACAACAAAATAATTTCTCCTTTTCCAAGTAAGCAAAAAAAAAAAAAAAAAGCCAC
>Ga0065711_1050815_pt1 | contig 10646 bp, 5 predicted proteins | sample Hoacrofraction12_FD_59098 | JGI IMG/M metagenome (GOLD analysis project Ga0065711, IMG submission 59098) | Hoatzin crop microbial communities from Cojedes, Venezuela - Epithelial fraction 12 v2 (version 2) | ecosystem: Host-associated > Birds > Digestive system > Esophagus > Crop | place...
AAAAAAAAAAAAAAAAAAGGCCAAATTTGACAGTGAAAAAAACACCCAAAGCATTTGAGAGTCGGCTCAGGATCACTTCTTGATCCTGTTACAACTCTGGCTGCCCAATTCATTTTGATAAGTATCATGCAGGCTCCCCATGTCAGCAAACCTTCCCAAAGCCCATTCTACTCTGGCAGCCAATCCTTGAAAAATTTAACAGTTTTCCATGAGTTTTGGCATTTTCTCTCCCTGTTGGTAGCAGTATTGGCCCAGCTGGCAAACTGTGGGAGCACAATCAGACTGCAGAAATGCTGCAGAACCACCCTGAAATACTGAAGTGACCTTGTTTTTTAACACACGCCAACATATTTAGTGTGTACATGACCCACATTATAACTTAGGGCTTAGACTTTCTTCTTTTTGGGGGTGGTTAAACAATTGAGATTGCTATTGCTCCTGAGCAAAGTTTAATCATTACAATATTTTAATTTTTTAATTAAAAATACAGAAGCCAATCCGAGATTGGGAGTACAATGGCTGCACTTCACAAAGGAGAGATCTGACAAGGGATAATTTATCCACTCCTCCTTCCCTCACCTAGAAATTAAAAACTTCACAAAAGGCCATGGGGAAGATACTCAGTTTGCAGACACAAACAACCTTGGCAGTGTCCTTTGCAGAACGGAACAGAACAGCTGTTTCGTTGATGGGCACCTTGTCCCAGTAGGGAAAGTTATAGCCTTCTCCAGTGTAAATGTTGCGGTTTTCTGCTTTTCAAGCACTCTTGCTTTGTGCCTAGCTTGCAAGAGAACCCTGTACAGAAATATTGCCACCAATATCGCAAAGACTGTTAACCTGAAAAATTGCTCTGTTCTGGCATTTGTTCTGTCTGAAGTGTATTTAAATTCCAGCAGCCATTTACATTGCAAGCAGCCTTTGTTGCTTTCAAAAATTAAAGGAAACAAAAATATGTGAGCTCTTCTGAGATTCTGAAGTGCTTCTATCCAGCTACCATCATTTAGCACTGACTGTAGCCCAGCTCTTCTGCAGCACGTCATTGCATAGTCCTTCCTAAACTTAATTATATGGTGATATAACTTCATCATCTTACCTTTGCACTGGGCTAAATGCATTTAAATGCTCACTTTCTGCAGTTCATCTGACTGTTTGCTTCTACCTGTAACATCTTCTTGACAAACATGTTACCTGGGTCTCCCATCCCCCAAGCAGAAGAATGCAACTTCACCCTCTGGCTCGCTGGGGAACTCATCAGCCTACAACCTTTATGTGGTGTCTCTGAAATCTTTGTTCCTGCAGTGCTATCCCAGACTGGTGTTTATAAGCGTGTTTAGGGAAAATAAAGCAGCGTTGTTCTCAAAAGATCAAAACCCCATGACTTTGAAAAAATGGTTTGGGTCTGATTTCCAAACTCCCCTTATCTGCTGAGGTGTGCGTGCAATGCTTTGTACTGCTGGCAAAATAAGCAACACTGAGAAAAGGAATTCTGAAGGGCTTCTCACATCCCATCTCTACCCATCCCAAATGGGTTTTCCTTCTAATCTTGATGGAGAAAAAAAAGTAGCTTGGATGCAGCAACATTTCACAAAAAGCCATATGGCTCAGGATGCGAGCATGGCAAAGTAACTGTTCTTTTCCCCACACCGTAATGAGACTTTACTAGCTTCATGAGACACAAAGTTTGTCCACAACCCTGCTTCCAAATAATATCACATTTTAGGAATTACACTGCAAACAAGACTTAGATTCAGTATCTCAAATGGTGTAAGGTCAGGCAGAAGCTGATAGGAAAGACACAGGTCTAAATCCAGTTTCAGGATCCCACTTCTAAGGTCTTCAGGAAGTTGGACTATTTAGTAGAAACGTGAGAGGCAAAAGCAACAGTTCCGTTATTGTTTATTACCTTGTGTGAAGCGATTAATACAGCTGTTTACTGCCTCAGTTGCACAAAAGAACTATGTGCCAACTCTTCCGGCTGAGGAAAAAGCACCACATTGCTTTGCAACTAAAAACAACCTGGAAGCGTGCCAAGGGTGAAAGGTGGAGAAAATCCTAATCTCTCTCAAGAAGAAGGAATGAAAAAGCAGAGCGATGGCACAAAATCTCTTTCTACCTTTGCTTCTGCTGCTTCTGAGATTATAGCCGGTTGCAGCCAGCTTACTGGGAGTCCAAGTGATGGTGAGAAAACTGAAGCGGAATCTGTTAACTCCTCTGTCCAAAACAGAGGGACCATTAAACACTAGTTAATATGAGACCTTACTAAGTCAGTATATGTCTTTCTCTCTTACTTATTACTATTTCAATTTAGGGAATATCCACTGACAATTAATGCCATCCATCTGCATTTAGCAGTGTTTTCTCCATCCTCCTACACGCTTACTGTCTTCTGCTTACAGTAACACTGACAGGCATTCATGGTGAGAAGCCACCAGTACTACGCATACCTTTCCCAGTTTTCTTTCTCTAGGATGCTCTAAAACCAAAAGACCCTGCGACAGGGACTGGCTTGTCAGGGTGCCAGGACCACCGACTACTGCCCAACAAGTAGTTTCACAGGGTCCCTTCCTTTCTACATCAGTTTGCATCACACGTTGTTGGTAATCTTGCATAATGATTTTGTGCTGGGTGTCTACAGCACCCAGCATAGCTCTGGGCTGTGACTAGGGTGCCCTTCCCAGGCTACTCCACACTACACCAAAAACAAAAAACAGCGAGACAGCTTTCTATCTGCTGTCCAGTATGCACAAGCTGTCTTCTTTAGCTTTAAGTTTAAGCCATACTAAAACCAACACGAATGGGACTCATCAGCTGTTGCAAATAACCCTTATTCACTAAAGCACGGCTGGAGATCCAGTGGTCATTCCCAGCAGCAGTCTCTGAGGCCCTCTGCAGATTTTCCTTCTTCTACAGTGGTGCATAGAAAATTTGGAAAGACCATAGTTTAATAAAAATACATGCACTGTACTGAAACATATTTTTGCACTGATGTAGAAACGCAGCAGGATATAATAAAACACTAAAATAAAAAGAGAGCTTTTAAGTGTGACAGCTTTCAAGTCTGATTGCATAGTTCTTTCTCAAGTCTAGAGGTGAACCTCTCACGGGGTAGGTACAAATTTCCACACTTCAGTAACATACAGCTCTTGTTTCTCCAGCTCTCTAGGAAACCTTTTTAAACACCCAGCATCCAGAAAAGCTGTGCTTGGTGCAAGATAAATCCCCTCCATCCCACCCTCAGCTCCGGCATTGAATTTTGTAAGGAAGAAGGAGGATTTCCTAGCTATCTGCGTGACATTAAAAATATGTCATGTAAATAATTAATTTGAGGGTAGAGAGCAGGAAAGAAGAATTTGCCTTTGCCAGAAATAGATTTTTCTTCTTTTTAAGCAGGAGATGTCACCAGTTCAAAGTCAGCTGAGATAGTGAGTTCAAATATATATGATAAATGTACCTCAGTTATCACGACCACGTACTTGCTATACAATTCACACACAAACACACATTTTACTCTACAAAAGCGTATTTAACACAGAAAGGCCACTCTTCCTCTAAAGCCTAGCGTTAATTTACATAATGCACCTTTAAAATCCCTTTTTTATGTGTTAATTTTTGTCAATAAAGAAAGAGGTTGCAGGCACAGGTTTAAGCTTGGTACACACTGCAGTGCTCCCCCTAAAAAGACTGCAGCAGAACCCCTAAAATAAAATAGCTATTTAGGAGCAGCATGGCTGTTTCTGTTTAATCTGGAGTCACTATGAAGAGACAACCTATGGATCATGCACAACTCACTGTTCATGAAGGCCAGGAGGAAAATAAAAGGATTTTATGACAAGCCTGCAGCAAACCCAGCTGCAGAGTGGGGCTTTGGAAGCCATCTCAAAGGATGCCCAAAGGTGCTCACCTCCCACTGTACCCAGCTGGCCCTGAAATTCAGCGGCAGTCAGGCACCATGGCAGAAACCTTGGCACCTTGTCCTCTGCTCTTACTTCTTCCACATATGTTCTCTTCAAAAGGCATTTTAAGACCAAAGGAAGAGCCAAAAACCTGGGGGGACTTTTGATCATTCCCAGCATGGAAGGTCTCACACAGCTTTCCAGTTTCTGCAATAGCAGCAAATACAGCAGTGGCGTTGCCATTGTATCTTTCTTGTAACTAAAGAAACCTATGCTCAGAAGTCAAGTGAGAGAATTTCCACTATACATAGGCTGGGTTTTCTTTCATTTTTTGCTTCCTCCTGTCCTCTCTCCTTGAGGTTTAAAGGAATCTCTCCTTGAAGCGATCTTGTACAGAACACAACTCTATTCTCAATTCTATTATAACTCGGTATATTAAAGTGGCTAAAACTCTGGAAAAGTTTTAGAAGAAACCAGTGCTGCTGTTGATCGAGGCTATAACTTACACTCACTAGATAATAATTTATGGACTACAAAAAATACTCTGTCCTCCATGTTTCTCAATTATTCCCAACATGCAGTCCACACAACAAGATTAACATAAAAACCAGGCAACATCAGAAAGCTATACGTTTTCACAATAAATCAGCCACTTCCCCTTCATTAGGCTTTGCAGAGTTCATATTATTTCCTTTCTAGAGAAAATCATGACTAGTTACCGTCTGCCTTCAGAGAAAAAACTACCAGTAACATTTCCACAGGGATCATCTGAAATGGATTTCTAATAATGTATAGGTTAAAAGGTTTTCTTGTTCTCCCCTTTCTGCATCCAGCATTTAAACATTATGGTCCCAGTGACGCTATGAAAGGCACATGTGCTTAATAACAAAACTTGTAAAGAAGTATGTCTTAAAACATATAACTGCACGTTTAAATATAAAACAGCCGTGAACTCGAACAGTCACTTAATACAGAGGAACAGGTTCTATTTATTCCTCCAGCAGCCAGCCTTAGCATAGGAATAACTGACGCAGCAGATAAAGGCTCTTATCCTGGGCTGGTTGCACATAGCACTTCATTGGTACACTTAAAGGCAGTTTACTAAAGCAGGGATGCACTTTTATCCCTATTTTAAAGAAAAGGAAAAGCTTCCCAAGGTTACAAAAGAAGGTCATAAACACATATCTGCAACCATCACCTACGTACCTTAATTCCCGTGCTTTGCCCATTAAGCCACACTCTAGAAGCTTCACAGACTGAGTTTTTAGGTAAACATTTAACTCATTTCTCAAAAAACCTATATGAATTCACATTATTTTATCTTCTAAGTTGAATTACGCCAGCCTCTACGGTGTCCAAACACACAACACTGATGGCCCACCCCTCTACCTCTGGAAATGCAGGGAGTGGTAGCACACTTTTGCTTAAACTTTGGAGGGAATACAGATGGCCCTGATGGATCTCACTTTTAGAGGAAGATCAAGAAATATTTTAAGTCTTGACAATACAAATTCAGGTAAAGCTTGGTAAATCTCAACGTGGAAGTCACAAGAGACAGATTCCCGAGTTAACGCATTCACACAAGTTTAAAATCTACTCTTCTCTTGGAGAAATAGCACAAAACACCATGATAAAAGTTCAAGTGAGACGTATAGCAACCCTGTCACTGTGGCTGAGAGTTCCTACCGCTCCCCGTGAGGGAGATGACACCCAGAACCAGGTCATCCTGCCTGGACTACAACTGCCCCCATACCTCAGTGCACCACAAAACATGGCTTGCAAGTCACATAGCCCTCCATCATACTAATTTTGGCCAGAGCAGCTGCAGGTGGGGAAAGGCAAAGGGAAGCCTCAGAGCACCTCTGATTAGAAGACTCCAGTTGAAATGTTCTTTTCAGTGACTGTTTTCTTTTGTTTCTGCTGGTGGTCAGTAGCGTTCTTACCTTTGCCGACTTCCCTGCTTCTTTAGCAAAGCATCATCCTGGCAGAACAAGCTCAGCCCCAACACGTGAAGGCTCCAGAGTTTTGCAGCTGCCTGTCTGCTTGGCTTTCCCTCCTCTGCCTCAGTTTGCTGTCTTGTTTTATATGGCAAAGACTAAAGAGTTCATTTTTATAAAGTGCTCGAACAGGCTATTTGATATAAGCCTCATTTTTCAGAGGTGTCAAATACCTCAGCTGCCGCTGAGCACAAATGGATCATCGCTGCCGAGCGCGGGGGAAGCGGGAAGGGAGCTGGGCTGTCCCGCAGCACGGGGCTGTCCCGCAGGCAACACACCCTGCTTGTCCTGGGAAGCCTCATCGTGCTTCTGGGAGGTAGGTAAAAACAACTAATGTCACTTTTTAGATGAGGCAACTCCGACCGATACAATCAGTGCCTTGCTAGAAGTGACAGACTGAGTGAAAATGCTGAAACATTTATAAAAGACTGTAGTCCAAGGATAACTGCAGCCTTTACTTAAAACCCTCTGTTTCGCAGCTCAGTCACTGAGGTTAGCCTCGAAACTTCACACAATTATCACTTGGAGGTCTGTATTTTCTACAGCTTTTATTCCGAAATACAGCAGAGAAACAAATGAAATGAATAAGCAACAGCTTTCATGGAGAAAGCCACTGAAAATTAATGGCACCAGACATTTCTGCCCCGACTGTCTTGCCTGTTTCGGTTGTGCCAACGTGGAAACTAAGTATAACTGCATTCCGCGCAAACTCACATCCTCGCATGCTGAAACTCGGGCTGACACCACCGCGGCACTCGGAGGAAGTGGCTGAAATGTTACCACTCACCAGGAATAATGCCAGAAATAACGGAGCTACTGTTCCTGTTTCCAGTCCAGAGGAGGGGATGGCCCACAAGCACCTACGCCCAAAGGGGCTCCACTAACGAAGGCAGATCCAGCACACAAAGATTTTCAAGAGTGCTGCACTGGGAAGTAGTGGGGAAATAGGACACTCTGGGCTCTCCAGAGATCGGTTTCTATTTTCTTGGCTATTTTTTACAAGCCAAGGGACTACAGAAAGGTATTTAAGCTACCACACCCAAGCAGTAACTAAGGTTTACATGGTTTACCGAGGTCAGAGAGCATTGTCTCACAAATTTTCACTGCCTGTGAACAACTCTACAATTCTAAAAATACCTGAGTAACTGTCATAGCAGGCAATGAAACACTAATATTTCTTCCTATATAAAATCATTTCTGACATACTCCACTTTGTCTGAGAGCTACAACACTTTTTCAAAAGCAAAATTGCTATACCTTGACAAAATAGGAGAAGGAAAGCAAACAACTTGTGCCATTGCCCTCGGATGATGAGGGACTGGGAGAGGTGGAACAACCCCTCCCCACCACGCACAAGGAATTTCAAGTTGAAAACCATGCTTTGGAGAAGGCTGGGAAAGAGCAGAAGGTCAGAACTTGCTTGCAACAGAAAATCGGTTTGCAATCTTGGTTACAAAGTTGTTGTTAAGATACCATAATACATTTTTTAAGCAGCTCATTACCAATTTATTAAAACATTAGGACTTCTTCAAGACTGTTAGGGATTATTGTTTAAACTGCCGTTTGAAAGTGTACTGGCTCACAGCATGGATAATTCATTCTTATGCCAATACAGATACACATATAATATGTGTGTATAGCTATATTACAGTTCATTTTTAAAAAGTGATTTTGCCTGCAGACTAAGTGTGGTTTTTAATATCTGGACCATGAACTAGATAAATTCATTTCCAAATAACAAACCGTAACTTACTGGAGCACTAAATGGTACTTCTAAATAAACATAAATATTATTTTGACACTTGGTTATCTTACACAGCAATAAACAATGTCATTAATAAAGACAAGAAGGCATGTCTCCATGCTCCAGAAGATGTGAGACCATCACCTTTTTGAAAGGGTGGGTGGCTTTAGAGAGAGGTAACGACCTCATTAAAACCTTTAGTCTGTCTGGAGATTTTCTCATTTGTTCAGGCTGAGAGATGTCTCGCTTTTTTTTCAAAGGATTAACAAACAGAAGAGGAGCAGTGCTTCCTTGTCCAAGCTATTATTTTTAATAAGAAAAACAAATACTAATTAGAATACAAACCAAGAGCAGTCCTGATGAAGTGGAAATGTTTTTCTCCCTCACCAACCAACGACTGGACCACCGAGACTGGATAACCATACAGGAGAAGGTCTCATTTAATTGACTGATGCACTAGAAACCTTTGACAGAGAGCGGTCATTTTGAACTTTGGGCTCAGTAATGAGCTCTCAAGTTCCCTCTTTGACAGAATGGACCACAACTGTGCTGCATGACTTCATTTAGCTTCATTTTATAATTACATGCCTGTTCTTTACTATTTTTCCCAGGCTTAAATACCACTTTTTCAAAGCGATTCTAGGGAAAAAAAGAAATGAAACCAATTTTAATGAACTCATGCAAATATAAGCCTGGTGAAACGAAATCACAGACCTAAGCAGAATACTGCATTGAACACATTTGTATGTTTTATGCAAAGCTCATCTAAATTTGAGTAATTGGACCTAATTTGGCAATCTACACAATCAGTTTGCAAACTTCAACCACTGAATTTTAAGTATGAGCCTGGAAAATCATTAACATTTGTATTTATTACTGTGGCCCCGGTCCAGCACAGTACTAAAATCTGTGTTCAAGTGTTCTGAATGAGGTCTTCGTGTATGCACAGCATCCAACAGAGTATCGGGAGCTCTAATTACAGAGAAAAGTCATTGATACGTTCAGATTGCACAATTTAAATCTCAAATCAATATTAAATCTCTGAAGCTTAAGGCTAGGAGTCTTCTTCCAAAAAGCCCACTGTCTTTAGTCCTCTTCCATGCCATGCTATCTGAAAAACATTCCCTAGATCATCACCATTGCTGTACTGCCTTTCATCCCCATCCTCTCCTCCTCCATGAGTCCCCCGCTGCCTGCTGTTTCCCTCCTCACGCAGATGTTAACCCGGTCCTGTTCCTTTCTGTACGCACCCGGTCTCCACTGAGCAGTGCAGGAACTGGACGTGCTTTCCGTGCTCCCAGAGCGTGGTGAGAGCACCGAACCGGTTTATTGACGGGCAGCTCTCCCATGCTCTCCCCAGCATGTGTTTTGGCTGCAGTGAGGGTTATTTTTCATTTGTGTCTCATCTTTCTTCAACAAAAAATGCAATGGGTCTTGAACTTATAAAATGTTCTTGCTCCAGATATCTTAAAATACTTTGTAGCAAAGAAAACTGTTTCCCATTCAACTCATTACTTTTTTTTTTTTTCTGAAAGCACCTCCTTAAAAAGAAGGTAAGCACATTTTTCAAGGTAAAAACTGCCAGTCTGAAGTCAAATCAAAGTCTGAGTCCATTTCAATGGGAAGCTTCACAGCATCCCAGCAACTTGAATACAGGAGACTAAGCAGCCTGCAAGGGCATCGCGAACGCTCTCCACACAACCAGAACACCACCAGAGTTTAAATAGGGTTGTGTGTCAGTGAAACAATTTTAAATCGTAGACATAGCCATGATCTATAAAGGCAGAACTGCAATAGATCACACGCAAGTTCAGTTTCTCTCCATGTGTTAATTGCTCACAGCTCTAACACAGATTTTCAACACATCTGCAAGACACAACACCACACCCACTAACTAGGGAGAAGGGGAGGATCTGATTCTTTTCTGGGTACAATCTAGGGATATTCAGGACATTTCAGCATCACAGCTTTACCCCTTCTGAAGCCTCCTTCTGCTATCCACCACGTTTTTCCCACCGGCTGGTACACCGCTGGATCCCGGGTACCCACCCATCACCGATGCGGGGGGATGCAGCTTGCTCACAGACTCAGCCACAAAGCTCGACCGCCCTCCAGACTCGTCACGGGGATTTCTGCACCAGGACAGGGTGGTGGAGGACAGGCACAACTTTGCGTAGTGATGAGCAAATGCTGCAGCCCAGCACCTCGAATCCCAACAAGTCCTGCCTCCTTGTTCTGCATCTCCAGTCGTTTCCTTATACACTGGATAACAGACTGCTGTCACAAATTAGATTTCATGTTTTTGTGGGTCATCTCAAGAACTGCGACATGAAGCCATGCAATTTAGGTGAGAGCTCAGGGGAGCAATTCCTGAAATCAGGACTGCTTTGCGAAGGATTCCTGTTGCTCCTGGGACTTTGACAGTGGGGCTATTTACAGATATCTGCTTTGTCTTTCACCATTATCATCATACTGCTGTAGTCAAAATCTCTCCATTTAATCTGAGAGTCGTAAAATCAGACCTTTTATTTTGCATTAGCAGAAAATTGCAAACTTATTCAAGCTTCAATGCATTTTATGAAAAATGCTTGGGTGGAGGGAAGTCTCTGGTGGAGAAAAGCTAACTGTAAGCACGTAGGTCACGCACAGCAGTATCCCACAAACCTAAGTATGTGTCTGTGGAATAAACTAACCAGCTGAACCATACCGCGTGTTCAGGACATGCTGCTCTTTCTACCAGGGACTAGCAGGCCCTCACTAGACAGGCAAATGAGAAATTACCAGCTGATCTGACAGCATCAAATCCGAGAAGGAGCACAGAGGAGACCTTTTAAATGCTTATAAATATCTGAAGGGTGGGTGTCAGGAGGATGGGGCCAGGCTCTTTTCAGTGGTGCCCAGTGACAGCACAAGGGGCAACGGGCACAAACTGAAGCACAGGAAGTTCCGTCTGAACATGAGGAAGAACTTCTTCCCTCTGAGGGTGACGGAGCACTGGAACAGGCTGCCCAG
>Ga0065711_1050818_pt1 | contig 10646 bp, 9 predicted proteins | sample Hoacrofraction12_FD_59098 | JGI IMG/M metagenome (GOLD analysis project Ga0065711, IMG submission 59098) | Hoatzin crop microbial communities from Cojedes, Venezuela - Epithelial fraction 12 v2 (version 2) | ecosystem: Host-associated > Birds > Digestive system > Esophagus > Crop | place...
GGGGGGGGGGGGGAGTGAATCTTACTATAACGCTTTTTTAAAACCACCCAGCATGCCAACATTTTTGTTTATATTATTCCTCAACAAAAAGGTTTTGTTATGATCAGAGTGCAAGAATAATTCAGACTTCTTGACACTTTTAGTGCCCTCCAAGCCCCCCTGAACACATTGTACCTGTTCTGTCTTGTCCAGATGAATTGTCCTTTAAAGCTTTAATGCATCCATTATGTACAAGCTCTCCCAAACGTCTAAGATCTGTCTCCGACTTATCAACTAGCTCAGCATCTCTAGCTACAGCATCTAACCTGTAATAAAATAAATACACATTTTTATAGCTCTGAAACTTTAGTAACTGTGAATGACTCCTTCAGACTTTGAAACTAGACTAAGGATCACATAAGTTATCCGTCACATGCACTTGCTATGCTCTGTACAACTTTGATCTAAGGAGGGGGGAGGCAGGGGGAAAGTGAGTCAGGTATCAGAGGACAATAGAACAAGAACTGTAAAGGACACTAACCCTACAGTATTGAGTTATGTTACCGTACGTTTCTTTAAAAAAAGAAAAGGAATCATTATATATAGTATGTTCATATGGACCATAAATATATTTAATGAAAATAAGGATGGGATGTTTTTCCTAAAAATATGGAATAATAAAGAAAGCTTAAAAATAAGAACTCACAACAGGGAAAACTCAAAACTAACTTGACAGTCACAGTGGATAAACTGATAGGCTTTCAAGAGGCTATCAAACAAGACAACTGATTATCACCAATGAAGATTACACACGACATCAGGTAAAGCATAAAATAAAAATAGGCAGTCATGTAAATTGAAAGGTATTGTTCCAATTTTTATGAAAACAAGGTTCCAAGTTGCTACACAAATAATAGTCAAACAAGTTTACCTTTCAAGAGGGCCACCAAATTTCTTGTAACTCTTGATAAACCTAGTAACAGAAAATAATTTTGCCATTTTAAAGTATGCTTAACTACGTTAGTTTTAAAATTGTATTAATACAATTTTAATCTTAGTATAATACTATATGGACAATCAGGGGAAAAAAAAAATAGAGTAGGGCAATTTAGTATATCCAGATAACCCAAAGTCAGAGTTTTATTAGTTTAAGAATAGACGTAAATAAAATAATAGAAGGTACAATTTAATTTCACAAGACAGAAGACCAGGCAGCTGGATGTGTCTAATAAGAAAAATTTAGTGTGGATTTACACTAAATAGAGATTTCAGACATTTTGTTATGCTGTAGATTGCTCTTTTTTTGAATATATTGGAAAATATGACATGAAAGATAGTCTCAGTAGGAATGTGTAAGTGATGGAAAGAAACTGGAGGAGACACCTGGGATAGAAGGGAATTAAGAATAACATAAATAAAAATAATTTTTAAAAAAGAAAAAGATTTCCTCAACAACCAAGGCCTCAAATTGCTAGTGCAAGCACAACAATAGCCTTGAAAAAGTACCAGTTCACTGTGTTGTTACATGAAATGGAAAAGGAAAAAGGATCTTTAAAGTTATTTATCTAACCAAAAGTATTTTGAAAGCTTTACAGAATTTCACAGAAACATCCATACTTAAATTTCAGCAGCAAAGTAGCATTTCACAAACCCAAAAAGGCAAAACAAAACAATGCCTCCTCCTTCTGCCAAAAAAAATATTTTAGCATCAAATATTGAAGGGACCTGCTGTACAAGATTCAAACAGGATTTTGTATTCTGTCTCTAATCTGCCATCTAAAAGATACACACTCTAATCTGTCACATAAAAGGTATACATATTCAGCACTGCAGTTTTTAAAATAAAATGATGGGAAGCAGATTATTTTGCTTGTATGAAAGCTCAGAAAGAAAAAGCTCAACCATTGTAACACCTGTCTTCACGGGTTGCAGGAATTAACAAATTTAAAACAATCCAGAATATTTTTCAAACTTAATTTTATGCCTCATTAAAATAAGTTCAAATTCTTGCCATGACAATTCACTACGTCAGCACCACACAGTACAGAAGGTAAAACATTCACTGCCTAGAACAAAAAACTTCTGAAGAAATTCAGGAAAAATGGACTGCTTTCTGTACTTTCAAGCTCTACAATAATAACAACATTGTCTTGTCCCTTTAATTATGCATGTGTCCCCATATCTCACCGCCTGATCTCTGCATCACTAAATCCTTTAATATTTTCTCGGGGAATAGTTCGTGGTCTTCCACGTTTTTTTGGCCGTTTTCTTTCTGAGATGGAGTCACTATCAGATCCAGAATATCTTCTGCTCCTGCTGCGCCTCCCTTCACTTCCATTAAAGCTGATCTGGAATTTCAGAATAAGTAGTTCAAAGCTACTTCAACAAACATAAGTGTTACCTAGCCTGTCAAAAATACGTGTTCATGAAAGGAAGGAAAGAAAAAAAAAAACAACATCCACCCAAAACTCAGCACCAACCCCCAACAAACCAACTAAACCAACAGCAACATAAAAGTACAACTCGGTCAGAATCAAGGGACACCTGTTTTGCACAGTTTCTCATCCTTGGGAGCATGTATATTTCTTCAAGTTCTTTCTGTCTTTCCTCCTCTTCTATTTTTCGCCGCTGGACTTCCGGAATGATTTCTTCCCAATTTCTTGAATTTCTTTCTGGTTCCAACTCAATATCATCTTCATCCATATTGGAAAAGTTGGCCACCTTGTATATCAGAATATACGTATTTTCATCAAATCAACACATGACTTTATTTGAAAAAGACTAAGCAACTAATATTTTAGGAAAATAAATCTCTAGATGGCATATTTTATGCATGTATATATATGTTACTGTTTTACAACATATATAAAATTTACACATACAAAATGCTTCATGAAACAGTGTCTCTACTGAATGTATTATTATGCATTTATGAAACAGACACAGACTCCATGTAACATGGTCTAAGATTAGAAGTCATGAGAATCTTTTTCTTCTTTCAAAAGCTGATTAATACAGACGCATCACGAAACATCTCCCTGATAGCTTATGATTATTGTTTAACTTCCTTCAAAACAGGGCTAACAACATTTCAATGCCTGAGTTAATGTGAATCTACAATATAAAACTAACCAAACATTAATACACCGTAGAAATCAAAGTATGTTGCAAATCAATGATCAGCAGAAAAGCTATTTAATAATCTGCTGATCTAAACAAACACATCACGCTCTGCATTTTTTTTTGCACCCAAATTATAATATGTTTAACTGGCAACACTTGAAATACCTGGCATTTAAGTTGACTTCATGGCTAAAAGCTATTTCAAAAAGTCATCGTTTAAGAAATTAAAACTTTATATTTTGCGCTCAACAACACCACAGCTGCTTAACAACAAAAGCACTAAATAAAACACAGAACTACCTAGAATTCTAGTCATTAACACATTCATAAATATCTCTTATTAGCAAAATACATCATATATTTTTAAATGTTTATACTGATGGTAGGTAAAAAGACATATTATTAGAGATACAGAGTTGACTTACTGAGGCATCTATTTCGTAAGAATAAAGAGACAGATAAGTACACAAAAGAAAAATAGTGCTACTTATAAAGGAAACTGTAATTGTGGCAGGGGGGAGGGAAGAGGGCAATACCTTGAACTGTGAAAGCAACTCATCTCCTACAGTTAATGGACCTGGCTCATTTTCTCGAGTTTCAGCCCTCTTCAAGATTTCATCTATATCCATTTCCTAAAAAAGAAGTTTCTCTTTACAATGAAATAATTTATATATATTTTTGGTTGTTTTCTCTATCTAGTCCAGAAACACTGCTTACCTGGGGCTCCTGTTCTTCTCCTTCAGGTTCTTTAAAAAGTTCCTCGGCACCAAACTTCAAAATTGCTGATAACTCCTCCTTATTAAAAGGTGTTGAGCTGAAATAACGGATGTTTCACAAAAAGCATTTTATCTTAGTAACGTGGAAATTTTCTCTATAACACAAATAAGCTTTCTTATTACCGTTAAATAAAAACTATATACATTTTTAATGTATATTTAATATGCAAATAAAAATCTACAAAGACTTTGCTTCTTTACTTATTTAACCTTATTTTGCCTTTCATTAACCAAGTAAAATAACTTACATTTTTACTTACTTGTAAAATATACTTAAGGGTAAACTGGTACTGAAATAAATACAAATATACCTTGAAGGAGTAGAGCCCGTATGTAGTACAGTTTTCCCTGTAGTGTCCATTCTCTGAATTACTAAATGATCTAACACCATCTTTTTCTTGGCTCTTTCAAGAATATCTTCTTCTACTGATCCTTTTGTGACGAGCCGATAAATATTAACCTATGTATTTTTAAAAAAAGTAAACAGCAACAAGGAGAAATCTCAGTCTTCACTACACATCTTCTCCATTTGTTGACTGGTTTAAAATATGAAATACGTTATCAGTCTTTACATGTTTTTAAAAAAAAACAGAGAAATAAACTCTTAGACCTGTCTTTTTTAAACTTCAGTGATTTGGCACAAGCATTGTCACAGGCCAAACTGTCACATCTCCAATTATTACCGTACATATTCTGCAAGAAAGAAACCTGAAGAGAATTAAGACACATTTAAGCAAGAAGGATGTGCCTGATGTAGCAGTTATTTTCTAGAATGACATGATGCCAATGAATGTGGGACAGAGAAGCCCACAACTCTTCTTCCTTTCCCATTCATATACCACAGCTGCCATATTGTCTCTCCATACAGGGAGATTTTAAAAAAAAGAAAATTAAATGAGCACTACCAACTGTTTTGAACATAAGCAGCAAGTATAAGTTATTCTCAAAAATACATGATGACTGAATGGTGCAGACAGTATGAAACTCTCCTTCCAGTTTGGAGCTTAAAGCTGAATATGCATACCTGTTTCTTTTGTCCTATCCTATGCGCTCTAGCCTGTGCTTGCAGATCGTTCTGTGGATTCCAGTCAGAATCAAATATAACTACAGTGTCAGCAGATGCCAGATTGATACCTAACCCTCCAGCTCTGGTAGACAGTAAAAAGCAGAAGTCCTGAAATCATAAAATAAGAAATAGTTTTATATACAATAGCTGTAATATTCTTAAAGGAACCAACATGACACTTGTTTATGCATTCTGTGGCACAGACTACAAAACCACATACTACCAATTCCATAACCGTTCTATAGTTAAAGCTTCCTTAAGTACAAAGCAAACATTGATACCAATTTATTTCTTAAATAGTTACAACTTCTCAACAGTTTAAAGAAAGATGATCAAGGACCAAAAAATCCCAACTGAACAAAAGACTGGCCGAAAAGTACAAAACCACTACTATTAAAGCTTTGTACGTTATGAAGTTCCTCTCCCGCGCACTCTGCCCTGGAAGACTAAACAGCCATGCCAGAAAAGGGAAGATGCTTGAGCCTAGAAGTAACTGGTTAAGAAACAAGAAGCCAAAGTCTTCTGCCAGGTTCAATGCTGTTCAACACATTCATGAACAATATAAAAATAAGCAACGAGGTGAAAAAGCCTGTAGATGATACAGAATTATTCATTCAGAGACAAATATTAAAGCCTACAGAAGGATCTTGAGACATGCAACAAAACAACATATGACATTCAAGATACAGTAAAACAAGTAAAAAAAAAACAAAAAAAACCACACACCCAATTTTCAGTACAGTTACAGGAAACAGCAAACCACTACACTCAGGAATGAGTCCTGAGAATTGTGTTAGAAATTTCCACATAGCCCTTTGCTCAGTAATAGCCAAAAACCATACAGGTGTTCTGAATTTTTAGGAAAGAAATAAAAAATAGAACTGAGAACATAAATTTGTTGCTGCACAAATGCACAGTTTGCCTCCATTTTTGAATGGCATGAAGTTTAAATTCGTCTTGATCTCAAAAAATGTACAGTGTAACTGCAAAGATTTCAGAAAAAGGCAGTAATGTCTATGCTAGAAATTTGACATAGAATTAACTTCTATATTTAACAAATAACTGAAAGCTTACATTATGGGGTTAAGTACTTCTCCCTCCACTGTACCAGAAACAAGCACAGCAGCGACTGACAAATGCTATCGTTCAACTACTGATTTAAAAATGACAAACAGCCCCTCACAAAAAACAACGCCCAACCAAAACAACCTCCCCTCCCTCAGATCTACCAGTATAAGACAAAAGATTCAAGCTGGTCAAAGGTATGAAATGGCTTGCATACTAGGAATGCTAAATAAGCTAAAAATCTTCCAACTCAGAACAGAGAGAATCTGTAACAGACACCTATATATTCACAGGTTGCTCACAAAGAATGGCTAGAAATCAGTTCTTCAATATTTCTTCCAGGGCAAGTAACTAGGTGGCAACAAATGAAGATAACAGAAGCCAGATTTGAAACAATTAAAGATGGTTGTTCTTGCAAGGATATACACAAGTTAGTTCTGCCCACTGCCAAAAGATGTTTTTCATGCTAACTGCTTGTGTAAGTTTAATGCTCTAGTGAACACTGTTAAGTTCTAAACAGCAACGAAGCTGAGATTAAACTTCTGCAGCATTTATATAATAAAATTATTTTGATAAAGAGCTTTAAAAAATTATAGCTACACAACTGATTAAATACCATTTTCATAAGGTATGTGTTTTCTACTTAACCTCTTAGAGAAAAAAAATTAGCAGATGTAAACCTTATAGTCTAGGCAATAACAATTAATTTTCAACTTTATTGATATATTCCTCACTTTTCTCAGCCTTCATTTTTTGTGCAATGCTTTTTTCTATTTCTTGGCAAAAAACATAAAATGGATTCCTTATGAAAAAAGCAGCATACCTCTGATCCTTCCGCATTAAAATGGTCCAGTGCTTGCTTCCTCAATTCCCCTTTTATTGATCCATCAAGTCTCTAAATAGAGATTGAATACTCCAGTTAAAAAGTAATTCTTATACAGTATTCAAAATCAGAGCAACATGAATTCTCAACTGCCAAAACTGCCATGTGAATGAAAAAAAAAACCATAATGCAACGCTTCACATGATTTTTTAATTCATCTGTTTCTTTTCAAAATACTATTTAGCACATAGCAATTGCCAGCCCTCCTAGAAAAAGAATTCATTGTCTTATATCTTTTCCTAAGCATAGTGGTAAAGATCACATAATTAAGAAACAGCTGAGGGTGGAAGGGACCTCTGGAGGTCGTCTTCTCTAACTCCCCTATTCAGGTGCGGACAGCTAAAGCAGGTTGCCCAAGGTCATGTCTAGGTGGCTTTTGAATGTCACAGACGACTCTCAGAGTAAAGAAAAGATTTTTCTTTTATTCAAGATCAAACCTTCTTGGTTACTACCACCAAGATTCTTACCTGAAAGGGAAACTGACGATACTTGAGATATTCAGCCAGGATGTCCAGCATCCTCACCATCTGTGAGAAAATCAGAACTCTGTTGCCACGTTCTCGCAGACGAATCAGTAGCTTGTCAAGAAGGATTAGTTTCCCACTGCTACGTATTAAATGCTACAAAAACCAAGAAATACATATTACAAAATCAATTCATCTCAACACTAACACACACTGCAGATGATTAGACATTGCTTAACCCTCTAAGTATTTTTAAACAAAGCCTATCCATCAAGTCTCTCAAGCAAGATAAAGTGGAAGGAATACTGTCTGTGATGCCTAACTCTGTAAACCACCTAAAGCCTGTTAAGTCTTCTCAGCTCCATTGGGAATAACTAGAGCAGAAACGCAAGCAAATGTGAAATTTAATGTTGAAAATGTTAGGCCTCTTTCGGTGAAGATGCCTGGGATAGAATTTTGGGCAACACTAAATTTTGAGTTATATGTTTTTATTCTTTATGCCAGAAAGGGGGAGGATATTTGTTAGTGCACAAACTAGTAGTTTTGGGAAGGTATTTAAATTATCAACTTGAAAGCTTACAGAAAAAAATCATCTTTAGAAACATTTACATTGGTATATACTGCATCAACAGTCTTCTTATCTGTTACTGTACTTCTCAAGTTTTGGTACAAATACTAGCCAACCTTAAAAAAAAACCACACCACCAAACAACAGACCATCTTTGGTACGTAGTGATGATAATACTTTTCATCTATTACAACAGTAACAAAATCAGACTGAGCTTTGGATGCTTGTTACTTTCATTTCCTTTCACTTTGGTTGGCTGCAGGCATACAGAGAACAATATCTGATTATATAAAAAGCTTAGAAGCATTCTACAGATCACTTTCTGCTATCACATAGACTGCTAGTGTATCACGGCCAGTCACATGCATTTCCACTCACATCACATTTACCTGCCTAGTTGCCTTCTTTTGCTTAGGTTTAAAATAGTTCAAGATTATTTTGCATGAAAATACACAGCCTGTTTCAAACTATTTCCTTTTTACTTTGATTGATTTACTTTTTACTTTGATTTAAAATCGGGCATATTTTATTTAGTGAATAATTGAAACTGAATTAATTGTCAGAAAAAGAAACAAAAATCAACTCACTCACCTGTAAAACCCAGGATGCACGTTTTCCAGACTGTTTTTTCTTAACATACTTCAGTAAGAATTAGTAAACTGCCAGAGCATTATAAAATTGTGTGAATATTACAGATGTAGAACAGATTTTGGTTTTTTTAATTAAAAAGTGACATTACCTGTAAGGCTTCCTGTTTATTATAGAATTCATTATCATCTGGTGGTTTAATGAGGTAGCAATGGTTACAACACTTCTTGAGTTCCATCATGATGTTCAAAAAGCCTGAGGTACTGCCTTTTGAACCTTTACTGAGTGCTTTATAATTCCTGGTTAAAATCCACCTGTGATACAAGATGTACAATGTAAGTAATTTCTACCCAGATGTAGAAGCAAGACAGATGTAAGCTTTCAAAATACAGAAACGCTAAAGAAAAAAAGCAGCTCCCAAAAGAATGTACAAACATGCCAAACAAAAGAAACTACATGAATAGACATTAGATCGGTGTAATTCTTGAGGCCTTGCTTCACTGAATTTTACCGCATGAAACCCTAGAAGCTTCAAGTTCAAATTGCATTACAAAAACTATTATGCTTTAGTAAATTCCATGTAGATATATCAATAAAACAGCTCAATTTAAAAAGCATTGTTACTTACTTGTAATATTGCTTCTGCAATGCACTCATTTCCATCCTTAGAATTTGCTCAACTTTAGCAGGTAAAGACTTTTCTACATCTTTTTTAACTCTTCTCAATAGAAATGGTTCAAGTTCTTTGTGAAGACTTGCATAACCATATTCTCTCCCTTTGCCATGCTCCTCTTCAAAATCTTCCCAGGAGGAAAACCTTCAACGTAACAAAGAATGAGTGCAAAACAGTGACATACTGTGAATGACAAGAAGCAGCAAAATTCTAGAAGAAAGAGAACACAAACACAGAATGTGTGTAAATATACCACAAGAGCACATACACATTTGGATTTCTTCCCCACTCCCTTTGTTTAATTTATCCAATTTCTGAATTTTCACCTCACAAGAAATTCCAAATACCTTACCTGTAAATACAAGAATGGGATTTTCCAAAAATATTTACAGAATGAAAACTACCGAATTGTAACTTTCCCAGTGCAAATCCAACGTTTTTCTTTTTCCTGCAAAGACACTCACCTCGATGGTTGCAGAAATTCCATTATTACATTTATCAAGAGCAGCATGAAAAAACAGCTGCATGGCTGGAGTGTGCAAGAGAACAAGAGACTATGTGATGTACATTTTGCAGCTTGTATGGTCTAGTTGTAGCATAACTATCCCCTGTACTAACAGACTGGAACAGAAGTTATCATTAAATCAAGAATGGGTACTAGACCGTAGTGGCTTTCTTTGTAAGGTTCTGAAGAAGTCCATACAATCCATAGCTCAAACTAAACGGAGCTATGGTGCTTGCATTTACAAGATGTCCAACAGGAACATGTGCTTTCACTCATGAGCTCTAATTTATCTTAGGTATAAACAGAGATCAGTACAAAATAAGGTCAATACAGTAAGCTTACTGTATGCAAACCATATGGGAAAACCAGCTGACTGAACTACAGGATATTTGGCATCTTGGCACAAATTTGTTTCCATTAATAGTACTAACACTGAAAAGACTGATTTATGTTTCACCAGAGTAAATCCATATGGTGTCGCTCTTAGGCTAAAATGAAGTCTTTTTTCCAGGTTCTGACCCATACATCAATCCACCATTTTTGTGGGCTGCTAAAATGGAAAAAGGAGACAACTGCTACCAGTGTTACATATCAGGAGCAGTATGAAAAAATATCTGCATCTACTTTACACGGAATATTTTAATTATCCTTCAGTATAATTCTCCACCTCTACTGATTCTCAAATCACTATAACAAACTTGACCAAAAAAAAAAGTCAAAAAGAATCACGTAAAACTCTTCCTTACTTTTCTGGCATGATGAAGTGCAACAAAGACCAAAGCTCTTTGAGGGAGTTTTGCAGAGGGGTTCCAGTAATAAGAAGACGATGGTTAGACTTAAAGTCTATTAAAGTCTTGTACAGAAGAGAGTCGTCATTTTTTAAACGATGAGCTTCGTCAACTCCTATGAACGCCCAGTTCAGACCACCGAGGAATGACTAATAGAAGTGGGGGGGG
>Ga0065711_1009711_pt1 | contig 10645 bp, 4 predicted proteins | sample Hoacrofraction12_FD_59098 | JGI IMG/M metagenome (GOLD analysis project Ga0065711, IMG submission 59098) | Hoatzin crop microbial communities from Cojedes, Venezuela - Epithelial fraction 12 v2 (version 2) | ecosystem: Host-associated > Birds > Digestive system > Esophagus > Crop | place...
AAAAAAGAGTCACTGATACCTCTCAGCTTCCCCAGTCCAATAGAAAGAGGTGCAAAGGCCAAGGCTTTTTATTCAGTTTTCTGTCAGTACTGCTGTAGCTGGCAGTACCAGGGAAGGAACTCAACCACAGCAACACTGATAAAGATTATCTGCAGGAATTACATTCTTCAGAAAGAATAGCCCAAAATCCATCAGGCGTTAGAAAAAGACAGAGATGGGGTACATCTAGCTGGCTTTATTGCCTGAGAAGGCCTCAGCTATGTAAGAATGACAGAAGATGAAAAGTACCTTTCCAATTCACACCAACGTTAATTATTTGTTCATGCACTATTCTCTGAATGTGTTAGCTTGTATTTCAAATACTGCAAGTTCAGCCAAAAGTATAGCAGCTGACATTAAAAATGCATGCTGCGACGAAACTTTCGTTCACATGTAGGGAAGTTATGCAATTGTGATATTTAAGGGGTTCACTTGCCTGGGAAAGGAGGCTAGGAACAGTGATCTGCAATTTTAAGAGACCAACCTAACTGGGAAGAGCAAGTCTGGAAAAGTATACTACAAGGTTTACGTTCCATTATTCAAGGGAATAATAATAACAACAACAGTCTTGGAATAAAGTGCAACTCTTCTAGTGTTATAGAACAGTTTCTTAATATAAAAGGAGTATTCAGACATGGACCGAGAAGTAAAAATTAATCTATCAGGAAATTAAAGGTGTCTAAATTATTTATGTAACAGATTAACCAAAACTGAAAAACGAATTACAGAAGTAAAGGATAGGGAGTTAGCAAGTCCAGTGCATCTGTTACACTCTCAAGAACAGCCAACTTTTTTTTTTTTTAAATCTAATACTTACAATTTTGTTTTAAACGATTTTAGTTCTTTTCCTTTTTATTGATTTTTATTTTTAAATATTTCTGTCTCTCTGCAGGACTTCAGCTGCTGGCTGCACAGTTTGGGGCTCTACTCAGAAAAACAACAGCACGCTACCACCCTGAAACTGATTCATTGTTCTATGATCTTGCATTCTTAAGCGCATGAGTTCCCTTAAAGCCAGCTGCACAAGGGATCACAGCAGTGGGCAGAAGGAAATATGCAAGCTTCCTCAAGAGCTCCCTTCTTTTTTGTCAGAATGTGTCTTTTCAAGGTGTGCAAAGGAAGAAGGCATTGGAGATATCTGGATTAAACCTCTCGAACTTTTTCCTTTTGAATTTTCTGCCTATTTTCATATAACTGGGAAACACAGGCATTTTCACCTCAGTTGGCGTAAGAATTCCAATTGCTTACAAAGTATATTGACATTAACAAATAATTCAACTAGTTCATTATTATTACAAAAAGTACAGTATCAATGCTAGTTAAGGTCCAAATAAAACAATCTGAAACAGAAACTTACCTCATGTTAGAACACAAGATGCATGTACTCAGTACATGATTCACTGTGCATTTTAACTCTTTGCCAAAGAATCAGAGACTTCATCTTTATTGTATTAATTATTTATGCAATCCGGCTTCCCCATTTTCCCTCTTAGCCCCAAGGAGAACTTGTTCTCCTTAAGGAGACACAAAGACCAAATTCTCAAAAGCAGTTCAGGCACTTTGACACGTAAGGCTTGCTTCCATTGAAGTAAACAGCAAAAATCCTCAGAACTAACTGGAAGAAAAATCAAGGTTTGTACCTTGTCACATGTGGAGTTCCCTTGGCAGAGAACTTCCCATGGAAAAGAAGAAGAATCCAGTCAAATTCTTAAAAGGAATAATAATTACTAAAGGATAATCAGCACTAAAGAAAAATTATCAGGTTTAGCAGTTTGCCACTAGATGGAGCAATTTAATATTAAAATTTCCATTTATAAAGAATATCCTCTGGAAGTTTTGGATCTTTCACTAATACACCTTTCCCATTAGCAATTTTTTTTTTCCTTTTTGTGTTAAGGACACTTAACTTATGCAAGTAAGAAGAAAGTCACATATGAATAAACACAAATGTTTCTATATTTTACCTGTGTTACAGAAAGACTGGAAAGAGTGTGAGGTAAACTGCAGTTCTAAAGTCCTTCAGTTAAACTATTAGTTTAATTTATCCACCAGTCTACACCACATAATTTTCAGAAACATTAAGCACTAAGAAATATTAAGCAGTTTATCAGAGCATTATGCTCTCTATTCACTACAGACACCAGAAGAACTTTTTGGCAGCAAAGATTATTCCAAACTACAAGCCTTAAGCCTAACCTGAACCTTAGCCTAACTATTGTACATTTAGAATTATTCTATATTCTAATACCAAAACTGAGAATTAAGAAGATTTTGTGAAATCTGAAATGTGAAAAAGAGACTCTTGACCTCATTAGCCAGAGTCCCAATTTACATCAGTTGTACCTAAGATCCCTTCAGAACTCCAGTGCCTTCTGTCAGTGCAAGACCACAAGTTGAACCTACGTCTACCTAAATTTCAAATGTTAATTTCAAGCAACAATTTACAGTTGTTGCTAGCCAAAATACTTCCTGGTAACATCCATCTGTACCTTGTAAAGGTGAGGTGTATGCTTAAAAAACAAATACAACAGTGTTGTTGCTGAACACAGCTCTGAGGCACCAAAGGAAGTAAATCCTCAATGATTACATGGGTCTTACAATCCTTCTTAAACACTGGATTTGCTGGGAAACAGGGAAGCAATAAACAGAGTTAAGGACAGCCTGCGAATGGCAATCCCCAACTGACCTCAGCTTCACCTTTTTCTTTCAAAATACTTCTGTTGTATTATACCTATGAAATATTCATATTTTTGAAGTATGATTTGATAATCTGCATGTTATGAAAACAAGTTATAATGTACTGTCTGCTATATCTAAAGTCTGCATGCCTCATAATACAGTATACAATTTTATTACCCTGACTATTATTGCACTTCTCTAATATTAAATCAAAATCTACCCACATGGCAGAGGTGCAAATAACAACTGGATCTACTGTTAATATCTAGATGTGGTGTATTCATCTAATTGTTACTATTATCTATCATGCTTAATAAAAGAACAAACATTGGGCTACTTATGCAACTCTTAAGGTTATTAAGTACTTGTGTCCTACAGAATTTGGCCATGGTTCCAAAGATAATGAGGATATAAGATTGATATGTTTCCACCATGTCCATCATTATTATGACCACATTCAGCTCAGGTCCTATTAAGCTAAGCTCTCCTATCTCAATCACATAGTCTTTAAGGATACTGCAGTTCAATATTGACTTATTAGATGGATCTCATGATGGAGAGAAAGAATATAGGACAGGAGAAGGGTAAACCTTATTATTTTTAGATTACTACACTTCATTTTCATGCTTTGCTCCATCACTGCACTACTTCCAGCACGGAGAGAGAAGTTTGTGGAGTGTGTAGGGAACAGACAGAAGAAAGCAAGCAACAAGTCAAGAGGGAATGAATGAGAGCACGCCGAGTAAGGCATTCCATTAGTTAGAGACATTTCTAACACTTGTGTAAAAGTTGCCTTCAGTGAAACCAACATGTCAACACTGCAGCAAGCAGAGGTAAACAAATGTAAAGAAAATTCAGGTTATCACATTTCAAATACCCACCCAGTACACTTCAGCCCTCTCCTCCATTAACTGCACCTTAGTGTTTGCCTCTGGTGACAACATAGGTACAGAAAACAGATCAAGGCTCCGAAACATTTTTCCACACATTCTTCAGTAGTTTCTAGCCTCATTTTTCTTACAAAGAAGAAACAAGTTCACTAACTGCAAACTACTTACTAGGTAATAAACCTACTTGAAAGTGGTTTATATTTCTATGAGAATATTTCATTATGTGATTATAATAAATGGTTCAAATCTGAGGTCATACTGACAGTGTGGGATTTCAGCAAATGCATTTCAAGATGCTTCGAAGCTACTTAACCCAAATTGATTCAGCTTAAGTCCTTCAGACATCCAGTGTTTGCTCTATAACATAAAAACAGGCTAAACTGTAACATTAAGTGTTTACAAGAAAATGCATTACACTATCAAAAAAAAAAAGCACCAGCATTTATTTATCTAAGCAATTTAAGAGAAGTACAAGAATTTAATTGCTGTTGCTCTTTCAGATACCTAATAATCTCACTTTCCAGTCAGAAGAGCCATTTCACAATTAACTTTACAACTAGTCTCCAGTATGGAAATAAGCCCTTCTACACTGTGTGCATTTTCAGACAACATGAGAATGCCAACAGATTTCTTCAAAAAAGAGAAAATGCCTCTGAACATCCTGAAGATACATGAAATTTTAAGTTACAGCTAGTTAAAAAGGTATCCCAAACGGAACATGTGCAATTAACTTCCCTGCTTGCCCCTATTACGGACAGCCCACTCAAAGCTGGGGGGGTGAGGGGGTGCAGAAAGAAAAAAGAAAGGAAAGAAGAAGAAAAGAAGACGGAAAAAAAGAGATACTATTCTTACTTCCTCACTTATGCTTAAGCAACAGTACCTTATGTGGAACACACTGCAAAAAGCCATCTCTGAACCACAGGATTCAAAATCAGAACATGAATCAAAGCAATGTGAAGCTGCACTAAATCACACAAGAGCAAGTTTGTTTGCCATAGCACAAGAATAAAAGAACTGGGGGTGGGGAAAGGCAGGCAGTGAAGAGAAGGGAGAAGGGGAAGCAGTGACATATTTGGTATCAGCACTAACATTTTTTAATGGCTTTCTCTTGATATTGTTTGATGTAATTGTCATTTTCTCTAAAAGTTCTTAAGCTCTCTTCTCTCCTGGGGATGTCAGTCCCAGCAGAGCAAGGAGAATGCAATCAGAGCTAGCTATAAACCTGCCTAGTAACTCTCTTGTTTTAAGTGTTCATTAGATGAAGATAGATCTGCCCTTTTAATTTGGAGACATTGCATACTAAGTACAGGTTAATAACTACTTAGGACTTCAATCCCTGACAGAGTTACATATGCAGGCTATTGTCTCTGAGAGGAGATAAAGACATTGAGAGAAAAAACAGCCATCAAAGTTAATTATGACCAAAAATCATTACCATCTAAGACCAAGTGCCTGATGAAGTCTGTTTCAGGATCATTTGGCATAGTTGTTTATAATGTCCACAAAACCTATTAGACCTAAAGAAAACTTTGATGTATAGACACTACATGACTGGACATGGCACTGCAGCTGTACATATTTTCAGGCAAAGGACTTAATTCCCGTTTCTGTCAGGTTTTGCTGTAGATTTCAAAACAGCAAACTAAAATTGGTTGAGGATAACCAAAAGTTTGTGAGTCACACACATCAACTTCCACAACACACGGTAAGACCAGTCTGTCAGTACCATGACACAGAGGAGAATGGACACAATCTTCTGCCTTTTGCACACTCTGCTGGGAGCTGCTAGCAAATCTGCAATCTACTATTGCTGGTAGCAGCAGGCTTTCCAAAGGCAGGTCAAATCCCACCTCAAAAGCACACAACAGAGACATCCCTGCAGCAGTCTTTCAAGCACAGATCTCCTACTTAGCAAAGATTTCTCTGGGGATGCCCACAGCCAATTCATCCTTTGCAATACATTTCCCTTTCCTCCAAATGCAGACTAGGACTTGAGCTATGTTGTGCCTCTCAAACTCTTTGTTTGTTTGTTTTATATTTGCAAAGCCTTTTGTAGGAATTTGATTTTCCTAGAATCATGGGAAGTTGCACACCCCAAAGCTGCATGTGAAAATGCTTCAATTATCTCCAAAGCCTCAATTTTCTAATGTCTATTCATAGCAACTTTAGGTCACAGCCACCTACATTTCTTCAGAAAGTCAGTCTTCTTCATAGCAGTATAACGTATTTTAAATCACTCTTCAATGCATCTTGCCTTGTTTTTGAAATGAACTAGAGGAGTTTAGACCAGCCATCATTTGAATTAATGTGCTTGCAATTGACAGAAATAAAGCAATGAGACCAGGAACTACCCAGAAGTATAGTTACCTTGCTTGTACAGATCTCTTACCTACATTTTCAGAAAACAAGGCCTTGATGTTGCCAATGCTGCACCAGGCCCTATTCTATTCAGTGGATTCAATGAAAGCACAAGGGTCCATCTGTCCAGAGCTCATTGCTGAAACAACACCAAGTATGTTAAGCTTGATCCTATAATCAAGTTTAATTAGAATCACTGGGACTTAGCATAGGTGTAAAGATCCATCACATTGATCCACTTGTAGGATCATAGCCTTAATGTAAAGACATAAAGCATTTTGTTATTACTTCAACTAATCCAAGTTGATCTTCTTTAAAGAAATGAGGTCTGATCTTACATCTGGTTGCGCACAGGTAGGGCACTGCCTCTCCACAGAGTTCCACTGACATTAACTGGCATAAGGCAGATTTTCCCTCATAAGAGAAGGAGGGAAAAGAAGAATATGAGGCAATAACACGAATGACCCTCCTTCCCCTGGAGCACTCTTTTCTCACTGACTGCAAGTCTTCCCAGGATCCGGAATTAATAAAACAGATAGCAAGATAAGGTTTGTTGCACTCCACTCCTAATAGCATCTGCTTGCTTGGCTGGTGATAATATGCCTATGTCTAGCCCTGGATAGTAAACACAGAAGATAAATTTTAACTAGAAAGTGTGCAGCAATTGCTAGCAGGGTTATGGTTACATCACAGTAATCCACTCAAAAGTCGTAAGATTAGCTATGTAATTAAAAGAGTAAGAAAGAAATAGTTTAAGAATATGCAAAATTTGCAAGCACCACAAGAGCTAAATAAACTTACTTAGTCATAAATAGAAAACTGAAATGATATGTCATCATCTTGAACTCTTCGTTGTCAGTGGTACATCAGTAAAAGCCTCAGAGAGCTCTCATGCTCTCTCTCAGGAGCTGTTTCTTACATGGAATTCCCTTTAAGAAATCTGAGTAAAAGAAGAGTAATTAACTTCTAATAAATACTATGGAAGAAGTGACTTTTCAAGAAAGGAAACAACATTCTCAAGCTAAACACATTAAAATTATCCACACCTTTGATTTTTTTTCTCCCGTTTGGCATTTTCTTTAATAAACACCAGCAAGTTGCTGGTCCAAAAAAAAATCTTGATATTAATTTCTTTTTGTATCTCAAAGTTTAACCTGATCTAGACACATTTCTTTCTAAATCTATTGCAAGACAACCTATTATTATTAGAAGCTCTTTAAAGCAAAGCTTTTTTCTATTCCCACAATGATTTGAGAAGTAGAACAGGAAGACAAAAAGTACTATTCTTCATTAATATATTATTTTTTCAACTTCTCCAGGCTGAATTAAACAAACAAAGAAGACAAAGACATATACATTCTCCCATCTCATTTTTCCTGTGCCTGATAAATCCAGGATTTCTTAAGGTTTTCAGAGGATCCAATCTAGAAGGACAACTATGGAAATATATCTACTATGGAAGAGTAACACTGCTATGTCTAGAAGTCAGGGAGAACAAATGATTACATTATTAACAATCTGTTGTGGTTTGTTTGGGTTTTTTTGTAAACTAATGTTGGGAATACATTTCTTTTACACACTTATCTTTATTCCTAAGCAAAAGAATTTAAAGAAAATGTTATCCTAAAGTAGACTTGAACTGTGAATTTTAGCAGAGAGAGAGAGAAGATTTTCTTTAACAGATATCAGTATTACTTCCAAATCAACTAATCTTTACCCCAGCCCATCAAAAATGTCACCAACTCCTAGAGCTTGCTCTGTGCCTAAAAAGGTGGTGGGCTGGCCAAGTATTCCACTGCCCCCACTCACCTACTAACGCAGTGCATGTCGAATGATATCTAATTTTTTCCATCCCAAGAGTTTCATTTAGCCCACACCCAAGCATGTCTCTACATTGTTGTCCCTCTAGAATATATCACTAATTTAAACAGGCAACATTAACCAGAACCTTAAATAAAAACTTACTTTTTCCTGGTAGAGTCTTGCTGGTAGTAAGTATAATAATAAAATAATTAACACCTGCCTGGTGTTCTTCACATGTCCTCAATCTTCATTTCTACATACATCACCAAGTGAAGGCAACCTCTTCCTTAGATGATATATAGGACTAGTCAGACCTATTCTAAAAAATACCCTAGATTTTGCTTACAGTATCCTGGATATTTTTCTAAAGAGTTCTGTACTATGCCCAAGGGTTCACAAGGTACGCTCTGCACCACTTGGAACACTGGAAGTCTCAGCTATTTACTCTTCCAGGTCTTTGCGACAAAGACTCTAATAACACAACCTGAAGAAAAGAAATAATTAAAGCCATTAGCCGATGGTACTGACATCCTTTTCATTCAGTTTGCTTTTCTAGCATGTTAACTGAGTGTAGGGAATGAGTTGACAGAATAATGGCTGAAGAAATAGCATTCAGATATTTTAAGGCACAGTCTGAACTCAAGATTCCATATAACGCTAAATTCTCGGACTTACGTACTTAACTGCCTTCTATTTTGGGACTCACTCGGAATGTTCTCTCTTGCTCAGTACTTCACTGTCAGAGTACTTAAACGTAGAGCTACAGTTTTCCAGCACTGCCTTGTGTTTTCCAGACTCTGGAGGAAGAATGATTAAGCATCAGAGATTTAGCTAAGATAATGTTGTTTTTTCCAACCAGTTCATCTTCTTATTCCTGTACCACTACACTTCTATCAAAGAATCTAGGACTTTGTCCTTCCAAGTTGTGTAAATAGCATTGGAAATACGAAAAAGCTTATAGGCCCTGCCTTGACAGGGATAACAATAAGTTTTAGGCTACACTCCATAAGCAGGCTGGGTTAAGCATGAACTAAAGTCAGCTGCCTGTTTTAGATGGAATCGCAAAGCTTCACTGACTTTGTTGACACCCACTCATATATCTATGCATTTTCTTTGGGGCACAATCTGTGTTTCCCTCTGACCACATCTTGTAAAATATACAGGCTAGCACAGTGACTCCTCCTCCCTTGCAACAGCAGCAGGCTAGTAGATGAGCTGCAATAATGAACCACATACATGCTGACAAGTATACGAACTCATCAAGTCAGTAATCCAGCCATTTCTGATTACTTCTATATACCCTTAAATATCTGTTCTCAAAACCTGTTCAAATGAATTTTAAATAGTTTGGCATCATTCTATCACACTCAAATGAGAAATTATTGTATAAATATATTTCCTTGCCCCTCCCCGTCCTCATCTTCTTCCACAATGTGCCCAAAACTGCACCATGTTCCACCAGTAAAGCCAATGCATGCCTTTTGACATGTGACTGCTAAACTAATACTACTTCATACAACTGACAGCAAAGCTGTGCTAGCACAAATTTTACTGTATAATGTGAAACTCTGGCTATGGGAAAAATTGAGCCAGAAGTCTGGTGAAGAATAACTAGGATTCCCCCACACAGTCTTTTTCACAACGAAGTCATATGAATGATTTCTGAAATTCTCCTTTGTTATAACTGTCTAATGTATCAGTCATGCACCTTGTGGCTCTTCATTCCATAAAGATGTTTACCTGATACCCAGACTCTGAAAAGTAACCTACATGACCTCCCAAGTTAGCATTCTTCAAGTAGTTTAAAATTGCATAGTAAGTAAAAAAAAAAAAAAGAAAGAAAAAAAAAATCACACAAGAACCTAAACTGCATTTGCAGAATTTACATTCACCACAGGAGGTGTATGCCTCAAAAATCTCACGCAAGTGCTAAGCAGTTCCTGATACAATTTAACACAATTTACAATTTAGCCTCAGATGTTGCATATGCCTTTGTGATATCTAAGATGTGCTTTCCTCACCAGCTGCTGTCATGTACCATTGCAGCAGTGAACAGTAATTAAAATCTTGCATTAATACTTTGTTAACCCCAGATTTATGAACTTCCTATATTTTGTCTAAAATAGTGTCTGTTAAACTGATAGGTAAAATTTTTCCCGTATCTACTTTCCCCTGTTCCTCCCAGCCTGTAATTGTCTGGGCACACAGAGCAGAAATTAAGCCATTGGCTTCAAGTGGACTAAGTCTACACGTAGATTTGTGTATATGCAAGATTATGAACTATATCAATACAGTTACTTTGNTGTAAATCAGTAAGTAAGTCTAATTTCTGTAAAGATGTGCATTGTTACTGTAGAACTATCTTAGTATTTATTTTACGTGAAATTAACTGTGTGAATACGTCCATAAACTTCTTTTGTACTGCATAATAGACAGTACCTCAGATTGTTTGGCACCCAAGAGCGGAAGAACACTTAAAATCATAGAATCACAGGTTGGAAAAGACTTCTAAGATCATGAAGTCCAACCACCCACCCAACACCACAATGCCTACTAAACCATATCCTGAAGTGCCACATCTACACACTTTTGAACACCTCCAGGGATGGCGACTCCACCACCTCCCTGGCTAGCCTGTTCCAATGCCTGACCACTCCTTCAGTAAAGAAATTTTTCCTAACATTGAATCTATACCTCCCCTGATGCAACTGGAGACCACTGCCTCTTGTCCTATCACTAGTTACTTGAGAGAAGACACCAACACCCACCTCACTACAACCTCCTTTCAGGTAGTTGTAGAGAGCAATAAGGTCTCCCCTCAGCCTCCTCTTCTCCAGACTAAACAGCCCCAGATCCCTCAGCCTCTCCTCCTTTAG
>Ga0065711_1050819_pt1 | contig 10645 bp, 10 predicted proteins | sample Hoacrofraction12_FD_59098 | JGI IMG/M metagenome (GOLD analysis project Ga0065711, IMG submission 59098) | Hoatzin crop microbial communities from Cojedes, Venezuela - Epithelial fraction 12 v2 (version 2) | ecosystem: Host-associated > Birds > Digestive system > Esophagus > Crop | place...
CTCTGGAGATATTCAAGACCCGCCTGGACAAGGTCCTGTGCAGCCTGCTGTAGGTGACCCTGCTTCGGCAGGGGGGTTGGACTAGATGACCCACAGAGGTCCCTTCCAACCCCTACCATTCTACGATTCTGTGATTCTGTGAAGTGTCTGTGCGTACCCACCAGCTTTAAATAAAATGCAACTGCTGAAATGTTATGGTGGAATTGCAAAGTTTTTGATAGACATTTCCCAGGTAACAAGAAGAAACCAAAAATAAAAGTGATTGGTTTCTCTAGCAAGCCACTTATACCTGAACTTTTGTCCTTGTAATGTTTAGTACCACATACCGCATAAATGCAGTGCAAGCGATGTTGTGTATGTGCATGGTTTGCACACCGTGACAGCCAACAAACATGCAGTAGCTTTTAAAAAAAAACAACATCATTAGTTGAGTTTTAAAATGAATAGAGAGGGAGTTTTCATTGAAAAAAAGGAGAGATGTGCCTAGATTTGGAGTTGTTGCCTTGTTATACGTATTGCCTTCTCACAGACATGGGAGAGTTGCACAGTAATGCGAGTAGGTTTGTGAACTGACGTGATATTTCCTCCACTGAATCAGAAGAGATGTTGGGCAAATGCTATGTTTTCTGATAAAGTTCTTCAAAGCTTTCAAATATATGGCCCTGTGAAATTGAAAGAAATCACAGTAAGGAGGAGTGCTTCTCCCTCACTAATTAGGGGAGACCTGTGTAGCTGAGAACAACCTCTTGTACATAAAAGCCTTCTAAGCACCACGTACATGTGGATTGCTGTCCTGGGTTCGGCCAGGACAGGGTTGATTTTCACTGGAATCCAGGAAGGGGCACAGCTGGGCGGGCTGACCCAACCCCAACCTGGCCAAACAGAGCCGGGTATTCCATACCACGTGCCTCATGCTGGGTTCCGGTGGGGGGGAGCTGGGCGCAGGGAACTCTCTCGCGGCTGGGGAGGGCACAGCGGCGGTTCGGTCCGAGAGAGCAGGTCTGTTCTGCGGGCTCTGTTCTGCTGGTTTGTTTTGTGTATTCCCCTTTTCTGTATCGCTGTTGTTATAGTTCCCTTTGCTTACTGTTCTGTTAAACTGCCCTTATCCCGACCCACCGGTTTCTGCCTGTTCCTTTCCATTCTCCTCCGCACCCCGGCGGGGGGAGGGGCGGCCGCGTGGCGCTTTTGTTGCCGGCTGCAGCCGAACCTGAACAATTGGTCACCTGCAGCTGGATCTGAGGTGTAAAGCGACTTCCATGCCGCTTTCCTAGAGAAATGACTCTCGGTAAGGTTTGGAAAATCATTGGAGATCTTGGTGTTAATAAACTTTCAGTGGTTCAGGAAGGTGGGTTGAGAAACTCCCAATACATGGGAGTATGCATTGCACAGCAGACCAGTGAACCCATAAGGCAGCAAGTGCCACAAACATGGGGAAAATTGTGAATAAAGCTTATGCCCTTTTATCATCATCTCAGCCTGAAACGCAGGACTGATGGAAAGGATGCTCAGTGATGCTGCTGCGTAAGGCAGTTCTGTACGTGGTGTGTGACACATGCACGGAGTAATCGTAGTAAGTTCAAATAACTGTTGTGCTACCTTCTACATTAAGTGAAACAACGTAATAAAGTGTCTTCTGTGTATGGCAAATAAGGTTACTATTGTCAAAACTGGATACCTAAAGAAATGTAGTTTCCCAGATCAAGGCAGATAAAAACCAGCATCTTTCTAAAATGGTCTGAGAATCCCACAACTTTGAGTCTCACGAGCCCTTTTGTGAAGAACTCAGACCAGTTATCGAGGCAGCTAAGTATGGATATAAATAAATACAGCAACTTTCTTGTCATTAGAGATGTGTAATTCACAGCCATAAAACTTTCAGTCAATATTGTAAAAATCTTGGTGTAAATACCTGTACTCTGCTGCGGCCAGTTTGTTTTTTGACTGCAGTAGAGCTAAATTACTTAGTGCGTTAGGGAATAAAGCTATATTTTTTTTTCTTCACAAATTGCTGTACATTGCTTGTTCTGAAGTTGAAGAAAGTAATTAGGTTTTAAGAAATTGACAAAAACTTATAAAATTTTTTGTGCCTTTAGAGAGCAGTCAACACAATTGCATCTGAAACATTTTCCTGAAGTAGGCAAGTGAAGGACAGCTTAATGATCTGTGGAAGGAATAAAGTAACATTTAGCATGAGAAATGTTTATTAAATGTCATATGTTCATAAGATGAGGGAGCTATTAACAATTCCTTTAATGTTTCTGTGAGGCTGTGTATATTTTACAGACCCATATTATCAAATACCCATTTGGAAATAATGGTCCAAAAATCCCTCCAGTAATTTCTAAGAAACTCGTATACTTATCCCACCTTAATAGACATTCTGCATCCTTTATTTAACCAGCAGAGGATTCTTTCTCCCTCAGAACTCTGCAGTCAAGTGAAGTCTTTCACGCCTATGACAAGATAAATAATCTAATTCATACATGGTTCCAAAAACTTTCCAGACCATATGTTTTGAAAGTACTGAATATGCTTTTGGGGCATGGTTTGTACTTTTTTCTGGTTTTTGACAAAAAATTATGATTCCCCTCCCCTCTCCTATCTAGCTTTATGAGACCTTGTCGTAACATAGCTGGGAAAGGACCAAGTTCTCCAGTGTAGAGGTTGATATTTTCAAAGGACGCTGCGTGACTAACCATGCCAATTGCTACTGCAATTCAGTGGAAGTGCCTAATGACTTAAAACATCTAAGCTCAACTTCAGTAAATATGTTCAAACCCAGTCGCCAGCATTGCCGCAGATAAAGGCGAGCCCATCTGCAGAGGCAGTGTGATGCCACTGTGCAAACCTGGAGTAGTTGTAAGAGATGGGACCGGGATTTTACGCAGTGCGAGTCTTGGCTCTGCAGGAACCATTGCATTAATGCCATCGAGAAGGATAGAATATATTGCTCCATGGCCTAATTCTTCTGACAGTTCCTCAGTTGTGACAGTGCCATGATCACATACTATGCAATTGCGACGGTGGGACAAGTGTAGTCGTTGCCATAGTTGCTGCAGAAGCCCAGGAAAATAGTTCAGAACTGTAGAAGTAGGTCAAACAGCTACAGCGGTGTTTTCTCTTTGTATAGTTCTTAGCACAGTCAGAGATCTCATATGTGAGGTTGGACTTTTAGATGGCAATGTAAAAGAAGTGTGATGTATGGAACCGAGGGGGGGAAAAAAAAAAAGAAAGGAAAAAAGAACTTTACAGGAGATGATAGACTTCAGTTATGAACAGGAACAAAAAAGAAAATTTACATTTTTTGCAACTACAAAGCTAATACAGAGGTTTTACTGATTATCAAAACTGAATAATATCAAAGAAGTCTTGATTTTTCTAGGAATATCTGTCAGAATCATTAGTTGTAACAGTTGATGTATATCAGTAATCAAGTAGCCAGGATATAATGTGCAATGTATACTGCAGTCTCATTGCGGAGGTGGGGGGAGTTAATCTCAGAGTGATCACATTGGTTTAGCATTTTCAACATATATATGGTGAAAACTTCATAAATAATCTCGTCACCATGAGCTATGAGGCTCTGTACAGGCAGCTTCATTTTCATTTGATGTAGTTACTAATTTTCATGGAAACAGCATTGCACTTTTAGAAAGTTAAAGAAGAAAGCATCTTCAAGTCGGCTGACTGCGGACAAAGGGTTCTGTGTGGAGTTACTGTTTCCCGCTGGTATTGTGGGATGAATTAAAGTCCTTATGTGTGTTGAGCAGTTCTGTTGATTTATGAATGTTGAGTAAATCAGCAAAAATATTCCTGCGTATAGCAGCATCATGTAGCATTTACCTGTTCTCTCACTGATGAAAACGATGAGTTATTTAGAGAAGAATAAAGCATTACTGCGTTTGGCTGATACCAAACACAAAACATTTTGGCTTAGATTTGGTAAAATTCTTAAACATGTTCTTCAGGAATTTAGTAAATTGAATGGAGTAATTTCAACAGGCTATTCGTTGATTTGAAATGAGAGACATGTTATTTGCTCTGCTGAATTTATAGCTATAGTAACAAAAATCAACCTAGGGTTAAAATCTGTGCTGATTTACAATATTGTGGATATCAGTAGAGATTGCTACGTTGTTTGATGAGACAAAATTTTTTCATCAAAATCCAGCATAGTGCCTCAAACAGAAGTAAATTAGTCTGTTCGCTGTAGAGATGATAATTTAACGTCTTAAAAATGATAGACAAGAGGCAAGTTTAATCCCCTGAGCCTGCAAGCTGCAGATGAGGTAAGCAGTTGAAATTTCCCACTTGTCTTGAACCTGTGAATGTGGGAGCATTGCTGTTACTTATTTTCAAAAGTGAGAAATAATCTTTCAGCTCTGGTGGTGTAAACCACAGCCACGAGCTTTTGTCACTCAAAGGGAAAGAAAATCAATAGTTTATTCCATTATTCAGCACTGTGTATTATTTATATAACAACAGGTTTGCTGGATGTTTTTCAAATGTTCCTTTGTCATGGAATTGATGGTGGGTGGGGGGATGCTGTCCTGCGGCTATGCCATAGCCTCTCCAGAGCCATACAGATACTCACAGCAAGTCTGGGTTTTTTCATCCGTTGCCTTTTTTTTTTCCTTTAAAAAAAAGTGGATAAAGCAATTAACCTCTAGATGTTGTCCTCAGTAGTTATTTTTTGTGGATTGAGTTTATTTTGTTTAAAATAAAATTAACGTTATCTGTATAAATTGAGTAAAATGTAAATCTTCTGTTATTGTTTATACTGAGAATGTATCAGATTTTAAAGTTTTTTATAGATTTATGGCCTTCTTTCTTTTTTGTATTTAAGTTGTTATCATTTCTGTAACCATGATTTATAATTTCATTGAAAACTGATCCAGTATCTTGTAAGGGATGTGCGTATTTATGATTTTCATCACTGTGTCTTGACATAGGTGGGGCAAATTACCGATAAATTCTGTATACTTACTGTTACATCAGCTAAAAGTCTACCTACTGCCAAGGAAATTTTACACCTGGAAAAATTCTAATAATCCTGTTTTTGAGAGAGGATAAAAGGAGGCACTAGGCATTAGTCTATTCTCAGGATTTAGTTTGGTCTGTTTTTAAATGTCCCACAGAGGGAGATTTCTATCATGTCTTTCAGTGAAGATGTTTTGAAAAATGAGTAGTTTAACTATCTTGATTTTTTGTCTCTGATTCTCCTGATCCATTCCAATCATTTCTTCCACCCCCCCCAAAAAAAAGTTATGAAGAGTGCTTTTGTTTAAATTAATTACAGAAACAGATCACTGCAACCTCTCCAAAACAAACAACAAACTCAGATTTTGTGCTTTCTAATAACTGAAATTTGTAAAATACATTAATACATGCTGGTCTTTTTTCTTTATGATACTGAAAAAACCCAAATCAACCTCTGAGAGCATCTGGCCAGTTTGCGAAGTCTGATAACCTCCTGTGGATGTCAGAGAGGAAACGGGAGCGATGTCCTCTTCCTACAGAATAGAGAAATCCTTTGTCCCATCACTCTGTGTGCTCACGTACAAAATGAGGCACAGAAAAATAATATACTTGAGGATTCAAAAAATAATATACTTTTGTATATATATATATGTATGTAACCAGTTACGGTTTTAGCTTCATGAAATACACAAATAGGCTGCTAACTATGTACTACCAAACATAATAAAACATAATGGATAAGACAGCAGCAGTTTGTATGTTGAAGTAGTACCCTTTGAATGGAAGGATTTTTCTTCATTTCAGAGCAAGTTTGATTGGTCTAATACGAGTTAAACTTTGTCCTGTTTACTCCAGCCAGATAATCTGTTCAGAGTACTGGAGCTGTCCCAAGGTAGCTTGCAGCATATTATTGTGTTGCACGTTCTATTCAAGACAATAATTACCAAGGATAATTTAACAAATCTTATGAGTTTATTTGAACTGATAAATTTCATTTGCAGAGGAAAATACTTTGCTGTTGCACCGATTTCCTGAAGCTGTCTCCTCCATTCCAAGTCAACCTATCTTTAGAACAGTTTAAAACATCTGTAATGGTCTACAACGAATATTTTCATGTCCATGATTTTTCTTCTATAAATTGGTGAGATTTACATGTTGAGTTTCTATTTATCGTGTAGCTTAGAATGTACTTGGGTTAATGAAACCTGTCTTTAACTGGGGAAAAATCTCCACGTTAATATGATGAATAAAAAAGCCCAAGCAAACCACAATTCAGACACAAGGCTGCATGTTCTTTCTGAAGCACTAATAAATTAATCCATTAGTGAGTGCAAATTTATCTTCTCTTGTGCTAGTTATCAGGTATTCCCAGGTGTGCACATACTCATAAAGGATGAATTAAAATGAATATAATACTAGCAACAAACATAGTGCAAGGACCATAAGGCACAGTATTTTTCCCACATCAACAACAAAATACAGAAATGTTCATAAAACTAAATGTAAAAGTGAATAATCTTCCCGTCTGAGTAATATGTTAGTTCCTAAGAACATAACAACACCAGAAAGAAAGAAGAAATCACAACAAAAATAAAATGCAGGTGCATTATTTGGTTAATGACCCCATCTTGTGGAGCAGCGCCCACGCTTCAGCACGTTAATAGCTCTCGTAGACATTTTTGTCAAACTGAGTCCTTAAAGAAACTGCATCGCTTGGTGGTGAATTGATTGGCATTGCACTCGCGGTGTCCACAGACGTGCTCTGCAGGCAAGTTATCGTTTCTGCGTTACGACTGTGTAGCAAGGTAATGGTCCTTTGTTGCCCTGTGGCATGGCAGGGGTCAATACTTCACATTTTTGCGTTTGACTCGGTCTTGGGTCACCACCACCACAGCTCGCTTCCCTCTGTAGCCCATGCTGTGCAGTTCCCTGCGCAGTGCCTGTCTCTCACATGGACTTGCTGGGAAGGTTTCTTGCCGTTGTTAAGAGCGGGGAAACCCAACTCTAAAGCTGGAGCTCGCAAAATCATCGATTTTCACCACCGCAGCACAAGGGAGAGTGACCGCTGAACTGATGGTTAGTCACCAAGGGGCAGCCCAATGATGGGCAGAACCTGCTTCCCGTCCTTCTCCCCATCCTTCTCCCCATCCCTCCTTTCGCAGCTGGGCGCAGGGAGGGAGGGCAGCCCTGGGGACTCGTCTCGCCGCTACGTTTCCAGCAGGAAGGTTTCGGAGCTCTTTTACATGAGAGTCCAGTCACTCCTCTGTGGGAAATGGCAAGCCGCGGTACAAAGGCTTTACTCCAAGAGAGCCAGCGTCACTTTCCGCCTTTGGAAAAGATGTGGGGGAGCTTGAGATGGCCTTTGGCAGGGCCGGCTCAGATCAAGGCTTGGAAGCAGTCGTCGTCTCCCCTTTTCGAATTTTTTTCAGACATAAAGATTTGGGATTTGGGTTTGCTTATTTTTTGTGGTATTTTGTTGGTTTGGTTTGTTTTTTTTCCTGTAGCTAGTGGAGTAAACATCTTGGAATGGCAAAAATAATGAAAGCCGAACAAGGGGTATGGTTAATGACTGCTGACGTTTCTTCTAGCAGCTTTCCTTGCCTTGTGTCCCTGATCCAAGACGCTGCACGCTTTGGCAAACGCCGTTGCTGCGGGAGCCATTCTTTGTATGGAGGAAAACAAGCTTCAAAGTCAGGGTTTTGCTAACTTGGGAGTGCAGCTGAATTTCTGCAGTGAGGGGGGAAAGGGGTGACAGAAAGTGAGTACATTCAGGCTCTAAAGAGGATTATTTCTTCTTTTTACCGTTTTAGCCCCGAGGGTGCGTGCGGGAGCCCACTCCCAGGCTTGGGTGCTGCTGCTGTTGTGCGTGTGCCACGGCAGTGGGGCAGGAGGGCTTGCGGCAGTGCCAGCGTGCCCTAAATCTGTGAGAATTGTGATTTTATGGTTTTCTGTTCCCAGATAGCTGTTTGTAGAGCCTGTTGAACTACGCTTAATGATACAATTTGGCAGCTTGGATATTTTACTGCAAAAGTTTATCCCATTAGACATCCTTTCATCGTGATCTGGGTAAATCAGCTTTTACACTGGTTGCAGAAATTGCTTTCAAGGCACATGAAATATTTAAAATAAATAACCTGACATGTTTCCACCCTCTCCACTTGAACACGTTTCCCAGGAAGGCTGCAAGTACCATTGACTCTCACTTGCATATAAACCGCTCAAAGATGAGCCAAAATCCTTTTCTCTTTTTTTTTAAAGGCAAGGTGTATTTTGTATGCACTGTTGAGAAGGTGGCTTTTAATCGTACTGGTGAACTCGGTGAAGAGATTGCAGGCTGCAAATGGAAAACAGGTAGAGGACGTGCATAGCCCAGTTAGGAAAGGAGGATGGTTTTATCAGCTGTTCTACACAGACTTAAGATGATGTTGCACGATCTTGTTTCATGTGTGAATATCCTTAGCTGCTTGGAGACCAGATTACAGTGCCTTGATCTCTGTTACTGTTTTTTTAAAGTAGGCAGTTGGTGACTGCATCTTGATCATTACAGAAGGATGCAAGGCGTGAATTGCACACAGATAATATTTGCAGATTTCACAGGTACAGAAAATTAGAGGCAAAAACTCAAGTTACAAATCCCTGTGATTGTGTGTGATGTGCGTGGAACGCGCTGCTGATATTTCTGATCTCATGCTCTTGCAAAAATTGCCTCCCTGTGTGAAATGTACTGAGGATGTTTGTACATGACAGTTGTACATGAATGCAGGAATACAGATTAGAAGATTGCAGTGTGGAATACTATGGGTTTGAGTTACATATTTAATACCAAAAAGAAAGACTAATTTGAGTGTCACTGGACTTGCGCCTGTCCTAACCCCATACTAATAAGGTAGCTGTACCACGTAGCATTATGTTATGTTCTTTTGAGATGCATATTGTTGTCTTCTGCATGAAGATAAATATGGACTTTTGCAACTATTGTATAGATTTGTACGCTAAGTGAACTGACCAAGCATATGCTCCATGTCTTCTCCTGGAAGGAGTGTAGGATTGCAAAACGTGGATCACTCCTAGTATTTTCAACAGAAGTCCAAATATTTCACATTCTCGTCACGGTTACAATTCATACAACAAAGTGTTTAAAATTACTGTTGGTTTATGTCGACAAAATCTTCTTTTAACTTTACTGTATAGTTCTTAAGTGGAGTTTTGAAAGTTGCTGCACATTAGTTAATGGGACCGAGTGGTTCGACACGCATCGCTCTTGCTCTTGCTCTGTCTCTCCTGTATCCCTCCTGCTCTTTCTCTGCTGCCTTCCTCTCCCCACGCACTGCACTTGGAAACTGTGGCCAAATCATGTGTTGATCTGTTCTGTATTAAGGAAATGTGACTATAAAATGAAAGAAAGACAAATGCAATTAAAATGTTTTGCTTTTATTTTATTTTAAAGGAAAACACTGCATTTTCCTCAGAAAAAAAAATTCCTTCTTTGTTCTTTGTAATGCAAACCATTACCTCCCATGCAAAAGCCAAATATTTCAAGCCTTGTGTAGAGGAAAATTGCATTTTGCAGCCTATCTGAACGCCTGGCCTTCCACAGTTTCAGCTAGGACTTGAAGCTACTGCTCCTTACACGCTCAGTTCTGAAAAGTCAGTTATGTTTTCTGTTGCCCTGTCCCTGCAGGATGGAGAGTTTGTTATTCTTTAATCGCATATCAACTTAAACGTAACTCCTATCAACTTAAAATTAAGAAGTGTTTATATAAATTTAAATATACTTTGCACGAAATCGTCCGTCTGTTAGACATATCACATACTAATTTCTCATGTGAGAAAAGGGTCCTGAAGTGTTTTGAACTCCATGTGGTAAATTCACTTCAGTATTCTAAAATCATCAAAATTTTTGCTTCAGTTCTAAATGTCTTGAAATATCACATGATTTCAGTCAGACAGCTAAGCAGGGAGCATGGCTGCTCTTTCCTGCAGTCGGATTTTCTGTTGCACAACAGGTAGCAGTTGTGCAACCACATTGGGTGCACGGGTGGCCACTGTGCTGTAGTGAGAGCTGCAGAACTCCATAAAAGCCTTCCATTCATATCTTTAAATTTTAATCTCTGTCAGAGAAAATGAAAGCAAGAACCTTGTCTAACTAATGATAGCAGTTAGCATGTTGAGAGAGGAGTTTCGGGAGGAAGAGAAAATGGAATTCCTGTACGTAGCTGGCTTGAGGCACTTCAGTCAAATATAAATATAATGAGTGAAGGCGTTTGTGCCCTTCCCCACGTACGTTTCCCTTTGGTGACAGCTCAGTGCCCTAAATTCCGTTTTAGGATTGCCCTTCGAAGGGTAGGGTTCTGCTTTTCTTTTCGACAAAAACTGGGAGGTGTGGTAGATACACCAGAAGGCTGTGCTGCCATTCAGCGTGACCTGGACAGGCTGGAAAGCTGGGCAGAGAGGAACCTGATGAGTTTCAACAAAGCCAAATGCAGGGTCCTGCACCTGGGAAAGAACAACCCCATGCACCAGTACAGGCTTGGGGCGGACCTGCTGGAGAACAGCTCTGCGGAGAGGGACCTGGGTGTCCTGGTGGACGACAGGTTGACCATGAGCCAGCAGTGTGCCCTGGCTGCCAAGAAGGCCAATGGGATCCTGGGGTGCATCAAGAAGA
>Ga0065711_1050821_pt1 | contig 10645 bp, 5 predicted proteins | sample Hoacrofraction12_FD_59098 | JGI IMG/M metagenome (GOLD analysis project Ga0065711, IMG submission 59098) | Hoatzin crop microbial communities from Cojedes, Venezuela - Epithelial fraction 12 v2 (version 2) | ecosystem: Host-associated > Birds > Digestive system > Esophagus > Crop | place...
TGGTCACTGCAGCCGAGTCTACCTCCAACCTTCACGTCCTCCACCAGTCCCTCCTTGTTTGTTAACACAAGGTCCAGCAGCGCGCCTTTCCTTGTTGGTTCCTCCACCACTTGCATCAGAAAAATCTCTCTCTAAAGAATATAGAATATGCTGTATATATATATATTATATATATATTTATATATATATAAAGAATATGCTGTAGAAATAATCAAAGCTATAATTGTGCAACATGCCAAAAAGAAGGGTAAATTGGATAATCCAGACATCTGTTTTTGTTCACAAACGCAACGTAGAGATCCATAAACCCATCCAGGGCAAATACAGACTGCCTTGTATTTAAATTAAAATTAACTACCTACAGAAGAGGATGTCTATTTTTTTATTAGAAAGGTTGGGTTTCAGGGTTCTTAACAATGATGCTCAGTACATATTTCAGGTGAAACCATGGAAACAGCAGGAACCATTTTACTCAAAATAGAAATACCACAATGACCTTGACATTTAAAAGCTAATGCTGCACATTGTCATTTTGATTGTGAACGATGGGCTTATTATCATGTCTTCTGTTCCAAAATTGTTCTTGGTCTTCCATGAAGGAGTATTTGAAAGCTGGTGACTTCTCTCATCCTCCTTTTTCATGGGTGCAAGGTAGGAAAGTAGGAAATATGCAGGAAGACACAACAAACTGTAAATGATGGCAGCGGAGCTTGAGAGAGCGATGCTCAAAGGAATTCATTTGCACCTGAAGACTGTAGTTTGAATTCTGTCTGAAGACCCAACAGGCAAAACTTCTTACCTCAGGTAGCTGAGTGTGAATGTTTTTTTGCTGTCTGTGTGCAGAGAGACAGAATTTTTCTACCTTATATGTCTGAACAATACTAACTTTTCACAATACTGCTGAATTTAAGGATTTAATCCTTTTGAGGATTGCTGAACAACGTAATTTCTCGGTCTACAACACCTGCATAAAAAACTAACTTCTACCATCTTTAAACAGTTGAAAATTGCAAAGGTATTTTTGCTTTTTGCTATGAAGCCTTTCTTCTTGGATCCTTTTTTCACTTCCTATTTGAATGGCATTCTTGTTGCTGAGACGTAATTCCTGATCTAAGGCCAGTGAGGGGACAAGGGACAACACAAGGCCCCCTCTAAGCAGGGCCCCATTGGAAAACACATCTTCCTTCTGAAAGGCGCTGTCCGCCACCACTTGTCCCTCTTGTAGGACCTGCGGCCAGGGACAGGCACCTGGCATGGCGGTTACTGCTTCTGCTCCAGTGTCAGCACCCTCTGCCACAGCCCTCGCCAGCGAGGAAGAGCAAGGCAATGCTGTGTTCAAGTGGGGTTGCAGGTTCAAGACCGTTGGGTTAAGTTCTTCACTGGTGCTAACTTCTTCAGAGGGTCTAACTGGAGGTCAAGTTTGGGAGGATGGGGCTGGCACTCCCAGTTATCCATCCTGTTCTACTTTGAGAAGACTAGGCCATATTTTTTTCCCCCGGGTATTCAGGCTTCCACAGATAGAGTCACAGACATTCCTAAAGAGGTTTCAGATGCACGTAGGTTGCTTCTCAAAAGACAAAATTGGGTTGAAGGAGACAGTAACCTGGAGAATAAGCGCCTGGCAATGGAAATTTTACCATCGCCTTTTGTGAGGACAGGATTTTACCTTTCGACTTTGGACAGCAGTTCACCTCTTGGGTGTAGCTAACACTTAGAAAATCCCCCCTTGTTGAATTCACCACTGCCCGCATCTACTAATTCACTGAACGCAAACCAACACATGTCAGTGGGAATTTCTGGTTAAACGAGGAGATGTAAAAGAGCTAGCATTGGGCACCATATAAAGAGAGACTTGAAATGCCTTCTGCAACTTGGTTTGCCTTCTCCAGCATCTTTTTACAGCTCCATTGAGTTCACGCCCTTTCTTTCAGTCTTCAGTTCAGCCCTTTCCCTTTATTTGGTTTGGACAGTTGGACTTGATGATCTTAGAGGTCTTTTCCAACCTGTGATTCTATGATTCTATGATTTATTACTGATGTGTAGTGTAGTTTGTGTGTGCATGTGCCTGTGTGCATGCCTGTGTGCACTTTACTGATCTTCTCTTTCACTTTGTTGAATAATATTTGTACTTCTAAATAAGATTTGTAATATTAATAGCCTGCTAACACAGCCCTCAAAGCTTTACTTACTTTGTCTTGTCCTCATGCTGGGAGCAACTCTTCCTTTAGGTGATGGATAGGAAGCCTATTTTCTGACATTTCAGATTCAGCAACGTCACGGCACGAAAGGCAGAATAACAGCTGCAGGGACAACAACGACAGACTAAAAACATCTGAGTGAAAATCTGCTTTATGAGAATCCTTCTAGGCAGGATTTCCTTTTAAAATTATTGAGAATTTTACATAGCCATTTTATATGTAAAATCATTTAATACCATTCACCACAGGTAATGTTGCATATTGAAAATGAATGCCCCGCAACATTTCTTGTACAAACACAACCTCTGTCCCTGTGGACCAGAAGGGTTTCTGAGGACTAGTAAAGACAGTAAGAAACTCCATGTTCGCTCATGTTGACAATGGCAGCAGCAGTCCCAGAGGTGTCCTATTTGACTTCAAGGCTGTCATGAGAGCTGTAAGTTCACACTCCCCAGCGTGTCCTTGAGCACTGCACAACACCCAGCTCTTAATGGTTCCTACAGACATATAATAACAATTAATACAAAGTATCTTTTAAAGTAAGAAAATAAAAGATTGCTTTCTGGGTGTAGAAAAGGCTATAGTGCCTGGCTTTGGCTGAGTGGACTCATGCTCTGGGGCACACTTAGCTCAGCAGCTTTCACACACTGCTTGGTCCCCAACTCTTTTGAGAGTTGTGTTATTGGTCACAGATATAACAGACAAAACAACATTTACTTAGTATCCAGGCCAGGACTGTGTTGCCAGCTGGGGTCACTGGAGGAAGAGAGGGGGCAGAGCCTCTTCCCACCACAGCAGAGTGGAAACTGTGTTTGCAGAAGAGGGAACTGCAGTCCCCCAGCTCCTCTTGCAATTCCACTTCTGGCAATGCCTTGTTCTGTTCTAGCCAGTATTTCTAATGCAAAGCTCCCATCTTCCTGCTATGATTTAACCTGCTAACTAAAGCTAAAATCAGAATAGGCCTTCCCCACAATGTCATGACAATAAGCATCTTACAAGTACCTGTGACTCTAAGTTGAAGAGCTGCACAGGTCATTGACTTAGCTTAACTGATACAGAATATCATAACTTAAAGATGCACTGCAACAGTCATCTTCCTCTTCTTGACAGCAACGAGGTGGATCACATCTGGAGGCAGCAGTAGAGGAGTAGGAAATTGAGGGCAGGAAATTCACTGAAGAAAAAATGGGGTTAGCTTGCGTTTCCCCCTTTGAGAAGGTGTCCTCTCAGCCTGATGTATCTCCGCCTGTCTCTGGTGAGACCCAGAAAGCACTAGAAATACCAAACCCACTGTGTGCAGGACCCACCAGCTCAATGGTCACCGCATCTCTGTTCTGCTGCCTCTCACTTCAGCTCCAAGTGCAGCAAGTTTCCCCAGCTGCTGCCCAGCCTATGAATACTAGATTAAATTCAGTGTTCATCCCTGGTGGCAGCTGGACAGCTGATCTTGGTCCTATGAGTAGAACAAACCCAACGGTATTTTCCTGAGCCCAGGGGAATCGCTTTGTCCTATGGCTCAGATCAGAATTTGGGCCACAGAGATTAGAGGTCAGGGCAACAGTGGGGTGGTCTTTAACACGGAGTGGGAGGCTGCAATAGTTTAAATTCACCACTGGATTTCGTACATAAGCCTCCATGACTGCCATACTTGAAAGCTTTCTCGGGTCAGCAGCTGCAGAGGCTACTGCTTGCCGAAATAAGCCTTCAGAGCGCCCACATTAAAAACATGTTTTCAAGGATAAAAGGTGAATAATGTTTCAGCATATGGTTCCTCTTAGAGCATTTCCTTTGGTTCTTTTTTCAACCTTATAATAATAAATACATAACTTCAGGATAATTTTGCATGCATTCCTCTAAGAGATCTGCTAGTTTTATTTGTATAGGGACCCTAAGGCTGTAAAATATACCCGGCTGGGCAAAATATTCCTCCTAAAAAACAACAAAACCCTGCTGTCATATCTGGCTTAAATCTGTTTTGAACATTGGTGCATATTTACCAGATGCTTTCCTGGCTACTTCTTTGCATCTCTGCTTTTTACACTGCATTGCTGCAGACCAGATAATCGTGACTAGCTCACTACATTCTTCTCTGGTTTTCATATTCTAGGTAGAGAAATTGGTTTAAGTGCTGAGGATGTACAGTAGCCCCAGGGCTTCAAAATGGCTTTACCTTTCCAGAGGTAAGGAGTAGAAGCCTTATGGTTTTATCTCAGACTGTAATTTTCCTCATTTCAGCAGTGTTTTCCCTTTTCAGCGCTACTGAAGCAGCAGGAAGCTAGCTTCTGTACTGGCAATTGAAGAACGTTTCTAATATTCTCAGATTTACTGAACCAATTATATTAAATCACATTTTAGATGGTAGTGTATTTCATGAGCCTATTCTCATCACTCCTTCTTGTGTTACTCTTACATAGTGCTACCTTTTCCTATATTCATCAGTGTTTAATTACTTTATTGCTACTCACTAGTTAAACTTGTTTGTGATTTTATTTAAAGGTATTGGTTCTGAATGACATGCACTTTCCCTGGACAGATGCTCTTTCCCTTTGTGTGACGGCACAAATGCTGATTCCAGGTGGCACATTGCTGACTCCCATCTGAGGAGACTGGCTGGGGTGACACCTTGGAGCACCAGTTCTGAAACTGCCATGGTCCAGAAAGAAAAATTTGATGTGTCTAACTCTAGGAACACTGTAGATTTACTTAGAAGCTGGCAATGAAATTGATTTTTTTTCTTGCTCTGTGTTTAATTGTGCATTATAAATTTTGTGGGGGTTTTTATGTTTTGTACAAAACGCCTACATTTTCCAGTTGGTGATGTTTGTGGTCAGGGCATGCTGTGGCCCACAGTAGACTAAAAGCCTATTATGTCGTGGTAACTGGGATCAGGGGGTGATGATCCAGGAGTTCCCAGACATTTTTATGTTCCTGTGTACTGACTTTTGGAAAGGGTATTTTTACCCAGTGGCATTCTTCCATGTTTCTTCTATTGTGGCACGGATATTTTGTGATTTCGCCAGTGCATTTCCCCTGAGAGAAATTAATGATCAGCTGGAGGGAAAAAACAATGAGCAAATGTTCTATTTCAATACGGAATTTTGAATTTGGATGTGGGTAAAGAATTCAAAGAGATTCAAACTGCTATTTCAAAGTATTTTGACTTTGTCACTTAACATTTAAAACTAGCATACTTAGAGGTATATAATTGTAGAGAGGAAAATAAACTTTAAGGATGGCTAAGGTCATAATGCATATATTAACCAAATATAAATGTACTAACTTATACATGAATACAGAATTCTTGCCAAAAGGCCGCTGAAAGGTGACATTGAAGTAAAGTGGTAGATGCTGAGAAATGAGATCTCTGTGAACGAGAGTGAGAAGGAAATCTGGTTTAGTCTTTCTTCTTGGCTTTGATCCTGGGTTCAAACGATACTTCCATAGTTTCAGATGGATGCTTATATCACTTTGAAAGCAGGATGTAGTAAATGAACTGGGACTTTCAGGGAAAAAAAAGTGAACATGAAGAATGAACTGGCATAGAAAGACATGCCACCACTCCCTTCTTCCTCTCCCATGTAGACTGTGCAAGTATCTCGTGTCTCCTTAATGCCTGATACTGATGTGGCAGCAGGAGAAAAAAGGCTTGAAACCAGAGGTGTAGATTTAGGAAACAATTATAGGCACTAAATGTGCCTTTGTGTTCAAGGCATATATCATATCTTATTGCTGCTAGGGTACCACAGCCCTGTACACATTCCTAACAAAGTATCCTGGTGTTCAATAATCTGTTATATCTTACCTGTAAATAACTTGGAATAAAGATATCTTTGATGATTAGCTGGTGGATTATCCACCTCTAGATATTCCTTGCTCAGGGCTACAGTGCAGCACGTACAGCATCGCACTGGAGGGTGAGCTGTGGCTCAAAGCTGCCCTGACTCGCGGCACCCTGCGGTGCCCGAGGGAGGGGCTCCAGCCCAGCCCCAGAGCCGAGGAAAAGGCCTGCTCCTCTGCCCAGCGCAGGGATGGAGGAAGCCCTCATGGCTCTCCTCAGACCTGAGAGACTGCCCGTAGAGCGGTCCTGTGCTGATTCTGAAAGCTTCCTGCACCCTCCCGCTTCCCTCTGCCCCACCAGACAAATTCCTAGCACAGTCTGACACGTTGCAGGATAGGGAATCAGAGACCTTGCCTCCCAGCTTGTCACTTCACATTTATCAATATGATCTCCAGAGGTTAATGGTATGTAGAAAAAGAAAACATGCCTTAGTTTCTCCTTGTTTCTTCTATGTTTTCTCTGATATTTTTAAAAAACTTTTTATTCTTTGTACTCCTTATGTATAAATACAACTGAGACTTTTTACACTCAGATCTACTTGCCAAAATAAGAGTTCTTCTGTGTGTACTTGCATAGAAGATAGACACAAATAATTGAGAGTCAGTCCCATTTTTAAGATGCTTGACTAGCTTTTTCAGACAAACACACTTGAACATTGGGCTTTTGCTTGAGAAGGAAAGTCTAATTTTGAACACAGCTGTTAAAATTATATCAAGTGGGTTCACTATAACTTAATTCCTGAGACTTGGCATCTTCTAAAATAAAACAGCAAGCACTACAGAAGCATCACTGTGACTCATATGGGTGGCATGGGTTTTATCCTGCTACTAGGCATTCAAAGGCGTTTATAGGCATGGTGCCAGATCCAGCCCTGCAATGGGCAAGGCATGCCAGAGCCTTCCCTGTGCTACCCTTTGCAGGTAGCCTTATCGCCTGCTGCTTCTGAGCAGGCCCCCACACAGATGCCAGCCCAGCTTACCGCCTCGCTGTGCCCAATGATCACTGGGCAGCCAACTGAACCCATCGCTCCCACCACCCTGGCACCGCTGTGGATCTTGGGGCTGCTCCCTGCCTGGGCTGTGCTTGCCCTGGGCTCACAGCCTGCCTTTCCCTCACGGCACACAGGCTCAAGGTGCAAGTTAATAGCTGTCTGAAACACTTTTTCCCACTATTTCCCACTGCAATGTTGCCCTCTGCTCTTGGGTGATTAAAATTCTCAATTTGTAAGTAAAAATTTTCTCTCCCACAGGGCAAACTATTATGTAGAGGCATGACCTCCATGAGAAAAGGTAATCCTTTCTGCTCTGATAAGTGCAGTTTTAATGCTGATAGCTGTCACCCCTGAGCTTAACCGTTATATCTGAGACTGTCTTCCTCTTTTCTTCCATTCCCCTATTGCTTTGCACCTCCATGGCATTCATGGTTTCGTTATTTCATTCACGAAATTGTAGCTAGCTCTCCTCTGGAGACCTACAAATGTTAAGGTGGATCTATCTGAACAGTATCTGAGGGTTAAGATAATTTCTTGTACTAAATGAGCTCTTTAGTTTAGGATCTGCTGTTATAAGGGCTCTCTCCGACATTCCAAATAAAAATAATGAGTTGCTCTCTTCCAGCAGTGAGCTGCCCTCGGGAGTTCATTAGGACACTAACTTGGTAAGGGTCCCTGAGGAGTGAAGTTACTTGTGCTTTCGCTTTATGCTTCCCAATGCTCACGCTCCAGGAGGACCTAAAGCCCATTAGCCTCCTAATGCACATCCTGTTTTGCTTATTGCTTTGTTAATATTGGGCTGGCAATGAAGAGCAGATGTTGCCCAAAAACGGCAGCAGTGTTAGGGAAAAGGGGAAGGAAGACAAGTGCGTTGATTTATTGTGTTTGTGGCATAGCATCGAGTGGAAAACCTGGCTGGAAATCCGAAATACTGAAAGAAAAGCAGAGCCATCAGCTCGTGCCACCCTTCAGCTGAGTTCTTCCCTCTCTTCGTGGCTTGGAATAGACCAGGCTGAGACACCTCCTTGGGTGTCAGCAGCTCCTTGGTCTAGCAAGTACATGTGAAGCCCCAAATCCATCACAACAAAAGTGTGACCTCAAGAAGATGGTGCCTTTGTAGCTCTTTCACCTTCTCTTCTGAAACCGATACAGCTCATGAGACTAAGCCAGCCTGAGCTAAGGTACCGCTTTCCCCCTCTGCTGATGGTTACCATCTCTCTGCCAAAAGGTCGCGTCCCTCAAAGGACAGCAGCCGAGAAGGCTGGGTGAGCGATCACCAGCGCAGTGGGGGAAGTCCACAATGGAAAGCGGTTGTCAGCGGGGAACTTCGGTAGGCGTTGTTAAGACAGAGGGCCAGTCCCCCACTAGTCCTGACTTAATGTCTCTCACTAACACATAGAAATCAAAAGCGGGATGTCAGCCTCAGCCTGGCAGAACAGGAACTATGTTCCCTTGCAACTGTAGCCATAAACAGACCGTTCTGCAACACCAGCTGATTGCTTTGTGCTTGAGGGATACCACGCATTTTAAATTCACTGTGGTGGAACTTTAAAAGCGGGAAGTTTGCATAGTAAGTCTTGCACATTTATATTTTATTGTGAACTTGGGTACCATCATTGCACCTTCTGTAATCAATCTTTCAAGTGAAGAGAGTAATATTGATTTCCCATTCTTCACTTGGCACTGGATGCTCATACCCACTGCAGGCTACAAACACTCTCTTTGCTCAGCTAACCTGTTATTTCAGTATTCGGAGCCAAAAGTAAGCAGGAAGTTGGGCATTTGGGCAGCTGTAGTCAGCTGGAGTAACTTCTTTAAGCAAACATCTTCACCTAGTCCTAAGGACAATTTTATCTCTTGATAGGTTTGCCACTGAGGAAGAAATTGAAATTGTACCTGTTTGCAGGCTGTACTGTTTGCTGCTGCTGTCAAGGCTGGCAATGCTACACCCTTACATTTTCCCATGGGATTGGAGAATTCTTTTGTGATATCTACTGTTATTCTGTGATCTCACGAAAATGATTGTTGGTTTTACACCATAATGGCTAGGAATCCTGGTCATAGAACAAGATCTCAAAGCTGATGTATAAATATATGGTCTACAAGGCTTACAAACTGCAGTTATAGGTTCTTCTACCAGTTCAAGTGAAATCAAGTTACTGAAGTTTAATGGGTTACTGCCTACCAGGTGAATTACACGTATGTTCTCAGGGATGGTGCAGTGAGATGACTGCGTTGAACTAAGAGCTCGCCCTTGCTGGAATGGGCTATCCTCTCTTCCTCTTTCCCCATGGACCTTCCCTCTTCCTTCCCTTTTTCTTGCAAGTTCTTGTGCTTCCATCCTTGGTGAAGTGATCCAGATCATAAAAGCAGCAAAAATGTTTCTTTCCCTTGGATCGGTTTCCTGCAGCCCCAGGGAGCTGAATCAGCTTACTGAGGGCTGAGCCGAGTGGCAGAGCTGGCATGAAGGAAGCTGTGGCCATGAGGGGCTGACAGTGCAAGAGGAGTAAAAAGAAGAGAGGAGCTGCATTAAAAAAAAAAAAAAAAAATTACTGTGGGATGATGAGATAGAAGGAACTGTGTCAGGGACCTTATGTAGAAAGAACCATTGAGATGGAGAATCATTAAGATGAGTTTTTCCAGGATCCTTGAAAACCTATCTGAATTGAAGAGAATACTAAAACTACAGGCCTAGTAAAATACCAGACTTGGGGTACCTTATCAACAGCATAAACAGGGTGAAAACCTAGGAGAAAAAAAAATAGTATTGTTTTGGCTGTGTTGAGTGAGAACTGTCTGAGTGCTAAGCAAGCACATAAGGTATCAAGCACAAGAAGCCTGATAAAAATTGAAAATGGTACCTTATGAAACCATCTTATCGATCTAGATTATAAATACATAAACAAATGCGGTCAGTCAGTCTTAACCACTTTTTTTTTCTGAAGGAGGGGAAACAAATCAAAGGTAAATCCTCTATCCTGTCAGAAAAGCACTAGCTATTCAGAAACGTGTAGGACACCACCCTTCTTTGGTGTGTTTCTTGGCATCATTTTATGGTAAAGCTTAGGGCAAAAAGAGGAATACCTCATCAGTTCACCCCCTATCAAACCGCAACACGTGTAGTGATTTGCAGGACTACCTAGACTTAGCACCAGGGCTTTAAAGACAGAGACTTGAGAGGAAAGCAAACCAGTGTGATTCAAGACACGACACAAACCGCGAAAAGGGTTAGAGGAGGAAACTCTGCGAGGAGTAAACTCCAAACCGCTTTTCCCAGGTTCTGCGCGCATTTCCCACTCCTGCAGGTGGGTCACACTGGAGACAAAAGCCTCAGCAAAACGGATCATCAGGTGCCCTGGTTTTCCTGTTTTCCAAAAAATAAAACCAAACCCACCCAGAGCAAAACTCCCTCTGTTCTTTCTTCGCACTTTTCGGGAGAGGCTGTAACGGAGGTAGGTCTCTCCTCCTGAGCGTTTCCCTGTCACAAAACAGGGTGCCACACCGCGGAGCATCCCCCCAAGGGCCGCCCGGGGCCGACAGCCCCGCCGGCACCCCGCGGAGCACCCAGCCGCCTTCCCCAGCCCCCGGCAGCCCCTCGCCCAGCCTGCCCCGCCGCCG